>Ga0210384_10001048_pt1 | contig 39417 bp, 44 predicted proteins | sample IncBWH2MmetaG_FD_160574 | JGI IMG/M metagenome (GOLD analysis project Ga0210384, IMG submission 160574) | Forest soil microbial communities from Barre Woods Harvard Forest LTER site, Petersham, Massachusetts, United States - Inc-BW-H-2-M | ecosystem: Environmental > Terrestrial > Soil >...
CCTCGCCAACGGGCCGGGGGATCCCGAGGCGGTGCCCTACCTCATCGAGACGGTGCGCGGGCTGATCGGCAGGGCGCCAATCTTCGGGATCTGCCTCGGCAACCAGATCCTCGGGCTCGCCTTCGGCGGCAGCACCTACAAGCTCCCGTTCGGCCATCACGGCGGTAATCACCCGGTGAAGGACCTCGCCACCGGGCGCGTGGAGATCACAGCCCAGAATCACGGCTTCGTGGTCGATCCCCGCTCGGTCGAGAAGTTCGGCCTCGAGGAGACACACGTCAACCTCAACGACGGCACGTCCGAGGGGATGCGGCACCGCGAGCTGCCGATCTTCTCCGTGCAGTATCACCCGGAGGCCTCTCCGGGTCCGCACGACGCGCACTACCTGTTCCGTCGCTTCGCTGACCTCATGACGAAGGGAGGGTGATCCGATGCCCAAATACCTGATCGCCTATCGCAAGACCGAGGAGTCGGGCCAGAAGCCGGAGTGGGCGGTCTTCACCACCGACAGCGAGCTGAGCCTGGAAGCGCACGCGGTCAAGGAACGCGTCGAGAAGCGCATGAGCGTGCTCGGCGAGAAGCTGTGGGGCAACGGCGAGGTGGCCTGGATCGGCAACGGCCGGCTCGACGACGTGCTCTACCGGCGTGACGAGGCCACCCCCGAGACGTCCATCGTGTACGGATCGGTCGACGCCTAGGAGTCCGCGTGCCCAAGCGCTCCGACCTCAAGAAGATCCTCCTCATCGGCTCCGGGCCGATCGTCATCGGCCAGGCGTGCGAGTTCGACTACTCGGGCACGCAGGCCTGCAAGGCCTTGCGCGAGGAAGGGTTCGAGGTCGTACTGGTGAACTCCAATCCGGCCACCATCATGACGGACCCGGAGATGGCCGACCGCACCTACGTGGAGCCGCTCACTCCCGAGTTCGTCGCCAAGGTCATCGAGCGCGAGCGGCCCGACGCGATGCTGCCCACCGTGGGCGGGCAGACCGGGCTCAACCTGGCGGTCGCCCTCGCGGAGGACGGCACGCTGGAGCGGTTCGGGGTCGAGCTGATCGGGGCCAAGCTGCCCGCGATCAAGACCGCGGAGGACCGCAACCTCTTCGGCGCGGCCATGGAGCGCATCGGGCTCGCGATGCCCAAGGGCTTCTACGCGTCGAGCCCGGACGACGCGCTCGCCGGCATGCGCCAGCGCCGCATGCAGTTCCCGCTCATCATCCGCCCGTCGTTCACCCTGGGCGGCACCGGCGGCTCGGTCGCCTACCATCCGGAGGAGCTCGAGGCGGCCATCAAGTGGGGGCTCCAGCAGAGCCCGCTCCAGCAGGTGCTGGTCGAGGAGTCGGTGATCGGCTGGAAGGAGTTCGAGCTCGAGGTGATGCGGGACCTGAAGGACAACGTGGTCATCATCTGCTCGATCGAGAACTTCGACCCGATGGGCGTGCACACCGGCGATTCGATCACGGTGGCCCCCGCCCAGACCCTGACCGACAAGGAGTACCAGATCATGCGCGACGCCTCCCTCGCGATCATCCGCGAGATCGGCGTCGAGACCGGCGGCTCCAACATCCAGTTCGGCATCAACCCGGTGGACGGCCGCATGGTGGTGATCGAGATGAACCCGCGGGTGTCGCGCTCCTCCGCGCTCGCCTCCAAGGCCACCGGCTTCCCGATCGCCAAGATCGCGGCCAAGCTCGCGGTGGGCTACACCCTCGACGAGCTGCGCAACGACATCACCCGCGAGACGCCCGCCTCCTTCGAGCCCGCCATCGACTACTGCGTGGTCAAGTTCCCGCGCTGGGCCTTCGAGAAGTTCCCGGAGGCCGACCAGACCCTCACCACTCAGATGAAGTCGGTGGGCGAGGTCATGGCGATCGGCCGCACCTTCAAGGAAGCGCTGCAGAAGGCGGTGCGCTCGCTCGAGCAGGACCGCTGGGGGCTCGCGCTCGATCGGCCCATCGCTGAGCTGGACGAGCTGCGGCAGAAGATCCGCATCCCGAACGCGGATCGCTGCTTCGCCCTCGGCGAGGCCTACCGGCGCGGACTCGGTACCCGCGAGCTCCACGAGCTGTCCGCGATCGATCCGTGGTTCCTCGACAACATCCGCCAGATCGTCGAGTACGAGTCGGTGATCGCGTCGGCCGGTCTCGGCGACGCCGCGGTCCTGCGACGCGCCAAGCAGATGGGATTCGCGGACCGCCGTATCGCCCAGCTCACCTCGACCACCGAAGCCGAGGTCCGGCGCGTCCGGCTCGAGGCCGGCATCAAACCCGTCTATAAAATGGTCGACACCTGCGCGGCCGAATTCGCGGCCTACACGCCCTACCTCTACTCGACCTACGAGGAGGAGGACGAGGCGCCGCCGACCCCGCGGGAGAAGGTGGTGATCCTCGGCAGCGGGCCCAACCGGATCGGTCAGGGCATCGAGTTCGACTACGCGTGCGTTCACGCCGCTTTCGCGCTCCGGGACGCGGGCGTGGAAGCGATCATGGTCAACTGCAACCCGGAGACCGTGTCGACCGACTACGACACCTCCGACCGCCTCTACTTCGAGCCGCTCACGTTCGAGGACGTGATGAACATCGTCGAACGCGAACAACCCCGCGGGGTGATCGTGCAGTTCGGGGGCCAGACGCCGCTCAAGCTGGTGGTGCCGCTGGAGCGCGCGGGGGTGCCGATCCTGGGCACGCCGCCCGACGCCATCGATCGCGCGGAGGACCGGCGCCGCTTCGCCGAGCTACTCGATCGCCTCGGCCTCGCTCAGGCCCCCGGGTCCACCGCGCGCTCTTACGACGAGGCGGCCAAGATCGCCACCCACATCGGCTACCCGGTGCTGGTGCGCCCTTCCTACGTCCTGGGCGGCCGCGCCATGCAGATCGTCTACGACGAGTCCGATCTGGCCGCCTTCGTGACCGAGGCGGTGCGGGTCAGCCCGGAGCATCCCATCCTGGTGGACAAGTTCCTCGAGGACGCTCTCGAGATCGACGTCGACGCCCTCGCCGACGGCGAGCGGGTCGTGGTGGGCGGGGTGATGGAGCACGTGGAGAAGGCGGGGGTACACTCCGGCGACTCCGCCTGCGCGTTACCACCCTACTCGCTGGGCGACGACCAGATCGAGCGCATCAAGACCCAGGCCCGCGCGCTCGCCCGGGAGCTGGGCGTGATCGGCCTCCTCAACATCCAGTTCGCGATCAAGAACGAGCAGATCTTCGTGCTGGAGGTCAACCCGCGCGCCTCGCGCACCGTGCCCTTCGTCTCCAAGGCGATCGGCGTCCCGCTGGCCAAGCTGGCCACGCGGGTCATGCTGGGCTCGACGCTCGCCGAGCTGGGCTTCGTGGAGGAGCGTGAGATCCGGCACATCGCGGTCAAGGAAGCGGTCTTCCCGTTCATCAAGTTCCCTGGGGTCGACACCATCCTCGGTCCCGAGATGAAGTCGACCGGCGAAGTGATGGGGATCGACCACGACTTCCGGAAGGCGTACGTGAAGTCGCAGATCTCCGCGGGCTCTCCCCTGCCGACCTCGGGCAAGGTCTTCCTCTCGGTGAAGAACCGGGACAAGCGCGCGGTGCTGCAGGTCGCCAAGCGGCTGGCCGAGATGGGCTTCAGCCTAGTGGCCACCGTCGGCACCGCCAAGCTGCTGCAGCGTCAGGGCATGACGGTGGAGGTGGTGCACAAGGTCAACGAGAACTACCGGCCCAACATCGTCGATCTCATGAAGCGCAACGAGATCGCGCTGGTGTTCAACACCCCCGAGGACGGCCGGGCGCGCCGCGACTCCTACCTGATCCGGCGCACCGCGGTGACCCAGAACATTCCCTACTACACCACGGTGGACGGAGCCCAGGCGGCGATCGGAGGCATCGAGGCCCTGCTCAAGGGCGAGATCTCCGTCAAGCCGCTCCAGGAATACTACAACCCGCCGCCGGGCCCTCCGGGGGTGAGGACGGGGTAAAGGATCCCATGGATCGAGACCGTCTACCCGCCGACCGTCTAATCGTCGCGCTCGACGTGGAAACCCTGGCCGACGCCGAGCGCCTCGTGGATCACCTCCAGGGGCTGGTCACGCGCTTCAAGATCGGCTCGCAGCTCTTCACCGCCGCCGGGCCCGCCGCGGTCGAGTCCGTCCAGAAGCGGGGCGCCGAGGTCTTCCTCGACCTCAAATTCCACGACATCCCGAACACGGTCGCGGGGGCGGCGCGAGAAGCGGCACGACTGGGCGTGCTGATGTTCAACGTCCACGCCTCCGGGGGGAGCGCCATGATGGCCGCGGCGGCGGAGGGCGCGGCCACGGCCGCGAAGGCCTTTCACGGCCGGCGGCCGATCGTCCTCGCGGTCACCGTGCTGACCAGCCTCGATCGCGCCGCGCTCCACCGCGAGCTGGCGGTGCCCGCGTCGGTGGAAGGTCACGTGCTGCACCTGGCCGGGCTCGCGGCCGCGGCGGGTCTCGACGGCTGCGTGGCCTCGCCCAACGAGATCGCCGCGCTCCGGACCAACCGGGGCGGCGACTGGGTCATCGTCACGCCGGGGGTGCGCCCGGCCGGCAGCGCGCTCGGCGACCAAGCGCGCATCGCCACCCCGCGGGCCGCCGCGCAGGCGGGCGCCCACTACCTGGTGGTCGGCCGGCCGATCACCGCCGCGCCGGACCCGGTCAAGGCCGCGGAAGCGGTGCTCCGGGAGATGGCCTCGTGACTCCCGGGCCCGGCGCCCTGATCCGCCGCCTGTTCGAGATCGGCGCGATCCGCTTCGGCGAGTTCACGCTGAAGTCGGGCATCACCTCGCCGTTCTACATCGACCTGCGCGTGGTGATCTCCTTCCCCGACGTCCTCGAGCAGGTCGGCGCCCTCATGGCCGCCGAGGTGGCCCGCTGCGGCGGCGACCGCATCGGCGGCATCCCCTACGCGGGCCTCCCGCTCGCGGTGGCGGCGAGCCTCGCCGGGCGCGTGCCGCTCATCTACCCGCGACGGGAAGAGAAGGGTTACGGCACGCGGCGCCGCATCGAGGGGCAGTTCAAGCCGGGCGAGCGGGTGGTGCTGATCGACGACATCATCACCGACGGCGCGAGCAAGCTCGAGGCGATCGCTCCGCTCGAGGAGGCGGGGCTCGTGGTGAAGGATCTCGTCATCCTCGTGGACCGCGAGCAGGGCGGCCGCGAGCTCCTGGCCGCGCGCGGCTACGCGCTGCACGCGGTGTTGACCATCTCCCAGTGCTTCGACGAGGGAGAGCGGAGCGGCCTGGCGCCCACCGACCTCGTCCGCCGCTCCCGCGAGTTCCTCAAGACCAGCCGGTTCGCCTGATGCCGGCCGGCGGCGACGTCCCGGGCGAGATCCTCGTCGAGCGCGACGCGATCCGGGCCGACGTGGCCCGGCTGGCCGACCAGATCTCCACCGACTATCGGGGCCGGCCGGTCCACCTGATCGGCGTGCTCAAGGGCTCCGCGGTCTTCCTCTCCGATCTCATGCGGGCGCTGACCGTCCCGGTCACGGTGGACTTCATCTCGGTGGGCGCCTACGGCCAGGGGCCGATCAGCACGTCGGGGGTGGTCCGGATCCGCAAGGATCTCGACGAGCCGATCGAGGGGCGCGACGTGGTGGTGGTCGAGGGCATCTGCGCCAGCGGCCGCACCCTCGCCTACCTGCTCCGCAACTTCCACACGCGCAATCCCGCCTCGATCCGCGTGTGCACGCTGCTCGCCAAGCGGTGTGCCCGGGCGCCCGAGCTGGCCCTCGACTACGTCGGGCGCGAGGTCCCCGACGTGTTCGTGGTCGGCTACGGTCTCGACAAGGACGAGCGCTTCCGGAACCTCCCGCACATCGCGCGGCTCGGGTAGGGGCCGGGGGCGACCGGCGCGGTGACGCGGCCCCCGACGCGAGCCGGCCGGATGCGAGCGAGTCTCGCGCTACAGGCGGGGCTGCTGATCGCCTCGGTGGTCGCCGCCGAGGGCCTCCTCCAGCTCGCGAGCCGGATGAGCCCGACGGTGGAGCGCCGGCTCGCCCCGCCGTGGGAAGTGGACCAGTCGGTCGTCCCCGACGAGCGGATGGTCTGGCGTGGCAATCCGCTCCGGCCGGACCACGACCGCTGGGGCTACCGCAATCCCGACCGCCCCACGCGCGCCGACGTGGTCGCCCTGGGCGACTCGCAGACCTACGGACCCGACGATCCGAGCCGCGCCTGGCCGAGTGTCCTCGCCCGGCGCGCCGGGCTCACCGTGTACAACATGGCGCTGCCCGGGTACGGGCCCGGCCAGAGCCTGCTCCAGCTCGACGACGCCCTGTCGCTCGATCCGAAGGATCTGGTGGTGAGCGTCTATTTCGGCAACGACCTCTACGACTGCTTCGTCCTGGCGCTCCGGCGATCGGAGCTGACGGCCGACCCGGCCACGGCCACCCCCGCCCTGCGCGCCGAGGCGGAGCAGCTCGAGCGCCGGCAATCGCTCCGCACCGAGCGGATCCAGCTCTTCGGCGCGGGCGAGGCGGGCGATCCATCGACGGGCGCGTCGGCCCGGTCGTGGGCGTCGCAGCACGTACAGCTCTACCGGCTGGCCCGTGCGCTCCGGTACCGGCTCTCCATCGCTCCCGCGATCAACCCGATGCTGTCCCGCGACTTCGCCCGGGCCGCCGCGGCGGCGGCGGCCGACTCGCGCCACATCGTCTACCCGGTCGAGGAAGGCGGCTGGCGCACCATCCTCTCCGGTCCGTACCGGGGGCAGGCGCAGGACGCCCGCGATCCGCGGATCCGCCTCGGCTTCGAGATCATGCGCGAGGCCCTCGCCCGCATCGCCGCGCGCGCCCGGAGCGCACGGGCCCGGCTGCTCGTGGTGCTGATCCCCACCAAGGAGAGCGTCTTCGGGGCGCGGGTCGGCGTGGTGGACCGGTATCCCGGGCTCCGCGAGGTCGTGGCCGACGAGACCCGGTGGCGGCGCGACCTGATCGCGGACCTCCTCGCGCGCGATATCGACCACCTGGACGTCCTGGGCCACCTGCAGGCCGCGCCCGCTCAGCCCTACTACGAGGACGTGGACGGCCATCCCAACGAGGTCGGCCACGAGATCATCGCGACCGCGGTCGCGGAGCGCCTGGCGGGAGCGGGACGCCGATGAGCGCCCCGCTCCCGAGGACGTGACGACCGATCGCGGCGGTCAGGCCTTCTGGCGCATCGCCTCCATGACGCGCTCGGGGAGGAACGGGAGGCTTCGGACGCGCGCGCCGGTAGCCGCGAAGACCGCGTTGCTGAGAGCGGGCGCGATGGTGGTGACCCCGGGCTCGCCCACGCCGGTGGGGAACTCGGTGCTCTGCACGACGTGGACCTCCACCACGTCGGGGATCTCGTTCATCCGCAGCACCTGATAGTCGTGGAAGTTGCTCTGCACGAGCTGACCGTTGGCGACGGTGGCGCGCTCTTTCAGGGCGTTGCTCAGGCCGAAGAGCAGCGAGCCCTCCACCTGCGAGCGCACCCCGTCCGGGTTGACCACGATGCCGCAGTCCACCGCACAGATCACCTTTTCCACCCGGATCGCGCCGGTCGCCGGATCGACGCGAGCCTGGATGGCCGAGGCCGTCCAGGTGGGGGATTTCTTCTCCTGGGCGGTGACGCAGGCGATCCCGCGACCCACGTTGGGCGGCAGCGGGCTCCCCCAGCCCGACCGGTCGGCCACGATCTTCAACACGTTGGCCAGCCGGGGCGAGCCGTTGAGCATGGCGAGCCGGAACTGCACCGGATCGGCCTTGGCCTGGTTGGCCAGCTCGTCGATGAAGGTCTCCACCGCGAAGAACGTGTAGTTGGGCGCCACCGCGCGCACGTAGCCGACCGACATGCCGGTCTCGGCGCGGACCGCACGCACGAACTGGTTGGGGATCTCGTACACGTGATCGGAGCCGTTGAGCGCGAACTGATCGCGGCCCTTGTCGTCGAGCCCGCCGTAACGCTCACCCGGATATGCGGTCACGAGCGTGTTCTCCCACGCGACCAGCTTGCCGGAGGCGTCGAGCCCGCCCTTGACGGTCTGCAGCGTCGCGGAGCGGTAGTAGTCGCGGCGGAGATCCTCTTCGCGCGAGCGGATCAGCTTGACCGGCTTGCCCACCTCGCGGGCGATGATGGCGGCCTCCAGCATGATGTCGTTCTCGAGCCGCCGGCCGAAGCCGCCGCCCAGGTAGTGCTGGTGGATGCGGATCTTGGAGGCGTCCACGCCCAGGTGCTTGGAGAGCGTGCCCACCGCCATGGTCTGGAACTGGGTGCCGGTGAAGAGATCGTAGGTGCCGCCCTCGAATCGCGCGATGCAGTTCATCGGCTCCATCTGCATGTGGGCCACGTAGTCGGTGGTGTAGGTCGCCTCGAGGACCTTGGCGGCCTGGCCCATGGCGCCCGCGGCGTCGCCGACCTTCACCCACTCCGGCGAGGTGGTGTCCTCCTTGGCCTTCCTCGCGTAGTCGCGGAAGATGGACTCGGTGCTGACCGCCGCGTAGGGTCCGGGCTGCCAGCCGACCTTGAGGGCGTCGCGCGCCTTCACCGCCGACTCGTAGTTGGTGGCCACCACCGCCACCAGCTCCGGGGTCACGACGGTCCGCAGATAGCCCTTCACCTTCTTGGCCCCGCTGTCGTCCACCGTGGTGTGGTTGGATCCCTCCCGGGTGGGTGGGTAGGCCACCTTCGCGTAGACCATGCCGGGCAGGAAGCTGTCGATGCCGTACTTGGCCCGGCCGTTCGTCTTCTCGGGGATGTCGAGGCGCGGGATCCACTGGCCGATGACCTTGTACTCGGCCGGCTTCTTGAGCGTGATCTGCTTGAGCTCTTCCTCGGAGAACGTCCGGGTGATGGGCACCTTCGCCACGATGTCGCCGTAGGAGATGGACCGGCCGGTGATCAGGTGGCGGACGGTGCTCCGCGCGGCGATGCACTCGGAGGCGGGCACCTGCCAGCGCTTCGCGGCCGCGTCCACGAGCATCGTGCGGGCGGCCGCGCCCGCGCGGGAGAGCGTGTCGAACGTCCAGTTCACGCTCCAGCTGCCGCCGGTGATCATGAGGCCGTACTTGGGATCGTTGGTCGGGTAGTCGATGCGGATGTCCTTCCAGTCCGCCTCCAGCTCCTCGGCCACGACCTGGGCCAGCGCGGTGCCGACCCCCTGCCCCATCTCGGCCTTGGCGATGTGCACCGTCACGAGCCCGTCCGGCGTGATGGTGAGCGAGGCGTTGGGATCCCAGGCGGAGGCGGCGGCCGCGTCGGTCGGACCCAGGCCGGGGAGCGTGAAACGCAATGTGAGCCCGGCGCCTGCGACCGCGCCGGCCTTGAGGAAGTCGCGACGATTGATCCCGGTCGTCATGGCTAGGCCCCCTGCGCGGCGCGCTTGATCGCGCGCTTGATCCGGAGGTAGGTGGCGCACCGGCAGATGTTGCCGGACATGGCGGCGACGATCTCGTCGTCGGAGGGGTTCGGCGTCCGGGCCAGCAGCGCGGCGGCCTGCATGATCTGGCCCGACTGGCAGTAACCGCACTGAGGGACCTGCTCGGCGATCCAGGCGACCTGCAGGGGGTGCCGCCCCTGCGGGTGAAGCCCCTCGATCGTGGTTATCTTCTTGCCGACCGCCTGGGAGACCGGGATCTGGCAGGATCGCACCGCGGCGCCGTCCAGATGAACGGTGCAGGCCCCGCACTGGGCCACGCCGCAGCCGAACTTGGTGCCGGTGAGCTGCAGGCGCTCGCGAATCACCCACAGCAGCGGGGTGTCCGGGGCCGAATCGACGGTGTAGGACTTGCCGTTGATCAGTAAGGTGGCCATGGATCCTCCCCGTGGTGAGCGAGCAGGGGGACGACGACGGTCGGAATTACCTGCCCGGCGAGCGGAGTCAGCCTCATTGGTAACTCCCGGGAGCGGGCCGGTGAACGACTGGCGCGACTCTAGGACTGGCGGTCGGGACTGTCAAGTGGGGTATGCTTTTCGGGTGAGACTCGCGTCCGGGCAACCCGGCTGGTCACGGCTCGCAGGCCTCCTGGCCGCCGTCCTGCTCGTCGGCGGCTGCGGGAGCACCGGCACATCCCGCGTGCAGATGGCGGAGCGCCCGACGTGGTCGGTGGGCGATTCCTGGAGCTACAAGCACCAGGGGCGCGACGGCGCGTATACCGTCACCCGCAAGGTATTGCGCGAGGGCACCTTCGCCGGGCGTGAGGGCTACGAGGTGGACACCGGCCAGGCCCACAACTGGTACACGAGGCAGCTCGGCTACGTAGGCAAGACGGTGGGAGACCAGACGGTACGCCTCGCCTCGCCGCCGGAGGACTGGCAGTGGCCGCTGCTGGTGGGCAAGTCCTGGTCGGCGACGGTCACCTGGATCGACTACGGCGAGTCGGAGAAGCGCTACACCCTCACGAGCGTATGGTTCGTGGAGACCGTCGAGGATCTCAAGACCCCGGCCGGGACGTTCAAGACCTTCAAGGTCGTGCGGCGTGAGGTCGAGAGCGGGGCCCACCACGAATTCTGGTACTCGCCCGACGTCCGAGGCTGGGTCAAGGTGCGCGGCTTCGCCACCGCCGACGGCGACTACGAGGAAGAGCTGACCGCCTACCAGCTCCACTGAGCCCGGCCCGGCTCAGCGCTTCTGATACTCCGGCCGCCAGCGCAGCAGGCGGGCCTCGACCTGCCGGATCCCGAGGGCCATGACGATGCCGATGGCGCCCAGCACGAACAGGGCCACCATCATGTCGGCCGCGTTCAGGGTCCCGAGCGACTGGATGATGAGGTAGCCGAGCCCGCCCCCCGACTCGCCGCCGATGAACTCGCCCACCACCACCCCGATCAGGGCGAAGGAGATGGAGGGCGTCAGTGAGGCGAAGGTCCAGGCGAGCGCGGAGGGAACGATGACGCTGGTCATGATCTGCCGCTCGCTCGCCCCCAGGAACCGCGCGGAGTGAACCAGGTCGGCGTCCACGCTCCGCGTCCCCTGGAAGGTGTTGAAGAAGACGATGAAGAACACGATGCTCCACGCGAGCACGATCTTGGCGAGCAGGCCGAATCCGAAGATCATCGTGATCAACGGCACCAGCGCGATGCGCGGGAGCGAGTTGAACGCCACGATGTAGGGCTCGAAGACCCGGGCGAGCCGGTCGCCGCGCCCGAGCACGAGACCGGCCACGAACCCGGTGGAGATGCCGACGAGGAAACCCCACACGGTGGACTGCACGGTCGAGAGCGCCATCTGCCAGACGGTGAGCCGCACGCGGGGCGACATGAGGTACACGAAGCGCTCCGCGATCGCGGAGGGGCGGCTGATGAAAAACGGGTCGATCCAGTACAGGCCCGGCGTCCGGGAGATCGCCTTGATGCCGGTGAGGTACTGCCAGGCGACCAGCGCCGTGACCAGGATCAGCAGCTGCCAGACGAGGATCGTGAGCCGGTCTCTTCTCATGCCGAGTGTCACGCCGGCCGAAATTCTTCGCCGAGGGCGTGCCAGACCTCGCCGTATTCCCGGAGGTACTCGTCGCTCTCGCGGATACGGATGACGTCGCGCGGACGCGGCAGCTTGACGTCGTAGAGCAGCTTGATGCGGCCGGGTCGTCGCGTCATCACCACGATCCGGTCGGCCAGGGTGATGGCCTCCGAGAGGTCGTGGGTGACGAAGATCACCGTCTGCTGCTTGGCGTGCCACAGGCTGAGCAGCTCGGCGTGCAGGTTGAGCTTGGTGTGGGTGTCGAGCGCGCCGAAGGGCTCGTCCATCAGGAGGATCTGGGGATCCACCACCAGGGTGCGCATCAAGGCCACCCGCTGCCGCATGCCCCCCGAGAGGGTGGCGGGAAACGCCTCCTCGAACCCCTGCAGCCCGGCCAGCGCGATGGCCTCGCGCACGCGCGCGGCCCGCTGGGCGGCAGGCACCTTTCGGTACTCGAGCCCGAGCGCGACGTTGTCCTCCACGGTGCGCCAGGGAAAGACGGTGTCCTTCTGGAACACGTAGCCGACCGTGGGCGGCGGCGCTCCGTGCACCGTCTGCCCGTCCACCACGATCTCCCCGGCCGACGGCGTGACGAGGCCGCCGACCATGTTGAGGATGGTGGACTTGCCGCAGCCGGAGGGTCCCACGATGGCGACGAACTCGCGCTCGTGGACTTCGAAGGAGACGTCGGAGACGGCCGGGACCTCTCGAGGACCCTGGCCGAAGGTCTTCGAGAGGCTGCGGATCGAGACGCGGACGCGCGGCGCCACCACCGGGCGGCTACTTGTACTTCGCCTGCGCCTTCTTCACGAAGCTCATGTCGACCGCCTTCGCGTAAGGGATCGGCTTGTCGACCGCCAGGGGCACCCACACTTTCATCCCGCGCTCGTAGTCCTTCTCCTCGATGACGAAGTCCCAGTCGAAGATCGTCCGGTAGTAGCGCACCGACTCGAGCACCACCTCGCGCTTGAAGGCGTCCATGTACGGCTTCCAGAGGAGATCGGTCACTTCGTCGTCCTTCGCCCGGCGAATCCACTGCTGGGCGTGGTAGCACGCGTTGACGTAGGCCTGGACGAGATCGGGCGACTTCTCGATGGTCTCTTTCAGGGCGTAGCCCACCGTGACCGGGATGGGCCCGCCGAAGACGCGGTTCCACGCCTTCTCGTCCTGGATGTCGTAGAGCGGCTTGCCGAAGCCTTCCTCCACCGCCGCCGATTGCCACTCCGGCACCGCCATGATCGCGTCGAACTTGCCGGCCTTGAGCCCGCCCAGCATCGTGGTGGAGGCCCCGCCCCCCACCCACTCCACGTGCTCGTTGACCGGCCGGCCGTCGGCCGCCTTGAGGTTCTGCAGCACGTAGACGCCGTAGACGTAGGTGCCGGAGCCGACCGCGGTGGCCGCCACGACCGCCTTGCGGCCGACCAGCTTCGGGTCGGCGAGGGCCTCCACCGTCTTCACGCCGCGGTCCCACAGCTCCTTTCGCACCACCACGTTGGCGTAGGAGCAGCGCCTGTCGGTAGCGAAGAGCATCAGCGCGTCCTTGCCCTTCTCGGTGATCTTGAGCGGATGATTGGAGTCGCCGAGGGCGAAGAGTACCTGGCCCGCCGCGAGCGCCTGCACCACCTTGGCGCCGCCGCCCGGCACCACGAAGTCCGGGGTCCTGACCCCTTCCTCCTCGAAGAACTTCTTCTGCGCGGCGACCAGGTGCTGGCCGTAGACGAACGTCGAGACGCTGTGCGAGGCCGAGATGGCTTTGAGGCCCTGCGCCCCGGCCAGCCGAGCCCAGGAGCCGCCCGCGGCCGACCCGGTCGCGAGTACCACTGTCTTGAGGAAAGCCCGGCGCCCCCACCCCGCTTCCGACCACGCCGCCATGCGAGCCCTCCTTTGGAAACTGGGGGGCATGCTACACGTCGGCGGGCTCGACTGTCAACGTCTGGTTGGCCCAAAGACATTGACACATAAGGTTTTTTGGGCTATCGTCCAGTGATGGCAGCGCCCGACTTCTCGTCCATCCGACCTCACCCGAGACTCCTCCTGAGGCATCAATGATTCGCAGCATGACCGGGTACGGACGGGCGGAAGCGGCCGGAGCGCGAAGCATCGTCACGGTGGAGTGCAAGTCGGTCAATCACCGCCATCTCGACATCTCCCTCAAGCTGCCGCGCGTGCTGGGCAGCTTCGAGGCCGACGCCCGCCGACTGATCCAGGCGGCGGTGCAGCGCGGCCGGGTCGACGCGGCTGTCGCGGTGAACGGCCCCGAGGGCGGCCTACTCAATCCGCTCACCGTCAATCTCGCCCAGGCTCGCGAGTACACCGATGCCGCGCGCCGGCTGGCGGAAGCCCTCGACCTGGCGGACGGCCCGTCACTCGGATGGGTGATGGGGCAGTCCGGCGTCCTGACCCGTGAGGAGCAGGCGCCGCTCGCTCCCGAGGAGGCGTGGCCGCTGCTCGAGCGGGCGCTGAGCGACGCGCTCGCGGAGCTCGTGCAGCGTCGGGAGACGGAAGGCGCCGCCCTCGCCCAGGAGCTGGCCGGGCTCGGATCGGTGCTGGCCGGGTACGTGGACACGGTGGCCGAGCGCGCGCCCGCCGCGGTGGAGCGCCGGGCGATCCGGCTCCGCGAGCGCATGCAGGCCATGCTGGCCGGCGCCGAGATCGACCAGGGGCGTCTCGCGACCGAAGTGGCGGTGTGGGCGGACAAGACCGACGTCAGCGAGGAGCTGGCCCGGCTCCGCGCGCACCTCACCCAGCTCACCGCGCTCCTGGGCGCCGACGGCCCGGTGGGCCGGACCCTCGACTTCCTGATCCAGGAGATCCACCGCGAGGTCAACACGATCGGATCCAAGGCGGACGACCTCGAGATCTCCCAGGCGGTGATCGCGGCCAAATCCACGATCGAGAAGATGCGCGAGCAGGTACAGAATCTCGAATAGCCCGTGCAGCTGATCAAGCGCCGCGGAACGCTGGTGGTGGTGTCGGCCCCTTCGGGGGCGGGCAAGACCACGCTCTGCCACGAGGTGCGCTCGCTCGTGCCGGATCTCTACTACTCGGTCTCCTACACCACCCGGGTGCCACGCCCGGGCGAGAAGAACGGCGCCGATTTCTTCTTCGTCACCGAGGGGCAGTTCACCGCCATGCGCGCCCGGGACGAGTTCGCGGAGTGGGCCGAGGTGCACGGCCACTTCTACGGCACGCCGGCCAAGGCGCTCGAGTCCGCGCTCGGCCGCGGGCTCGACGTGCTGCTGGACATCGACACCCACGGGGCCCGGCAGCTCCGCCAGCGCTACCCGGAGGCGGTCTCGGTGTTCGTCATGGCGCCGTCGATGGCGGAGCTGGAGGCACGGCTGCGCGAGCGCAACAGCGATTCCCCCGGCGACATCGCGCGACGACTCAGTCGGGCGCGCGAGGAGATCGCGGCCTGGCGTCAGTACGACTACCTGATCATCAACCGCGACGTGAAGGACGCGGTAGACCAGCTCGCCACCGTCATCCAGGCCGAGCGCTGCCGCACGAGTCGACTCACCCTGCGATTCCCCGACATGGAGGTACCCGCGTGATGTCGTTCCCGTCCCTGGAAAAGTCCCTCGACAACGTCTCGAACCGCTACATGCTCGTGGTGCTGGCCGCCAAGCGCGCCCGCCAGCTCAACCGCGGCGCCAAGGCCCAGGTGGAGACCCGACACAAGAAGCCCACCAGCACCGCCCTGGAAGAGATCGCCGAGTCGCGCGTGGGCTACCGCGTCAAGGAAGAGGCCGACCCCAAGGCCTAGGAACCCATCGGCCCGTGCCCCTCGCCGACCAGGAGCTGATCCTCGGCGTCACCGGCAGCATCGCCGCCTACAAGGCGGTCTACCTGCTGCGCGAGCTGACGCGGCGAGGTGCCCGGGTGACGGTGGTCACCACCGCGCACGCCGAGCGCTTCGTGGGGGCGCTCACCTTCCGCACCCTCTCCGGCCGTCCGGTGCTCTCCGACCTCTTCGACCCTCAGAGCCCGGACGCGGTCGAGCACGTGGCGCTGGCCGAGCGGGCGCGCGCCCTGGTCGTCGCCCCCGCCACCGCGAATCTCCTGGCCAAGGCCGCCCACGGCATGGCGGACGACTTCCTGACCACGCTGCTGCTGGCCGCTCGATGCCCGGTGCTGTTGGTCCCCGCGATGGACGGCGGCATGTGGGACCACGCGGCGGTGACCGCGAACGTGGCAACGCTCCGAGAACGAGGCGTCACGGTGCTGGAGCCCGACGCGGGCGCGCTCGCCTCCGGCCTCTCGGGCCGCGGGCGACTGCCCGAGGTGGAGACGATCCTCGAGGCGCTGGAGCGGCTCCTCGCCCCTCGCCGCGACCTCGTCGGCGAGCGCGTGCTCGTCACCTCGGGCCCCACCCGCGAGCCCATCGACCCGGTGCGCTACATCTCGAACCGGTCGTCGGGAAAGATGGGCCAGGCGGTGGCGACCGCCGCGCTCCGACGCGGGGCCGAGGTGATCCTGATCTCGGGGCCGACCACGCTCACCCCGCCCGCGGGGGCGGTCTACGTGCCGGTGCAGACCGCGGAGGAGATGCGCGAGGCCGCGCTCCAGCACCTCGAGCGCGCCACCCTCGTCATCAAGGCAGCCGCGGTGGCCGACTACCGCGCCCGGCGCCCGAGCGCGAGCAAGATCAAGTCCCGGAAGGACGAGGGACTGACCCTCGAGCTCGCGCCCAATCCCGACATCCTGAAGGAGCTGGCCGCCCGCAAGGGCCGCGCCTTCCTGGTGGGCTTCGCGGCCGAGACCAACGACGTGCGGGCGAACGCGGCCGCGAAGCTCGAGAGCAAGGGCGTGGACATGCTGGTGGCCAACGACGTGAGCGTGAAGGGCATCGGCTTCGATTCGGACGACAACCAGGTCACGCTCCTCGATCGCTGGGGCGGGGCGGTGGAGCTGCCCAAGATGAGCAAGCTCGACGTGGCGAACGCGATCCTCGATCGGGCGCTGGGCCTGCGCGCCGCCGACCGCTCCCGGACCTCCAAACCCGCCGCGCACTAGCGCGATGGACGACCCGCGCGAGGCGGTGGCGGAGACTCTTCACGGTCTCGCGGAGACACTTCGCCATCACCGCGATCTCGGCCTGCGCGACATCGTCCTCGCCACCGTCCCATTCCCCGATCCCGCCGACGCGTTGCGAGAGCAGGAGCAGGCGCGCCAGGGCTGCCAGCTCTGCAAGCTCTGCAAGAGCCGGACGAACGTCGCCTTCGGCTCCGGCCACGCGCGGGCCCGGCTCATGGTGGTCGGCGAGGGGCCGGGCGAGGAGGAAGACAAGCAGGGGGTGCCGTTCGTCGGGCGCGCCGGCCAGCTCCTCACCCGGATGCTCGCTTCGGTCGGCTTCGATCGCGAGCGCGACTGCTACATCGCCAACGTGGTCAAGTGCCGGCCCGAGCGCAACCGCAACCCGGAGCCGGACGAGGTCGCCGCCTGCAGCCCGTTCCTGATCGCCCAGATCGACACGGTCCGCCCGCACGTGATCCTGGCCCTGGGCAACTTCGCGGCGCAGACCCTGATCGGCACCAAGGAGGGCATCACGCGGCTGCGCGGAAAGACCTACCGCTACCGGGCGAGCGTGCTGGTGCCCACGTTTCACCCGGCGTTTCTGCTGCGCAATCCCGGGCAGGAGTTCAAGCGCATGGCCTGGGACGATCTCAAGCTGGCCCGCCGCGAGTACGATCGGCTTGCGGGCGGCGGTGCGTGATCGCTGACGTCGTCTTCGACATTCCACTCGACCGCGCGTTCTCCTACCTCGTCCCGGCCGGCCTCACGCTCGAGCGCGGACAGCGCGTCGCCGCCCCGCTCCAGGGCCGCGGTCGGGTCGGCGTCGTGGTCGCTCTCCGCGACGGAGACCCCGCCGGGCTGAAGCCGGTGCAGCGAGCGGTCGAGCCGGTCCGGGTGCTCTCCGCCGCCGCCCTCGAGCTCGGGCGCTGGGCCGCCGACGAGAGCCTGTCCTCGTGGGGATCCACCCTGCTCTCGCTGCTGCCACCTCCACCGCGGCCGGGCGCGGCCGAGACGGTGTCGCCCCCCGCCGAGCCGGCCGGCGCCCCGTCTCAACCACCCGAGCTCTGGACGGATCAGGAGCGCGACGCCCGGCTCGTGGAGTGCCTGGAGCGCGAGTCCGGCGCCGCGCTCGTGATCGCTCCGGACCGCGAGGCGGTCGCGCGGTGGGCGCGGCGGCTCGACGCGGCTCGGCTCGACAGCGGGGTGTCCGAGGCGGAGCGACGGCGCGCGTGGTTCGCGGCCTCGCGCGGCCGCAGCCGCGTCGTGGTCGGCACGCGCTCGGCGCTGCTCGCCCCGCTGCCGCCGCCCACCACCCTGGTGCTGCTCGACGAGCACGACCCCGCCCACAAGCCGCCGGGCGCACCGCGCCTGCATTCGCGCGACCTGCTGGGCAAGCGCGCGGCGCTCGACGGCAGTCGCCTGCTGCTGCTCTCCGCGACCCCGTCGGTCGAGACGTGGTGGCGGGCAGAGAACCGGCAGATCCTGCGCCCGGAAGCGAGTGTCGCGGCGTGGCCCGAGATCATCACCGCGGATACGCGGGGCATACTCAGAAACCACCCGCTGACCCTGCCGCTGACGCGCGCCATCGAGGACTCGGCGCGCCGGGGACGTCGCACCGCGCTGATCGTCAGCCGCCGCACCGCCGCGCTCGCCTGCGACGAGTGCGGGACCAGCCTCCGCTGTCCCGAATGCGGAGTGGCGCTGGCGCTGTCCCGGGACCGGCGAGAGCTGCGCTGCCCGCTGTGCGCCCGCACCGACCCGCCTCCCGATCACTGCCCCGGCTGCGGCGGGCACCGGCTCTCCCCGTTCGGCTGGGACGCCGAGCGGGTACAGGTCTCGGTGGTGCGCCGCTTCCCGCGCCTCACCGTCTCGCGCCAGAACCTCGAGGCCCAGGTGGTGATCGGGACGCCGGCCCTGCTGCGGGCGATGCCCGCCCGCTCGCTCGGCGCGGTCGGGATCGTCGCGCTGGACGGGCTCCTGCGGGTACCGGACTTCCGAGCGGGGGAGCGGGCCTGGCGGCTCCTGTGGGAGGCGGCGGAAGCGGTGGCGACGGACGGGCGCGTCATCGTCCAGACCCAGCATCCGGAGCACTACGCGATCCGTAGCGTGCAGGCCCAGGATCGCGCGAGCTTCTACGTGGAGGAGGTGCGGTTTCGCTCCGAGCTCGGCTACCCCCCCTTCCGCCGGCTCTGCGAGATCGGCGCGCGCGCCCGCGAGGAAGCGCGAGCCCACGCGCTGGCCGATGAGTGCGCCGCCGCCCTGCGGGGCATCGCGGGGCTCACGGTGTATCCGCCCGCGCCGGTCGGATCGTCAGCGTCGACGGCGGCCCGGAGGCGGCGCTGGCGCTTCGTGGTCAAGGGCCCCATCGATCTGCCCCGTCTCCTGGCTCCGGCGCTGGCGCCGCTTCTCGGGCGACGACGGGGCTCGGCCGGTATGATAGAAGTAGAGATGGATCCGCAGTCGAACGGTTGAGGCATCGAAGACCCGAGAGGAGAAGAGCCCCGTGGCAGTGCTGGCGGTGAGACTGTACGGCGACCCGGTTCTGCGGCAGGTGGCCGCACCGGTGGGCGAGATCACGCCCGAGATCAAGCGGATCATCGCCGACATGACCGAGACGATGTGGCATCAGGTGGGAATCGGCCTCGCCGCGCCCCAGGTGGGCCTGCCGCACCGGATCCTGGTGATGGACGACGGCCAGGGAGGCGTCCAGACCCTGATCAACCCGGTCATCGAGAGCCGGAGCGGCACGATCCGGGAAGAAGAAGGCTGTCTCTCCCTGCCCGGGATCTTCGCCGAGGTCGAGCGGAGCAAGAGCCTCCAGGTCTCCGCGATCGACGCGGACGGCCAGCCGGTCTCGTTCGAGGCGAGCGGCCTGAAGGCCCGGATCGTCCAACACGAGCTAGATCATCTGGACGGCATCCTGTTCATCGACCGCCTCCCGCCGGTGACTCGCGACCGGATCAAGAAGAAGATCCAGAAGGAAGGCTTCCCGAAGGAGAAGTCGAACCACGCCTTCGCCCTCTAGCAACTCGCGGCTGCGTGTCCTGTTCTACGGCACGCCCGCCTTCGCCCTGCCGACCCTGGAGGCCCTCCTGACGCAGCACCACGTGGTGGCCGTCGTCACCCAGCCCGATCGGCCGGCCGGGCGGGGCCGCGCGCTCACGCCGTCGCTCGTGAAGCGCCGGGCGCTCGAGGCCTCGGTTCCCGTGCTGCAGCCTCCGCGACTGCGCGATCCGGGCTGGCCGGAGCGCCTCGCCGAGTACCGGGCCGACGTCGCGGTGGTGGTCGCGTTCGGGCAGATCTTGCCCAAGGCCGTGCTGGACGTGCCGACTCGTGGCTCCATCAACGTGCACGCCTCGCTGCTGCCGCGCTATCGGGGCGCCGCGCCCATCGCCTGGGCGATCATGCGGGGTGAGCGGGAGACTGGAATCACCACGTTCCAGATGGACCCGGGCATGGATACCGGCGACCTGCTGCTCCGCGAGGCGACCGCGATCGGCCCGGGCGAGACGGCGGGCGAGCTCGCGTCACGGCTCGCCGCCATCGGAGCCCGGGTCCTGCTCGAGACCCTCGCCCGGATCGACTCGCTGCCGCGCCTTCCCCAGGACGCCACGCTCGTCACGCTCGCGCCACGCCTCAAGAAAGAAGACGGCTGGCTCCGCCTGGGCGATCCGGCGCGCCACCTCGTCGACCGGATCCGCGGCTGCAACCCATGGCCCGGCGCGGCCGTGATGACGCCGGCCGGGCGACTGCTGATCTGGCGTGCCACCGCCGTGGCGCACCCCGAGCCGGCTCCGCCCGGCACCCTCGTCGCCCTCCCGGGGTCCGCCCCCGGCGACCCGGTCGCGATCGCCACCGGTGAGGGCTTCCTTCTCCCCGTCGAGGTGCAGCCGGAGAATCGCAAGGCGGTGTCCTGGCCGGATTTCCTGCGGGGCGCGCGCCTCGGCCCGCCTGCCCGCGTCGACGAGCTGGTGAAATGAGCCCGGTGCTGAAGGCGGGCCCGATCTCCCAGGCACGCTACGAGGCGCTCCACATCCTGATGCGGGTGGAGCGCGATCGGGCCTTCGCCGACATCGCGCTGGAGCACGCGCTGGAGCGGGCCCGCCTCGACCCGCGCGATGCCGCGCTCTGTACCGAGATCGTCTACGGCACGCTGCGCTGGCGGCGACACCTGGACTGGCGGCTCACGCCCCATCTCAATCGCCCGCTCGGCAAGCTCGACCCGTGGGTGCGCGCGCTGCTGCGCCTCACCGTCTACCAGCTCGTCTTTCTCGACCGGGTGCCGCGCTGGGCGGCGGTGGACGAAGCGGTGAGCGCGGCCCGGCTCAAGTCCCGCGTGCCGGGCCCCGCGGAATTCGTCAACGCGGTGCTGCGGTCCTTCACCCGGGAGACCCAGCCCCCGCGCTTGCCCGCGGTTCCCGTCGAGGCCGCGGCGGTCCGCTGGTCGTTTCCCGACTGGATGGCCGCGCGCTGGATCGCCCGCTACGGCGCGGAGGAGGCCGACCGGCTCATGGCCGCCCTGAACGAGCGCCCCCCGATGACCATCCGGGCCAACACGCTGCGCATCTCTCGCGAAGACCTGGCCCGGAGGCTGCGCGAAGAAGAGCTGGCCGACACCGACCCCACCGCGCTCGCGCCCGAGGGGCTGACGCTCCGGCGCGGGTCGATCGGGCGGTGGGCCGCCTTCGCGGCGGGCTGGTGCTCGGTCCAGGACGAGGCCTCGATGCTGATCGCGCGCTTGCTCGACCCGCAGCCGGGAGACCTGGTGGCGGACGTGTGCGCCGCGCCCGGGACCAAGACCACGCACCTCGCGCAGCTCATGGGCAACCGCGGGCGCATCGTCGCCCTGGATCCCAACGCGGCGCGGCTCCGGCTGCTGTCGCAGGCGGCGGCGCGGCTCGGCGTCGACATCGTCGAAGCGCACGTGGGCGGCGTCGCCTCGGTGGGCGGCCGCTGGAAGGGCCGCTGCGACCGCGCGCTGGTCGACGCTCCGTGCTCGAACCTGGGGGTGCTGCGCCGCAATCCCGACGTGAAGTGGAAGCGCGAGGAGGCCGATCTGGGCCGCCTCGCCGAGAAGCAGCGCGGCATCCTGGGGGCGGCGGCGGCGCTGGTGAAGCCGGGCGGCCGGCTCGTCTACGCCACCTGCTCGCTCGAGCCGGAGGAAAACGACGCGGTCGTGCAGGCCTTCCTCGGAGAGCACCGCGAGTGGCGGCTCGACCCGCCGGCCGACTTCCCGGTGCCTGCCGACACGGGCGGGGCGATCCGCTGCCTGCCCCACGTGCACGGCACCGACGGCTTCACCGCGGTGCGTCTGACCCGCGGCGGCGCGGGGACGTGATCGTGCCGCCACGGGCCTTTGCCACCCTCGCGGGTTTGGAGTAAGGTCGTCTCATCATGCGGATCGCGCCGAGCATTCTCTCCGCCGACTTCGCGGCCCTCGGCGAGGCCATCGGCCGAGTGGAGGCGGGCGGGGCCGATCAGCTCCACGTGGACGTCATGGATGGTCACTTCGTGCCGAACCTCACCATCGGCCCGCCGGTGATCGAATCCATCCGGAAGCGGACCCGGCTCCCGCTGGACGTGCACCTGATGATCGAGGAGCCCGAGCGCTGGACCGACACCTACGTCAAGGCCGGCGCGGACTTTGTCACGGTGCACGCGGAGGCCTGCACCCACCTCCAGCGGGCGCTCAGCCAGATCCGGGAGGCCGGCGCCCGGGCCGGGGTGGCCCTCAATCCATCGACCCCACCCGAGGTGCTCCAGTACGTGCTCGACGACCTCGACCTCGTGCTGGTGATGTCGGTGAACCCGGGGTTCGGGGGTCAGTCGTTCATTCCCACCGCCTACGAGAAGATCCGCCGGACGCGCGCGCTGCTGGCCGGCCGCGACGTTCTGGTCTCCGTGGACGGGGGCGTCAAGGCGTCCAACGCCCCACTCCTGGCCCAGGCCGGGGCGACGGTGCTGGTCGCCGGCTCCTCCATCTTCGGGGCCCCCGATCCGGGAGCGGCGGTCGCCACCTTGAGGAGTGCTTCGGAAGTAGTGAATCGGGCTTGACTTTTCAGATCCTCGTCAGTATCCTTTAGCGTTTCCAGAAACTCTCCGCCTGGTGGTAACGCGATGCTCGACAGCCTGACCAGTCGCCTGACCGGAATCCTCGACCGGCTCCGTGGATTCGGCCGGCTGACGGAGGAGAACATCCAGGAGGCGCTGCGCGAAGTCCGCGTGGCCCTGCTGGAGGCCGACGTCAACTTCAAGGTCGTCAAGACCTTCATCGAGCGGGTCCGCGTCAAGGCGGTGGGGCAGGACGTGCTGCAGTCGTTGACCCCGGGGCAGCAGGTGGTCAAGGTCGTCCGGGACGAGCTGGTGGAGCTGCTCGGCGGCTCCGCGCATCGGCTGGCCATGGCGCCGCATCCGCCCACCGTGATCATGCTGGTCGGGCTGCAGGGCTCCGGGAAGACGACCAGCGCCGCCAAGCTCGCCCGCCACTTCCAGAAGCAGGGCCAGCACCCGCTGCTGGCCGCCGCGGACGTCTACCGGCCGGCCGCCATCGATCAGCTCAAGACGCTCGGGGCCCAGCTCTCGATCCCGGTGGTGGGCGAGGCCGACCAGCGACCGGTCGACATCTGCGCGGCGGCGCGCGACGAGGCCGCGCGGCGCGGCCTCTCCCCGCTGATCCTCGATACGGCGGGACGCCTGCACATCGACGAGGAGATGCTGGACGAGCTGCGGGTCATCCGGAAGGCGGTGGGGCCCCACCACGTGCTGCTGGTGGTGGACGCCATGACCGGCCAGGACGCGGTCACGGTGGCCGACAAGTTCAACGCCGCGATCGGCATCGACGCGATCGTGCTCACCAAGATGGACGGCGACGCGCGGGGCGGCGCCGCCCTCTCGGTGCGCGAGGTCACCGGCCGGCCCATCGCCTTCGTGGGCGTGGGCGAGAAGACCGATGCGCTCGAGCCGTTCCATCCCGACCGCCTCGCCCAGCGGATCCTCGGCATGGGCGACGTGCTCTCGCTGGTGGAGAAGGCTCAGGCCACCGTCGACGCCGATCAGGCGGAGGCGCTGGCCCAGAAGATCCGCGACGACACTTTCACGCTGGAAGACTTCGCCGCGCAGCTCAAGCAGCTTCGCTCCATGGGCCCGCTCGGGCAGCTGCTCGACATGGTGCCGTTCTTCAAGGGCGGCCGAGGCCTGCCCAAGGAGCTCAAGGGTGAGGAGCAGGAGCTCCATCGCTTCGAGGCGATCATCGGCTCCATGACGCCCGGGGAGCGGCGCGATCCGTCGGTCATCAATGGCAGTCGTCGGGCCCGCATCTCGCGGGGGAGCGGCACCAGCGTGTCCGAGGTGAACCGGCTTCTCAAGCAGTACGCCCAGCTCAGGAAGATGATGAAGGGGCTCAAGCAGATGGAGGGACGCATGGGCAAGCTCAAGGGCTCGCTGCCCTTCCTGCCCCGCTGAGCAATCACGGCACGACAACCAATGAGAGAGGTGAACCAGTGGCGGTGCACATCAGGCTGAGACGGACGGGAACGACGCGGAAGCCGGCCTATCGCGTCGTGGTGGCTGACTCGCGCGCGGCGCGAGACGGGAAGTTCATCGAGGTGCTCGGGCACTACAACCCGCTCACCGATCCACCCACCCTCAAGATCGCGGTGGATCGCGCGCAGGAGTGGATCAAGAAGGGCGCCCAGCCCTCCAACACGGTGAAGAACCTGCTCGCGCGAGCGGCGGCGGCGGCCCCGAAGGCGTAGAGCCGGGATGGAGGACGCGCCTCTCGTGGCCATCGGAGAGGTGCTGCGGCCCCACGGGCTTCGCGGCGAGGTGAAGGTGCGCCCGCTGACCGATCGGCCCCGCGAGCGCTTCGAACGGCTCGAGCACTGCACGCTGTGGGAGCCCGATCAGGACCGGCGGGAGCCGTGCCGCATCGCCTCGTCGCGCTTCGACGGGGAGACCGCGTTCATCCGGATGGAAGGCGTCGACTCGCCGGAGGAAGCGCGGCGTTTCCAGGGACGGCTCCTCGCGGTGGGACGGAACGAGGTCTTGCCCCTCGGTGAGGGGCAGTTCTATCCATGGCAGCTCGAGGGCGCGGTGGTGCAGACGCGCGACGGGCGGCCGGTGGGCCACTTCGTGCGGGTGGAGAGCGGCGCGCAGGATCTGTGGGTGGTCGACGACGGGACACGCCAGCGGCTGATCCCGGCGGTCGCGGAGATCGTGGTGGAGGTGAGCGTGGCGGATCGTCGGATCGTCATCGACCCGCCGGAAGGGCTGCTCGAGCTGTGAGGATCGACATCGTCACCCTCTTCCCCGCGATGCTCGAGGGTCCGCTCGCCGAGTCCATCCTGGGCCGGGCGCGCAGCCGCGGGCTCGTGGAGATCTCTGTCCACGACCTGCGCGAGCACGCGACGGGGCGGCATCGGGTGACGGACGAGCCGCCGTTCGGCGGCGGCGGGGGCATGATTCTCAAGCCCGAGCCGCTCGCCGCGGCCATCGAGGCCCTCAAGCCCGCCGGGGCGGACGCGCGGGTGATCCTCCTGGGTCCGGCCGGACGGCGCTTCAGCCAGGACGTCGCGCGCGAGCTGTCACGCCGACCTCACCTGATCCTCCTGTGCGGACGCTACGAAGGCGTGGACGAGCGGGTCGGCGAGCAGCTGGTGGACGAGGAGGTCTCGATCGGCGACTACGTGTTGACCGGCGGCGAGCCGGCCGCGCTGGTGGTGGCGGACGCGGTGACCCGTCTCCTGCCCGGCGTGCTGGGGGACGAGGAGGCGCCGGCGCGTGACTCCTTCGCGCGCGGGCTCCTCGAGCACCCCCAGTACACGCGGCCCGAGAGCTTCCGGGGCGCGCGGGTGCCCGAGGTGCTGCTCTCCGGCGATCACGGCCGCGTCGCCCGGTGGCGGCGGGTGATGTCGCTCTGGCGGACGTGGCAGCGGCGGCCCGATCTACTGGAGACGGCGGATCTCACCCCGGAAGAGCAGAAATGGACGGACGGCTTCCGGCAGGGACGGACGCCGGCTGATTACCTGGACTAACTCATCGAGCGAGGAGCGTCAGATCATGGAAGCGATCCGAATCGTCGAGGCGGGAGATCTCAAGAAGGACCGGGGCGGGTTCCGGCCCGGAGACACCGTCAAGGTGATGGTCAAGGTGGTGGAGGGAGAAAAGGAGCGCCTCCAGGCGTTCGAGGGGGTGGTGATCCGCAAGCGCGGCGGCGGCACCGGCGCCTCGTTCACGGTGCGGCGCATCTCCTACGGGGTTGGGGTGGAGCGCACGTTCCCGCTGCACTCCCCGCGCATCGACAAGATCCAGGTGACGAAGCGCGCGACGGTGCGCCGCTCGAAGCTCTACTACCTCCGCGAGCTCGTCGGCAAGGCGGCGCGGCTGAAGGAGAAGCGGGTGGCGGTGGTTCCCACCTCGGGCGAGCAGTCGGGCTAAGACCCGAGCGTGGCGGGCGGGGCCCCGTATCGCTTCGAGAACGCCGCGTGGCGGCGAGGCGTGCGGTGTCTGGCCGGGGTGGACGAGGCCGGCCGCGGGCCGCTGGCGGGCCCGGTGGTGGCCGCAGCGGTGGTGCTGGAGCCGGGCGTACGGATCGATGGCGTGGACGACTCGAAGCGGCTGCTCCCGGAGGAGCGGCAGCGGCTGTTCGAGATCATTCGCGGGAGCGCGCGCGGCGTGGGGGTCGGGGTGGTGGATCACATCACGATCGACCGGATCAACATCCTGGAGGCGACACGGCTGGCGATGGGGCAGGCCCTGGCGGCGCTGACGGTGGAGCCGGAGCTGGTGATCACCGACTTCGTGGCGGTGCCCGGGCTCCGGTGCCCGCAGCGAAATCTGGTCGAGGGCGATCGGCGGTCGGCCTCGGTGGCGGCGGCATCGATCATCGCCAAGGTCACGCGGGACCGGATCATGGAAGCGGCCGACCGCGACTTCCCGGTCTACGGCTTCGGCCGCCACAAGGGCTACGCGACCCCGGAGCACCGGGACGCGCTCGAGCGGCACGGCCCCTGTCCGCTCCACCGACGGAGCTTCGCGGGGATCTGGAGTCAGATGGTGCTGTTCGCGGATTCACGATGAGCGATCTTGTGCTGGCCAAGGAGTAGTACACGTGCCGACCGATACTCGGAAAGTCACCGGAGAGAGAGGAGAAGAAGAGGCCGCCCGTTTCCTCGCCCGCAGCGGCTTCGCGATCCTGGAGCGCAACGTCCGCACCCGCGCGGGAGAGATCGACCTCGTGGCGAAAGAGGGCAAGACCCTCGTCTTCGTCGAGGTCAAGACGCGACGGGACATGGAGGGCGATCCCCCCCAGGCCGCGGTCAACACGCGCAAGCAGCACCGGCTCGGCAAGCTGGCCCACGGCTACCTCAAGCTCAAGCGCCTGCGCCAGGTCTCCTGCCGCTTCGACGTCGTCTCCGTCATCTTCAACGACGAAGGCGCGGTGAAGGCAATCCGCCACATTCCGAACGCGTTCTCGGTCTCCGCCTGGTAGGCATGGACCGCGAGGACGCGTTCCGGCGCGCGTTGCCGCTCGAGCCGGGGCGAACCGCGCTGCTCGTGGTGGACATGCAGCGGGCCTTCGTCGAGCGGGGCCAGGCCATGGAGGTGCCGCCCGCCCGGGAGGTGGTCCCACGGATCCAGGAGCTGCTCGCGATCTTCCGCGAGAAGGGCCTGCCCGTCGTCTTCACCGAGTTCACCTACTCGCCGGCCGCCCCGCTGCTGGTCGGCGAGCTCCATCCCGAGCACCGGCCGGCCGCGACGGGCGCGGCCACCGGCTTCGGGCGGCCCTCGTCCTCCTGCCTCGAGGGGGAGGACAACGTGGCGGTGATCCCGGAGCTCGCGCCGCATGCCGACGAGCTGGTGGTGCGCAAGCACTACTACGACGGGTTCAACGGCACCGTGCTCGACGGCGCGCTCCGGGCGCGCGGAGTCACCACGGTCGTGATCACCGGGACCATGACCGACATCTGCGTGCTCGCGACCGTGATCGGCGCGTTCAACCGGGAGTACCGTCTGGTCGTGGTGGAGGACGCGGTGGCCACGCTGTGGCCGGAGATCCAGCGCGCGACGCTCGACATCGTCCGGCGGGCCTACGCGCGCGTCCTGTCCGCGAAGGAGCTGGCCGACGAGGTAGCGCGCTGGTGATCGCCCCCGCCCGGAAGCGATCCCGCCGGCCCCCTCGTCCGCCGGCTCCCCCGAGTGTGGTAAGGTCGGGGCCATGATCAACGGGCTGCGATTGCACGGATGCATGCCCGCGAACCTGCTCCCCTTCACCGCGGACCTGGCCATCGACGGGCCGGCCTACCGCAAGCATCTGCGCTGGCTGGTGGACGCGCCGGGGGTCACCGGCTTGGTCGCCAACGGGCACGCCGCGGAGGTGGCCTCGCTCGACCGCGAGGAGCGCAAACGCACTCTCGCCATCGCCCTCGACGAGGTCGCGGGCAAGGTCCCGGTGGTCACCGGCATCTACTGCGACGGGACGCTCGAGGCGGTCGAGCTGGCGCGGGATGCCCGGGCCGCCGGCGCGGCCGGGCTCCTGGTCTTTCCCCCGACCCTGTTCATGTGGGGCGCGCAGGCCAAGCCGGACATGGTGCTGCGTCACTTCCAGACCCTCGCCGACGCGGTGGACCTGCCCCTGATCGTGTTCGAGTACCCGCCCGCGTCCGGCATCGGTTACAGCCCGGAGACGCTCGCCGAGCTGTGCAAGATCCCGACGATCGCGGGCGTCAAGGATTGGTCCAACGAGATCGTCGCGTACGAGAAGAACCTGCGCGCCCTGCGCGGGGCCGGTCGCCCGGTGGCGATGATGTCCGCGTTCACGATGTCGCTGATGGCGACGTTCCTGCTCGGCGCCGACGGCTGCATCTCCGGGATGGGCAGCGTGGTCGCAGATCTGCAGGCGTCCCTGTTCGCGGCGGTGCAGGCCGGCCGGCTCGACGAGGCCCGTCGGCTCAACGACCGGATGGCGCCGCTGGTGAGCGTCTTCTACGCGCCGCCGTTCGTGGACATGCACAATCGCATGAAGGAAGCGCTCGCCCTGCTGGGTCGCATTCCCGCGGCGCACGTGCGTCCTCCGCTCACGCCCGTCTCCGACGACGAGCGACATCGCATCCGTCTGGCTCTCCGCGCCGCCGACCTGTCGTCCTAGCCGCATCCGCCCCGCAGCGCCGCGGGCGGCTCGACCGAGTACGGACACCCTTGCGGGTGCCGGGGCTTTCGTGTATATAACCGTGAATCTCCGCATCCCAGCGAGGTGGCCAGCGAGGTTGAATGGCGGGTCCGGCCAACCGCACTTCAGAACCTGAAATCCGGCAAGACGAACCGACCATGCCTGCTTGCGCGGTCGCACTCCAGGCGACGGGCGAGCGCCGGCCCTGACGGGCTGGATCACCGGATACCAAGCGCAGAGCCAGAGGAGGATCCGACGATGACCGAGAACTGGATGAACGAGGCGTGGGCCAAGGACTTCTGGTACCGCGGCAAGGTGACGCGCCGCCGGCTGATTGGCCTGAGCGCGGCCGCGGCCGGCGCCCTCGGCGCCTCGATGCTGGTGCCCGCTCCGTGGCGGGGCGCGTTCGGTCAGGCCAAGCCCTTCAAGCTCGGCATGATCCAGCCGCTGTCGGGCACGGCGGCGCCGGGCGGCAAGACCGCGCTCGTCGGCGGGCAGATGGCGGTGGACCACATCAACAAGACCGGCGGGATCGGCGGCCGCCCCGTCGAGCTCCTGGTCGCCGACGACGAGTCCAAGCCGGACGTGGGCCGGCGCAAGATCGAGAAGCTGATCCTCGAGGACAAGATCGACGTGCACGCCGGCGGTTACCTGTCGAACATCTGCCTGGCATGCATGCCCGTGTTCGAGGAGCACAAGGTCGTCAACATGATCACGGTGTGCCTCGACACCACGATCACCACCAGCAGGTGCAGCCGCTACACCTTCCGTCCGTTCGACTTCGCCCCGTCGCAGGCGGTGGCGATCGCGCCGTACCTCGTCAACAAGATGGGGAAGAAGTGGCACATCGCCTTCGCGGACTACGCGTGGGGCCAGTCGACTAAAGACGCCTACACCGAGGCCATCAAGAAGAACGGCGGGGAAGTCGTGGGGACCACTGGCATCCCGCTGTCCGTCTCGGACATGACCGCGTTCCTGTCCAAGATCACCCCCAACTTCGACGGCATCTGCGGGATATTCTTTGGACAGCAGGGCATCTCCTTCTTGACCCAGAGCTTCGATCTCGGGATCTCGAAGAAGGCGCGCATCGCGGGGGACGGCGCCGTCGCGGTATCGACGAGCCTGCCCGCCATCGGTGCCAAGGGCAACGGCTTCGTCGGGGTCGACCGCTACGTGCCGGTCCTGCAGGGCAAGCTCAACACGCCCTACCACAAGAAGTTCCTCGACGAGGCCAAGACACGCCTGAAGGCCATCGATCCGAGCGGGCCCCTGCCCGACCGCTACGTGCAGTCGAACTACGAGGGCATCAACATGCTGAGGATCGGCATGGTGAACTCGAAGTTCCGTAGTCGTGAGGACAGCTTGAAGCTGATCGAGGCGCTCGAGGGCCTGGAGGTCAAGGAGTCGGACGACTTCCCGCAAGGGGACAAGACGCTCCGGAAGGAGGACCACCAGGCGTTCGTGAACGAGTTCATCTTCGAGCTCGAGAACATGAACTTCAAGATCGTCGATTTCGTCCCCAAGGAGAAGACCCTGGTACCGGCCGCCTGCAAGTTCAGCGCGTGACCGCGGACCAGCTAGCTTCGGCCGCCCCCCTGGCCCACGCGGGCCAGGGGGGCACAGCCCCCATGCTGCGCACCGAGGGCCTGACCAAGCGCTTCGGGGGCCTCACCGCCGTCAACAACGTCAACCTCACGATCCCCCGGGGCGAGATCCGCGCGATCATCGGCCCCAACGGAGCCGGCAAGAGTACGTTCTTCAACTGCGTCACCGGGGTACTCCGTCCGAGCGCTGGCCGGATCTACGTCAATGGCGAGGACCTGGCGGGCCTGCCTCCCCACCGGATCTCCCACAAGGGCATCGCACGGTCGTACCAGATCACCAACATCCTGCCCGGAGCAACCGTGCTGGAGAACGCGCGCATCGCGGCCCAGTCGCGCCACCACAGCTGGAGCCTCTTCCGACACCACCAGAGCTACCGCGACCTCCTCGAGCTGGCGCGCACCGCCCTCGGCTCGGTAGGGCTCGGCGAGAAGGAGAGCGAGCTGGCCGCCAATCTCTCCCACGGCGAGCAACGAAATCTCGAGATCGCCATCGCGCTGGCCACCGAGCCCGAGCTTCTGTGCCTGGACGAGCCGACCGCCGGCATGAGCGTCAGCGAGACCCACGCCACCGCCGAGCTGGTCCGCCGGATCGCCAGCAACCTCACGATCCTGATCGTGGAGCACGACATGGAGGTCGTGATGGGGCTGGCCGATCGGATCACGGTGTTCCACTACGGAGAGGTGCTGGCCGAGGGGACGCCGGCCGAGATCCAGGCCAACGCCCGCGTGCAGGAAGTCTACCTAAAGAGCTGATGCTGCGGCTCTCCGACGTCCACACCTACTACGGCAAGAGCCACATCCTCCACGGCGTGTCGGTCGAGGTGGGGCCGGGCGAGGTGGTCGGCCTGCTCGGACGGAATGGTGTGGGCAAGAGCACCACGCTCAAGAGCGTCATGGGCCTGGTCCAGCCTTCTCACGGGCGCATCACCTTCGAGGATCGTGACATCACCGGCATCGCTCCGCACCGGGTGGCGCATCTCGGCATCGCCTACGTTCCCGAGGACCGGCGGATCTTCCGGCTCCTCTCCGTGCTCGAGAACCTGCGCACCGGGTTGGACCGCCCCGGTGTGAGCGAGGCGCGCCGGGCTGTGCTGCTCGACAAGGTCTACGCCAGCTTCCCGGTGCTGCAGGAGCGCCGAAACCAGCTCGGCGGCACCCTGTCTGGGGGCGAGCAGCAGATGCTGGCCATCGCGCGGGCCATGATGCTCGAGCCCAAGATCATCCTGCTAGACGAGCCAACGGAGGGGCTGATGCCGCGGATGGTCTCGCAGATCCGCGACATCATCGACCGGCTGCACCAGGAGGGAGTGGCCATCCTCCTCGTCGAGCAGAATGTCGGCCTCACCCTCGGCGCCTGCAACCGCTGCTACATCATGGAGAAGGGGTTGGTGCGCCACCACGCGCCCGCCGCCGAGCTCCAGGCGGACCCCTCAGTCATCCGCCAGTACCTGGGGATCTAGGCGGGATGCTCCCCTTCGACCAGATCCTCATCCAGACCGTCAACGGCCTCGTCAACGGCATGGTGCTGGCCCTAGTGGCCTCGGGGCTCACGCTGATCTTCGGGATCATGGACGTGGTGAACTTCGCCCACGGGGACCTCGTCATGCTCGGGGGCTTCGTGGGCGCCATCACCGTCGCGAGCACCGGCAGCTTCACGATCGCGTTCTTCGTCGCGGCGCTGACCATCGCCGCCTTCGGAGTCTTGCTGCAGATCACCACGCTCCGGCCGCTGATCGGGCGGGACCCGCTCACTACCATCCTCGCAACCTTCGGGGTTTCTCTCGTCCTCCAAAAGTACGCGCTGTGGCAGTTCGGCCCCTCCGCGCGGGTGATCCCTCAGCCCATCCCGGGCCAGTTCGATCTCTTCTACCTCCAGTACCCGTGGTATCGCGTGGGGGCGGCGGTGATGGCGGGGGCCATCATCGGCGCGCTCTACCTGTTTCTCAAGTACGGCAAGTACGGCATCTGGATCAGGGCCACCACCCAGGACCGCGTGATGGCGTCGGCCATGGGCATACCCGTCCCCTGGGTCCACACCGGCGTCTTCGCGATCGGCGCGGCCATGGCCGCCGCCTCGGGTGTGCTCTTCGCGCCGCTGGCCGCGGTCACCCAGACCATGGGGTCGGACTTCACGCTGCGCGCTTTCATCGTGGTGGTGGTGGGCGGGATGGGCAATCTCGGTGGGTCCATTCTCGCCGCCATCTTCGTCAGCCTGCTGGAGGCCTATGCCTCTCTCGTGGTCAGTCCGGCGCAGGCGGTCATCGTGTCGTTCGTGGCCCTGATCCTGACCCTGCTCTTCAGGCCCACCGGGCTGTTCGTCAGCACCACGAGATGAGCGCCGGCTCTTCCGCCAAGGGCTTCTGGCTCTGCTTCGCGGTGGTGGTGGCGCTGCTGGCCGTGGCGCCGCTCGTCCTGCCCGAGTTCTGGCGGCGCTTTCTCACCGAGATCCTCATCTGGGGCCTCCTGGCCATGTCTTCCGACATCCTGATCGGCTACACCGGCATGGTGTCGTTCGGCCATTCGGTCTTCTTCGGGCTCGGGATCTACGGGGCGGCCGCGGCCCTCTTGATCGTGTCCCCGCCCAACCTGTGGCTGGCCATTGCACTGGGACTCTCGGCCGCCGCGGGTGTCGCGGTCTTCGTGGCGTACTTCGCGACTCGGCTGCGCGACATCTACTTCGCCATTACCACTCTGGTGTTCTCCCAGATCTTCTACGTCGTCATCTTCACCTGGACCGCGGTGACCGGTGGCGAGAACGGGCTCTACTTCAACCAGCCGCCGCTCGGGATCCCGGGACTCTTCAGCCTGAAGTTCTCGACCGAGTCGCTCCACTGGTTCGTGCTCGCGGTCGTCGCGATCTCGTATCTGCTTGTCCGTCGCATCACCCAGTCTCCGTTCGGGATGGTCCTGCAGTCGATCCGCGAGAACGAGCCCCGGACCCGTGCGATCGGCTACCACGTGGAGCGATACAAGATCGTGTCCGTGATGCTCTCGGGCGTCTTCGCCGGTCTGGCCGGAGTGCTCTACGCGATCCAGAACAAGTTCGCCGCCCCCGACTTCGTGTTCTTCCTGGTCTCGGGCGAGGTGGTGATATTCAACGTGATGGGCGGGATCGGGACCCTCGTCGGCCCCTTCCTGGGGGCCGCCTTTTTCCTCTTGCTCCGCGAGGGCCTCTCGCGCTTCTGGAGCGAATACTATCTGATCCCCCTCGGCATCATCTTCACCGCCATGGTCATCTTCATGCCCCAGGGCCTGCTCGGCTTCTTGCGACGGCGGCTGAACCAGTAGCCGCCGTCCCGGGGGGTCGCCCGCGCCGGGCGATCAGACGCCGGTGCTGCCGAAGCCGCCCGGGCCCCGCTCGCTCGCCCCCAGCTGGCGCACCTCGACCAGCAGCGCCCGCGCGACCGGTTGGATCACCAGCTGGGCGATCCGCTCACCCCGGCCAATGGTCACCGCCTCCGTGCCGTGATTGATAAGGAGCACGCCGATCTCCCCGCGGTACCCCGAGTCGATCAGGCCCGGCGCGTTGAGCACGGTCACGCCCATCCGTAGCGCCAGCCCCGACCGCGGCAGGACGAGCCCGGCGTAGCCCGCGGGGATCGCCATGCGCAGGCCGGTGGGCACGAGATGCCGGCCCGACGGCGGCAGCGTCACCGTCGCGGCGGCGGTGAGATCGAGTCCCGCGTCTCCCTCCCGCGCGTAGCCGGGCAGCGCGAGCGCCGGATCGTCCCGAGTCACCTCGATGCGCACGACTGAGTCCGATCGCTCCAGCACCGAGCGCTCTCCTGTGGGTCGCGCGGATGGCCGAGACCGTGAAGTGGTTGCGCGCTGATCGTGCGCGCTCCGGCAGAGTAGCAGAAACGGTAGCGGGCTTGACAATTTGAGGGCAGCGCACGTCTCCGCATGACTCTCAACATACTGATACATCTGAAGTATTTCGATGGCCCTCGTCTTGCTATTTCCACGGGTGCCCGGGGCGGAAGAGAGCCCGGGCGCCACCCACGGCAGCAAAGCGAGGAGATCTTCATGTCGGGGCGATTGGGACTGTCGGGCCTGCTGAGACTGGCGACGCTGATCACGCTGGCCGCATCATTCTTGATGTCGGGCTTGTTGTCAGGCTGCGCGTCCCGCCAGATCGAGACGGCCCACAACGCGGTCGAGGAGAAGGAAGGCTGGAGCCGCTGCGATCACGCGCACGCCCCCGCCCTCTCCGTGATCTGCTTCCAGCGCTAGGAGACCAATGGTGAGGACGTCCGCTGTCCGCCTGACCCGCGCGCTCACGCTGGCCGGGCTCACGCTGACCGCCTGGCCGGCCGGACCCGCGACGGCCCAGACCGCGCCGGAGCTGGCCGCCGAGATCGCCCGCCTCCGGTCACGGCTGGCCACCAACAGCGCCCAGGAGCAGCAATGCCTGGCCGGCGCCACCCAGCCGGTCTGGACCGCGAGCCTCTCCACCGACATCAAGGCATTGCAGACCCGCGCGAACGAGGCCGCCACCACCGGCGCCAGTGGTGAGGCGGAGCGCTGGAAGGAGCTGGCCCGGAAGGCCGCGGCCCTCGAGGCGCGCGTCACGGTCAACGCCCGCTCCGGCGCCGAGCTGTTCCAGAGCCAGCAGATCGGGCTCGACTGCCTGGACCGCTACGCGGAGGAGCGGCAGGCGCTCCGAGCCTCGCTCGAGGTCGCGGTGAGCGATCCCGAGGCCTACGGTCAGTCGTTGCGCGATCTCCGCGAGCGCGGCGACGCAGGCCTGCGATCGGACCTGGAGCGGCTCTACGAGCACGGCCGGGCCGTGTCCACACGGTGGAAGCAGGCGCGAGCAGGCGACGTGGCGAGCGCGGACGCGCAGGCGCTCCGGACCGACCTCGCCGGGCTGAGGCGCCGCGACACCGCCGCGCTCGAGGACGAGCGCGTGCGCGCCCTGGCCGACCCGATCCTGCGTTCCGCCGAGGCGCTGATCGCGGCCGCCGTCGAGTGGGCGCGCGAGCGGGACGCGGCGGCCCGGGTGAGCGGGGCGCGGGACGACGGCGAGCGCCGCCGGGCCGCCGCCGAACGGGACGAGGCGTCGCGCCTCGCGCGGGGTTACTGGGCGACCGCGGACCGACTGCTCGACAAGCGCGGCTCGGTGGTGGAGGCTACACGGAAGGAAACAGCGTCGCCAGGAGCTGGCGGAACTCCTTGAGCTTGAACGGCTTCGTCACGACGGGCGCCTTGGTGTCGACGAGGAACCGCCCGTAGCCCGGGGCCTCGTCCTCGCCGGTGATGAAGACGAACCGCGGCGCCGAGTCGGGCCGGCGCTTGCGAACCTCTTCGTAGAGCTTCGGCCCGTCCACCTGGGGCATCTGCAGATCGCTCACCACCAGATCGTACGTCTGCTGATCGATCAGCCGAAGCGCGGCGACGCCATCCTCCGCGGGATCCACCGTGTGGCCGTCCGCGGACAGGGTCTCCACCAGCAGCTCCCGCATGTGCTCCTGATCGTCGACCACGAGAACGCGTAGTACCCGCATGGTTCGAGTCTAGCAGATGGTCCACGGCAGACGTATCGGATCGGACACCTCCCCAAGTCGCACTACAAATCCACGAGAACGACTCGGCAGAACGCGGTACCGCGCCTCAGCGCGAGGAGGAGCTCAATCCTTGACCTCGGAGAACGCGATCCAGATTGCGCTGAGCCTCGGTAAAGCCGGGGTCGAGCCAGCGCCCGGCGGAAATGCTCGATCGCCTCTGTGAACCGGCCCTGCTGGACGAGGATGCTGCCCCAGTTGTTCTGGGCGTCGGCGAAGCTGGGGTCGATCTCGAGCGCCCGGCGAAAGTGCTCGATGGCCACCTCGGGGCTGCCTTGCCGGGCGAGGGCCTCCCCCATGTTGTTGTGAGCCTTGGCGAGTCTGGGGTTGATCCGGAGTGCGATCTCGTAGTGGGCGACCGCTTCGGGCAGCCGGCCCTCGCTGGCGAGTACGCCGCCCAAGCTGATGTGGGCCTCGGGGAACACGGGCCACATGCGCAGGACCTCCATGAACTGCCATACGGCCTCGTCGCGCCGACCGTCAAGCGCAAACATGACACCGAGGTGGTTGTGAGCTTGCGCCGAGGGACTCGCGGAAAACGCCTGAGTCCAGAGAGCCTCCGAGTCGCGCCACACCTGAACTTGACCCCACGTCAAGAATCCCAGCGTGGTGACGACGGACGCGACGAGCGCCCCGGTAGAGGCCCTTCGCAGCCGGGCCCCCCACTCGCCGCGCGTCCCCCACATCGCCGCCGCCGCCGCCCCGGCCAGGACGGCCCAGCCGAGACACGACAGATAGGTGTAGCGGTCGGCGACGAGCTGGGGGCCGTTGTGGATGATGCCCACGACCGGGAGCAGGATTACGACATACGCGGCCCAAACCGCAGCCAGGGCCGGCCATTGGCGAAGGGAGAGGATCACGACCAGGCACGCCGCCAGAGTAAACAGCTCGGCGATCAAGAACGGCCTGGCCAGCGCGCTGACCCGCGGAGGGAATTCGTAGAGGGGGCCGAGGTCTACGGGCCACACGGTTTTCCCCAGAATAAAAAGCGAGCGAGTAGGCGGAGACGGCGGCGCGGCCACCCAGACCAAGCTCGGTGAGCGACCTCGCCCTGCTGATACCGAAGCTCCCGAGGGCGATGAGCGCGCCTATCCCCGCGCCGGCACTCAGGACCGCGAACGGTAGCTTCTCGGCCCAGACCGGCCGCTGCTCTCGCCCGAACCAGCCACCTGCCCGCGGACCCAGCCGTCGCAGGGGATAGACGTCCAGAAGCAGCAGGAGCACCGGCAGGGTAACCGCCATGGGGACTTGGACAGCAGTGCGGCGGCGTGGCACGCGACGCTGCCCGCGTACCAGCGACGTTCATACCGGTCTCGGGCGAGTCTCCGCTCCCAATATCGAAGGTAGAGGTGAACGGCAAGGAGGTAGAAGACCCCGCACAGCACGTCCCGACGCTCGGTCGCCCACGCCACCGACTCGACCCGCAGCGGGTGCACGCCGAAAAGAAGGGCCGCGAAGCCTGCTCCGATCCGCAGCCCCCACGGCTCGATGCGAGACGTGGACAGCGTCAGGGTGAGCAGTCGGGATCATAGCAGCACGGGCACGGCCGCGCGCTCCATGCCGCCATGTAGCATCGTGGATCAGGCGCCTGCCCCGCCGACCCACTAGCCCAACCCTCGGCCGTCGGCTACGATACCCGCGCCATGGCTTCCACGGGTCCAACGTCGCCCGACCTCTTCGGGCTGGCCGACCGACTCGCTCACTACAACCCGTGGCTTCACGAGGACCGGATCCGGCGGGCCGGATGGTTCAACTGAGCGGAGCGGATGACGTGCTGGACCGGCGGGCGTTCCTCGGCACCCTGGCGGGCGGCCTCCTCGCCGCGCCGCTCGCCGCCGAGGCGCAGCGCCCGGGGAGACTCCCGCAGCTCTGTTTCCTTACGTTTGATTCCGGGACGTCGCGGTCTCCGTCGCCGCGCTTCGCCGGGTTCTTCCAGGGTTTGCAGGATCTCGGCTATGTGGACGAGCGGACCATCGCCATCCATTACCTTTCCGTGAACGGCCATAACGAGCGGTTTCCAGAACTCGCGGCTGAGTGCGTGCGCCTCAAGACGGACATCATTGCCGTAACCACGACGCCGGCCGCTCAGGCCGCGAAGACCGCGACGAGCACGATCCCGATTGTCATGGTCGCACTCGGCGACCCAGAGGGAACCGGGCTCGTCGACAGCCTCGCCCGACCCGGGAGAAACATTACTGGGATGACCCAGATGACCTCCGGGCTTGCCGCAAAACGCCTTGCATTGCTGAAGGAGGCCGTGCCCAGAATCTCGCGGGTGCTTGTGCTGTCGTTTCTGGTCGACCCGATTGCGCCGTTACAAGTGAAGGCCCTGAAAGAGGCTGCCCCTTCGCTGGGGGTGACGCTGCAAATCCGCGACATTCGGACCGCGGATGATCTCGCGGCAGCGTTTGAGGGTGGAGTCAGGGAGGGCGCTGAAGGACTCCTCACGACGGCCGAGAGCATTTTTCGTGCTGAACGCGTACGAGTGACCGAACTCGCAGCCCGCTACCGATTGCCGGCGATCTACGCGTATTCGACCTTCGTGACGAACGCCGGTGGCCTGATGGCGTATGACATCAACGATCGCGATCTCCATGCGCGCGCCGCGACCTATGTTGACAAGATCCTGAAGGGTGCCAAGCCTTCCGATCTTCCCGTTCAGCGGCCCACCAAGTTCGAGTTGGTGATCAATCTCAAGACGGCCAAGACCCTGGGGCTGACGATTCCCCCGTCCCTGCTCCTTCGCGCGGATCAGGTGATCGAGTGATCGACCGTCGCGGGCTCCTCGGTGCTACCATGTCGGCCGCCTGTCCGGAAGCGGCAGGGGAGCGATCGGCGGCTGGGTCGCAGCGTTCCGGGAGGGCATGACGACGCAGGGCTACACACAGGGCAAAAACTGGACGTTCGAGGAGCGCTACGCGGATGGCCGGGCGGCCTCATGGCCTACGGCACGGACATCGGCGATCAGTTCCGGCTGGCGGCGACCTACGTGGCGAAGATCCTACGTGGCGCGGCACCACGCGATCTCCCGGTTCAAGAGCCCACCAAGTTCGAACTCATCATCAACCCCAAGACCGCCAGGGCCCTCGGCTTGACGATCCCGGCGTCGCTCGTGCAGCGGGCGGATCAGGTGATCGAGCGACTTGGTGGCTCGGTCCATCAGCCGGGACGCTTCCGCGGTCACTTGTCGGTCGCCGGCACCGGCGCCCGCTAATACCCTTGGCGCTGGTAGCCGGCGACGCAATCCTCCTGTCGCTGATAGCCCTGACCGTCGATGAACCGCCGATATCCTTCGGCACACTGAACGGTCTCGTGCGTCTGAGGGTGTTGCAGCATCACCGTCTGCGCCATGGTGCAGCCAGCTAAGACGACCGCCATCGTCGCACCGGCGATCAACCAACTTTGCTGCGTCATACGAGCCATCCGACTCATCAGCGTGTCATACGGGGGCACACTCGTTCACTCCAGGGCCAGGTAGATGGCCACCCCGAGACACACCAACCATCCGAGCGCAAACAGGACGGCGGATGGCGGCCACCGCAGTAGCGGTCGTTTCCGCGGCGAGTACACGAGGAACAAGAGGAGCGTTAGCAGGCCTGAAATGACCATCACGAGAAGGCGGCCCCGGTCGGTCACGCCTTCTTCACCGCCGCCTCGAGG
>Ga0210384_10001050_pt1 | contig 39402 bp, 27 predicted proteins | sample IncBWH2MmetaG_FD_160574 | JGI IMG/M metagenome (GOLD analysis project Ga0210384, IMG submission 160574) | Forest soil microbial communities from Barre Woods Harvard Forest LTER site, Petersham, Massachusetts, United States - Inc-BW-H-2-M | ecosystem: Environmental > Terrestrial > Soil >...
CAATGAGCCAGGGAATCTCCTCGCGGCAAGGAGCGCACCAGGTGGCCCAGAAATTGATGAGAACGACTTTGCCCTTGAGATCGGCGAGGGTGATGTCCTTGTCGTTGATGTCTTTGAGAGTGACTTGTGGCGCGGGAGTGCCGACTGCCGGGTCATCGGGCATGCCGGTGCTGCGGACGGAGGCGGAGGCGGTCTTGCGCGGAACGCGCGTGGCTTTGTCGGCGAAGTAGGTGCCGGCGACGAGCGCCAGCACGGTTGCTACGATGAGCATAGTTTTTTTCATGTTCGTGGCCTTGAAAAGATGAAATGCACTCCTTTAGAGAGAAAAACGGTTAAGAAAGGTTAGTTTACCCGAGAGCCAGGTCAGCTTGTTGACGAAGACGAGGCTGCCGACGAAGAGAAGCAGAGCGCCGCTGAAAACTTCGACGGCATGGAGGTATTTGCGAAAGTTCTTATAAAACACCATGAATTGACTGATGAGCAACGCGGTTGCAAGAAACGGGATGGCTAGTCCGGCGGAGTAAACGGCCAGAAGAAGGATGCCGCGAGCGATGGTGTCACTGGCTGCCGCGAGAGTCAGGACAGCGGCGAGGATGGGACCAATGCAGGGGGTCCAGCCGAAGGCGAAGGCGAAGCCAAGGAGGAAGCCGCTCCAGATGCCGGGCTGCTTGGTGACTTCGCTGCGGAGATGGACGTCGCGGTTGAGCCATCGGGCCATGGTGGGACCGAAGAAGCCGACGAGGGAGAGGGAGAAAAAGTGTGCCGCGCCGAGATTGAGGACGAGCGGAGCGTGGCGAAGGAACGCGACGACGCCAAGGGCGACCATGACGACCCCGAGGATGAGGCCGACGCGGAAAGTGAGCTTGATGAGCAGGCCAAGGAGATGAAGGCCGAAGAGGATGATGAGGGCGCCGGCGATGGGCGCGAGGAGGGTGCGGTTCTGGCGGAGGAAGGTTCCGACGGCGCTGGCGGAAGCCCCGAAGGAGATGAAGACAACAGAGAAGCCCACGACGAAAGCAAGTGCGGAGGTAAACAGTCCCGAGCGCGGCGCTTCCCCCTTACGGAGTTGCTCCATGCCAATTCCCGAAAGCATGGAGACATACCCCGGCACCAGCGGCAAGACACATGGAGATAAGAACGAAAGAATACCGGCGCCAAAAATAAGGGGAAGAGAGAATTCGTTGTTCATTTAGTTCCTCGACAGCTATATACGATGATTCCCTGAGCCGCGGATGGTTTCAAGCTACTTCTTCATTCTCCCACAAACAGTGAAGTGTCTGCCGCGATGCGGTGCGGCGGCGGGGATGACCCCCGGAGCGGTTTACCACCATTGGACGCAGCTTGGGCCAAAAGGGTGGGAGAAGGTGGCCGCGCAACCAGGAAGCCGGGACGGCGACTAGATAGAGTGTGCAGGGGGGACCCACCCCCCTGGTTTTTTTGTAAGTGTTGATTCTACAGTGCTTAGTCTCTGCGTAAGTCTTTTAGAATCAATACTTGCGGAGTTTTTTGTAGGTGTTGATTCTAAATGACTTACGGCGCAACACGTGCTGCAAGATAGGGCAGTTTCTGTAAGTGCTGACTATAAAGAAGTTAGCCCCTTTTGACATCGAGGTCAGAGTCAATTGAGATCCTTGGCTGCGCTCAGGATGACATGGCCCTAGACATGAGAATCGTTGTTTGGGCTGAGGACAGTTCGGGCCGAATCACACAGGAAAGCGAATGCAGAGCTGTCGCGCGCCGGCGACACATTTACCCATTGAGTATTTTATGTGAAGGACACTCATCCTGTCTAGAGGCAAATTGCGGGAGCCATTTGAATCAGCTTTGGATCGCACAAGAGTGGGACTGCGAGCGGCCTGATTCCTGGGTGCTGGTGGGGAAAGGGCGACAGATGAAGGTTTTAAATGGCGCGGTGAGCGCGGAGCGCCGCACGACACGACCGTAAACCATAGACAAGAGATGAGTTATTGGATGAGCGAATGGCAGCGCCATTGCCATGTTCCTGGTGTGTGCCTGGACAGCACGCGGGTAGATATGGACATGAAGTGGACGCCAAACAAAGTGACGCTGTTGCGGGTGGCGGTGGGATTTGCCGCGGTGAGTTTGTTTGGGCGCGGGGCGTGGGCGAATCTGGCGGCGGTGGCGCTGACGGTAGGGGCGATTGCGCTCGATGCGCTGGACGGGTATCTCGCGCGGAAAAAGAAGATGGCGACCCCGGTGGGGGCGCAGCTGGATATTCTGGGCGACCGGATGATCGAGAACGTGTACTTCACGTATTTCGCGGTGGTGGGAATGGTGTCGTTGTGGCTGCCGGTTTTCTTTTTTGCGCGGGGAGCGGCGACGGATTTTCTGCGCGGTCTTGCGATGAAGGCAGGGCACTCTCCGATGGGGGCGGGCTGGGGCGCGAGCGCGATGCTGCAGACGTGGTGGGGACGGGCATTGGTGGCTTCGCGATGGAGCCGCGGAGCGTACGCGGCGTTGAAGTGTCTGTGCTTTTGTTACCTGGGATTGGAGCTGGCGCTGACGCGCGGGCCGGTGGCGCTGGTGGGCGAGGTGGCGGCGGATGCGCGTGGGGTGATCCGCATGGGGGCGCAGGTGTTGACGTGGATGACGGCGGGGTTTTGTCTGGTGCGCGGGCTGCCCGTGCTGTGGGAAGGGTGGAGGTTCGTGGCGGAGAGTGTGGGGACGGCGCGGGCGGAAAAGAGGTGGCTTGATGCGAGATGAGATTAAGGAAGTTAAGGAAATGAATGAGGTTGAGGAAGTTAAGGAGGGGAGCGCGGGCGAGAATAGCGCACGAGTGGCGGCGTTTTTCGATGTGGATGGAACGCTGATGGGAGAGCCGTCGCTGGAACGAAGATTTTTCCGGATGCTGCGCTACCGGCGGGCGATTGGAGTTAGAAATTACTTTTTGTGGCTGGGGGAGGCGACGAGGCTGGCGCCACGGGGAATTGCGTTGGTTTTGCAGGCCAACAAAATGTATTTGCGGGGAGTTCGCGTGCCGGAAGAACGCGGAGAGGTAGACAGCGATGCATTTTCAGGTCACCGGGGCGGACTGGGGGGAGGAGGAACGGCTCGAATGCACATTCCGGCATTTTTTCCAGAGGCGGTCAAGCGGGTGGCGTGGCACGCGTCGCAGGGACACGCGATTGTGATGGTGAGCGGAACGCTAGAACCGCTAGCGCGCGAGGCTGCCAGGACGATGGAAGAGCAAATTGCGATGCGACGAATCGCGGCGGAAGTGCATGCGCTGGCAACGCGGCTAGAGGAGGCTGCCGGGAGTTGGACGGGAAGGATTGCGGGTGAGGCGATGTTTGGGGAAGAAAAGGCACGCGCAGTGAGAAAACTGGCGGGGGCGTTGGGGCTGGATCTGGCGAGATCGTATGCGTACGGAAACAGCGTAAACGACCGGTGGATGCTGGCGGCGGTTGGGCGCCCGACAGCAGTGAACGCCGGGGAGGAACTACGGAGGGTTGCGCGATTGTACGGATGGCCGGAGGTTCAGTGGAAGGAAAAAAGTCGCGGAGCACCGGGAGAGAGGCAGTCGGTTGGAAAGAATGAAGCGGACAGCGAAAAAATGAATAGGACGAACGCGGAGAGCCTGGGATGAACGGCATGGAGAGGCGGAGTTATCAAGGCGAGGATGCGGCGGTGGCCTTGCAGTCTGGGGCGCTGGGAGCAAGGCGCGGAGCGGAGTTCCCGGACGCGGCACGGATTGGCGAGCGAGCTGCTGCCGTTCTGGATGAGCCGGGATTGGGAATTGGCGCGCTGCTGCGGCGAGAACTGGCGGTGGCTTGGGCGGCGTGCGGGACGTTTGAGTGGGTGGCGCTAGGGTATCTGGGATTGACGAGCGTGTTGATCGCGATGTTTGCGGAGAATGTGGCGCATCCCATCGAGTTGATTGGGACGCAAGCGATTGTGGCGGCCGTGATTTTGAGTTTGTGTGCGATTGAGGCACACGTCTGCGCGGGGGCGGATTGGAGACAAGAGACAGGAAAGAGAACAGCCAGGAGTGGCTGTTCTACTGTTTCGCAGAAATTCTGGCATTTCTGGCGGCACTGGTATCCGCATCTGTTCTTTTTATTTTGCTTTGAGGAGCTGGGGAAATTGATGCACCTGGTTTCGCCGGGATGGCAGGACGCCAAGTTGATTGCGGCGGATTACTGGCTGACGGGTGTGCACCCATCGATTTGGCTGGAGCAATTTGCAACGCCGTGGCGGAATGAGTTCATGCAGTTCGCTTACTTGACGTACTTCACTTATTTGCTGGTGCTGGGCGGAATTTTGTATTACCGGCGCGACTGGCGCGGGTATTGGTCGGTGATGACCTATTCGGCGGTGGGTTACGCGATCGGTTGGGTGATAGCGATTTTCTTTCCGATTGAGAGCCCGTGGTTTTCGATGGTGGGGTCGTGGCATGGGGAATTGCGCGGCGGGGCGTTTACTTCGGTAATTAATTTTATCGAGCATTACGGGCGTGTGCGCGGGGCGGCGTTTCCGTCGGAGCATGTGGCTGGATCGGTGGCGGCGTTGTGGGGAGCCTGGCGGCACCGGAGGTGGCTGTTTTGGGTGATGTTGCCGCTGGCGGTGTGCATGTGTGTGTCGACGGTTTGGGGGCGGTATCACTATGTGGTGGATGTTTTTGGGGGGATGGTGACGGGGACATTGGGATTTTTCATTGGGAGGTGGGTGATGAAGGCAGGAAGTGAAGGAGGTAAAGGAAGTAGAGGATGTTCAGGATCAGACCCGAAACCTGCGGAGGGTTAGAGCGCTGGGCGGAGGGATTGGGGGTGGGCGCGCTCGAAGGCGTGGGCGATGCGGAGGAGGAGATGTTCGTCGGTGACGGCGCCGATGAGTTGGAGGCCGACGGGGAGGCCCGCGGGAGTGAAGCCGCAGGGGATGGATAGGGCGGGGACGCCGGCGAGATTGGCGGGGCGATTGTTGCGGAGAAGAAGCGCGCGCGTCGAGTGGTCGGCTCCGTCGAGATGGATTTTTTCGGCGGCGATGAGGGGAGCGGCGATGGGAGTTGTGGGGACAACGATAGCGTCGAGGGAATTATCCGCCAGTGTTAGATGAATCTGCTGGATGAATTTGTCGCGGAGATCGAGGGCTTCCAGATAGGCGGTGGCGGAGACCTTGGTGCCCATTTCGAGGCGCGTACGAACGTCTTCGCCGTAGTCGGCGGAGTGGGCGGGAAACCAGCCGGCTTGCTGATGGTAGTGGGTGGCTTCGGCCCAGGCGATCTGATTGCCGGCGGATTCTGTTTCCTTTAGAAGTGGAACGGTAATTTCCTTCGTTTTTGCGCCTAGTTTTCGAAATGATTGCAACGCCTCTGCAAAAACTGTTTTGACATCTTCCGCAAGAGTCTCCAAAAAAAAGTCTTTTGGAATGCCGAGACGAAAGGCGTCGACACGTTTTTTCTGCGCGCACAGAGAGCGAAGACTTGGCTCGTGCTTGCCCTGAACGAAGATCGGCTCGAGGAGGAGGCAAACGTCGTGGACCGTGCGCGCGAGAGGGCCGACGCAATCGAGGCGCGTGGAAAGCGGGATGACGTCTTCAGTAGAAACGCGGCCGATGGAGGGCTTTAGGCCGACGATGCCACAGAGAGAAGCAGGAATGCGGATGGAGCCACCGGTGTCCGTGCCGATGCTGCCGTAGCAAAGACCGGCGGCGACGGCGGCAGCCGAGCCGCCACTGGAGCCGCCGGGGATGCGGGCAAGATCCCAAGGGTTGCGAACGGGGCCGAAATGAGGATTGTTGGAGGTCACGCCATAGGCGAACTCGTGCATGTTGGTCTTACCGAGGAGGATGGCGCCGGCTTCGAGGAGTTGAGAAACGACCGGAGCATCGCGAGGAGGGATGAAGTCGCGAAGGATTTTTGAGCCGGCGGTGGTGCGGATGCCGGCGGTGTAGATGTTGTCTTTGAAAGAGATGGGGATGCCGTGGAGGGGGCCGCGGTCGCGATGGCCTTTGCGGCCGCGGGTGGCGAAGAGTTCCTTTTCCGCTTTCTCGGCCTGAGCTATGGCGAGTTCTGGAGTTACTGTGATGTAGGCGTTGAGTTTGGGATTGAGTTGATCGATGCGGGCGAGGATTAGTTTGGTGAGTTCGACGGGGGAGAGTTTGCGTTTGCGGAAGAGAGTTCCGATTTGTTCGATGGTGGCGTAGGCGAGGCCGGTGTCGGTCATTTTGGGTGGTGAATCAATAAGGTGAAATTTAACACAGAGGGCACAGAGGTCGCGGAGAAGAAGAAAAAGCAGATTCCTCGTTTCGCTCGGAATGACAGCTGGGGGTCAGGAGACGCGGCGTCAAAAGATTTTTTCCTGGTGGCGGAGGTTGCCGAAGGTGCCGATGTTGGCAACGATGAAGGCGATGCGGAACTGATTTTCTGTGCGCACTTGGCCCAATGCGATGCGGCGATATTCGACCGCCAGACCGCAGCAGTTGCCGTTGTAGCTGATCTGCACGAGCTGATTTTGCAGGGCGCTGTTGGTGAAGTCATAGCTGATGCCAGTGGTGAAGTTGAAGCCTTTGCGGGTCTCGCTGCCGTAGCCGACGAGCGCGCGAACCTGGTTGGAAAGAGGCTGAAGGATGGGATCGGCCTGCAAACGGAAGTGCGCGATGGTGGCGAAGAATTCCCTGTAAGGCTTGATCTTGAGAAGGGTGCCGATGGTGGTTATTTTGTGAAGCTGGGGATCATATTCGAGGATTTGCTCGGCGTCGTAATGGCCGCCGGGAGTGATTTTGAAATCGCTGACGACGGGAGACCAATTGACGGGACCGAGCGCGAAGGCAAACGGGGTGATGGAGTCCAGCGCCTGAAATACGTTGCGCACGCAAGAGCCGGGAGCCGGCGGAATGATAGCGCGATCGCAGTGAGAGATAGCGCCGCCGAAGGTGGGATCGAAGTAATGTTTCTGCACGACGCTCCAGGAGAGGAGTTCCTGGGGCTGGCCGTCACCATCCTTTAGGAAAAGGCGCTGGGTGACGCCGTATTGGATTTCGTTGGTGTCGGTGAGCGTTGAACCGGAATCGAAGCGGATGAAATCGGCAAAATTGTTGACGCCGGTGACGTAACGATAGGTGACGGCAGGTTCGATGGTGTGCTTGTAGCGGCGGCGGACTTTGTCTTTCCGAAGCGAAGTACGATCGAAAAAGCGCTCGAAGGTGGGGGGACGAAGTTCGACGGCGAATTCACCGGTGTTGCGGGTGATGGATTGGTCGATGACGTCGCCGGCGGAATTGAGCGAATCGCCGTAACGGGTGGTGCGAAATGCGGCGGAAGCGGTAACGCCAAGCCAGGGGCCGAAATGGAAGGGCAAGGTGACGCGGGGGGCAAATTCGGCGCGCGAGACGTAATGGGAAGTGTCGATCTCCGGGTCGTCGCGGTGGAGGGCGCCGACGGAGGTGTCGAAGGAGAAATAGACGGGAAGTTTTTCCCAGGGGGCCTGCTCGACAGAACCAAAACGCGCTTCGGGGAAGTTTCGAATGGAGACAGTGACGGGAGGAGTGGTGCTGGTGGGCAGGCTAAGGAAGGTTTTGTCGTTGAGGGCGGCGACATTGAGGCTGAAGCCCTGGAAATTGTTGGTGAGGAAGACGGAGCTGCGGACTTCGGAGTTGATGGCGTCGCCGAAGGTGTCGGCAAAAGCGAGACGAAACGTTAAGGAAGAGAGCTGGTTGTAGTCGGTGACGAAGCGCCAGCCGTGCGGCAGAAGAGATTGCACTTCCAGTTGCTGCTGGTGGCCGCCTTGTTTTAGCGCCGGGCCGGTGGGCTGAGGAAGGCCGCGGTCAATAACGCCGAAATAGGTGTACTTGAGGGAGGTGTTTTCGAAAGGCCTGGCGCGGAGTTCGCCGCGCTGGGCGGTGCCGCGGCTGCTGAACAGCTCGGCGCCGAGGGTGGTGTCGAACCAGGGTTTCGGGGCCCAGTACAGCGCATCACCGAAGACGAAACCTTTGCTGTTGCTATTGCCAATGGTGGGGATTAAGAAGCCGGTCTCGCGAATGTTACTGCCAGCGGGAGCGGTGGCATAGGGGAGGAAGACGAGCGGGACGCGAAAAAGGCGGAAGTTGGCGTTGATGAGAGCTACCTTCTTGTTGAGCCGGATGCGCGCGTGCGTGGCGTAGAACTGCCAATTGGGGCGTTCGGGGTCGCAGATGGTGATCCAGGCGTGGCGAACGAGATAGACATCGCCGGGGAAACGTTCGACTTCACGCGCTTCGAAAAAGAGAGGATTGTCGGAGACGAGGAGCGTGGGATTGGGGCGGCGCTCAATTTTGACGGTGCCGCGGACGTCGTGGAAGAGGCCGTGGCCGGTGCTGACGTTGTAATGGGCTTCCTGGGCTTCAAGGTGTTGGTTGTCGTAGTCGAAAATGACATGGCCGCTAGCGACGGATTCGGAGGTCTTGTTGTTGTATTGGACGTGATCGGCGCGCAGACGCATGTCGCCGTAATGAATGTCGACGTCGCCGTCGGCGAGAGAAAGGTCGCCCTGGCGCGTTTGTTTCTGGGCTTCGAGGGAGACGATGCCGCCTTTTACGGGAGGAAGGTGAATTTGCTGGGCGGCCGCGAAGCGCGCCGAGGGACCAGCTAGAAAAAGGAAAAGCAGCGTCAGGCGAAGCCAAGGCCGGAGCGCGGATAGATTCCGAGCATGGAAGTGGCGATTCACACGAAACATGAAGCCAATGAAAACAGTCCGATAGCCTAGCATGGGGTGAAAAGGATGTGTAGGGCGAGGGCGAGCTACGATACGTAACTCGCCGGGAAATGATTCCAGGCGCGGCGTAAAACAAACCCGAGGGATGGGCGGAGCGTCTGCCATGGCACTGGTCAGTGCCTCCTTCAGAAACAATTGATGCGTGGACAGGCTAGAGAGAGGTATCATGCCGGGCCGCACCACAGGGGGAACATCCATGCGCAGATTTATGTTTACTTGCAGAAGTTTGCTGACGGCTGTAGCGATGTGCAGCGTGATTGCAATGAGTGCAAGAGCCGCGACCCCGGATCAGGCGAATCCGACGGACAAGCTGAAGAATTTGGAGTTTCGAGAGTTAGGCCCGGCGACGATGGGCGGGCGGATTGATGACTTCGCGGTGGTCGAAAACAATCCGAACATCGTGTTTGTGGGCGTGGCGTCGGGCGGAGTGTGGAAGACGACGAACAACGGAACGACCTGGGAACCGGTGTTCGATAAGGAAGGCGTTTCGACCATTGGAGATATTGCGATTGCGCCGTCGGACCCGTCCATCGTGTGGGTGGGAACGGGAGAGCCGAACAACCGGCAGAGTTCTTCGTGGGGCGACGGGGCGTACAAATCGCTGGACGGTGGGAAGACCTGGAAAAAGATGGGGTTGGAGGCGACGCGGCATATCGGGCGGATCGTGATTCATCCGAAGAATCCGGATGTGGTGTATGTGGCGGCGCTGGGGCATTTGTGGGGAGCGAATCCGGAACGCGGAGTGTACAAGACTTCGGATGGAGGGAAGACGTGGACGCAGGTGTTGAAGATCAACGATGACACCGGGGTGAGCGACATTGCGATGGACCCGGAGAGCCCGGACACGCTGTACGCGGCAGCGTACGAACGGAGGAGGACGCCGTTTGGTTTCAATGGCGGCGGTGCGGACGGCGGCATTTACAAAACGACCGATGGCGGCGCGACCTGGAAAAAATTGACGAAGGGACTGCCGTATGAAAACGGCGGAGACACCGGGCGCATCGGGCTGGATATTTATCGCAAGGACCCCAACATTGTTTATGCGCTGGTGCAGCATGAGAAAGGCGGAATCTACCGCAGCGAAGACAAGGGCGAGACGTGGAAGAAGATGGGGGAGACGAATCCGCGGCCGTCGTACTACAGCCAGGTGCGCGTGGATCCGAACAATGATTTGCGGATCTGGGCGCTGGGCGCGGCGATGTTTTATTCGGAAGACGGCGGGAAGACGTTTTCGACGCAGCGAGTGCAGAAGATTCACGGAGATTTTCATGCCATGTGGATCGACCCTGCGGATTCGAACCATGTGATCACGGGGAGCGATGGAGGAATTCACTGGAGCTACGATAATGGGCGAACGTGGGATTTTGTTAATACGATTGCGATCGGGCAGTTCTATGAGATCGGGCTGGACAACGAAAAGCCGTATCACATCTGCGGCGGTTTACAGGACAACGGAAGCTGGTGCGGGCCGATCCAAGCGCTGACGCGGGACGGAATTGCGAATGAAGATTGGCAGGTGATTCACGGCGGGGATGGCTTCTACGCGGAGATCGATCCTGTGGAGCCGTGGATCGTGTACACGGAATCACAGGACGGGTACATCGACCGGAGGGACTTGCGGACGGGACAGCAACGGTCGATCAGGCCGGTGGCGAAGGCGGGCGAGCCGCACTACCGCTTTCAATGGAATTCGCCGGTGGCGGTTTCCGTGCACGACCACAATACGATTTACTACGGCGGGAATTTTCTGTTCAAGTCGACGGACCGCGGAGATTCGTGGACGCGGCTGGGGGCGGAACTTACCACCGGAGTGGACCGCAACAAACTGCAAATATTTGGGAAGACGCCGGATAAGAGCACGCTTTCGCGGCACGACGGCGTGCAGGAATATCCGACGATCACGACGCTGAGCGAATCGCCGCTGACGCCGAATGTTCTGTGGGCGGGGACAGACGACGGGAATTTGCAAGTGACGCGCGACGGCGGGAAAACGTGGAAGAACGTGGCGGGGAAAGTGCCAGGCGTGGCCAAGGGAACGTACGTGAGCCGCGTGGTGGCGTCGAAATACGCGGATGGCACGGCTTACGCGGCGTTCGATGGTCATCGGAGCGATGACTACGGGATTTATATTTTTCTGACGACGGATTACGGGGGGAGCTGGAAAGCGATTCGCAATGGGATTCCGGATTCGGCGGGGAGCGTACACGTAGTGCGGGAGCATCCACGGAATCAAAACTTGCTGTTTGCCGGAACGGAGTTTGGGTTGTGGGTTTCGTGGGACCGCGGGGCGAACTGGACGGCGCTAAAGAACAATTTTCCGACGGTGCCGGTGGACGACATCGAGATTCAAGCGCGGGAAAACGATCTGGTGCTGGCGACGCACGGGAGGTCTATCTGGGTCTTTGACGACCTGACGCCGATCGAAAAGATGGATGCGAAGGTTGCGGCGTCTGATATGACTTTTTTCGCGCCGCGAACGGCAACGACATGGCATCTGCGCAACCGGCGGTGGAGCGCGGGACAGAAGATGTATACCGCGAAAAATCCGCCGTATGGCGCGATTCTGAATTATTACCTCAAAGAGGTGATACCTCCAGAGCCCGCGAAGGCCGAAAAGGATAAGGACGACAAAGACAAGAAGGAGAAAGCGGCGCCAGAGGAGAAATCAAAAACGGATGCGGGCGCGAAGAAGGAAGGCAAGGCCAAGATCAGCGTGGAGGACAAAGATGGGAAGGTGATTCGAGAGTTCGACGGCCCCGGTGCCGCTGGAGTGAACCGGACAAGCTGGGATCTGCGGTGGAATTCGCCGGCGGAGCCCACGGAAGAACAGAAAGAGGCCATGGCGGCGGGATATGGGCTTGGGCCGCGGGGGCCGCTGGCGGAGCCGGGAGAATACACGATCAAGATCCATGCCGGGGGGAAGGAAGCAGCGCAAAAGGTGACGGTTGAGGAAGACACGCGCGTGCAACTTTCCGCCGCGGACCGTGCGGCACGCGCAGCGGCGATGGAACAGCTTTATCCCCTGGTGAAGACGGCGGACAAGGATCGCAAGAGCATCCAGGGGCTGCAAAACGCGCTGAAGGCGGCGCGCGAACAGTGGAAGAAGGACGCGGGAAAAGCGAATGGGGCCAAGATTCCCGAAGATGTGGTGAAGGCTGCCGACGAACTGCAGAAAAAGGTGGATGCGGTGGCGGAGAAGTTTGTGCGCGAGCGTCAAGGCCTGGGCAACGCAGGGCCGCCGTTCGAATGGAAGCCCGAACCGCTGCCCGAGCAGGCACAGGATTTGCTCGAGGACCTGGACGGGTTTGTTGCGGCGCCAGGCGGACAGCAAAAGGAAAAGCTCGCGGAGCTGACGCCGGAGATAAGCGACGCGTCGGCGCAAGTAAAGAAGCTGGTCGAAGAAGATCTGCCCGCACTGAACAAAAAGATGAATGATGCCGGGATTCCGCATATCGTTCCGGGGACTCCTGCGCCGAGCAGCGGTGCGGGTGATGAAGAGGAAGAAGAACCGTAAGAAAGAGCGGGCCGTAGAAGCGAGCTTACAGATTTGCCGGAATCGGCGGTGCCGACGAGACACTCTTCTGCAGACTGCGTCTAAGGACTTAAGAGAAAGTATTGAATCTCAACTGGCCAAATGCCCATAGCGGATCGAACAACGGAATCCTGTGGAAAATCTCGACCGACGGTACGGAGGAAAAAGCATGAGTGCGAAGCAGCCCAGCCTGCGCGGTGCAGCCGCGTGGTTTCTCGTGGTGGCCGTGATTCTGAGTGGGTTTGCGAGGAGCGTACCGGCGAGACAACAAGACGCTGCGGTACAAGAGAAAGATAAGAAAGAAGAAAAGAAGGACGAGAAAAAAGACGAAAAGAAAGGGCTGCCGCTGAAGCCGGAGCGAAAGCTCGACTTCACGACGGATGAAGGAACGTGGCTTTCGCTGGATGTTTCGCCGGATGGCAAGACGATCGTGTTCGAATTGCTGGGTGATATTTATACGCTGCCGATCGAAGGAGGCGAGGCGAAACTGATTTCCGGTGGAATGGCCTTCGACAGCCAGCCAAAATTCTCTCCCGACGGACAGTGGATTGCTTTTCTTTCCGACCGCGAGGGCAGCGAAAACATCTGGATCATGCACGCGGATGGCACCGGAGCGAAACAAGTATCCAAAGACCCAAATAGCGAGTTCACGTCACCGAGCTGGGAGCCTGGCGGCAAATACGTGTTTGTTTCGAAGGCGCCTTTTGGAATCGGATCGAACGAGATCTGGATGTATCACGTGGAGGGCGGGACGGGAGTGCAGATTACCAAGTCCAAGCCCACACCCACGACGCCGCGGCGCGAGCGGCACAACGCGATGGGCGTGGCGGCATCGGCGGACGGGAAATATCTGTACTACGCGGTGAGGCAGGGGCCGTTTAGCTATAACGTGCAATTCCCCCTGTGGCGGATTGCACGGCGCGACCGGAAAACGGGAGATGAGGACAACATCATCGATCAATTGGAGAGCAGTTTCCGGCCGGTGCTTTCTCCGGATGGCAAGCAGATTCTCTACGTGACGCGGTACGAAACGGAGTCGGGACTGCGGCTGCGCAATCTGGAAACGGGCGAAGATCATTGGGTGAAATATCCAGTGACGCGGGACGACCAGGAAGCGCTTTTCACGCGTGACGTTTTTCCCGGCTATGCGTTTCTGCCGGGCGGAAAAGAGATCATTTACAACCAGAATGGAAAAATCCGCCGGCTGGATCTGGCCTCTGGCACGGAAAAAGTAATTCCCTTCACTGCGCACGTCGTGCTGGACCTGGGACCCAAACTGGATTTCCCACAGCGGGTAGAAGAAGGGCCCGTGAAGGTGCGGCTGATCATGGATCCGCGGCAATCGCCCGATGGGAAGAAGCTGGCGTTTTCCGCGATGACCCACCTTTACACGATGGACTTGCCTGGCGGGAAGCCGCAGCGGTTAACGAGCGGAAATGGGCATGAGTTCCAGCCGGCGTGGTCGCCGGATGGAAAGTACATCGCTTACGTTACTTGGTCTAGCGAAGGCGGACAATTGTGGAGAATACCGGCCGCTGGCGGGTCTGCGGTGCCACTGTCGAAGACGCTGGCGGTCTACAGCAATCCCGCATGGTCGCCAGATGGGAAGCGAATTGTGCTGCTTCGCGGAAACGCGTACGACCGGGAGAACAGCGAGTTCGACGGCGGGCAGACCGGAAATGCGGACCTTGTGTGGATTCCCGCGGAAGGGGGCGAGGCGAACCTGATTTTGCCGGCGCGCGGCGCGGGCGGGCCACACTTCACGCACGATAAAGAACGCATTTATGTTTACACGCCGCAAGGATTGGTGTCGCTGAGATATGACGGGACAGACCGGCGAACGCACCTGGTGGTGAAAGGACAAGGACTTTTTTTCTTTGAGGAGCCGATTCCGGCGGACGACATTCAGCCGAGTCCCGACGGCCAATGGGTGCTTGCGCACGTCATGAACCAGCTGTATCTGATCGCCATGCCGGTAGTAGGTGGCGAGGTTCCAACAGTGAATGTGATGACGCCGGCGGTGCCAGTGAAGCGGCTGACAGACATTGGCGCGGATTATTTCGGCTGGGCCGACGACGGAAAGACCATCACCTGGGCGGTGGGAGCAAGCCTGTTTCGCGAACCGCTGACCGCTATTTCTTTCGAGGAGCCAAAGGACGAGAAGAAGGAAGGCGAGAAGAAGGAAGGCGAAAAGAAAGAGGGCGATGCCAAGGACGCCGACAAGAAGGATGCGGCTGCGACTTCGGCGGATGCGAAGAAAGATGAAAAGAAGGAAGAGAAAAAAGAGCCGAAGAAGCTAAGAGAGCAGGAAAAGAACGTGGAAGAAATCGCGGTGACTTTGGAAGTGCCGCGGAAGACGCCCAAAGGCACGGTGGTATTGCACGGGGCGACGGTGGTGACGATGAAGGGCGACGAAGTGCTGAAGGATGCCGACATCGTCATCGAAAACAACCGAATCAAGAGCGTGGGAGCAAAGGGCGACGTTCCGGCAGGTGCGAAAGTCTTCGATGTAACGGGAAAGACCATTGTGCCGGGTCTGATCGACACACACGCGCATTGGACGGAAATCCGCCGCGGCATTCTGGATACGCAGAACTGGGCGTTCCTGGCAAACCTCGCGTACGGCGTGACGTCAGGACTCGACGTGCAAACCAGCACAAACGACATGTTTGCGTATCAGGACCTGGCGGACAGCGGTGACATCATCGGTTTGCGCGCATTTTCGACCGGGCCGGGCGTTTTCTCGGACAACAATTTCCAGTCCATGGAAGAAGTCAAAGGCGTGCTGACGAAATACAAGAAGTACTACGGCACGCACAACATCAAGAGCTACATCGTCGGCAACCGCAGGCAGCGGCAGTACATGGTGCAAGCCTCGAAAGAGCTGGAGATGATGCCGACCACGGAAGGCGGGCTGGACTTGAAACTCGATTTGACGCACGTGATTGATGGGTTCCATGGAAACGAGCACACGCTGCCGATTACGCCGTTATTCAAGGATGTGATCCAAGCTTTCGCGCAGTCGGGAATCGCCACGACGCCGACACTGATCGTGAATTACGGCGGGCCGTTCGGCGAGAACTACTGGTATGAAAACAGCGAGGTGCATGACAACGCCAAGCTGAATCACTTCACGCCGCACCGAATTATCGACCAGAAGACGAAGCGGCGGCCGGAATGGTTCCGCAACGACGAGTACGCATTCCCGAAACTGGCGGCGCAGGAGGCGAAGATGCTGCGAGCGGGAGCGCTCGTGGGCGTGGGCAGCCACGGACAGCTGCAGGGAATGGGATATCACTGGGAGATGTGGATGCTGGCGAGCGGCGGAATGACGCCGCTGGAAGTGCTACGGTGCGCGACGGTCAACGGATCGAGAATCATTGGGCGGCCGCAGGATCTCGGATCGATCGAGCCGGGAAAACTGGCGGACCTGGTGATCATGGACAAGAATCCGCTGGAGGATATCCACAATACGAATACCATTCACTGGGTGATGAAGAACGGGGAGCTGTTCGAAGGCGATACATTGAACCAGGTGTGGCCGGAGCAAAAGAAGCTTGAGCCATTGTGGTTTTGGAATAATTACGATGTGCCGAAAGCGGGGGAGCCGTTGAGTTACGGGCCGACGGCGCAGCCGTAGAGATCCTCAATTCATGATTTGGTAGAAAAGAGACGCAAAATGTGGGCCTCTTTTTTGTGACACTCTAAATTTCCAAATGTAGCATTCACGCTGAAATGGGGCGCAGCATGCTGCGCCCCTACAAGGTGAGGCCGAAGAAAGACTACTTGGCTTGGGCCTTGGTGTGCGTGGTGCGATACCACTCGAAGGTGCGGCGCAGGCCCTCTTCGAAGCTCACGAGCGGTTCGTAGCCAAGGAATTCGCGGGCCTGGGAGATGTCCGCCTGGGAATCGCGGATGTCTCCGTCGCGGGGCGGATCGCATTTGGCCTCGAGGCGAGTGCCGGAAATTTTACCGAGAAGCTCTACGGTGTCATTTAATGTGAAACGGCAGCCGGTACCAACGTTGAAGACTTTGCCGGAAACATTGGGCGCTTCGCAGGCAAGGAGATTGGCTTGCACGGCATTTTCGACGTAGGTGAAGTCGCGCGACTGCTGGCCATCGCCAAAAATAACCGGCGGGGTTTCTTCCAGGAAGGCGGTGCAGAATTTGGCGAGCACGCCGGAATAGGGAGAGCCGGGATCCTGGCGCGGGCCAAAAATATTGAAGTAGCGCAGCGAGACGTTTTCGAGGCCGTAACACCGGCCGAAAGTCTGCGCGTATAACTCACCGACGTATTTTGTGACGCCATACGGTGAAATGGGCACGGGCCCCATCGTTTCGACCTTGGGAAGGGTGGGCGTTTCGCCGTAAGCGGAGGACGAGGCGGCGAACACGACGCGCTTGACTTTGGCGTCGCGTGCCGCGACCAGAACGTTGAGCGTGCCGTCGATGTTGACGCGGTTGGTTTCGATGGGGTCTTTGACGGAGCGCGGCACGGACGTGCGTGCGGCCAGGTGGAGAACGAAATCAGCTTCGTGCACGGCTTTGCGAACGGCTTCGATGTCGATGATGCTGCCCTTCATGAAGGTGATTTTGTTGCGGACTTCAGAGAGGTTTTCTTCCTTGCCGGAGGAAAGATCGTCCAGCACGACCACGCTATGGCCGCGGCGGACGAGCTCGTCGACGGTGTTCGAGCCGATAAAACCGGCGCCGCCCGTTACGAGGTAGCGCATGGGGAGATCCTCCTGGGTGGTCTGACCGCGAGGCGGCCGACAAAACCATCCAAGGCGAGCGCGTTGTCGCCCGGCAATTGACCGGGCCCGGGAAAGACGCCCGCCTCGGGTTTTGATACCCTCAGTGCTTACGGCGTCTTCCGGCCAATTGCGCCGGGACCTCCGAGCACAAAGACGTATTGTACGACGGAAGCAAGAAGCATAAGGGGCAGTTTCAAAGGAGCGTCACACTAAAGAACATGGGCCACCGGATAACAGTTGGGATCGCCGTCGCGGCGGCTTTGGCATGCGCGGTCGGAGCGTTTTACTGGCTGCACGGGAGGAGTACGCAGCCGGCGCGCGGGGTGGCCTTAGGGTCGATGACTTTGCCTCCTGTAAGAGCCGCCGAAGGTAAAAGCATCGCGGCAGCAAGCGGAGAGAGTGCTCGAGTTCCCGAATCAAAGAAAATTGCGGCGGAGCCAGACCTGGGACTTCCGTTGAGAGCGGGTGAAGTGCTGGAATATACGGCGGACGTTGCGAAATTAACCAACGTGGCGAATTTGCGGCTGCTGATTTCTGACCGGCGAAACTTTCTGGGAAAGAATGCATGGCATCTGCAGGCGTTCGCGCATACGGAGAACCCGCTGCGGATGGTGTTCGAGCTGGACGATCAGTTCGATTCCTACAGCGATGCGGGAACGATGACCAGCTTGCAATACGAAATGCATTTGAACGAGCGCGGACAAAAGGTGGATTCGGTGCAGCGTATGACGGCGACAGGGAAGGAGCCCGCGTCCGCGGACGCCAGCAAGGCGCGGGTTTTGCCGGGAACGCGCGACCCCCTGGGAATGATGCAGTATCTTCGGAATGTGGATTGGGTCAAGACGCCGGAGGTGCGCAGCCCTGTGTATGACGGGCACAAGCTGTACGATGTGCGCGCAAAGTTTTCAGGGACGGGCGAGACCGTGAGCGTGCCGGCGGGAAGTTTTCGGGCGTCCAAGATCGAGCTGCGCGTCTTCGACAATGGTGCGGAAATGAAAGACACGCACTTTACGTTGTATCTTGCCAATACGGATGCGCGCACGCCGGTGCTGCTCGAAGCGGTGATGCCCTTTGCGACTGCGCGAGTGGAACTGGTCAAGGCGCGGTAGAAGCCGCTCGCTGAAAATCGAAAGCAAATCCCTGCAAATCAAATCATCGATAGCAAAGTCTAGCAAAGAACAATTTTTTCACGATGGCGCATGACGCGGCGCGTGGCGTTGCGTGTATCGACGACTAGCTTCGCGGCATCAACGATAGCCGCGTAATCGTAGCTGGAGTGATCGGTGGCGATGACGACGCCGTCGTAGCTGCCGATGGTATGGGGATTGAGCGGCACGGATTTCATGTTTTCGTAGTTGTAGTGGCGCATCTTGTGAAGCTGGGGGAAATAGGGATCGTTGTAATCGAGATGCGCGCCGCGCTGCTGGAGGAGCTGCATGATCTTCAGTGTGGGTGATTCGCGCAGATCATCGACGTCTTTTTTGTAGGCAACGCCCAAAATCAGCAGCTTCGCGCCCTTGGTGCTCTTTTTATGATCGTTGAGCGCGGTGGCGATGGCATCGACGACGTGATAGGGCATTGCCGTATTGACTTCGCCGGCAAGCTCGATGAAACGCGTCGAAAAATCGTACTCGCGCGCCTTCCAGGAGAGATAAAAGGGATCGACGGGGATGCAGTGGCCGCCAAGGCCCGGGCCGGGGTAGAACGGCATGAAGCCGAAAGGCTTGGTGGCGGCGGCGTCGATGACCTCCCAAATGTCGATATTCATTCGAAGACTGAGCATTTTCAGCTCGTTAACCAGCGCGATATTCACGCAGCGGAAAATATTCTCGAGCAGCTTGGCCATTTCCGCGGCGCGAGTGGAACTGACGGGGACGACGCGCGCGACCACTTGAGCGTAAAGAGCGACAGCGGCGCGGCCGCTAGGCGAATTGATGCCGCCAACGACCTTGGGAATTTGCGCGAGACCGAACTGTTTGTTGCCGGGGTCCTCGCGCTCAGGAGAGAACGCCAGAAAGAAATCGCAGGGAATGTTTTCATTGTCAGGGCCGGCGGCGATGGGGCAGCGCAGACCGCTCTTTTCCAGGATAGGCAGCACGAGCTCTTCGGTCGTTCCAGGATAGGTCGTCGATTCCAAGACGACGAGCTGGCCCCTTTGAAGATGAGGCTGAATGGAGATGGCGGTCTGTTCGACGTAACTAAGGTCTGGCTCGCGGCGCTCGTCGAGCGGTGTAGGAACGCAAATGATGATGGCATCTGCCTCCTTTAGCCTGGCAAAATCGGTGGTGGCGCCAAAGTGCCGGCTGTTCACGAACTGCTGAATCTTGATTTGCGGGATGTGCTCGATGTAGGACTTGCCGGCGTTGAGCATGCTGACCTTGCCAGGGTCGGTGTCAAATCCAGTTACTTTGTGGCCGGCTTCTGCGAAACGAAGCGCCAGAGGCAGGCCTACATAACCGCAGCCGATGATACCCACCTTGAGCTGGGCGCCTTTGAAGAACTCGGGTTTCCGGTCATTTGCCATGAGATACGTCGCACTCCTCGTAGTTTTCGGGAATAAAGCGTTTCTGCAGTCGAGTAGCAGTCCACGTGCCGCAGAACCGGTGAGATCAAGACAGACAAATATAGCAGGTTCGAACCAAACAAAAAAAGCTGTGTTGCGTTGTGTTACCGCATATTCATGGGAGGTTGCGAGAGGCGCGCGGACACGAGACGATAGAGGCATCGAACGGACGCCAGGGGCGACTGTGAGGAACACCACGGCAACTCCACTATGAATTTCATTATCCTTTTGCTCGGACTCGTTGTGGGCGTCCTGGTAGGCCTTTTGGGTATTGGCGGCGGGGTTGTTTTGGTGCCTGCGTTGGTTTATCTCCTGCGCATGGACCAGCACATGGCTCAGGGTACTTCGCTTTTCATTCTCTTGCCGCCCGTGGGGCTGGGGGCTCTGCGGGAATACTGGAAACAGGGCCATGTGGATTTGTATGCTGGAATCCTGTGCGCCGGCGGAATGTTGATCGGGGCATACGGCGGGAGCTTGATTGCCATTCCCATGATGTCGAGAAATTTGAAAGGGATGTTCGGATGTTTTCTGATGCTGGCGGCGATATTGCTGGTCAGGAAAGAGCAGGTGACTCCTGCGCGCGGGATCGCTGAAGGGCCCGAGGTGAAGACACGTGGTTGAAGGCCTGGGGCGCAGCGCAGGAATTTTCGTTGTAGCCTGCATTTGCGGAATTGCGTCGGGTATGTTTGGGATTGGAGGAGGCACGCTGCTTGTGCCGCTCCTCGCGCTCTTGTTTGCTTTCGGACAGCACCGGGCGCAGGGCACGAGCCTGATCGCACTAATACCACCGACGGGGATTCTTGCGTTCCTGGCCTACTCGAGGGCCGGCTACGTTTCCTGGAGCACGGGCCTTTTACTGATACCGGGAATTGTGGCTGGCGGAGTTCTGGGCGGCAGACTGGCCGAGAGGATTCAGCCGCGACGAATGCGGCAAATTTTTGCGGGAATGATGTTCACGCTGGGGGCCTGGCAAGCAATAGCGGCTTGGTGGCGCTGAAGCATTCGGAGAAAACATGGTCGACGTGCATTGCCACATCCTCCCGGGGCTGGACGACGGGCCGGATACCATTGAAGAATCGATGGCCATGGCCGAATCCGCCATCGCCGACGGAATCACGCACGTTGTGGCCACGCCTCATGCAAGCAACGAATATGTTTTTGAATACGCGCGGGTGAAACGGCTCCGCGAAGAGTTGCAGTCGAAAATCGGAGAGCGGCTGACGCTGGCGACGGGCTGCGATTTTCACCTGAACCCTGAGAACCTGGCGGCGCTGCGCGAGGATGCGCCGCGCTTTTGCATCAATCAGCACGACTACCTGCTCGTCGAATTCAACGAATTTTCGATACCGCCGTCCATGGATCAAACATTGCATGAGATCCAGCTTGCCGGGCTGCGGCCAGTCGTCACGCATCCGGAGCGCAACGCCATTCTGCGAGGGCAGCCGGAGCGGCTGGCGAAGTGGGCGCGCGTCGGCTGCTTTGTGCAGATTACGGGAGGGTCGCTGACCGGAGTTTTTGGGCCGGGGGCACAGAAAGATGCGCTGCGCTGGATTTCGCAAGGCGTGGTGCACATCGTTGCGAGCGATGCTCACAATCTGCGAGGGCGCCCGCTGAAACTGCAGCCCGCCTACGATGTGGTGAGGGAGCAGTTTGGGGAGGAGATGGCGCAAGGGTTGTTTGTGGACAATCCATTGGCTGCGTTCGAAGGGCGCGATTTGCCGTACGTGCCCGAGATAGAAGACGAAACGACGCAACCGCGCCGCAAACGTTTTTTCTTTTTCTGAAAAGCGCCGTGAAGAAAGACCGCCGTCAATTTGACGCGTGCAGCGGCAAGCCTGCCCAGGCGTTGAGAAGGCCCAGCACTTCGCGCACGACATCGAGTGCATCACTTGACGTACTCCACCAGCGGCCGGGCTGGAATGGATCGGTCGTGGCGGCGCGAACGATAGCGCGGCCTCGCCCGTCTGCAAGTCTGTTCCAGAGCGTGCGAACCCGGCGCGTGTGCGCTTTGGTTGTTACGATGATCACGCTGCTGCCCTTTTCTTCGGCGAGTGCCGTGGCAATCGAGCTCATTTCATTCTCGGTGTTGAGGATCGCAGGCTGAAGAACGCGAATGGCGTCGGCAGGCACGCCTTCGTGAAGCAGAACGCGAAAGTTATAAAAATCCTCGCCGACGTAGGGAATCCCCATGGCCTGGAGCGATTCTCCCGGCTCGGCTGAACGCGTCAGCCAAATCATCGGAGCGTAGCCCGCGCGGTAGAGTTTGGCCGCTTCGATGGCACGAATAGGAAGCCGTCCGCTGAGTACGGCGATGGCCTGGGCTTTTTCCAGTGGGTCTTCAACAACAAGCCAGCGGCCTACACCGAGAAAAAAGGCGATGGCCGCGAGGACGAGGACTCCGAAGAGTGCCAGAAAAATCCGGCGCGCATGGCGCGAGCGAGCGGGAGCATTAGCGTTGGCTGACGTCATGGCGCGACACGCGAATCCTATAGTGGGCCGGGGAAGTGGTCAATCCGGCGCTCGCAAGCTACACTGACGGGCTGCCAATTTTCGGGAGGATGTATGCGTGCGGTAGTCACAGGCGGGGCAGGATTTCTCGGTTCACATCTCTGCGAGCGGCTGATTGCCGAGGGGTGGGATGTTCTGGCGCTGGATAACCTGGTTACAGGCGTCGATTCGAACGTAGGACAGCTGGTGAAGCACCCGAAATTCCGCATCGCGCGCGTGGATGTCACAAAGTACATCGACGTGCCGGGACCGGTGGATTACGTTTTGCATTTTGCGTCCCCGGCGAGCCCCGTGGACTATCTGAAAATGCCGATTCCCACGCTGAAAGTGGGTGCGTTAGGAACGCACAATGCGCTGGGCCTGGCGCTGGCGAAAAATTCAAAATTCCTGCTGGCCTCAACCAGCGAATGTTACGGCGATCCGCAGATTTCTCCCCAGCACGAAGAATACTGGGGGCACGTGAATCCCATCGGGCCGCGCGGAGTGTATGACGAAGCGAAGCGCTATGCGGAAGCCATGACCATGGCGTACCACCGTTTTCACAATGTGGATACGAGGATCGTTCGGATTTTTAATACCTACGGGCCGCGCATGCGGCTGAACGACGGCCGGGCGCTCCCGAATTTCGTGCACCAGGCTTTGAGCGGGCAATCCTTGACCATCTATGGCGACGGGAAACAAACGCGGAGCTTCTGCTATGTGTCCGATCTGGTGGAGGGGATTTACAGGTTGATGCAGTCGGAAGAACACCTGCCGGTGAACATCGGCAATCCCCAGGAGATCACCATCCTTCAGTTTGCAGAGCGCGTCCGTACTCATTTTGAGAACGCGCCGCCGATTGTCTTTGAACCTTTGCCGCAGGACGACCCAAAGCAGCGCTGCCCGGATATCACCAAGGCCAAGCGTTTGCTGAAGTGGGAACCGAAGGTGGATCTCGACGAAGGATTGCGAATGACGCTGGAATATTTCAAGAAGGAGTTTGCAAAGAAAGTAGTTTAGAGGGCAGATAATAATCTGCCCAGTCCACTATTCCCTTCCAAACGAGTAATACTCGAAGCCAAGTTCGCGCATGCGCTGCGGTGAATAGAGATTGCGTCCGTCAATGACCAGACGCCGGGCCATGAGTTTGCCCGCGCGTTCCCAATCCAGGTTGCGGAACACATCCCATTCGGTGCAGATGAGGGCGGCATCCGCGCTGCGCAGCGTGTCATAGGGATCTTCGTGATACGCCGCCTGAGGATAAACAGTTTTTGTTCCCGGAATGGCTTCGGGATCGCTGGCGTGGACGTGCGCACCCTCTTCCAGGAGCCGCTTCACGACCTCGAGGGCCGGAGCGAAACGGATGTCATCGGTGTTGGCCTTGAACGCCAGTCCAAGAACCGCGACTTGCTTGCCCTTGACGACCCACAGAGCCTTTCGTACTTTTTCGAAGAAGCGATCGATGCGCTGTTTGTTCACACGATCGGCGGCTTTTAGAATCTCGAAATCAACGCCCACGGCGCCCGCGAGATGAATGAAAGCCTGAATGTCCTTTGGGAAACAGAATCCGCCGAAACCCAGGCCTGCGCGCAGGAATTGTCCTCCGATGCGCGGGTCAAGCCCCATGGCATGAGTCACTTCCTCGACGTCGGCGCCGATTCTCTCGCAGAGATCGGCGATGACGTTGGCGTAGCTGATCTTGAGCGCAAGGAAGGAATTCGAAGCGTGTTTGATCAGCTCGGCGCTGTTAATGGTGGTGACCAGGAATTCCGCTTTGTGATTCGTGGGGCATGGGTCCTTATGAACGGGGCAATGAAAGGTCCGTTCCAGAATCGGGCGGTAGATTTCGCGCAGCTCGGCGGCGGAAGATTCGTCCTCGACGCCGACGACGATGCGATCGGGGTGGAAAAAATCCTCGACGGCCGTGCCTTCGCGAAGAAACTCGGGATTGGAGGCCACACGAAAGCGAACATTGGTGTCGCGCGAATAGGTGGCCAGCGCGCGCCCCAGCTCAATCCCGGTGCGGGCGGGGACAGTGCTCTTTTCAATCACCAGCTTGGGAGTGCGCGCCGTCTCGGCGATCTGTCGCGCTACATGGTCAATCGCCGAGAGATCGGCTTCGCCATTTTCTTTCGGCGGGGTGCCTACGCAGATGAAGATGGCGTCGCCGGCCCGGATCGCTTCCGCTGTGTCTGCCGTATACGATATCCGGCCCGCCTTGCGCGCCGACGCAAGAATTTCGCCCAAGTGGCGTTCGTAGATGGGAACACCGCCGGCGTTAAGCTTGGCGATGCGTTCGTGGTCGATGTCCGTGCAGACCACTTGGTGTCCAGCCTCGGCCAGACATGCTCCTGTCACCAGACCTACATAACCACAGCCAATTACGGAAAGACGCAAGACGGAATCTCCCAAGGAAATTTTTCGGAGGGGGCACAGGCCGCTCCTGCTCGAAATGCAAACACATTATTGTGAACGAATCGCCTGGCAGAACAAAGCCCTTCATCGCCTCGAAGTTCGCTACCGACATTGGCTCACACTGCGCCGTGGGACGATGAACTTTCAGGGCCGCTTCGTTGACTCGCGTACGTCCAACGGGAACAGGCCAAGCACGAGCGTTAATAATGCGTTTCTTTCAGCGCGGCGACAAGCTGGTCGATTTCTTCAAGTGCCGTCTAGGCACTAACAAACAGCAACGCACACGTACTTCCACAGCGATACTTCTAGTTTTTCGGAATTTCATCCGTCGTAGCGGCAATAGCACTGCCGACGAGCTGGGCCGGTCTTACTTCACCCAGCTTTATCCTTGTCGTGCCTGTCGAGCCACGCAGTGATATTGGCCAGAGAGTCTCCATAAAATGTTCGATAGAGACTTTCCGAAACGTATCCGATATGCGGAGTCGCGAGCACGTTGTCCATCGATCGAAACGGATGCTGTGCTGGTAGCGGTTCTTCCTCGAAGACGTCAATCGCAGCTCCTGCTATTGCGCGCGACCGCAAAGCTTTGATCAGCGATGGCTCATCGACAATCGCCCCGCGCGACGTATTGATCAAGCGGGAAGTTGGCTTCATCAGTCCAAGTTCGGCGGCTCCGACAAGCCCTTTTGTGCGGCCACTCAAGATCAGGTGGATCGTAACGATGTCCGCCTGTCGGAACAGTTCATCCTTGGAAACCAGTTTCGCTCCCGCCGCTTCTGCAATCTCTGGAGTCATGTTCTGGCTCCAAGCGATGATTTTCATGCCGAAGGCAAGACCAATCCGCGCGACCTGCCCGCCGATATTGCCGAGCCCCACCACTCCCATAATTCTGCCGCTAAGATCTTCGCCGACTGATTTTTGCCAGCCGCCATTCCGGATCGAATTATTTTCGTGAACGATGCCGCGTAGGCTTGCAAGAATAAGGGCCCACGTCATTTCAATTGTGGGCGAAGATCTGTACCCCGTTGCGGTCACGGTGATCCCGAGTTCCTTCGCCGCTCCCATATCAATCGAAGCGTTGCGCGAGCCGGTTGAGGCAATCAGCTTCAACCTGGGAAGGTGTTGAAGAACCTCTCGCGGCAATGGAGTCCGCTCCCGCATTACGCAAACAATGTCAAACGGCAGAAGCCTCTCGACAAGAGCGGATGGATCTGCAAGGTGGTCGTTAAAGACAGTGATCTCCGCCCGCCCTGAAAGGGCCGACCAATCCGCCATTTTTAATGCAACATTTTGATAATCATCCAGGATTGCGATCTTCATCGGCCCACCAGTTCCACCTTAGAAGGTCTGCGTCGCGCGCGAAGGCCCCGACAGAATGGATTAAGTTTTTACGGCGTGCACTGAACTCCAGAGCGCACCTCGATTGATCCAATCAGGGTAGAGCTTGAGCATCTGGTCATATAGTTCCCGCGCAGTCGTCGTCTGCATGGCGAGGCGCTCGAAATCGCGTATATACTGCCGCGTTTCTCCAATGATCCTGGGGCTGTCATCGTTCCCGACGCGCTTATGTCCGGCGATCACGGCGCGTGGCTTCAGCGACTCCATTTTATCGAGAGCAGCAATCCACTCTTGGCGCTTCTGCTGATCGGGCGACTCTGACAGATGCAGGTGATCGCTGTTGTAGGCGGCATCACCCGCTACGATCAAACCGATGGACGGAACGTGAAGGCAGGTTGTGCCAGCAGTGTCGGTGAATCCAAGCGGCACACTGACCAAATCGTGGCCTTCCAGGTTGATGACGTTTCCGGTCAGCTCTTCGGCAATTGCAAGATGGCTGGAAATCTGGCCGGGAAAACGCGGATTCCAAAACGTAGCGAGAGACTTTGGCGATGCCTGCTGGCGCATAACCTCAATCACATCCGGCCGCGCGACAAAGCGGGCACCTGGAAATCGCTCCAGAACTGTACTGGTGCCAAAGAAATGATCGCCGTGGCCATGAGTGGCGTAGATCGTCGTCAGATTCTTTCCACTCGCCGCAACCCAATTCGCCAGGGCGCGCGCCTGCTCGACCGTAATAGGGGTGTCGACCAGGACAGCGTCCCGCTCCCCAGAAATAAGCGTTGACGAAATGGGCGGCCACGGCCGCTGTTTTTCGCCTGGAGGCAAATCGCTCGTGATGGCAGGTATGCTGGGCGCCAGGAACACGTCCCATCCCAGAAATGTTTTTTGAGCTGTTCGTCCGGTTTTGGACGTACTGGTGTTGGATTGTTCCTGAGCTGAACGGGCTTGGTCAGCTCGGATTGCCCAATTCGCAGCCGATACGAGAGCGATTCCGAAGGCATTCGATAGGAACTCACGTCTTGAAGTCATTATGGCCCCCTTTCAGTTAGATCTGAGCTCTGCCGCCGTCAACGAACAGTTCGATACCCGTGACGAAACTGGAGTCATCTGAAGCGAGAAACAACGCCACCTTAGCTACTTCCTCGGGTTCCCCCATGCGCCCCATTGGGACGGTGGACACAATCCGCGCAATCACGTCTGCCGATTGTCGACTCGCCAGCGGCGTATTGATTGGACCCGGACTGACAACGTTTGAGCGGATACGACGGTCCTTCAGGTCTGTAGTCCAGGTTCGCACGAAAGATCGGATGGCGGCCTTACTCGCGGCATACACGCCGAAGGCGGCCGTACCTTTAACACTCGCGACAGAGCCGTTGAGAATGATGGAGCCACCATCCTTCAGTAGTGGTAACGCCTTTTGCACCGTGAACAGCGTTCCCCGCACATTGATGTTGAAGAGTTTGTCGAAATGCTCTTCGGTGACGGCCCCAAAGGGGACAAATTCGCCAACGCCAGCGTTGGCGAAAACAATATCGATCCGCCCTTTCATCTTGGAAACGGTCTCGTAAAGACGTTCAAGGTCGGCGAGTTTGGCAACGTCGCCCTGAACTCCATACACGTTGGTCCCGATTGCCTTCACGGCCTCGTCAAGTTCCTTCTGGCGGCGGCCAGTGATGAAGACATAAGCACCCTCTTTCACGAAAAGTTTTGCCGCAGCTAACCCAATTCCTTCTGTGCCGCCGGTGACGACAGCGATCTTGCCTTCGAGCTTTTTGGTCATTCGTTTTCTCCGTCGTTGCCCCGCCCTTCTTCCTAAGCCCTTACTTGACTGCGCTTAGAGACGGATTGCTGCGTATGTCCCACCCGCCACCAAGAGCGCGGAAAGTGCGCACGGCGGCACGGGCCGCATCCGCCCGGGTGCTCTCCACATCGTTCCGTGCAACGAGAAGTTGACTATCCGCGTTCAGAACGTCTGTCAGCGGAATTGCGCCGGCCTTGTAGGCCCGTTCCGAAAGATCGCGAGCCCGCGTAAGAGACGCGACCTCACCTTGCAACTCCTCGAGGCGCACCTGTGTTTGCGCAAGCTCCATCAACGCGTTCTCTACATCTTCGGTGGCTCTCAAGGCGGCTTGCCGATACCCGGCAAGCGCTTCGGCATAAGCGCCGCGCGACTGCGCGACCTCAGCTGCGACCTTTCCAAAATCGAAAAGCCGCCACCGCAGCGCTCCCGCCCCGATGGGCTGGAACGCCTTCCCGTTAAAAAGAGTGCCTCCGTTGGTGCTGTCGAAACCGAGCGCGCCGGAAAGCGAAATCTTCGGGTAGTAGTCCGAAATCGCAACACCGATTCGCTCGTTTGATGCAGCAAGCCGGCGCTCGGCTGCAATAATGTCGGGTCGGCGGCGCAGGACATCCAGGGGTTGGTCGGCACCAGTGATTGCGGGGATTCCGGGAATTGTCCCTGGCTTAGAAAGCTCTTCTGCGTAAGTTCCCGGCTGAGCGCCCATGAGGACATCGAGACGGTTCAGCTGCGCTTCGAGGGCCACACGCAAGGAGGGCACCGTTGACTTGGCTTGTTTGAGAAGGGCCTCCGCCTGGGCAACTTCCCGATCGTCCGCCACTCCCACGCGTCGACGGACCTCGACCAACTCCAGAAGATGTGTGTCGGTGTCGATGAGTTGCTGCGCCACCGCAAGCCGTGCCTGAAACTCCCTTACCTGAAGGTAGGCGTCAGCTGCCTCGGCGGCTACGGTGATTCGAGTCCCAACCTGTTCGGCTTGCGCAGCCTGCAGTTCGTCAGCAGCCGCGGCTGCGCCCCGCCGAAGCCCTCCGGAAAGATCGATTTCCCAGCTCGCCGCGGCTCCCACCGTGTACTCTCGTTCATCGCGTCTAAAGCCTGGAAAACCATTCGCAGCAGAACCAAACGGATTCACAACGCTCTGGTGCACAGCCGTGCCCGTCGCCTCCAAATCGGCTGTCGGCAGAAGTTGTGCACCCGCTGCCGCAGCAGCTGCTCGGGCCTGGCGGACACGCGCAAACGCAGCGGCAAGATCGAGATTCTGGTCCAGGGCGCGCTGCACGACAGTCACAAGCATGGGGTCGTTGAAGCCCGTCCACCAAGTTTCGAGAGTTGGTGCCGGGAACGCCGGCTTCGTCGCACTGGCCCCGGCGAGATTATGAAATGGAGCGAGATTGGTGGTGGGCTTCCCATAGCGTGGACCTACGGCACAACCACCGGCAAATAGGCTGAGGGCAAGAATGATCGCCGTCGCTTTGAGCGCGGCTTGACTCAATCGGCGTTCCCTGTGTCCGAAGTTCCGGACGAAAGTGTAAAAGGCAGGAGTGAAGAGAAGACCGAAGCAGGTCACGCCCAACATCCCGAACAGCACAGCCGTACCCAGCGACCGGCGCATCTCGGCGCCTGCTCCCGTCGCAACCGCCAGCGGGGCAACTCCCAGAATGAACGCGAAGGACGTCATCAAGATCGGGCGGAGCCGTGTACGTGCGGCATGCACAGCTGCCTCTCCGGCGGCCGCGCCCTCTTCTTCCTTCTGACGAGCGAATTCGACAATCAGGATTGCGTTTTTGGCGGCCAGGCCGACAAGTACGACGAAACCGATTTGCGCCAGGATGTCAATCGGCAACCCTCGTGCGAGCAGGCCGCTTACGGATGCGAGCAGGCACATCGGCACGATCAGAACGATCGCCATCGGCAACTTCCAACTTTCGTATTGCGCCACGAGCACGAGGAACACGAAGAGAGCGGCTGCGCCGAAGACAAGGAGCGTGGGAGTACCGTGTTGCTGCTCTTGGAAGGAGAGATCCGTCCACTCGAACCCGATTCCCTTCGGGAGAACCTGGTGGGCAAGCTCCTCCATGCGGAGCAGCGCGGTACCAGAGGCGACACCCGGAGCTGCTACCCCTTGCACTTCCGCGGCCGGAAAGAGATCGTAGCGCGGCACACGATACGGGATCGTATTGTCCTTCAGCTGTGCCACCGTCCCAATCGGCACCATTTCACCGGAACTGTTGCGTACTTTCAGCCGCGTGATGTCCGGCTGGTTTCGTCTGTATTGACCATCGGCTTGGACGACCACTTCGTAGGTTCTGCCCAGTAAATTGAAATCGTTCACGTATTGGGAGCCCAGATAGACTTGCAGCGTCGAAAACACGTCGGTCGGTGTGACTCCAACCTTCTCCGCTTTCACGCGATCGATGTCTGCGTAGACGGAGGGTGAGCCTGCGTTGAATAACGTGAACGCTCCGGCGAAATGCGAGTCTTTGTTTGCAGCAGCGACGAGATCATTCGCGGCCCGCACGACAGCCTCTGAGCCAAGCCCGGCACGGTCCTCCAGCATCATCTTGAAACCACCTGCAGTCCCGAGGCCTTGTACGGGAGGAGGTGGGATGGTCAGCACGTACGCGTCCTTGATCACTTGGAGACGCGCGCGCAGGTCAGCCAATACCGTGTCCGCCGTCACACCGGGAATTTCGTGGTTATAAAGTGAGGGCAGGCCGGAAAAAATCGTCCCGGAATTGGATGCTACGGTCGATGTCGTCGCATCGAGGCCCGCGAACGGAGCAACGTGTTCAACGCCGCGCGTATTGAGGATGATATCGGTCGCCTGCTTCATCACCTCCTCTGTCCGTGCGAGCGTCGCTCCGGGAGGAAGCTGGACGATGGTGATGAGGTATCCCTGATCCTGCTCGGGAATGAAACCCGTTTCCGCTCGTGAAAACTCCAGCCCGGCAACGCCGATCAGCGCGACGTAGATCACGAGAACAATGGCCACTCCTGCCACCAGACGGCGCGTCAGATTTCCATAACCGTTCGACAAACTCTCGAAGCCGCGATTAAACCAGCCAAAACCAGAATGGAGAAAACGACCCACCAGGCCATGCGACGAAGCACCTTGTGGATCGTGGTCTTTGAAGAGCACCGCGCACAGAGCCGGGCTCAAGGTCAGCGAGACAAAGCACGAGATGACCGTCGATGCGGCGATTGTGACGGCAAACTGCCGAAAGAAGAGTCCGGAGATTCCCGAGAGAAATGCGGACGGGACGAAAACGGCGCACAACGTCAGCGCGATCGAGATCAACGCTCCGCCGACCTCGTCCATCGTCTTGTGAGCGGCATCCGACGCCGACATGCCGGAGCGCATGTTGCGCTCGACGTTTTCGACGACAACGATGGCGTCGTCGACGACGATGCCGACCGCGAGAACCAGCCCAAAAAGCGAAAGGTTGTTCAGCGATATCCCAAGCGGATACAGAACCGCAAACGTCCCGACGAGTGAGACCGGAATTGCGATCACCGGGATAATCGAGGCTCTCCAGTTTTGCAGAAACAGGAACACGACGCCGAGCACAAGGAGGATGGCGATGAAGATCGTGATGACCACCTCGCGGACCGATTTGGCGATGAAAATCGTCGGATCGTAGATGATTTTGTAATCGACGCCCTGGGGGAACTCCTTCTTCAGGTCTTTCATCGCCGACAGGACTTCATGCTCGACCTCAAGCGAGTTTGCGCCCGGTTGCGCGTAGATCAGGAGTGCCGTAGCGTCACTGCGATCCATGTAGGAAGTGGATCCATAGTCAGCGGCACCAACCTCGACTCGACCGATGTCGCGCACGCGGGTCACCCTTCCTTGCTTATCGGATTTGACGACGATGTCACCGAACTGCTCCGGTGTGGAAAGCCTGCCCAGTGCCTCCACGTTGATCTGATAAGCTTCGTGCCCCGGAGCCGGCGGCTGATTCAGAATCCCGGCCGAGACCTGCAGGTTCTGGGCGCGCAGTGCCGCCAGCACCTCACTGCCGTTGAGATTGTTCGCCGCAACCTTGTCGGGTTCGAGCCAGATGCGCATGGCGTACTCGCGGCCGCCCTGGAACTGCACATCTCCAACACCTTCAAGGCGCGCGAGAATGTCCTTGACGTGCAAGGTTGTGTAGTTTGAGAGATACAGGTTGTCACGCGAACTATCCGGTGAGTAGACGTGAATGGCCAGGAGTATGTTCGGCGTCGCCTTCCTGACTTGCACACCGAGACGCTGTACGTCTTCCGGCAACCGTGGCAAGGCGTCCTCGACGCGGTTTTGCGTCAGCATCTGTGCGACGTTCAAGTCGGTGCCAATGCGGAAGGTAACCGTGGTCGTAAGTTTACCGTCTCCGGTCGACTGACTGCTCATGTAGAGCATGTTCTCGACACCATTGATCTGCTGTTCGAGCGGCGTCGCCACGGTGCGCGCCACCGTTTCAGCAGACGCTCCCGGATATACCGTGGTGATCTGGACTGTGGGCGGGACGATCTCCGGGTATTGTGCGACCGGCAGAATTGCGAGCGCGCCCAGCCCGAGCAGCGTCACGAAAGCGCTTAGCACGGTCGCGAAGCGGGGGCGTTCGATAAAGAAGTGTGTCAGGCGCATGTTCTTCGCTCTCTTTAGTCCCGACCGCCCGCATAACGGATCGTGCCGTCCTGAGCGGCGACCTTGGTTCCTGGCGCGGCGTGCAGTAGTCCCTCCACGATGACCCGGTCGCTCGGCGCGAGCCCGGACCGGATTACCCGCAAACCGTCGCGAATCTCCCCTACTTCCACTCGCTTTGGCACGACCGTGCCGTCCGCCGAAACCGTCATCACCATGTGTTGCGATTGGTCAGGCAGCACTGCGCTGTCCGGCACGAGGAGGGTCGGTGAAGGAGGAGCGACGACCAGTCGAACACGAGCGAACAGGCCGGGAGTCAAAACCAGATTGGAATTCGCAACTGTAGCCCTGGCGTGGATCGTGCCGCTCGAACGGTCAAGGACATTGTCGAGGAAATCGAATACACCGCTTCGCGCGTACTGATTGTCGTCGCCAAGCGCAACCTCAACCTTCGGGACCTGCCCTCCCTTGAGGTGCTCGCGGTACTTGGAGTAGGTCAGGAAATCGGACTCGCTCATATCAAAGTCAAGGTAGATCGGATCAAGCGACACGAGCGTAGCGAGCAGTGTCGTCGGACTCGTCGCTGTGCGACTGCCAGCAATCAAATTGCCTACCGAAACGAGATGCGTGCCCATGCGCCCTGTGAACGGCGCCGTAATCCGGCAATGGTCGAGGTCGAACTGTGCATCGCGGATTCGGGCTTTGGCCTCTTCGACCGCAGCGCGCGCCGACCGCTGATCGGAAATGCGCTGGTCAACGTTTTCGACTGATCCAGCGTTGCTCTGCTCCAGATCTTTGGCACGGCCAAGTTGCCGGTCAGCCAGTTCCAGTCGAGCCGCCGCAACCTCGAGCTGGGCGTTCCCTTCCGCAAGTGTGATTTCGTAGGGTCGAGTATCAATTGTGAAAAGCAGGTCGCCCTTCCGAACAATGTCCCCATCCTTGAAAAATATTCCCGTAAGCGTACCGCCTACCTGTGCGCGCAGTTCGACTTGCGAAACCGCCGCGAATTGGCCAAGGAAGCCCAACCGCGTATCGATGTCTTGCGCCAGCGGCTTGCTCACCACGACTTGTGGAAGTGCAGCAGGCGGAGCAGCGGCGGAACTTCCGCTCGCCCCAGGCGAGTACTTGAGCCATCCAGCCAGAAACACCATCCCCGCTAGGGCAGCCGCAACCCACAGCTTGGCCGACGTTCGCCCGCTGATTCGCCGCCTCTTGTTCTCCGCCCGCTCGTCCGACGCCAGTTCCGTTCCCGTCAGCATTTTCGTAGTTCTCCTGGTCTATTGTTCTTGTAATCTGCACAATTCAAATCAAAAAAAGTCAACGCATCTTTTCCCGAATCTGACCAATCAGATGAGCCAGCGTTGTTTTCTCGAGCGATCTCTCGAAGCTGTTGTGAGCCTGAGAAAGTAGCTCCGACATGCACTCCTTGAGGTGACAGCTGACCGCACACCTCTTGTGTGCCGGATACGAATGAATCGCAAATGCCGGCGGCGCCGCACTGGCACGGTATATGTCGAGCAGCGTGATCTGTCGGGGAGGACGCGCGAGCACGCACGCTCCGCTCTTGCCGCGTTTTGTCACGACCAAGCCCGCTTTCGAGAGCTTGGAAAGCGATTTTCGAACGAACGTGGGATGGGCGTTCACACTCTCGGCCAGGGTCGCCGAGGAAATTTCCTCGCCGTGGAAGTAACCCAGGGCAGCCATAATGTGCGTGGCAACCGCAAATTGGACGCTTTTTACTGACATACCTTCCCCTGCGCAATATGTGATGCTCAACAGCACAATTGGTTGTATTTTTTTGGGGCTCTAACACAAACCCCATAATCCTTCGCCACAATGCGTCTCGGGTTTTATCGGGTCCTATCTGACGCACGAGCGACCAATTCGTCCAATCTCGAAAGCAAAAGCCTTAGCACGGAAGACTGGTTTGACTTTTTGTAGCCGAGGACAAGATCGACAGTTGGCGCATCGCCTTTGAGAGGACGACTCGTTACCGACGAAGGAAGAAAGTTTTGTGCGTAAGCAGGTAGCAGCCCCACGCCGCCTGTCGACGCTATTAAGGACATTCCCATGGCGAGGTGGTCCGCCTCATGAGCCGGCGTGATATCGATTCCGGAGCGCTTCAGATACTTGTCGATGACCGCCCGCAGTACAGGAGCCGTGTTCGACACAATCACGAATGTTTCGCCCACTAGATCCTTCGGACTGATGGCTTTGAGCGCAGCGAGACGGTGGTCACTGGGCAAAACCACCATCAAGGGCTCCTTGACAAGAACACGGTACGCCAGCTCTGGCATACCTCTCTCCCGCCGAAGAAACGCCGCATCGATTTTTCCTTTTGATAGGCCGTCCGCAAGCAGCGGGGAGTATTGGCTCGATACCATCACGTCGATATTGGGCAGTTCGTCTCGTAAGATCCGCAAGGCTTCGGGCATCCACTTCAATTCGTGTCCGGTCAAAAAGCCCATCGTGAAGCATGGCTTACTGGGATGAGCGACCCGTCGAGCAGCTTCGCTTGCCGCCTCTACCTGCGATAGCACCAAGCGAGCATGATCGAGAAAGGTTCGACCTGCTGGTGTCAGTTCGATGCCGCGAGCCCTGCGCGTCAGGAGTTGGGCGCCTAGTTCGCTCTCAAGATCTCGAATCTGCCGACTTAGCGAAGGTTGTGACGTGTGCAGTTTTCGCGCTGCTGCCACCGTTAGACTTCCCGCCTCCGCAACTGCGACGAAATAACGAAGATGTCGTAATTCCATTTCCCCGCCCCATATCTCTGAAGCATAGCTCCCAGCTTAACAAAGTGTGTTCCAAGGGCGCGACTACTGGCGAAGTTTGCAATCAAAGCGCGGTGTTGTCTTCTGACGAACTTTCAGCGCTGTAGTGCAGAACGAGCCTGCAGACTGTTTGCAGATGTGGGACGGATGAATTAGGAACTTCCGGACTAAACACCCGCTATACTAGTCGGCGAAAGTGGGGTTTCTGTCGAGTTTTGAGCAGATTGCGCAAAAAGGCGGGGAGATGATTTTGTGATCCATGTTACGCGCAACGCCCCGGCAGCTGCCGAAAATCCGCACGTGGCCCTCGGGTACCTCCAGCTGGAAAGCCTCGCGATGATGATCAGCGTTTTCCTGATTGCCATGTCGTTGGGCGCCTGCCGGCATCCTGCAAAAGAGCCCGTGACCCTGACTTTCCTTGACCCTCAGTGGGCGCACGACCTAACAGAACACAATGTGCGCCCGGACGTACGGCTGCAAGAGTTCACGCGGCAAAAGGGAATTCAGGTCAAGCACCTGCCGGCTCCGGAGACCGCTCTTGACCAGCTAAGCCTGGCGAAGGAGCTACTCCGAAAAGGAGCCTCCAGTCCAGATGTGACCGGCGTCGATGTGATCTGGTCCGGAACCCTGAGTGATGACTTGATCGACCTGAAGCCATATTTCGCGAACGAACTCTCTTCGATAGATCCTGATGTGGTCGCGAGCTTCACGGTCAACGGGAAGCTGGTCGCCGTGCCATATCAGCCAGACATTGGAGTCCTGTTTTATCGCAAGGATCTTCTTCGAGAGTATGGGTACAGTGCGCCACCGAGAACGTGGGACCAGCTCGAGAAAATGGCCACCCGGATCCAGCAGGGAGAGCGTGCCAAAGGACGAAAAGATTTTTGGGGTTTTGTATGGCCAGGTGCAGCTGGCGAAGGCTTGACCTGCAATGCGCTGGAATGGCAGGTGGGGGAGGGTGGAGGTCATATCATCGAAGCCGACAACACGATCAGCGTGAACAATCCAGACGCTATCCGCAGTTGGCAACGCGCTGCGCACTGGATTGGCCGGATTTCATCTCCCAAGGTGACCTCCTATGAGGAATGGGATGCCATCTACACCTATTATTTAGGAAACGCAGCTTTTTATCGTGGGTGGGCGCAGTCTTACTTTCGAAAGGTCCAGGATAACCCGTCGGATGCAGGCTGGATTGGCATTACCGATGTCCCTGGCGGTAAAGCTGGCCATGCCGCCACTTTGGGAGGATTCGGTCTTGGAGTTTCCCAATCTTCAGCTCATCGCATAGAGGCAGTGGAGTTGGTCCGTTCACTCATCGGTAGAGAGGTCCAGTCGGAGTCGGCTCGCTCGCATTCCGAACCATCGAACGGGTCTGAGCTGTACAAGCGGCTTGCCATTTTAAAGGAGTATTCTGATTCTGCTGACATGGGGGGTGGCGTGGTAAGTCGACCCTCCTCGGTTGCTAAAGAGAAATACGCAGAGGTGGCTCACGCTTATATCCGGGCAGTACATTCCGTTTTAGAGGGCAAAACGAGAGCCCCGGAAACTGCGGCTGGGTTGGAAAGGGAACTAGTTGGGATCACTGGTTTCAAGACGGAACCGCCGAGCCGGGTTCGTGATCCCAAGGATTAGAATTCGACCCCTAGGCTCTTCGAGGGATGGGAGTCGGTGCCGTGCGCACTTCAACTAGAGGTAATGGATGACTCGCGCCAATGGTCCCTCTGGATTCGCTGGTTGGCTAAGACATGTGACGGCAAATAGGCAACTCCTCTACCGCCTCAACATCCATCGCCGCCTGACATTTTGCTTTGTCTTCATCATTGCGCTGATGTTGGTTGGCAATGGCGTCCTGCTTTGGCAGTTGCACTTGATCCGTACCCAAGTGGAGCGATTGAACGGTATAAACGAAGAGCTCATCGAAGTGCTGCGCGTACACACCGGGCTCCTGTCAGTTTACGAGAGGCTGGGTGTTGCAGCACGATCCGAAGACGCTGCCCGGCTGCTGAAGGAATCGGAGACACTTCGGACGGGCCTTCTTGACGATGCTCAACGCACTGAAGCTGCATTCAATCACTTGCCTCCCGAAGTAAAGGTGGACCAGACGGTGTTGCCAACGCTCGAATCCATCGAGCGTACGCTGCCGTCACAGCTGGAGGCCATCAAAACGTTGGCCGTATCGGGAGAGTGGGAGGCTGTGCGTATGCGGATCAGTGTACAAGTCCAGCCGCTAGAATCCCTTAGCTCCGAACTGGTCAAAGATGTTGCCCGCGAGGTTGAAGAGCAGCGGGCGCAAGCCGGTGTGAACATTGCGCGTGCACAACGCAGGATCTTTCTCGCTGTACCGATCACGGTATTGGTCACGCTCCTGATTGCCGCGGGCCTCGGCCTAGCGATCACCCGCAGTATCACGGAGCCGCTGGGACGATTAGTAGAGGCATCCAAGGCTCTGGCACGAGGTGAATTTCAACATCAGATTGCAGTGATGGGCCACGACGAGCTAGCCCAACTTGGTGAGGTTTTCAACGCTACGGCTGCAAGATTGCGATCTCTCTACGACACCTTGCGCAAAAGCGAGGCTAACCTCGCGGAAGCGCAAAGGCTTAGTCACAGCGGCAGCTGGGCTTGGGATGTTGCCACCAAACGGTTTTTCTGGTCTGTTGAAACCTTTGACATTTTTGGCTTCGACCAAGAATCAACGAATCCGACCATGGAAAACTTCTTGCAGAGGGTACATCCGGACGACCGCGCCGCGATCGAGGCCTTCGAAACCGAGCTTTACAAAGGGAACCGCGCAGAATACAACTACCGAGTCGTCCTTCCAGGTAAGTCCATAAAACATATTCATGGCGTCGCGCACCCGGTCACCAACGACTCGGGCCAAGTGATTGAGTTTCTCGGCACAGTAACCGACGTCACGGAACAGTGGAACGCCAGGAACGCCCTGGAAACGGCCTTTGGGGAAATCAAGGCGCTGAAAGATCAGCTCTACAAAGAGAACATTGCTCTGCGTGAAGACTTCGACAAGGTATCCATGTTCGAAGACATTGTCGGCTCTTCTGAATCACTCCGACGCGTCCTCGTACAAGTCGCGAAGGTGGCGGCCACGGATTCTACTGTTCTAATCCTGGGAGAGACCGGGACGGGAAAAGAGATGATTGCACGCGCCATCCACAAGCGATCCAAGCGGTCAAATCGGGCGTTTATCCGGGTGAACTGCGCAGCGATTCCTCCCACTCTAGTCACGTCTGAGCTTTTCGGACATGAGAAAGGCGCTTTCACCGGGGCGACTCAGCGACGTTTGGGCCGTTTTGAACTGGCCGATGGAGGTACGATCTTCCTCGATGAGGTGGGTGAACTTCCACCGGAGACCCAGAGCGCCGTCTTGCGTGTACTTCAGGAGCGAGAATTCGAAAGGGTGGGAAGCGGCCAGTCGATTTCTGTCGACGTCAGAATTCTCTCCGCTACCAACCGAGATTTGAGCGCTGCTGTTGAGGCCGGCACATTCCGGCCGGATCTCTTCTACCGGCTGAATATCTTTCCAATTCGTATGCCCTCACTTCGGGAACGGGTGGATGATATTCCGCTTCTGGTTGAGTACCTCATAGAGCGCTACGCGAAAAAGACTGGGAAGAAGTTTCGAAACATCGATAAGAAGACGCTCGCACTGTTTCTTGACTACAAGTGGCCGGGCAACGTTCGTGAGCTACAAAATGTAATTGAGCGGGCCGTCATCCTGAGCGACGGAGATACTTTTTCTGTGGACGCGACGTGGCTCAAACGGCAGGCGCCACGATTCGCTGGTCCGACAGCGGCACTCAATAGCGCGCTGCAACAGCAGGAAAAGGAAATGATTGAGGCCGCCCTGGCAGAAAGTGCGGGCCGTGTCTCCGGGCCAGGTGGTGCGGCAACCAAATTGGGGCTTCCGACACGGACGCTCGACTCAAAAATCAAACGCTTTGGAATCAACAAATATCGGTTCAAAGTCCCACAGGCTAGCTGATTCGAGCACGGGAACCTGCTAGTCGACCGCGCTTTCCTCACCAAACAGGAATTCCTCAAAATTAAGGATTGGCGGCACTGCTAAGTCGCGTCAATCCAAGGAGTTGTGAATGGCCCAGTCGTTGCATTCGTAAGGGTGTGCCTCGGACCAGAGACGCATGACTCTCAAGATTTGGAGATCGATGCTAGCTTGGTTTGGGCAAGCGCCGACCTTGCCTTACCAGACTCTGGATACAGCGTGGGCTGAACCGTCGGCGCAAAGGGCTAACCGCAAGGGACAGCAAATAAGGAGGATTCTCATGCCACTGGTTCGTGTGACGATGATTAAGGGGAAGTCGCCCGACTATATCAAGAAGATGTCAGACAGCATATACGAGGCGCTCGTCGATGGTTATATGCAGAAGGGCGAT
>Ga0210384_10001051_pt1 | contig 39353 bp, 36 predicted proteins | sample IncBWH2MmetaG_FD_160574 | JGI IMG/M metagenome (GOLD analysis project Ga0210384, IMG submission 160574) | Forest soil microbial communities from Barre Woods Harvard Forest LTER site, Petersham, Massachusetts, United States - Inc-BW-H-2-M | ecosystem: Environmental > Terrestrial > Soil >...
GGCATCCGCGAGCGCCACATTGCGGAGAAAGGCGTGGCCACCAGCGATCTCGCGGTCGAAGCCGCTAAGAAGGCGTTGGCTCAGCGCGGCCTTGCTCCCACCGATATCGACGCGATTATTGTCGGCACCGTTACCCCCGACATGTTCTTTCCCGCGACCGCCTGCCTGGTGCAAGACAAGCTGGGCGCCAAGGGAGCCTGGGGATTCGACATTTCGGCGGCCTGCTCGGCTTTTCTCTATTCGGTGCAGGTAGGGGCGCAGTTCATTGGCAGCGGTTCACACAAGCGCGTGTTGGTAATCGGCGCGGACGTAATGTCGTCGATCATCGACTACGCTGACCGCGCTACGTGCGTGATCTTCGGGGACGGCGCGGGTGCGGCAATCCTGGAGCCTGCTGAAGATGACTCCGTCGGGCTGATCGACTACATTCACGAAGTCGACGGTTCCGGCTCCCAGTTTCTTTACATGCCCGGGGGCGGCAGCCTGAACCCGACCAGCAAAGAGACCATCGCGAAGAGAATGCACTACGTGCATCAGGACGGCCAGCAGGTCTTCAAGTTCGCTGTCCGCAAGCAGACGGAGCTGTGCCAGAAGCTGCTCGAACGCAACGGACTGAAAGGCTCCGATATCGATGCCTTTATTCCCCATCAGGCCAACCTGCGCATCATCAATGCCACCGCGGACCGGTTGGGCCTGCGTCCCGAGGCGATCGTGGTCAACATTGAGCGCTATGGCAATACCACGGCCGGGACGATTCCGCTGGCCATGAATACGGCGATGGAGCAGGGCAAACTGAAGAAGGGAAGTCTGGTGATGCTGGCCTCGGTGGGGGCGGGCTTTACCGTGGGCGCGACGCTGCTGCGCTGGGCTTTTTAAAAGCGGACCTCGGACCTCTGACCTTGGACTCAGAATTCTATGCAAGACCCGAAACGCGGTTGGTGGCCAAGTCTGAGGTCTGAAGCCCAAGGCCCGAAGCCGTGACGTTCGTAACCTCTCCTTGGTGCATTTCGATAGCTTGACGCCGTCTGCACTGCTATCGTTTTGGAACGTTCGCCCCACGTAGGGATGCCGGCGAGCGTGTACGGGTATGAATCGCATCAAAATCTGTTGCTGTCTTGTGCTGGCCCTGGGCTCGGTCCGAGTCGCCGCCCAGCAGGCTGATCCCCGCGAGAGCAAACTGCTGGTCCTGGAGCGCCTGTGGAATGAGGCTCAGGTGCACCGCGATTCGTCGGCTCTCGATGCATTGGTTTCGAGCCGGTTCGTGAACACCGAGTGGGACGGCGAAATCAGCGACAAGCAGAGATTTCTTGCCGACATCAAAGATCCCCGTTTCAAACCCACCATCGCCAACATCCAGGACGTGAAGATGAACTTCTTTGGCGATACTGCGGTGGTCACGGGCGTGTACCACACGCAGGGTACATATCAGGGCAAGCCTTATGACCACGTCGGACGCTTCACCGACACCTGGGTTCTGGACCTCGGCAAGTGGCAATGCGTGGCCAGCCATACCAGCCTTCTGAAGAAGTAATCACTCACCTCAACAGCACACCTGTGTTAATACACCGCTCTGCGAGAGCTGCGCCTGCGGTTATAAGATCATAAATTCTTTTTATGCGGGAATTCCGCGTCCAGAGCGGGTTCGCGGTGATCTAATCGGGCTCGCGAGTCTTTTGATCTCGCGCAGGAATCATCCCCATGGACGCCGCTCCCCAACCTCGTGTCTGGAAAGTGTTGCTCGCCTTCGCCATTATCTATTTCGTCTGGGGCTCGACCTTCCTGGCGATCCGTGTCGGGGTGCGCGAGGTACCGCCGTTTCTGTTGGCTGGCATGCGGTTCCTGGTCGCCGGAATCGTCCTCTATGTCTGGATGCGGGCGCGGGGCACGCCTTCACCGAGCGCGCGCGAGTGGGGCGCGGCATCGTTTTTGGCGCTCCTGATTTTTGTGTTCGACTACGGGCTGTTGTTCTGGGCAGAGCGGCGAGTACCGTCGGGCGTCGCGGCGATCATGATGGCGACGATCCCGATGTTCATGGCGCTGGCGGAGATCGTCGTTCTCCGAACTCAACGCCTGACGCCGCGGCTGGGGCTTGCGCTGCTGGTGGGGATGGCGGGCGTGGCTGTTCTGGTCGGACACACAATGAGCTTAGGCGAAGCTCCGGTAGACACACGGGGCGCCTGCGCCTTGATCTTCGCGGCCATCAGTTGGTCAGTGGCGGCGTCCCTCAGTCGAAAGATGCCCTTGCCCGCCGCCAAAGCCATGAGCTCCGGAGTGCAAATGCTCGCAGGAGGAGTCCTACTTACGCTGACGGCGGCGTTGTTGGGAGAATTCCGGGGCTTCCACGTGCACCAGGTCTCGCGCGGCGCCTGGCTCGCGCTGGCGTATTTGATTGTGGCGGGATCGATCGTCGGTTTCACCGCCTACGTCTGGCTCCTTCATCACGAATCGCCGACCAAGGTGGGCACGTATGCGTATGTGAATCCGGTGGTCGCGGTGCTGGTGGGGTATTTTCTGGGCGGAGAGGCGATTGGCCGGCGCACGATCGCAGGGACGCTGCTGGTGCTGGTGAGCGTGGTGGTGATTACGACCACGCCGAAGAGAAAGAGCTAACTTAAGCCTCTTATAAGCGAGACAGACTAAGGGTGTCTTCCGATGACGCGTCGAAAGATGCTATCGGACGGCCTACGGGCGCGTCATCCTCTCCGGCTTCATCAGTTCGTCGAATTCCTCGCCCGTGAGGTACCCCAGCTTCAGAGCCGCCTCGCGCAAGCTTGAGTGTTCGACGTGCGCGGTGTGCGCGATCTGCGCCGCCTTGTCGTATCCCACTTTCGGCGCGAGCGCGGTGACGAGCATGAGCGAGTTCTTCACGTACCAGTCCACCTTGGCGCGATCGACTTCAATGCCTTTCAGCATGTACTCGACGTAGCCGTGGCAGGCGTCGGTGATGAGCGTGACCGAGTGCAGGAAGTTGTAGATGATCACCGGCTTGTAGACGTTCAGCTCGAAATTGCCCTGCGATCCGGCGAAGCCGACGGCGGCGGTTGCGCCGTGCACTTGCACGCAGACCATGGTCATGGCCTCGCACTGTGTAGGATTGACCTTGCCTGGCATGATCGACGATCCCGGCTCATTCTCCGGAATGGAGATCTCGCCCAGCCCGCAGCGCGGGCCGGAAGCCAGCCAGCGAATGTCGTTCGAGATCTTCATCAGCGAGGCGGCCAGAGTCTCCATCGCACCCTGCGCGAACACGATTTCATCATGGGCGGAAAGCGCGGCGAACTTGTTGCCATGGGAGCGGAAGGGAAGTCCGGTAAGTTCCGCGATTTTTTGCGCGGCTCGCTCGGCAAATTCCGGATGAGCATTCAATCCCGTGCCCACCGCGGTCCCTCCAATGGCGAGGTCGTAAAGCCCGCCTAACACCTGTTCCAGGCGATGGATGTCGCGCTCCAGCAGGCTGGCCCAGCCGCCGAATTCCTGGCCGAAGGTCAGGGGCACCGCGTCCTGCAGGTGGGTGCGGCCGATTTTGACCACGTTGTGAAATTCTTTTGCCTTGGCCTCGATGGCTTCACGCACGGACTGGATCGCAGGAATGAGCGCGTTCTTCACGCGGTCAGCCGCCGCGATGTGCATCGCCGCCGGAAACGTGTCGTTCGACGACTGCGACATGTTGACGTCATCGTTGGGATGGATCGGCTTTTTCGATCCCATCGCCCCGCCGGCAATCTCAATGGCGCGATTGGAGATGACCTCATTCACGTTCATGTTGGTCTGTGTGCCGCTGCCCGTCTGCCAGATGCGCAGCGGAAACTGGTCGTTAAGCTTGCCGGAAATCACTTCGTCCGCGGCTTGCACAATGAGTTTGGCTTTGTCGGCCGGAAGCTTGCCCAGATCCTGATTCACCAGCGCGCACGCTTTTTTCAGTGTGCCGAAGGCGCGGATCAACTCTGGCGGCATCGTGTCGCGCCCAATATTGAAATGCAGCAGCGAGCGCTGGGTCTGCGCGCCCCAGTAAACATTTGCCGGGACTTCGATCTTCCCCATGCTGTCGGATTCGATGCGGGTCTTTACCTGGGCTTGGGTAGCGGGTTCGGTGAGAGCGGACATGACAGCTCCTGATGCGAGCGGAGGGATGAATGCAACCGGAAATTATAGCGCGTGCAGGCCGAACGAACCTTGAGCGGGCTTCGTCCTATACAGACCGCGAGGGGGCGCTTCTTCCCCATGCTAAAATCATCCGTTTCCGAGTTGTGCTCGAACCCTCGTCGCCTCGACCGGTTCTGCCCTGAGTCGCATGCCTGATTTTCTTGCCGCTGAAGAACTCGACACCCTGCCCAAGACCAAGTCGAAGCCTCACCGTGAGATGAACACGGATGTTCTGGTCATTGGGGCTGGGCCTACGGGACTCGCCTGCGCCATCGAAGCGCAGAAGATCGGGCTGAAGGTCGTCATCCTCGACAAGGGATGCCTGGTGAACTCGCTGTACCACTATCCCGCGGGCATGACTTTTTTCACCACGCCGGAGTTGCTGGAGATCGGCGACATCCCGTTTACCACGGCGCTGCAGAAGCCCACGCGCGAAGAGGCGCTCGAATACTATCGGAAAGTTGCGGAACATTATCGTCTCGATCTCCGCCAGTACGAGTGGGTCAAGACCGTGATGGGCGAGGACGGAAACTTCAGCATCACTGCGACCGACCGCGCTGGACGTCCGCATGATTACCACACGAAGAAAGTCATCGTTTCGACCGGCTATTACGATCTGGCGAATCAGCTCGGCATCCCGGGCGAGGATCTTCCCAAGGTCTCGCACTACTACGGCGAGCCGCATCCTTATTACGACACCGATGTGCTGGTGATCGGCGGCAAGAATTCCGCTGCGATCGCGGCGCTCGACTTGTGGCGGCACGGCGCACGGGTGACGCTCGTCCATCGCGAGGAACGTTTGCACAACCATGTGAAGTACTGGATCAAGCCCGATCTGGAAAACCGCATCAAGAACGGAGACATCGAGGCCTACTTCAACACCTCGGTGCAGGAAATTGGAATTGACCATGTGCTGGTCAACACGCCGCGCGGTCCGATGCGCCTGAAGAATGACTTCGTGCTCGCCCTGATCGGCTACCATCCGGACTACGATTTTCTGCGCAGCATGGGGATCGAGCTGTCGGAGCAGCAGTGCCGCCCGGTCTGCGATCCAGTCTCACTCGAAAGCAACGTCCCGGGAATCTATGTAGCGGGCGTGATTGTCGCGGGGTCGCGCACCAATGAAATCTTTATCGAGAACGGGCGTTTCCACGGCAAACAGATCGCCGAAGACCTGAAGAAAAACCTGCGTCCCGGCCAGCGGCAAAGCGGGCTCGCTTCCCAACAATAAGTCTGCACTCGCGATAAGACAGTACCTCCGGCAGGTTCACGCCGATCGCGTTCGCGCCCGGTTACACTGGAACCCCGCATGGAACCCCAGCCAGAGCGTGCCGTCTCCTCCATTTCGCTCGGCTCATACACTCGCCTGCTGCGCGGCAACCGCAATTTCCGCCGGCTTTGGATGGCGCAGATCGTCAGTGAGATCGGAGACTGGTTCTATACGCTTTCCATATACACCTTGCTCCTGCAGTTGACCGGGCACGCCGGCTCGGTCGCTCTGGCCCTGGTCCTGCAGGTTTTGCCACAGACGTTTGTCGGGCCGACGGCGGGAGTGGTCAACGACCGGCTGCGCCGCAAGCACGTTATGATCGCCGCCGACATCATCCGCTTCGTGGTGGTGCTGGCGATGCTGTTGGTGCGCTCGCGCTCCATGGTGTGGCTGGTCTAACCCTTGCTGCTCGCGGAAACGACCATGACCGCGTTCTTCGAACCGGCCCGCAGTTCGGTGATTCCCAACATCGCCGCCGACAGTGAAGTGCTGGTCGCCAACACTTTATCGTCGGCGACCTGGTCGGTGAACTTATTGATTGGAGCGTCGGTCGGCGGAGTCGTGGCGGCGTTTTTCGGGCGCGACGCGGTGTTCATCCTCAACGCGCTCTCGTTTCTTACGTCCGCGTTTCTGATCGGCGGGATGCGTTTTGCCGAGCCGCATGCAGAATCCGCGGCTCCGCTGCGCCCGCGCGATCTCGTTGACTTTTCTCCCGTGTTGGAGGGGATTCGCTACATTCGCAGCCATCCGACTTTGTTGCCCGCAGTGTTTGCCAAGGCCGGAGAACTGATGGTGGGACCAAGCTGGGTGATCTTTACGGTGATGGGAGCGCGCGAGTTTGCCGTGCATGGGCGCGGCATCGATGCCGCTGGCGGAGCCATGCTTGGCATGAGCATCCTGCTCGGGGGGCGGGGTCTGGGAGCGATGGTGGGTCCGCTGGTAGCGGCGCGCTGGGCAGGCGAGAGCGACCGCCGTCTGCGCCTCGGAATTTTGTTTGGTTATCTGACGATTGCGTGCGGCTACGGAGTGCTGGGCCTGAGCCGCAGTGTGTGGATGGCTGCCGCCTGCGCCGTGCTGGCGCATGCCGGGGGCTCGACGGTCTGGGTCTTCTCGACCACACTGCTGCAACTCAATACTGACGACCGTTTCCGGGGACGCGTGTTCGCCGCCGACCTTGGTCTGGGCAGCTTGACGTTCGCGGTCACAGCGTATCTGGCTGGCTGTTTCCTCGACGCCGGAATCTCGGCACGAACAGTCGCCACCAGTACAGGTGCGCTGATGCTGGTTCCGGCTACAATTCTGGCGTATGCACTCCATCTGGGCCGGTCAAGCCAGGCCCGCGCGGCTTCGTGATTGCCGTCAGTGCGGTCTTACCGCTACACTGCGGGTGTCATAGCGCGCCCAGCGTGGCGCCCTGCTGATAGCCTTCTGTTGTAGTCGCCATGGAGTCTTTTGATTTTCAACTCGTCCTGGACTGCCCCCTGGAAACTGTTTTTTCCATCTACGTTGACACCGAACGGTGGCGCAATCGCAACTTGTTCGGCGAGATTCGCTGGGTCCAGGGCAAGCCGTGGGAAGAGGGAAGCCGCCTCCGCATCGAGACGCGAACTCCGATCCGGAGCACCGTTGATCAGGTAGTGCAGCATTTTACTCCGAACGAAAGCGTCTCCTACCTCAGCCACGTCATTGGAATCACCTGCGAGACGCGGGTCACGTTCACCCGTACTTCCGATCGTCAGACTGCAGTCAACGTCGTCATGCAGCTGATCGGTACACCCTCGCGCGCTTTGGGATTTGCTCTGGCTCCCGCCATCACGAAGGCCACCAAGGGATTTTTCGAGGAGCTCCGAAAAGAGTGCGAAGCTAACTCGCCGGGCGCCGCGGAATCATAGGCCTCGGAACTACTGCTGGGCGGATTCTGTTTGCCCGATCCAAGCCTTTCCTGATTCCATCACGGCTGCAGTCGGTCAATCTTCGCTGCCATGATGAAGTCGCTCTCCGTCAGGCCGTCGACTTTGTGGGTCCAAAGCGTGATGCCGGCTTTGCCCCACGCCAGCAGAATGTCGGGATGATGTCCTTGCTGCTCGGCCAGCGCGCCCACGCGGTTGACAAACTCCAGCGCCTGCTTGAAGTCGGGAAACTTGAATTCGCGGTGAAGCTCGTGTTCATCGTAGACCATCCACTTGGGGACGCTCTGGTGAAGCTTCTCCAGTTCCTCCCCTTTGAGCGCTGGAACTCCTCCGCGGCACGGCACGCATTGCTTGTCGGCAAGTTGTTCGGTCATGATGTCCCTCCCTGGTAAAACCGTCCGCCTTAGCCGGGAACGGGCTTTCAGCCGGCCTGAGCCGGCAGTGCTGCCGCCGGTACCGCTACAGGGTGTTTGAAGTAGCGCTTCAGCCACAACAGGTACCCGAAGAACAATAGCATCGAGATCAGGCTCCACCACAAGAGAACGTGGCCGCGAAACATTGGATTGGAATTGAGCATCTGCAACTGCGCATCGGACCAGCCCATCTTCGAGTAAGCCTGCATCATGTCGGCTCGGGGGAAGGTGAGTACCATAGACACCATGCGGACCGCCGCGGCGAAGATGGCAATCCACCATCCGGTGGATTGCAGACGAAAGAGCGCGATGGCGAGGTAGCCATCGAGAGCCGCCAGCACAACGAAGCATGCAGCTGCCGGGATCCCGGTGAGATAGCGCCCGAAGAAGGGAAACAGCGGGGTCGTGACTCCCGTCAGCAACATGTATACCGCCCCGGTGAAAAGTGCGACACTGGCGCCGAGCACGGGCAGAGGCGTACGGTCGGTCCAGCGCTCGACGGGATCGCGATGTCGGCAGGTCTCGGCCACATCCTTGCGGCTGTAGAAAACCACAAACGCAATCGGCACCAGCACAGCGAAGAATGCTGCAACAACGATGATCAGCGTAAGTACGACCGCCATGACGCCGGTCGACATGTCCGCCGACGGTGTGTCGGGAGCGTTCTTCTGCGCCTGCGCGAGCGCGCCCCTCATGGTCACCGGCAGTACCGCGGTCATCAGGACGGTGGCGAGCGAGCCCACGATCAACCAGTACCAGGACGTGACTAGCGTGAGGGCGCGCCCCCAGCGCTTCATTTGCACCGATCCGATGCCCAGCCCGATCAGCGCCACCGCAATGAAAGCGTAGCTAGCGACCGCGGAGACAAACTGCCCGGGACGCATCGCCCCGCCCGGTGCGATCCGGGACATGAATGCGGCCAGCGCTACGAGAGGCACCATCAGCGCCGCTAGCAATCCGAGGATGATCTGGATGACGCCGAAAATCATTAAGCCGGTGCCTCGGTCGCGGTATGCGGGCACATTCGCGGGCGGTGGAACTGCAACTGCTTCAGCCGATGGTGAAATAGGCGCCGGCGCCGGCGCCGGCGTTTCGGCTGCTAGTGCGGGATCTGGTGGCAGTGTGGGTTCCACGAAACCTCCCAGGAGGAACGGATCATCTTAACAGGCCGTCAGACCGGGTGAGCCCCGAGGGCCGATAGTTCACGCGCCGGGAGCGATGCGGCACGCCCGTATAATCCTTTGTGTACAATATTGCTCCACTCTCATCATGGTTCTGGCATTTACGGCGGCAACGACGCCAGTTACGTTGTTGTAGGCGCCGGCGCTTAGCGTGCTCCTGAGCCGGGCAATTATGGCGAAACCGCAAACGGAAAGGATCCTACGTGGTCGTACTAGTTATCGGTGGTGCGGGATACATTGGCAGTCATGCCGCCCGGGCACTGAAGAACGCCGGGCACGAGGTGATCGTCTTCGATAATCTCAGCACCGGGTATGAATTCCTGGCAGCAGGATTTGAGCTGATCAAAGGCGATGTGCTGGACGCCACTGCCCTGGGGCGAGTGCTGCCGCGGGCCGATGCCATCATGCACTTCGCGGCCCATGCCTATGTCGGGGAGTCGGTGACGAATCCCAAGAAATATTTTCATAACAACGTGGAGGGCGGGCTATCTCTGCTGAACGCAGCGCTCGATGCGGGGGTGAAGAAAATTATTTTTTCTTCGACCTGCGCGGTGTACGGAGAGCCGGCGAAAGTTCCGATCGAGGAAAATACGCCCCGCCAGCCGGTGAATCCTTATGGCGTGTCGAAGCTGTTCTTTGAGAATGCACTAGAAGCGTATGACCGGGCCTACGGTTTCCGCTACGCCAGCCTGCGCTATTTCAATGCGGCCGGGGCGGACGAGAGTGGAGAGATCGGTGAATTGCACGAACCGGAGACTCATCTGATTCCGCTGGCGCTGCGCGCGGCCGCGGGGCTCGGTCCTGAGTTGCAGGTGTTTGGGTCGGATTATCCGACGCCCGATGGAACTTGCGTTCGCGACTATATCCACGTGAACGATCTGGCGAGCGCGCATCTGAAAGCGCTGGATCACCTGGCAGCGGGGAAGGAAAGTTTTGCGGTCAACGTCGGAACCGGAACGGGAGCTTCGGTGCAGGAAGTGATCTCCGCCGTCGAAGAAGTGACCGGCAAGCGCGTACCGCACAAGATAGTGCCGCGCCGACCGGGAGATCCTCCGAAACTGGTTGCGAATCCTGCGAAAGCGCAGGCGCTACTGCAGTGGAAGGCGACGCGCGGTCTGCGAGAAGTGGTGAAGACCGCTTGGCATTGGATGGAGCGCCAGCGAAAGCTTACGGCAAAATAGAACCTTTCCACGCGGATGACACAGTGGAGTTTTGGATTCGTCCCCTCTGTGTCTCTCTGTGTCCGCTATGGTTAAGATTTGTGGATTCGAGTTCTGAGGAAAATTATGGGAAATGATCTGACTGGAAAAAAAGTGGCGTTCCTGGGCGCAGGCAAGATGGGCGGCATTATCCTGCAGGCATTGCTGAAGAAAGGCTTGCTGTCGGCGAAGTCCACGTGCGCGACCGTGGCCCATGAAGAACGCGCCAAGGCTCTGGCGGCGAAGCTGAAAGTGAAGGTCGGAACCAACAACGTCGAAGCGGTCAAGGGCGCTGACATTATTGTGATTGGCGTGAAGCCGCAGGTGGTTGAGGAAGTCGTGCGCGAGATCAGCGGCCACGTGACTTCGAAGCAGGTGATCGTGTCAGTGGCGGCGTCGGTGCCAACCTCCATGATCGAAAAAAATTTGCCGCCGAATGTTCCCGTAATACGCGCCATGCCCAACACGCCGTGCCAGCTGGGAGCGGGCATGACCGCGATTTGCAAAGGCAGTCACGCCAGCGCGGAAGATGTGGCCATGACCTGTTACATGTTCGATGTGGTGGGGCGCACGGTTGTGGTCGACGAGAAACACATGGACGCGGTGACCGCACTTTCGGCAAGCGGCCCGGCGTACATCTACATCATCCTCGAATCGCTGGCCGAGGGTGGAGTAAAGCTGGGACTGCCGCGGGATATCGCGACGCTGCTGGCGGCGCAGACCACAATGGGAGCGGCGCGGGTTGTGCTCGAAACCGGCGACCATCCGGCGCTGCTTAAGGACGCGGTGACCACTCCGGCGGGCTGCACCATTGACGCCATCATGGAACTCGAAGAAGGGAAGCTGCGCGTCACGCTGATCAAGGCCGTGGTGAAGGCTGCTCAGCGCGCCAAGGAACTGGCCTACGGATAGTTACGATGGAGCGTCCTCGCTTCAATCGACGGGGGCCGCAGGTGCCGGCTTGAACACGGGTTCTCCTTGACCGAAGCAGCTGGAGCTTTTTCCTCCGGTCACGAATTTCAGCGTTCCCGACTCGTCGGCGCAGAACGTCTTCTGGCCTGCGTCTGGGTCCGTGGGCACAGCGCTGACCCGAAACTTCGATGCGGGTGTTCCAACACAGCCGGTGAGCGCGAAACGATAACCATCGGATTCCGTATTCGCGGCCTCAGCAGGGTAGGAAGGGGCGCCTTCTTCAACGGGAGTCTGCGGAAATAAAGTAGCCAGCGTGCAGGCATAGCCGCGGTCGGGATGCGCGGCCGCGTAGTTCGTCTCAGCGCTGGCGATATTGCTCACGCGGTTCCGCGCCGCGGTCTCGTTCGCTTCGTTCTGTTCCTTGCGCAATTCTTTGAGATAGTCGGGATCGGTAAGCGGAACGTGCGCTGCCGCAGTGATTTCATTGAGCCGCCAGATCTCGTTCTCTTGCTTAAACGTGAATATCAGCCGGGGCACGACGGGCAGAGTTTGCAGTTGTCCGTCTTTGTAATAGTGAATCGAGAGTTCGATCTCGTCTTCTTCCCCCAGCAGACTGTCGTGTTCCACCGCTACTTCGATTCTCTCGTGGCCTTCGTTCTGCGTGTTGACGAGGAGCGTGGGTCCCTCATCAAAGGTTTCGATGTGTTCGCCTTGGGCGACCATTTCGCGGCCAATAGTGGAGATGCGGAGAACCACGGAGGTGTCCGGAGTCTCGCCCTTGCGAATTAACGCCTGGCGTGCGGCCTCAGGGAGATGTTTCTCGAAGTCTTTGTCGCCCTTGCCCAGGAACATTTCGATCAGCGCCTGGCGGGCAGACTGAGGCGGAGGCGGCGTGGATGTCTGGGACGTAGTCTGAACGGCGGTCTGGGCTGCAAGCGAAATGCTGCCCGCCACGATCAATAGCAAGACCAACCAGATCTGCCGCATGTAAGCCCTCCGGGGGTTGCCAAGACTCAAGCCACAAGACATTTTACAGTCCTAAAGACTCCAAAATCGCTGGCGAAGTTCCTGCCGAGGTCAGGGCGCGCCGTGTCGGAATTGATATTGATCGCCCAGCTTCGTGCTACAGTTTTGCTGGTGCGGCACTGATCGCCGCATCTCGAGTTTGCGCGAGAGTCTACTCCCATGGAACCGCGGCTCATCCTCATTCATCAGTTGCTCAAGTTGGGCGTCGCCACGGCTGTGTCCACCATCCTGGTGCGCTCCAAGGAATTCAAGTCGCTGCTGTTTCGCGACGAACGCACATTCCGTCAGAAACTATACCTTGTGCTCTGGTTTGGATTGCCGATCATGGTGGGAGTCTGGATCCGAATTTCTGTCCCCAGTTTCCTGGCGGGGGATTTGAGTTTCGAGACCGCGCTGCTGCTAGGTGTGATCGGCGGGCGCTGGGCAGGAACTCTGGGCGGTGTGCTGATGGGTGCGCCCGCGCTGCTGCTGCATGGCGATTGGGCCGCCATCCCGTTTGACGTGCTTTCTGGTTTTCTCGCGGGCCAATTGCGCACCATGGCTGCCGACAAGGACGACATCTGGTCGTTCTCGCCCTTCATCGATCAGGGTATTTTTCGCATCATCCGGCGTAATCTCCGAAGTCCCCGCCTGTTCGACTGGCAGATTGTGTTTTTCTGGACCGTGATCGGCTTGCGTTTTGTGCAAACGGAATTGGTGGAACATTTTCCGCACTCCATGTTCAGCATCGAGAGTCCCGACAACTACTGGGTCTACAGCGCAATTTACGCCACGAGTGTTACGGCGATCGGTATCGAACTGAAGATTTTCAATAGCGTCCGCCTCCAGATCAAGCTGGAAGAACAGGAGCGCTTGCTGTTGCACGCGCGCATGGAGGCCCTGCAGAACCAGATCAACCCGCATTTCCTATTCAATACTTTGAACTCGATCTCATCGCTGGTGCGCTTCGACCCGGACATGGCACGCGACGTGATCTTCAAGCTGGCGACGATTTTGCGCCGTCTGCTCAATAGCAGCGAGGCCTTTGCGCCCTTGCGGGAAGAATTCGAATTCATCGATAACTATCTCGACATTGAGGTTGTACGCTTCGGGCGGGACAAACTGCGCGTGGTCAAGGAACTCGACCCTGCTTCACTCGACGTGGTTGTTCCCAGCATGCTGCTGCAGCCGCTGGTCGAAAACTCCATCAAACACGGCTTGGGTCCGAAGGTGGAAGGCGGCAGCATCTACCTGCGCAGCCGCGTGACCGAGTCGCGCCTCATCATTGAAGTCGAGGACGACGGCGTCGGGATGGGTGCGGCTCAACTGGAAGAGAGCAGCAGTTGGTCCGGGATGGGCATCGGCATGGCGAACATCTCCGAGCGCCTGCAGGTGCTCTACGGGGACACGGCGCGGATGACCATCGATAGCCACGAAGGGAAGGGAACGCTGATCCGCATCCGGTTGCCGCTGGTCGAGGCGGCGAGTTCGGTGCCCGAGGGTTTCTACGCCGAGCGTTCCAGCACGCGCCGGTAAAAGTCCTCATACTGCTTCACAATCTTGGCGGAGCCGAAGCGCTCCATGGCGACCGCCCGAGCCTGCTTGCCCATCTCCCGCAGGCGATCTTCGCTGCTCAGCAGTTCGATGGCATAACGCGACATGGTCTCGACGTCGCCGACATCGGCGAGATAGCCGGTCTTGCTGTGGTCGATGACTTCAGGCACGCCGCCAGCGCGCGTGGAAATTGGAACCACCTCGCATGCCATCGCTTCCAGCGCGGCGAGGCCGAAGGATTCCAGTTCGCTCGGAATCAGCATGATGTCGGCAATCGCCAGCTTCTCCTCGATCTGATCCTGCTTGCCGAGAAACAGCACATCATTATGAATGCCCTTCTGTACGGCCAGCCATTCCGCGACGGAGCGGTCGGGGCCATCGCCAATCAGCAACAGCTTGGACGGCATCTTCTTGTGGACGCGGTCGAAAATCTCAATCACGTCCGTCAGACGTTTGACCGGGCGGAAATTCGAAAGATGCACCAGCACGCGCTCACCGTTGGGCGCGTACTCCGAGCGCACTTGCGCAAAGGTCTCGGGGTCGCGCTTGTACACGTCCGTATTGACCGAGTTGTAAATCACTTCAATGCTGTTCTTCACGTCGAACACGCGCTGGGTTCGGTCGCGCAGGTAATTCGAAATCGCGGTGACGCCGTCGCTCTGCTGGATCGAGTAGCGGGTGATCGGCAAGTAGGAACGGTCGAGGCCAACCAGCGTGATATCCGTACCGTGCAAGGTCGTGACGAACGGCAGGCGTCGCCCGCGGGGTCCGTCAGCCAGCATCTGCCGCGCCAGCATCGCGCTCACCGAATGCGGGATGGCGTAGTGCACGTGTAACAGGTCGAGATCATAAAGTTGTGCGACCTCCGCCATGCGCGTCGCCAGAGCCAGGTCGTACGGGGGATAGTCGAACAGCGGGTAGCGGGTGACCTCCACTTCGTGAAAGTGGATGTTCGGTTGCTCGCCCCGCAGCCGGATGGGTTGTGCGTAGGAAATGAAATGGATTTCGTGTCCGCGCTGCGCCAGTTCCAGGCCCAGTTCCGTGGCCACAACGCCGCTACCGCCGTACGTCGGATAACAGGTGATGCCGATCTTCATGTGCGAGGGGCCGCTTTCCCGTTCCTGTCATTCGATGGTTGGAATGTGCAGTGGTTGCAGATTTTACACGAGTGGAGGGCAGCCGATAGTCACATCAGGGGCGTTTATCGGCCGTTACTTCTGTTGGCCTTCGGCATTGGCGAATGACATCCCGGGGTCGAGTTTGTCGAGATGAGCCTGAAATCGTTTCTTGGATTCCTCGGGCAAGCCCGTAAACTCAATGCCCATCCCAACGCCGGGGTCGCGGGTGCGCACCACCGCGCTGGGGGTGAGACGCTCCTCTTCGATCCACAAGTCGACCCGAAGCGCGGTCGCGACGGGCAGCGGCATGACGGTCTCAACATAACAGCCATTCCCACTGATGTCGGTGGCATTCACGCGCAACGGAGTATTGACCCGTTCGTCGCGCAGTTCCAGAGGGTAAGAGATTTTATGCCGCAAGAACTTCCTGCGATTGTCGTGGTGCGGTTGGGTCCGCTCTTCCGCCTGCATGTCTGTGGGTAGGGCCGCGGTCCACGGGCAATCCTGGTCGAGCACAAGCTGTACTCCGACCTGGGTTTTCTTCAGCGCTCCCGCATCCACCACCCAGACCACCTTGCAGCGAGCTTTCTTGGTTTCGTACTGCACCCCGATGACGTCGCCCACCTTCAATTCAGCGTCGATGCCATAGATACACGCGCCGGTCGCGCTGACATTTTGCGCCATAGCATGTTGGAAGAAGGGCTGGTTATTGGAGCCCATGCCCCACACCCGGACCTTCAGGTCCAGAGTCGCACGCGGAGCTGACCCTTGGGCGGACATGAGCGAAAAAACCTCCAGCGTTAGCAAGACCTAACAAACAGGGTGATCTGCAATCAATCATACTACTTGAAGCTAAGTTAGCAGGTTACCAGAGTACTCAACTCCCTTCGGTCGACGGTGCTAAAGGGGTCGACTAGAGAGGTTGCGGATAAACTCACGATCCCATCTTGGCTTGATGTTGCCTTGAAAGGGAGCGGCTTTAAGCCGCGCCGTAAGTCTGAAAAAACTCGCTTTTGGGTGGCGCAGCGCTTTAAGCGCTGCGATAAAGCTCTTCTTTTCCGTAAGGGCTTTAGCCCGGCCAGGGTCAGGAGCCTTCGCGACAGTGGTGGCGATTTTGCTCCTGCCCGCTGGGGCGAACCCGAAAGTGCGAGGGCGATGGCTGCCGTACAAACGCCCACAAAATAGCCGGGCAAACACTTGGAGTGAGCCACTATATTCTGATAGCAGTGCTCTCAGCGCAGGTTGACATTGCCGACGGCGGCCGTCTTTCTCGACACGGCCGCCAACGAGATCGCGGAACGAGTACGTCAGTTTACGCATATGTCGAAGGAATCAATCCCAGGAGAGGAAATCATGGCAACAACAGCAACTACGCTCGGCCGTCCCCCTTTGCCTCCGTTCACCAGCGAGTCCGCGATTCAGAAGGTGCGTCTCGCCGAAGATGGCTGGAACACTCGCGATCCGGCAAAGGTGGCGCTTGCCTATGCCATGGATTCACGATGGAGGAATCGCTCGGAGTTCATCAACGGGCGAAGCGAAATTATTGCTTTCCTCTCTCGCAAGTGGGCCAAAGAACTCGACTACAGGCTCATGAAGGAAATGTGGGCATTCGCGGGAAACCGCATCGCCGTACGCTTCGCTTACGAGTGGCACGACGAGTCGGGTCACTGGTATCGGTCGTATGGGAATGAGAACTGGGAGTTCAATGACGACGGGCTCATGGCGTCAAGGTATGCATCAATCAACGACCTCCCCATTTTGGAAGCGGATCGCAAATACCACTGGGCACTGGGGCGACGTCCCGAAGGCCATCCGGGATTGAGTGACCTGGGGCTGTAGTTCTCTCCTGCGAGTAATCAACAACTCCGCCGAACGCACCGTTGGACAAGGTTCTTCGGCGCTTCGCACAGAGCTCCGACAGTTCGGTTTGTGATGCAGATGGCCACCGGTCCCGGCGCAGCGCTTCCGAACTTTAACTGATCTCCGGGGACCACACGAAGCCAGCCGCTTCGGTCAGTAGCCACCGCAACGACCCTACGACGGAGTTACCCCTTTACGAACTCGACATCGACGGTGATCGTCACCTCGTCACCGACCAGAATGCCGCCCGTCTCGAGCGTCGAGTTCCAGACTAAGCCAAAATCTTTCCGGTTGATGCGGGTTGTGGCGGAGATCCCGAGTCGAGTGTTGCCCCAGGGGTCCTTGATGGGAGCGCTCGGCCCTTCGACCTGGAATACCACGTTACGAGTGACGCCGTGGATCGAGAGGTCGCCCTCGACCGCAAGTTCGTCCACAGTCACCTTCGAGACGCGAGTCGACTTGAAAGTCAAAGATGCGAATTTCTCGACGTCGAGAAAATCCGCGCTCTTCAGGTGGGCATCGCGCTGCGGCTCGCGGGTGTTAATGGTCGCGGCATCGATAGAGGCTTCGATTCGCGATTTGGTAATGTCGCCGTCGTTCAACTCCAACTTGCCGGTGATGGCGGTGAACTCGCCCTTCACGTTCGAGATCATCATATGCTTGACCTTGAACTGGGCGGTGGAGTGAACCGGATCGATGCTCCAGGTTGCGGTAGCGGTTGCTTGCGGTGCGGTGACAGTGCTCATGATTACCTCCTCGATTTCTGAATAGATGCTCACGTGAACCGGTAGGTCTGCAAATATTTTCTGGGCAAATATTTTCCGGGGTCTTGAGTTTCGGAGCATTGGGATTTCCCTTAGACTCTCTCTAACATTCTCTTCTGGAGGCTTCTTTGGCTCGTTCTTTTGCAATTTCTCCGGCACTCAAAAAGCGCGCGGCACGGATCGAACTGCTGCTGATGGATGTGGATGGCACCATGACCGACGGGAGCGTCACCCTGCTCTCGCAGACCGACGGCAGCGCGCTCGAAATCAAAACCTTCGACGCGCACGACGGCCAGGGCCTGACCCTGGCCCAGACCGCGGGCTTGCGCACCGGCTGCATCACAGGGCGCGAGAGTGCCGCGCTGCTGCGGCGCGCTCACGAAATGAAGATGGAGTTCATCTACATGAAACAGCCGCTGAAGATGCCTGCCTACGAAGAGATTCTGCGGAAGGCCGGGGTCTCTGATTCCGCGGTCGCTTATATCGGGGATGACCTTCCGGATATTCCGTTGATGCGTCGGGTAGGTCTGGCGGTCGCTGTCGGAGATGCCGTCCCCGAAGTAAAAGAAGCTGCGCATTACACGACCAAGGCTCTCGCCGGGCATGGCGCGGTGCGCGAGGCGGTTGAGTTGATCCTTAAATCAAAAGGCAGCTGGAGGGAGATGATCGACAAGGCGCGCGCGTGAGGTGCTGCGGTGAAATCGTCAAGCTTGATTGCTACTCCGTTCCTGTCCGTATAACTTGAGCAGCTTATCTTTCAAGCGCGAATAAGGCGAGTCGGTTGCGATGCGTCGACACCTCATAAAATAGATGATCGCTCCCACTGCTGACCCCGACGCGATCACGATGAGAACTATCATCGAAAGCAGAAACAAGAACCTGTGCCCCGGGGCAAATGCGACGCTCCAATCAGCAGTAGCAACTACTCCCGCCAGACCAACTAGAGTCCCCAGCAAAGCTCCGAAACATAGGTCTCGGCTCGCCCGTGCCTCGGCAATTCCCCCCTCGCACAGGATCTCGAACTGATCGCGGCGCAGCGGAACGCCGACTTCGTCCGGCAGTTTAGCAACGATCAATCCAGCACCGGCCTGATAGGTGCCGACCTCAGCAGCCTGAACTGCCTGTGGACCGTCGTCACTCACTTGTCTAGACCCAAAACTTTCAGGTTGTGATACACCATGTATCCACAATTGGTGCACGTCAATGAGACCACCGGGAAAAAGGTGCTCAGCTGCTCCGCGATGTAGAAGCCGGGAGCTTGTGTCGGCGCAACCGGCATTTGGAAGAAATTAGCACCCCAATTAGTCGATCGCTTACAGCGCGGGCACCTCTCATCAAATACACCTCGCCTGCGAAGCTCAGCAACCACATCATTGACCTTTTTCTGTTCAAGGTCCTGAGCCATTTGTTGCAGCAATGTCATCCGCGCACCTCGACTTTCGCGAAGATTGTAACCAATGCCCCCATATCACTTCATCGGCGGTTTGCCAGCATCCTGAAGCTTCTTATTAAGGTCATCTTTCATCTTTTGGCGCTGGGCAGGTCGAACGAAATAGAAATCAAACAATTCTTCCAACACAACTACGGTCCACTCCGCCTCACCCGGCAGCACCTCCAGAATCTCGCCTGATTGTTTACTCTTCATCGGGTGTGCGGCGAAGTTGCCAATGTTGCGGATAGCATCGATTGAGTCGGTCAAGTCAGCCGGCAGTTTGCCGCTGTCAATGACGTCTTGAATCTCATCAGCAAGGTTACCGTGCTTCACCTTCACAAAGTCTCTAAGCAGATTTTGAAGGCAACGACGACCAAGAGCGGCAGCCGCTTTGGCACTGTCTGGTAGTACGAGACATGCTTCGGAGTAGTCGTCAGCAAATTTCTTGGGGACATCGCTCGGGCATGGCGGGCGATTGCTACCCTTTGGTCTTACGAGTCCTTCTTTAATGGCTCCCTGTAGACCCGGAAAGACGCCCGGAGGTTGAGCGGGGTGAACGTTTTGGATCAAGTGCGTTCCGTTCTGCAGAGTCAAAGACATTTTCTGGCACGCGGGACAATTCCGCCTTACGATGGCCCAATGCCCATCCGGATCAGGCCCGATGTAGATCAACATCGGCTGGTCGAAAATTTCGACGAGGCAGTGCGGGCATTTCACACCGAAGATTGTATTCCGTACGCATCAAAAAGCCCACTTCGTTAAAACAAGAGTCAAACGTCGAATGGCGGCGGATGCACAACCCGTTGCCACGATTGCTGGGTGCTACCCGCTCCTCTATCTGCTGCAGAAGCCCGAAGCAGCCTGACCTGTGGTAGACTGCCGCGCATGACGCAGTCTGACGCCCCAGAAGAGAAGGCGCGGAAGGATGCCGAGGAAAACGTCCGAATCTTTTTGCCCGCAGCGTCCGAGTTGTTGTTCGTTTTGCTTCCCTTTATTGTGATCGGAATCGCTTTGGCGCACCGCGGTGAGATTCGTACCATCTTTTTTATCCCAGAGTGGTCAATCGTGTCGGCCGTTATAGCTGGTCAGGCGATTGTCAGAGTAGCATCCGCATCAATCGGAACCACTGTTGTGAAACCAAAAATCATATTGATAATCTCCATCCTGCTAGTCTGCCTGCTAGTTCCAATTCTTAGCATCCTTGCAATTGCATTGACCTCACCAAGCGTATCCACAAGTCTGGCGGTCACGCAGTCGGTTTTCTTCTTACTCAGCCTCGTCGTTTACTTTTTCTCCTCGGCCTTTGAGAGTTACTCTGCTGAGAAGTGGGGCGGAACTCCTGGGGCCCAATCGAAAACGCCCACAACATGAAACCCGTGGGGCGTTCAGGCGTACAGCTTCGAAGACCAGTGGCGATACAGCCAGCAGCGAGGCGATACACAGTTGAACCAACGATAGTAAAACAGCGCACTTTCGACGGTTAAGAATGCGCTCTAAGTTGTTGATAAAGTTGGTGGGCAGTGCAGGACTCGAACCTGCGACCTCCTGCTTGTAAGGCAGGCGCTCTAACCAGCTGAGCTAACCGCCCCTTGGACGTTGGCGCGACCGGACAGGCGCGCCGGCCGGAACTCGATGGAAGGGGAACGCGGCGCAAAACCGCGTCATACCGACTATACGCGAGCCGCGAAAAAACGGTCAACGCGGGCGACGCGCGCTCGCGACCTGCATCAGCTTTCTTCCACGCCAACCTTGCACGGCAACCATGCCCGCGTCCTCCGCGCTCCCGTGCCTGCTAGACTGGCCGGGTGCGGCGTTTGATCGTCAATGCGGACGATTTTGGCTACACTTTGGGCGTGAACCGGGCCATTCTGGAGGCTCACTCCCATGGCGTCGTCACCTCTGCGACGCTCATGGCCAACGGTCCCGCGTTCGCCGAGGCCGTACAACTGGCCGGGACGGTCCCAAAGCTAAGCATCGGTTGCCATGTTGTGCTCACCGACGGTGAGCCGGTTCTGGGTGCAGAACGACTTCCTTCTCTCACCAGCGGCTCTCACTTTCGCGATGGCATGATAGCGTTCGCCGCACGCGCCATTGCCGGCCGCATCGACGGCGATGAAATCGCCGCCGAAGCCAGCGCGCAGATTCTGAAGATTCAGTCTGCCGGCATCGCCGTCTCTCACATCGACACCCACAAACACACGCATTTGTTTCCCAAGATTCTGCAGCCGCTATTGCGGGCGGCGGCGAATTGCGGGGTTCGCGCTGTGCGCAATCCGTTTGGACCTCGCCTGCCCCTGCGATCCAGCCATCTGCTGGCGCGCCCCGGTCTGTGGACTCGGTACGCCGAGGTGCGGATTCTGGGCGCGTTCGCCGGCAAGTTCCGCGAGGCCGTCGACCGGGAGGGATTCACCACACCCGACGGTACGCTGGGCATTGTGGTCACCGGAGCGCTCGACGAAACGCTGTTTTATGCGATTGCCCGCAGCATTCCCGAAGGCACATGGGAATTCGTTTGCCATCCCGGCTACAACGACGCGGATCTGCAGGCGGGCAAGACCCGCCTGCGCGAGTCGCGGGAGACGGAACTTCGCGTTCTGACCCTCCCCGCCGCCCGCGAGGTGCTTACCCGGCAAGAGATTGAGTTGATCTCGTATCGCGAGTTGGCCCCGAGGCATGGCCATGGCTGAGGGATCCAGATTCTTCGCATTCCGAAAGCTCCAGGAGGCCGCGAAAAAAGTATTTTGTATTGCTGAGGCTGCCCTCAGCGGCTAAACCGTTTGCTGAACTACTCGGTTCGGCACCTCAGGACAGCTGCCGCTAGCGCACCAGGCGCTACAGCAGCCAAGAGCAGCAGCGAACAAAATAATTTCGTTTTCATTTTTCACACTACCTTTCCCTTATTGCTGCCAGCCACCACCGAGGGTCTGGTAAAGCTGCACGAGCGCTAATCGCTCGTTGAGCTGGGCTTGCACCAGATTTAGTTCCGCGGAGAAGTAATTCGTTTCGCTGGCCAGCACCTGGAGATAACTCGCGCCGCCGTTCTTATAGAGAACCTCGGACAGTTGGTCGGTCTTCTGCGCTGCCTGTGTGAGCAATTCCTGTTGCTCCCGGAACTCACGGTCTTTTTGAGAAGCAACCAGTGAATTGGAGACTTGTCCAAGGGCGTTCTGGACGGTTTGCTGGTAAGAGAACACGGTTTCTTGCCAGTTGGCGCGGGCGAGCCTGAGGTTCGAGCGGAGTGCTCCGCCTTGGAAGACAGGCTGACTTACATTGAAGGCCGCGTACCAAGTTTCCGAAGGCGCTGTGATGAAGTGGTGCAAGGCGTTGCTCTCCAGCCCCCCAAGTCCGGTGAGCGACAGGTTAGGAAAGAAAGACGCTTTGGCGACTCCAATTTGCGCGTTGGCCGCGACCATGATCTCTTCCGCCTGGCGGACGTCCGGCCGGCGCTCCAGTAATTCCGAGGGAATGCCGGCCGGAACGTTCTGGGGGACGGGCTGTTCGGTAAGCGGGCGTCCGCGGGGAATGGATTGGGGATTTTCGCCGAGCAGAATGCTGAGCACGTTTTCCTGCTGCTGAATTTGGCGCTCGAGATCCGGGATCGTCTCCGAAGCGGTGTAGACGAGCTGCTCTGCTTGGCTCACGTCCAGTCCGGAGTTTGAGCCGTGGCTTTCAAGGAACTCCGTTAGCTTGAGGGATTCTTGCCGCGAGGCCAGTGTGCGCTTCGAGATTTCGAGTTCGCTGTCGAGTGCGCTAAGCTGGAAATAGGCCGTCGCTACATTAGCGACCAGCGAAGACAGCACCGCTCGCTGTCCCCACTCGGTTGCGAGTAACTGGGCGCGAGCCGCCTCGGTTTGACGGCGGTATTTGCCCCAGAAGTCCAGATTCCAGATGACGGAGAGATTCAGTTCGCCCCCGTTGACTTGGTAAGCAGGAAACAGGCTTGAAACCTTCGCGTTTTGCTCACTGAAAACGTTCGCACCTACGCTCGCCGAAGGGAGCTGATTGGCGCGGCTGATGCCGACTTGCGCCTGGGCTTCGAGTACGCGAGCAGCGGCGATGCGCACGTCATAATTTTGGGCAATGGCGGTGTGGATCAGTTGTGCCAGAACTGGATCCTGGTAGACCTGCCACCATTGCTCATTGCCCAGAGACGAGGCCTGGGCGGCCTGTTGCGGTGCGGGTGCACGATATTCCTGCGGGACGTCCACAGTCGGCCTCTTGTACTTCGGCCCCATCATGCAGCCGGCCTCCAGAAGCAGCACGGCTAAAATTCCTAAGAGTGTAGTGTTCTTCATATTCAGTCCCCCTGACTGGGTGCCTCGGCAGTCGTGAGTGGCAATGCTCTCCGTCGCTCGGCGCCCGACAATTTCTCAACGACGTAGAAAATGGCCGGAACAAAGAATCTGCCGATGAAGGTCTCCGCTACCATGCCCCCGATCACCGCCGTGCCCATGATCTGGCGCGCGACAGAGCCCGCTCCTGACGCGGTCCAGAGCGGCACGCAGCCGAGAATAAAGGCGAGCGCGGTCATCATGAGGGGCCGGAACCGAAGCCTCGCGGCGGAAAGTGCCGCATCCACCAGGGACATGCCGCGTTCGAAGTCCTCTTTCGCAAATGCCACAATCAAAATCGAATTCTTGGCAGCCAGGCCGATGAGCATCACCAAGCCGATCTGCGCGTAAACATCGTTCTCGATTTGAACCATGTACTGAGGAAGGTAAAGGCCAACTATAAAACGACGCAGCCAGAGCGCAGCGAGAGCGCCGAACACTGCGACCGGTGTGCTGAGCAGCACGCTGAAAGGCACTGTCCAGCTTTCATAGAGAGCTGCCAGAATCAGGAAAACGAAAAGTAACGAAAATCCGAAGATGATGGACGGAGGCACTCCCTGGCGCGCTTTTTGTTCCTGGTAAGACATACCCAGGTAATCGAAACCCATCTCCCGGGGCATGGTCTGTTTGAAAACATCTTCCAGCGCAGCCGAGGCCTGATCGGAGCTATAACCCGGCGCGGCGCTAGCATTGATCTGTGCGGACCGGTATTCGTTGTAGCGCATCGTGAACTCAGGGCCGGAACGGGTTTCAAATTTTGCGAGCGCAGTAAGCGGCACCGTCTGTCCCTGTCCGTTGCGGACGTAGAATTGGCCTAGATCATTGGTTGTCGCCCGGTAAGGCGCTTCGGCCTCGACGTACACCTGCCAAGTGCGGCCGAAATCGTTGTAGTAGTTGACGAACAATCCGCCCATGTAGGCCTGAATGGTGTTGTAGACATCCGTCAGATTCACGCCTTGCTTCAAAACCTTGTCCTTATCCACATTGATGAACTCTTCCGGCACACTGGGGATGAAGGTGGTGCTGACCAAGGCAAGTTCAGGGCGCTTGCGAGCTGCCGCCATAAACTTGTTCAGGTTATCTGTAAGAAACTTGACATCTTTGCCGGCGCGGTCTTCGAGGACAAACGTTACGCCGCCGGAAGTGCCTACGCCCGGGATCGCGGGTGGCGAGAAACTGAAGACGGTCCCATCTGGAAGCGTCTTGAGTTCCTGGTTCAAACGCGCCTTAATGGCTTGATATTGTTCGCTCCGGCTTTGGCGCTCATCCCAGGGCTTTAGAGAGACCCAGAAGAATGCGTTGTACGACGTTCGGACGTAGCTGAGCAGACTGAAACCTATGACGCTGGTTGTGTACTGAACTCCCGGCGTTTTGGCGAGAACGTCCTCTACCTGTTTTGCCGCCGCGCTTGTGCGCTCCATGGAAGCGGCTTTAGGAAGCTGCATGTTGATATAGAGGTAGCCTTGGTCTTCATCCGGCAGGAAGCTGGTGGGAAGATGTTTGCTGAAGAACCAAGCTGCACCACCGGCGACCACCAGCAGTACCATCACCACACTGGCCTTGCGAATCAGGTCACCGGACCAGCGGACAAAGTCATCGGTGGAGCGTTCCCAGTATTTGTTGAACAAGCCGAAGAATTTTCCCAGCGGGCCGCGAGTCTGCTTCTTGGGTTTGAGCAGCAATACCGAGAGTGCAGGGCTGAGCGTAAGAGCATTGAATGCTGACAGCATCACAGAGATGGCGATCGTGATGGCGAATTGCTGATACAACCTGCCAGTGATGCCAGGTATGAAAGCCGTCGGCACAAACACTGAGGCTAAAACCAGAGCGATACCCACCACCGGGCCGGAGAGTTCCTGCATTGCCTTGATGGAGGCATCCTTCGGACTCAGCCCTTCCTCGATGTGGTGCTGCACCCCCTCGACAACCACGATGGCGTCATCAACCACCAGTCCAATTGCGAGCACCAACCCGAACAAAGAAAGCGTATTGATCGAGAAGCCGAACAGCGGGAAGATAACAAACGTACCCACCAGGGAGACAGGCACGGCCAGCATTGGAATGAGGGTGGCACGCCAGTCCTGCAAAAACAGGTAGACCACAAAAATGACCAGCACAATCGCAATCACGAGAGTCCAAAGAATTTCCTTCATGCCCTCCGTGACGGGGAGTGTCTGGTCGAGCGAAACGGTGTAATCGATGTCCTGCGGGAAGCGTTGCTTCATCTGCGCCATGAGCTTGCGGACGCCCGCGACGGTTTGAACAGCATTGCTTCCGGGCAGTTGATAAACGGCAACGGCGGCGCTGGACTTGCCATTGAGTCGAGACAGCAGACTGTAGTCCTGCGTTCCCAGTTCGACCCGAGCGACATCTCTCACGCGGACGGTTCCACCGTTCGGTGCTTCGCGCACGACAACGTCGCCGAACTGTTCCGGAGAAGTCAGGCGGCCTTGAGCTAATACGGCATAAGTGAACTGCTGATTGCTTTGGGCTGGCTCGCCCCCGATCTGACCCGCCGGATTGACGGTGTTCTGAGCCTTAAGGGCGTTCGCGATATCGGTGACCGTGATGCCTAGCTTCGCCATCTGATCAGGCTTCACCCATAGCCGCATGGCGTACTGGCCTGAGCCGAAAACCTGGGTCTGGCCGACACCGTACGATCGCGCGATCGGATCATTGAGGTTGATGTAGGCATAATTCGCCAGATAGTTCGAATCATGGGTGCCGCGCGGCGAATAAAGCGCAATCAACATGAGCGGCGCAGTGGTCGACTTCTTGAGAGTGATGCCGTAGTTGTTCACCTCGGGCGGTAACTGGCCGTTGGCCAACTGTTGACGCGACTGCGTGAGCAGCAGATCCGTGTTGGGGTCAGTCTTGAGGTCGAAATCGACGAGCAATGTTGTCTGTTGGTTCGCGGTGGCGTTCAGCGAGTACATATAGGCCATGTTGTCGACGCCACTGACTTGCTGCTCGATAGGTGTAGCAACCGCTTGCTCGAGAGTCTGAGCATCGGCACCTGGATAGTTGGCTTGCAGCCTGATCTCAGGTGGAGCGATCTGCGGGAACTGCGCTACCGGCAAGGTGACGATTGTGACTACGCCGACTATGACCGTGAGGATCGCAATCACGATCGCGACAATGGGCCGTCGAATGAAAAAGTTCGCCATGGTTAGCGCTCCTCGGTTTCTTTGTACGGCGTGGGATTCACCAGTTCGCCTTCTTTTGCCTTCTCCGCACCAACCGCCACGACGCGTTCTCCGGGCTTCAGGCCCGTCGTGATCACCCAGAACGTTCCCTCTCTCGGTCCGACCTGCACCGTGCGGAGCTGCGCCCGGTTATCGGTGCCGATCACTGTGACCTGATATGTTCCTTGCTGCTGATTCACTGCCGCCTGCGGCACCAGCAGCGCTCCCGTGATGTTTCCGGTGGGCGTCTGAATGCGCGCATATTGTCCCGGTCGCAACAGGTTCTTGGAGTTCGGGAACTCACCCACGATCTGGATGGTTCCGGTAAGCGTGTTTACTTGGCGATCCGCGAAGATGATTCTGCCCGGATGCGGGTAGACGCTCCCATCGGCCAAAGTTAGCCGCAACGGGATTCGTGAGGCGTGCGTCAGAAAGTCCACGCTGCCCGGACCGCCGCCGTCCGCCATGCGCAGGTATTCCTGTTCGCTGATGGGGAAATAAACTTTGATCGGACTTACCTGCGAAACTGCGGTGAGCACCGTAGCCGGCCCCACCAGGTTGCCCACCTGCACTGTATTGATGCCGGCGATTCCGTCAACCAGGGAGACAACTCTCGTATAGCCCAGATTCAGGTCAGCCTGTTCGACCGTCGCCTGGGCGGCCTCAACTGCGGCCTTCGCCCCACGGAGCGACTGCGTGTCCGTATCCAACTGGCTTTGGGGAATGGCGTGAGCTTCCGCTTCGGGAATATCACGATTCACATTCAGCTCGGCGTTCGCCATCTGCGCCTCAGCTTGCGCCAGTTGTCCTTTGGCTTGATCAAGCACGGCTTGAAAAGGACGGGGATCGATCTCAAAGAGGAGCTGACCCTTTTTGACGAGTGCGCCTTCGTGATAATCCTGGCGAATCAGATAACCGCTCACCTGAGGCTGAATCTGCGCATTGACGTAGCCTTCGAGCGTCCCCACCCACTCGCCCTGAACCGGCACATCTTTTTGAATGACCGGCGCGACTTCGACCACCGGCGGTGGAGGCGGGGCTGCAGCCCGCACGTTGCCATTGCTGCAGCCAACTGCATGGAGCAGGAGAACCGCACTAACTAGAGCTGTAGATATTTGCTTCATCATTTCTTTCCCCTCAATCGTGGTTACTTACCTTCTGTTTCAATCGCGCCACTGGCGCGCCTGAATCGGGACGCTGCTCGGTTGGGGGGAAATGTGGCCCAAGAGTCGTCTTGTCAATTCAGGCGCGCCAGTCATGCGATTGCACTTTTCTCAAAAGCAAATCGCATACCAAAACCGACACGGCGCTAAGTAACGCCAAATCAAGGAAGTCTCTCGGGAGTTCGGCACAAGAACTGTCGAAGGGGTCGAAAGTGTCGAGAACGGCGGTGTGCGACAGTCGAACTCGTCAAGAAGAACTGGCACCAGAAACCTAATGGCTTCAGAAAAGTGCAGAAGGGACGAATCGCGCCGAATGGCCGTTTGTGCCAAAGGTGGGGCACTTGGTGCGCCACGTGCCAGTTTGTTTGTCATTCTGGTCTCCGCAGTGCGGTTGCACCAAGATTGGAGTTCTTTCGCATCCGCACAACAGACCCGCCCTCTTCGAAAGAGACCCCGTCCATCAGAGTCTTCATGAGGTAGATCCCACGACCATGCGTGAAGAGCAGGGTTTCTGGCAACGTGGGATCCAGGACTGCGTTGCTGTCAAAGCCTCGTCCTTCGTCTCGAATCGTGATCGAGACTTCTCCGTCCATGTAGCAACGACATGTGACATAAACGCTCTTGTAAGGGTCATCACCATTGCCGTGAATCACGGCATTTGCCAGGGCTTCCCGCAGAGCCATCTCGATGTCGGTTTCGCTTCCATCCGCGTGCCGAAAGTAGAGAACGAATTTCATTAGCTGGTCAACGAATGGAGCGATGGCCGCGACTTTACTGGAAAAAGACTGTCGCAGCTCTATGTAGGGAACAGAATGACCATTTCGTGGCAGAAGCGAGAGAGATTGGGTATGAGCTTTAGCTGCAATTTCTTTTTGGAATTCCCGTGCCATTACTCATGCAGAAGGCAAGGCTCATGCCAAAGGTCGGCCTGAACTAAGTGATTCAGTTTCAGAGAGTCCTGCCGCGATCATGCGTCATGTGGGTGACGAATGTGTTGAAAGCGTTGAAAGAGCCGGGATCATCTCCAATAAAGCCAGACAAACGCGAGGCACCCTAGCAGCGCGACATATAAACAGACGCAAATGACTGCGCCGTGATCGTCATTCTCCTCGTCCGTGCTTGTTTCGGCGGGCTCGAGATAACGAATCGCTGCGTATATCTCTACATCGGATAAGTCCTCGATATTCCAATCGGGCTCCTGATTTGTAAGCATGAGACACTCTCATCACTGCATCGGAGCTTTCACCGGTCGCCGTTCGTGTATTGCTCACCAAGCATCGCTGGCTGCGGAGTGGGCGATTGTTGCATCGGCCGTCTTGCTCGAGTCCGGCATCTCCTTGAGAGCGCGGGCCCGAGCTTCGCGAAGTTTAGAAACCGAGCACCCAAGAAGCAGAGCGCAATCATGTTCCGAATAGTGCTCCAGGGCTGACATTACGAACACAAACCGCTCGAAATCTTCAAGGCGCAATACGGCGTGAATTTCGGAGTATCCGCCGGGGCCAATCGAGAGGCCCTCAATCTCGGGAACGCCAGTTTCGGGCAGTGTTGAATTCGATTGACCTGCGCGTGGCTTCAATTCACGAATTGCATTCTGGATAATGGCGCGCTTCGCCCAGGAACGGGCCCACTCACGAAAGACTGAATTTCCGGAAACACAATCATCGAGGCCGCCCACAAAGCACTGCTCTGCCTTCACGGAGTCGCGCGTGAGTATAAGCGAAAGCCGATACAGACCATTCGTATCCTCACTAAAGATCCTGCGAAAGTCTTCGCGGGTCGCGTATTGATCTGCTTTCGCTTCGTGAACTCGAATGTGGGCTCGTTCAGCCATCTGCTTACTCCTCGAAATCGTGCTTGCGTCCCGTGGCTTCAACTTGCGCTTCGTAAATGGTCGGCAGCAAAATCTGGTCTCGTCGCCTGCCAACTCAGGCCTCCGCTCCCGCGATCTCCTCTTTAAGAAGTTTTGCGGAAGAACCGTGTGAACTAAGACCGCGAGTTCCTCCAGAGCGGCGGTGCGAAGTGGCCGACCTTCCACAAACGAGCCGTCTATCTCGCAGACTTCGAGACCGCGGACTGAGAGCACTCCGCATCAATTCCCTCAGTCTCTTACGCGCCCGTGCTAACTGAGCTTTCACGGTGCCAGTGGGTACTCCTAAAATCCGCGCGGTTTCGCGGATCGATAAGCCGTCAATCGCGCGCAACTGAAATGTCCTGCGCAGGGTCGGAGATAGCTGACCATGGAAATGAGTCAAGCGCGTACTGAGCTCGGAAGTTCGGCATTCGTCTTCCGGATTGGGCCGGTGATCCGCCAACCCATCTGACAGTGAAACTGGTCGCAGTTCCCCGGTGGATTCGTCGAGAGACACATGGAGGTGTCTTGGCCGTCGGCGCAGCTGCAATCGGGCGAAGTTAAGCACGATGGTAGTCAGCCAGGTAGAGATCTGCGACTGCCCCCTGAACTGATCTAAATGGGTATGGGCAGCCAGAAGAGCATCTTGTACCGCGTCCTCCGCGTCGGCTGCGTTTCCCAGCAATCGATATGCTTGTCGGTAGAACAATGGTAGGCGACTTGAGAGAACCTGCTCCCATGCTTGGGTTGTTTCCTCTCTACTCGGAGTTTCCAGACGCTCGTCCGTCTCGACGTATGAATTCAGGTTGTGCATACTTTTGTCCTCTGTGCGACTTGAATGGCCCGTTAAGTCAGCGCTCTGTTTCCCGAAGATCTCTGCTTGCGCGGCGGGACAGTTGTCTCAACACGTGCCTTGTGAAGACGCCCTGGCAGCGGAACTTGACGCCCGCGTTTATCAACTCAACAATTACCTTCTCGCCCTCCTGGCTGATTGTCGTTACGTGTTTCATCTCGACCACGAGCTCGCGGCCACCAAGGCCTAGTCTTGCGTCTTCGCATGCACTTCTAAGCTCGGCTGACCAGGGCGTAATAACCTTGCCCTCTACAATCAACCGACGCTGGGTGGGCGCATCAACGAGCGAGATCTTCATCATTGCCTTCTCACGTTTTTTGATAAGGCAAGGCGCGAACCAAACTGCCGAGCGCCGTAACTCGCTGAATTTTCGGGAGAGAAACATCAGAAGTCGCAGTGAACGAAGATGAAGAAGTCTAAAAGGGCGAAACTGTCGAAGGTGCGGGAGAAGAGGCTGGATTACTAAAAGAGGTATGAAAAGACGCGGGGCTGTCGATCAAGCATACTGCTTGGCATAGATGCCGAATTTCTTCATTCGAGATACGAAAGTCGTACGTTGCATTCCGAGGCGTGCGGCGGCGCCATCGGCGCCACCCACGCGCCCTTTGCAGGCAGTTAGCGCCCGTATGATTTCGTCACGCTGTCTCTTGTCGTATTTTTCAGCAACGCTGCTTTTGTCGCTTCGCGAATCTGGTCTGTCTCCAACGCTCTGACTGAATTCCGGCTGGCTGGCATGCGGTAACTCTACCGGGTTCGCTTTGCGGAGTTCTCCAACCGGCGCCTCAAGCGATTTGCCGCGCGTGACGATCACCGCCCGCTCGATGAAATTCTCCAGCTCGCGGATGTTGCCGGGCCAATCCCAAGCCGTAAGCCCCTTCATGACCGCAGGAGAAATAGCTTCAATCTTCTTCTGCATCTGCTTGGCAAATTTCTGGACAAAGTAACTCACCAGTTGTGGAATGTCTTCCTTACGTTCCCGCAGAGGCGGTATCCGGATCGGAAATACATGCAGGCGGTAGTACAAATCACTTCGGAATTCGCGGGCCGCAATCATTTGTTCGAGATCGCGATTGGTCGCCGCAACGAGCCGAATATTGGCTCTTCGCGTGTGCGTGCTCCCTAGTCGTTCGAATTCGCGCTCTTGTAATGCCCGCAACAGCTTCGGCTGAATCTCAATTGGGATGTCTCCCACTTCGTCCAGGAACAGAGTGCCCTGATCAGCCAGCTCCATGCGGCCGACTTTCTGAATAATCGCGCCCGTAAAAGCTCCCTTTTCATGTCCAAACAGTTCGCTCTCCAGCAGGCCGGTAGGGATGGCGGCGCAATTCAGTTTCACAAAGGTGCGATCTTTGCGTCGGCTGCGGTCGTGAATGGCGCGGGCGATCAACTCCTTGCCTGTACCGGTCTCCCCAAGCAGCAGGACTGTAGAGTCGCTGGGAGCGACGGTTTCAACGAGCTCCAGAACATGTTTCAACGCGGGGCTGTTGCCGATGATGTTTTCAAAGTTCATCTCGCTGCGAATTTCTTCTTCGAGATAGAGTTTCTCCTGGGCGAGTTTGTCTTTGAGTTGCGAAATCTCGTGGTATGCCAACGCGTTTTCAATGGCGATGGCTATCTGGCCTGACGCCCGGCTGAGGAAATCGACGTCTTCCGGAGAAAACGGAACCTCCGTAGTGCGAAAGATTGACAGAATCCCGAGTGCCCGCCCGCGATTTACAAGTGGAATATTGCAAAAGGTTTTTATGCCCTCCGCAGCCACTAAGTCGGATGCCTCAGAAGAGAGATCGTTAGGCTCCCAGGTGTTGATGACCACTGGTTTCAAGGTGTCTAGCGCTTTCTTAACGGCCGCACTTGGCGTAACCAGCAACTCTTCCTTCACGACCCCTTTTCCATGCGGAAAATCCATGGCATATACCCTGAATTTGCCCGAAGCTGCATCGGGCAGCGCAACATCTACCGCATCAGCGCGGATGACCTCGCGTATGTTGGCTGCAATCGCGCGCAACAGGTCCCGAAGTGCAAGGTTTGAGGTGATTCGATTCGTCAGGTCGAGAAGCAACTGCAGCTGGTCATTTTGATGCTGGGCGCGCCTGAAATTCAACCCATCATCAAGCGCGAAGGCGACGACACGCCCGATGAGCGCGAGGAAGCTTATTTCGTCCTCGCTGAATGGATTGACTGCGTCGCGGTTGATTCCGAAAACACCCACTCGACGATGCGGCGTCGTCAAGGGTACCCGGAGCCCCGACCCGAGACCTATTTTCTTTGCCCATTCTTTTAATCGCGGGTACCGCTCTTCCGTGTCCCAATCGGCAATATGTTGTGGGTCGCTACCACGTACGGCATCCCACAAGGGCAGCAACTCTTCGATCGGCAGCTCCGGAAAAGGTAGTGGGCCCTTACCCCAAACCAGATATTCGATCTCCTGGGAATTCTGCTTCACCACAACGAAATAAAGGTGGTCGAAGTGCAGAAACTTGCCAATCTCAACCGCGAGAGTTGTAGCCAGTTCCTCAGGTTCGCGGCACGCAGCGATCGCTTCACTGATGTGCAGCACGGCCTCATAGCGGCGGCTGTCGCTTTCCGGCGCAATGATTAAGTCTGTGCTCATGCCTTTACAATCCCCATACTCGCCGCCTAATGCCGGCTCTTAATTCACGAATTCACGCCCAATATCCATATAGATGATGACTCATTTCCTCTACAGGTCGCAAAAGTGCGCCAAGCGAATCGTTAAAAAGCTCCCGCGGCTTCAGGAAACTGTGCCACGACATTTGGCACGGCGCTTGCCTTGGAGAGAGATGCGACAGTTCGAGAATCAATTGTGAGGTGGTCATTCGGAAGATCACAACTCGCGGTTTCACGCTGGAGGACGTGTTAAGCACGGCCGCCAATAGGGCAACACCCGAATTGCGTTCTCGGCGACTATGGTAGCCTCCTTATTTATCTCATCGATCTAGTTCATATCGACATCGATAAGAAGATCCGTAAACGCGCTGAAAGTCTTGCCTCTCAGTTTGGATGAGTGGATCGAGCACCGATCTGATTTAATCCTGGGGGGACCACGACTGCAAAAGGTAAGGTAAGATTCTGGCAATTCGGAGCTTCGTTCCCAATGGCGTCTCTTCTGATTTTTCTTATGATTCTAGGCTTGTCTGTTGGCCTGCTAAGCAGCTGGCGTCGAAACCGAAAGCTTGTCGCACAAGCTCGCAGCACCGCGCAAGTTCAGGTGGATGAGCGAACGAACGAACTCGAAAGAGCCAATGAGGATTTGAAAAAAGACCAGGCAGAGTTGCGACGACGATGGCAGTACTTGGCGGAGGCTCAGCGTTTAAGTCATGCGGGAACATTCGGATGGAAAGTCCGCAGTGGTGAGCTGGTCTGGTCGGACGAAACCTACAGAATTCTGGGTTTTGCACGAGAAACGAATCCTACGCTCGATCTGGTTTTCGACAGAGTTCACCCCGACGATCTGGACCGTGTGCGACTGCTGTCGGATCGTGTCGCGCAGAACGGCATGGACTTGGATGTCGAGCATCGAATTCTGCTGCCTGACGGGGTCATCAGGTACGTCCACGCGGTTGCGCATGCCGGACGAGACAGCTCCGGCAATCTTGAGTACATGGGCGTAGTTACCGATATCACGGAACAAAAACTAGCCGATGACGAGCGCGAGGCGCTATCTCGTGACCTGCAAGAGAGCAAGGCCTGGCTTGAAGAAGCACAACGCGTGGCCCACCTCGGATACTGGGTGTGGGACCTGCAGACGAATCAGCTGATCTGGTCGGACGAAACCTACCGCATCTTTGGGTTGTCGCCGCAGGAAGGCCTCATTGACTTGGAGAAGGTACGCGAAATGATCCATCCTGACGACAGAGAAGCCGTATTTCGGACGGTAGAAGAGACCGTTCGTTCGGGAGCGCGCGCGGACTGTGAACATCGGCTTTTTCGCCCAAACGGGGAAATGCGCGTCGTGCACAGCCTGGCGGATTTAAAAAGAGACGCGTCGGGACGGCCCCACAAAATGTTCGGTACGACCCAGGACATTACGGAGCGCAAGCGGGCAGAGGAAGAACTCCAACTACTGTACCGCGATTTGCAAGAAAGCAAAGCCTCGCTCGAAGAAGCCCAACGCATTGCCCACATAGGCTCCTGGGTATGGGACCTCGAGAAGGATCACGTGACCTATTCGGACGAATATTACCGCATCTTTGGGCTGACCCCAACGAAAGGACCCATTGACATTGCGACAGTGCGGGAAATGATCCACCCTGAGGATCGAGAGTATGTATTTCGGATCGCGGAAGAGGCCATTCGTGCCGGGGAGCGCGCCGACTGTGAACACCGGATCGTTCGTCCCGACGGAGAAATTCGCATTGTGCACAGCCTGGGCGATTTAAAGAAGGACGCATCGGGACAGGCCTATGAAATGTTCGGTGTAAGCCAGGACGTTACTGACCGCAAGCGCGCGGAGGAAGCTCTGCGTCGAAGCCAGTTTTATCTGAGCGAAGGGGAACGCCTGGCCCACATCGGGAGTTGGGCGTCGACAGATTTGGGCATTCGTTGGTCAGAAGATCTGAATATCTACTGGTCTGACGAGGTCTACAAGATTTTCGGGTTCGATCCCAAAAATGGAACTCCGAGTCTTCAGCAGTTCTTGAGTGCGGTTCATCCCCAGGACCAAGCCTCGTTGACAGCAACAATGAAGAAGCTGCATGAGGAGCATTGCGGCTGCGATATCACGAACCGGATAGTTCGTCCCGATGGCGAGATTCGATACGTCAGGTGCGTCGGCATTCCAGTCGTTGAAGAGGGAGTGTTTAAGGGATACCGCGGCACCACGATGGACGTCACCGAGCAGGAGTTACTGACGCAAGAGTTGCGCCGCGAAAAAGCATATCTCGCCGAAGCGCAGAGCCTGACCCACGCCGGCAGCTGGGCGTGCAATTTCGTCACCGAACAAATTTTTCACTTATCAGACGAGGCCCTTCGCATCTATGGCTTCGATCCCAGCCAAGGCCCTGTCCCATTCGAACGCTTGTACCGCGCTACTCACCCGGAAGACGAGCCTACGTTGAGGGAAAAGTTTTATGGTGCAATCCAAGCGAGCAGGGAATACGACCTCGAATATCGGATTTTTCGTCCAGATGGCACTGTCAGATCCCTGCGTTCTGTGGGACATCACAATCCTTCTGGAGAAATGGGCTCCTACGTCGGTATCACGATGGACGTAACAGACCGAAAGCGCGCCGAGCAGGAGCGCGAAAGGTTGCGACAGCTCGAGGCTGATCTGGCGCACATCAACCGTGTGAACATGATGGGGGAACTGGCCGCCGCGCTGGCACACGAAATCAAACAGCCAATTGCCGCTTCGATCACAAGCGCGAATGCGCTCTTGCGATGGTTGGCACATGATCCACCAGACCTGGAAAGAGCGCGAGCAGCAGCAACTCGAATTGAGCAGGACGGAAACCGTGCCGCCGATGTTATCAACCGTTTGCGGTCCTTCTATAAGAAAGGCGCCCCGCCTGAACGCGAAATCGTGGACGTCAAAGAGATCATTCAAGAAATGATTGTTCTGCTCAGCGACGAAGCGCTTCGTCACTCGATAACCATTCGTTCTGAACTCGATGAACATGTGCCTGACATCTTGGCTGATCGGGTGCAACTTCAACAGGTATTCATGAACCTGATGCTGAATGCAATCGAGGCCATGAAAGACGCCGGGGGCCAAATGACGATCAAGGCCGGGCTGAATCAGGACGATCAGCTACTCATTTCGATCAGCGATACGGGAGTAGGATTGCCGCTGGAGAATACCGAACGAATTTTTGATGCGTTCCATACGACGAAGCCTCAGGGGACGGGCATGGGTTTGGCTATTACCCGGTCCATCATGGAGTCCCACGGAGGGCGAATCTGGGCTACACCCAATCGGGGGGCGGGTGCAACCTTCCATTTCACCCTTCCCGTCGAAACTGAGGCGCACGCATGAAATCGACAGGGGTTCCCACGGTGTTCATCATCGATGACGATCGCGGCATGCGTCAGGCGATTCAGGATCTCGTAGAGTCAGTGGGCCTCCGCGCCGAGGTTTTTGCAACTGGTCAGGACTTTCTTAGGAAACAACTCACCGGTGGCCCCAGTTGTTTGGTTCTCGACGTAAGATTGCCTCAGCTGAGTGGACTCGACCTCCAGCGTCAATTGGCGGACACCGGCGTGCAAATCCCCATCATCTTTATAACGGCGCATGGCGACATACCTATGTCTGTCAGGGCATTGAAGTCGGGTGCCGTGGAATTTTTGACAAAACCGTTCCGGGACCAGGATCTGCTGGACGCAATTCAGCAAGCCCTCCAACGTGATAACGCCGCCCGAGAACAACACGCCGAGATCCACGATTTGAAAGAGCGCCATCAGTCATTGACTGTGCGAGAGCGCGAGGTGATGACTCTCGTGGTCACCGGAATGCTCAACAAGCAGATCGCCTCCGAAATTGGAGCCAGCGAAGCCACAGTGAAAATCCACCGAGGCCACGTTATGCAGAAGATGCAGGCCGGATCAGTGGCGGAGTTGGTCCGTATGGCCGACAAGCTCAAACTCTCTCCTCGTAAATAGCCCGGCCTGTTTTTAGTCGCTCCGGTTATTCCGCCGCTTTTCCCCTGCTAATCGACTACCACCTAAGTAGTAGTTGGCACGACTAAGGCCTGATTGCGCCCACTTTGTGACGGCTCTAGTCTTCTCGCAATGAATATCGGGCACAACTCAAGAATCGTAGCAATCGTTGACGACGACCAGTCGGTTCAGCGTTCGCTGCAAGATCTGATTGAGTCAGAGGGCCTGTCCGCGCGGTGCTTCAGCTCCGCGGAACAATTCCTGGAGTCCCAAGTCCGAAGCAAGGTGGCGTGCATGATCGCTGATATTCGCATGCCAGGCATGTCCGGTCTTGAACTGCAGGCGAAGCTTAGGGCCGAGCGATGCCGGATACCGGTCATCTTCATCACTGCGCACGGCGACGCCGAGATGCGGATTCACGCCATGGGTGAGGGGGCGGTGGAATTTTTAAGCAAACCGTTCGACGATGCAGTCCTTTTAGAAATCGTTCATGCGGCTCTCAAGAGGTCGGGAAATGACTGAGCGGGCCAACAGTGCAATACGGGACAATGCCGAAACTCGCTACGCGACTTGCCGGCATTTCCTCAGGATCTTTGACGAGGATATGCAGGGGCTTTATCAACTCTCGTTTCTTCTCACCGGAGATCACCGGAAGGGAGAAAAGTGTTTTGTCGCAGGCATGGAAGCTTGTGCTAAGGAGAACCGGGTATTTAGGGAATGGGCACGCACCTGGGCGAAGCGTGTGATTGTGCAGAATGCAATTCGCGAACTCCAGCCGCGACCGAGTCATTCCGGGTCGTTCGCGCAGCCCCCAAGTGCTTTCTCTCACAAAAAAGGTTCAATCGAACGTTTCGACGTGGACGCTGTGCTAGGGCTTGCAGATTTCGAGCGGTTTGTCTTTGTGCTGTGCGTTCTGGAGCGCTATCGGGAGCACGAGTGTGCTCTGCTTCTCGGCTGTTTAGCTTCCGAAGTTCGCGAAGCCCGCACTCAGGCGATTCAGGAGTTGGCTAAGTTTCGGCCGAATGTTTTCAACGCGTATGGAGCACGCGAGCGCGGCGAGTGGGCAGAAGCGCTCAAGGCCTAAGGGATCTCAACATGAAAGTACGTGTAGTCGGTCGATTGTTCGATCTCCAGTTCAAGCATAAGTCCGGCAGAACTGCGGTGGTGAAATGCGTGGCGCGGGATTGACCAACGGGCATTAATTTCGGTTTTAGGAACGACTGACATGGAGAAAAAAAGCAGAGCGGAGTTATTCACGGGGCACAACCGGCGCCTCTCTGAAATGCAAATGCCACACCGTCATTGTTCAGAAGGCATTGACAGCCTTCCTTGCGGCGTTGCATCTCGGCTCGTTCCGGCACTCTTGCTGGTGTCGGTATCTTTCGCAGTGGGTTGCGGTAAGACGATTGCAGCGCCTGCTATTCCAGTCCCTGAGGTGGAAGTTGCCAGTGTCGTTCAGCAAGACGTTCCGATCGTCAGCGAATGGGTCGCGACCCTTGATGGCTACGTAAACGCGCAGATTCAGCCCCAGGTGGCGGGATACATCATCCGGCAGTCGTACAAAGAAGGTTCGTTTGTGCACAAGGGTCAGATTCTTTTCCACATCGATCCGCGTCCCTTTCAAGCTGTGCTCGAACAAGCGAACGCCCAACTGGCACAGGCTCAGGCACAACTCGCCAAGACCGCAATGGACGTCGATCGGGACACCCCGCTCGCCAGAGAACGGGCCATTGCGCAGAGCCAGTTGGACAACGACATTCAGGCCAACCGGGCGGCGAAGGCGGCGGTCAAGGCCGCCGAGGCTCAAGTGGAGCAGGCCCAGTTGAACCTCGAGTTCACGGAGGTGAAGTCGCTAGTCGATGGCATGGCCGGAATTGCTCAGGTGCAAATCGGCAATCTCGTCAATCCGACGACGGTTCTCACGTCGGTCTCACAAATAAATCCCATCAAGGCGTATTTCTCCATTAGCGAGCAGGAGTACATCCACTTCGCTGACAAGATTAATGCCGACACGCAAAAAGAGACTCCTTCCAACGGGCCGCCATTTGAGTTGATCTTGGCGGACGGCTCCGTCTATCCGCACAAAGGGACTGGCCTGCTTGCTAATCGTCAGGTGGACGTAAGCACAGGCAGTATTCAGATCGTTTGCTCGTTTCCCAATCCGCAAAACTTCCTTCGCCCCGGCCAGTTTGGAAGGCTGCGGGCGGCGCCAGAAGTCAGGCGAGGCGCGCTGCTCGTGCCGCAAAAAGCCGTGAGCGAACTGCAGGGAAGTTACCAGGTCGCGGTCGTCCGCACGGACAACAAGGTGAGCATCCGGGCGGTGAAAGCCGGGGACCGTGTCGGCCCTATGTGGATCGTCGAAGGTGGGGTCAAACCAGGTGAACAGGTAGTCGTCGAGGGCCTGCAGAAGGTTCAAAACGGCGCCACCGTGAAAATCAAACAGTCACAGGCGAAAGGCGATTGACCCGTGTCCAAGTTTTTCATCAACCGGCCCATCGTAGCCATGGTCATCTCGATCCTGATGGTGATCGTGGGAGCAGTCACTATCGCCACGCTTCCCGTGGCTCAATTCCCCAACATCGTTCCACCTGAAGTT
>Ga0210384_10001054_pt1 | contig 39280 bp, 28 predicted proteins | sample IncBWH2MmetaG_FD_160574 | JGI IMG/M metagenome (GOLD analysis project Ga0210384, IMG submission 160574) | Forest soil microbial communities from Barre Woods Harvard Forest LTER site, Petersham, Massachusetts, United States - Inc-BW-H-2-M | ecosystem: Environmental > Terrestrial > Soil >...
CCGGTTTTTTCTTCCACCGGTAGCGCGTCCAGTTCGGTACGCAGCATGACAGTTGGGCCAGTGCCATTCTTGAGGATGGCGACGATGCCCGTCCCGCCAACATGTTCCGTGACGTCATAGCCAAGGCTGCGCAGGCGGCTTGCCAGCTTCGCCGCAGTTTGCGTTTCGTGCGAAGACAGTTCGGGGTTCTGGTGTATGTCCAGATAGAGCGTATGGGCGTCTGGATAGACAGTTCCGACTTCTTTGGACGTTGCGGCGGTTTGTGCGAATGTCGGGGCGGTCAAGGCGGTCAGGAACAGAAGTTTGGCGAATCTCATCGTGGTGGCAGGATATCTGTAACTTCTGCCATGCCGCAAGTCGCTTTGCCTCCCCCACTCGCGATACTCGCAACGGTGCGCCACCACGATGCCGAGCTTTCACCGTTTAACATTCCGCTTGCACGCGGTTTGGTCGCATGGCAGACTGCGCTCGTCGAAACCCGCGCAGCGTTCCCCAACCTGCATAGGTGGAGTATTCAAGTATGTGGCGATATTTGTTGCGGAGCTGCCTCTTGGGTCTGGTTGGGAGTTTCTTCGCCTTTGCTCAGTTTGTCTCCAACGAACCCAAGACCGCGCCTCTGATATCGGCTTCCACGGCTTCTGACTCGATAACGGAAGCAGGCCAGCTTTTCCGTACCGGTAAACTCGATGCTGCGGGGGAAAAGTACCAAAAAATCATTCACGACACCCCGAACTCGCCAGACGGCTATGCCGGGTTGACTCGTGTCTACCTGAAACAGAAAAACCTGCAGCAAGCCTTCGAGACGATCTCCACGGGTCTGGAAGTGGCAGACTCCGCCCCGGTTCACGTGGCTTTGGGGGAAGTCTATTTTCGCCAGGGAAAAATTCAGGAGGCCGAGCGCGAGTGGGTGAACGTGATCAATTCCGGTAATGCCAGCGCCCGCGCCTATCTGGGCCTGGCCCGCGTGACTGCCTCCGTTTCCATGTACAAGCGCTCCAGAACAATGATAAGCAAGGCTCACGAACTCGATCCTAACGATCCTGACGTCCAAAAGTATTGGATGAACACATTAAAGCTGCCAGAAAGAATTAAGTACCTGGAGGACTATCTTTCCCATGAAACCAACGATGAGGCGGAAACTCGCGCCCGCATGCAACGCTCTCTGGATTACATGAAGGCTAGGTCCAGGGAACCCAAACGAAAGTGCCGCTTGGTGAGCAAAACCATCTCGACCGAGACCAATCTAGTACGTCTTCTTCGAGATGCCAATCACGTGCGTGGTTTTGGTCTTGCCGTCGCGGTAAACGGAGAAAGATCCAAACTCTTGTTGGACACTGGAGCAGGCGGAATTTTGATCGATCGGCGCTTGGCTGAAAGAGCAGGACTTAATGAACTCTCACAAACCCGTATTGGCGGCATCGGAGATAAGGGTGAAACTGGCGGTTACGTCGCGCTGGCCAATTCGATCAAAATCGGAGACCTCGAGTTTCAGGATTGTGCCGTAACAGTGCTAGACAAGCGATCAGTGATGGACGAGGATGGCCTCATAGGAGCGGATGTTTTTGAAGATTTCCTGGTGGACATTGATTTTCCCAAGGAGAAGCTGCGCTTGGAAGCACTCCCCAAACGTCCAGACGACGAGCCCACTCGGCCGATTGGCCTGGAAACCGACAAAGACAATCCTGATTCGCCCGAAGAGCAATCGGACAATAAAACTGCGCCCGCGGCGCCAGCAAAACCCGTGGACACCGGCCCGCGGGACCGGTTCATCGCTCCGGAGATGAAGTCCTACGCTCAAGTTCTTCGCTTCGGGCATATGCTGCTGATTCCAACCAAAGTCGGCGATGAGTCGCGCAAACTCTTTCTCATCGATACTGGTGCATTCAGCACCCATATCTCGCTTAATGCTGCGCGGGAGGTGACCAAGGTCCACGATGATCCACGGTTGCGTGTGAAGGGTCTGAGCGGATCCGTGAAGAACGTATATACCGCCGACAAGGCAGTTCTGCAATTCGGCAACTTGCGTCAACCCACTCAGGATCTAATAACCCTCGACCTTAACTCGATGAGCGACAGGGTAGGTATTGAAGTTTCCGGTATTCTGGGTTTCGCGACTCTGCACGTACTTGATATCAAGATCGACTACCGGGACGGCTTGGTGGATTTCATCTACAAGCCCGCACCCGGGCACTGAGCGCACCGCTGCCGTACAGCGAATATTGATTCGTCCCCCCGATTTTTTTCAGCGCGGTACACCGAGCCACAACGGGCTCCAGCAGCGGATTGTGGTAGATGACATAGACGGGTCTAGAACTTCGCTGCAGGGAAAGATCGAGATTGGCGATCAGCCGCTCTAACCCCACTTCCGGCAAGGGATTGAACAAATAGAGAACAGTCGGCTCCGGCGGAAATATAAACTCGCGGGCGTCGCCGCAAACTGATTCAATCGCGAAGCACTTCTGCGCCGCGCTTTTGTATTTGCGGATGTTTTCCTCAGCCACCTGATGCAAGTGCTGCAGCAGTTCAATTCCCACGATGCGTCGAAACGGATAGTCCGCTGCCATCAGCAGGACACGCCCCTTGCCCGAGCCTAAATCGATGAAAGTAAATTCACAGAAATCGATCGCCAGTTGCCGGAACATCTCGTGGAAGAGTCCGGGCTCGGTAGGCTGATAAGGAGAGTAGAGTGCACCAAGCAGACGATCTCGCCAGCCCACCGTCGCGCTAGTTGTGTCGACCCGATAATCCCAGTCGTAATCAACGTCGCCATATCGCTGTCGGCGCCGCTCGGGCGTGGAGTCGGTTGCGAACTCGAAGATCGCGGCAACGAGTTTCCGCACCGTACTCGACCATCCCTCACGCGACACATTCTCTCGCCACCATTGGTGGAGCGTGCTGCGCAGGCCGGGTTCGTGGGGCGTGTGGGAGTCACGGTTGCTCATGCTAAAGCACAAAGGGCACCCTTCGCCCTCGTTCATCGCAGACTCGGGGTGGACAAGTGTCCACCAGCTGTAAAGGCTCGATTTTCTTCGTGTACCTTCGCGTCCTTTGTGGTTAACGTTTGTGGTTAACGCTTTTTCTAGTCGGAAGACAGGAGCTTGGGTGGTGGTGCGACGTAACCTGGAGGCGTTCCCTTTTCAATGAACGGCAGGTCGTCAGGGTTGAACACTTCCACCCGGCCGTCAAACATCAGCCTGTATGGATTACCCAACGGGTCCACGGGGATGCCGCGCAACATTCCGGCTCTCTCGAGATCCGAAAAGCTAAGCGGAAGCAGGCCGGTTTGTTCCCGGTAGCGGGCGACCAGTGCTTCCAGAGCAGTTACGTCTTCATCTACCTTGATCGCGCGCAAATGGGCCGCGGCGTTGTCTCGAACTGATTTATCCTGCGTAGTCTGGTAAGTGGTGCTCCAGATTGCGCGCGCCATTTGCACATCGCCCGCATGCTCCGCCATTTGCCCCGCCAACATCTTCAGATAGGGGTGCGCATTCGGCACCTGCGAGCCGCGGGCGAACGCCTCAGCTGCGCCCGCGTAGTCTTTCAGGTCCATGTAGTAGATGAAACCCTCGTTGTAGTAGAGCCGCCACTGATCGGGATTATTCCGGATGCCGAATTCTTCCAGTTCAATCGCACGCTTGGGCATACCGGCGCCGTCCGGCGGTTTCGGAGACATAAAATTGGCCCCATACTCATAAGCCACGAGCAAATGAGGATCGAGTGTGGTTGTAATCTCCAGCAACGGTGCCAGCAGGTCAAAGCGCCGTTCCCGGTTGTGCAGTTTGCCGCCGAAATACTGCACCGCGCGTGTCCAGTAAATGTCGGCCAGGAGGCCATCGTATCCAAGACTCATACGCTTGAGCACTTGAGGAGAAGAAATGTAGAGGACTTCTTCCAGTGTGGCTCCCGTCCTTACCCGGTCGAGCCGCCGGAGAAAGACAACCGACCCAATCATGCAAAGGACTAGCAGGAGGACAAAAGTGATAGTGATCCGTGGCGACGGTCTCATTTCAAGTTCCGGTGCTCGAAGATCAACACCGCTCCGCACAGCGCCATGGTGGCATAAATCAGAGCATACGCCGTGTTGTAGAGAATGAGCTCTCTTGAAACCGCCTGCTGGTGCGCCACCGAGCTGATGACGTTCAGGGCGGAGAAGTTCGGGACAAGATATGCTGCACCGGTGGCCAGCCAGCGCATGAGTCCATGGGTCATCGCGGCGAAGCCGCGCAAATCCTCCGCGAAGCTGCCAATCACGAACAAGGCAAAAGCGAACACCGCCGACAGCAATGGGGAAGAGAACGAGGAGAATAGCAGCGCCAGCGCGGTGATAATCAGAAATTCCAGAATGATGAAATAGAGCGCAACCAGCACCCAGCTATCCGCCCTCTGGAAGTGACGGGAAACGTAAAGTAACGCCCCAAAAACTCCGATGGCCATGAAGAACGCGTTGACCACCAGCGTGCCCGCCAAGCCGAAAAATTTTCCTACTATAAACTCCCAGCGCCGCACCGGCCGGGATAGCACGGTATACAGCGTGCGTCGCTCGATTTCCTTTGAAACCAGGCCAATGCCGATGAAGATCGCGATCACCGTGCCAAACAGCGACACCGCGGTCAGTCCAAGATTAATAACCACCAGGCGTTCAATTTCGATGGAAATCTGTCCCACCAAAATCGCCGCTCCCGACATCAGCAGGGCGAAAGCTATCAAGTTGTAAAGCACGCGATCGCGCACTGCTTCGCGGAAGGTATTTGATGCGATGTGTACGATGCGTCCGGTCATGACCTCACTCCTGCAACCGCCTCGGACGGCTGTAGCTTCTGCACGAAATAATCCTCCAAGGAGGTCCGCACCGGGATTACTGAAATCAGCCGCAGCCGTTCCCGTCGCAAGGCCTCGATTGCGCTATCCTGGTTCGCTTCCGAGAGCACGGCACGCACCGTGTCACCAGTCACATGGCACTCTGCGCCTAACGCCCGCAGCGAGGACGGGACCGTCGTCCCTTGCCAGACGATTTCCACTTTACCGTGAACGCTGGAGGTGAGATCGGCAACCGCTCCCACTCCCCGCAATTCGCCTTTATGAATAATAGCGACGCGATCGCACAGCGCTTCCGCGTCCGACAGGATGTGTGTAGAAAAGAAAACCGTTTTGCCTTCCTGCTTGAGCTGTTCCATCAGATCCCGGACTTCGCGGCGTCCCATGGGATCCAGCCCGGACATGGGTTCGTCAAAGAATACAAGTTTGGGATCGTGCAGTATGGCCTGCGCGATCCCCACCCGCTGCAGCATACCCTTGGAGAATTTGCGCAGCTGCACTCCGCCTACCTCCGGCAGTCCTACCCGCTGCAGCACCTCATCAATCTTGTGCGCCCGTTCTTTCGATGCTACCCCGGAGAGTTGTCCGTAGTAATTGAGTAATTCACGGGCGGTAAGGTAATCGTAAAAATAGGGCTGTTCGGGAAGAAAGCCAATTTGTGCCTTCATCCTTGGATCGTCGACTTCCATCCCCAGAATGCGCGCTGAACCAGCGGTGGGAAAAACCAGACCCATCAGAAGTTTGAGGGTAGTCGTCTTGCCCGCGCCATTCGGTCCCAGGAAGCCGAAGATCTCGCCTTCTTCCACCCGCAGGTGGAGAGGTTTCAAGGCGCACTTGGGCTTCTTGCGCCAGAAGCCCACGCTGTAAGTCTTTTCCAGGCCGAGAATCTCTATCGCAGTCATGCGTACTGCCTCAGGAAACTCCTAAGAAATTATAAGAGAAATCGCATGAAAGACGAGAGCAGGTGGGAGTGTTGAAGGGGTTACGGAAGTCATTCGCCAGTCAAGAGCTACCGCAGCAAGAATTGGCAACCTGGAATTTGGCTTACGGCGTCGCTGCCGTTCTCAGATTGGCGTCAAGTGCTTTACTGCATAACCGTAAACGCGCGGCAGGCGGGCAGGGTGTTGACCGGCACACTTCCTGGAGCGCCTGCGTCGAAGCGGATTACTCCATCTTCGGTCGAACAAAAGTCGCGCACGCCGCTCCTGTTGTAGTCGGTTGGAGAAGCGGCGGAAACGAACGAAAGGTTGGTCACGCCGTTAGGGAGCAGCCCAGTTGCGGCGAATACGTAGCCGCTCTTACCGCCGGAACCGACGATCGCAGTCGCGAGCACGTTGTCGATGAGGCATGCGGTTACCGGGGAAGGTACGCAGGGAGAAACGCCGCCCAGATTGCCCAGCGCTATAGCATAACCGCTAGCGGGGAACGCTTCATTGTAAGCAAACTCTGAGGTGTTGATGCTCCGAATTGAATTAGCTGCCGAGGCCTCGTCGGAGGCAATTCTCGCCCGCAGCAGATTGGGAATGGCGATTGCCGCAATGATCAGAATGATTGCCACCACGATCAAAAGCTCGATCAGAGAAAAGCCTGAGCTCCACCCTATCGCAGTCGATTTTTTGCTGGTGAAGATCATAACCTTCAGCTTTCATACTGCATTTTATTGGCCAATCCCACGTCGTTTCAGATTGCGCTTGTTTATAGCATCTAGAGCGAATTCAAAGGATTACGGGGGACAGACTGAATTCAGGCCCTTCGCATACAAGCAGTAAGCCAGAATGTGGCAACTCTCCGATGACAAAACTCGTCGCTGGCAAAAATAGCGGGAGCAACGGCGTTCCGCTGCTCCCTGTGGTTTCTACCCTCCCCCAGGTACGTCGCCAAACTTCCTAGTTCAGCACCGCGTACGGAGCAGCTGCGCAGCTCCCGGTAGCGACATCCACCGCAACCGAGGCTCCGCCGTTGGGATCGGCGTGAATTACACCGTCCTCGGCCGAGCAGAAACGTCGCACGCCGGTCTGGTTATAGCTGAGAGGCGCCGAGCCAGCCTGGTACAAAACGTTGGCCGCTCCAGCGGCGCCAACCTTGCCCGTGGCGTTGAAGTTATAACCGCTCTTGCCGTTGCCGACCGGGTTGCCATTATTGGACAGAACACCGTCAATCAAGCAAGCCGCAAGCGGAGTCACAGCTGCGGGGCACACAAAAACTCCAGCGCCCGGCCCGAGGCTGGACATCGCGGTCGCATAGCCGATGGCGGGATTGCTGGTTTGGTAGGATACTTCGGCGGTGTTGATAGTACGAATCGAGCTGACCGCAGACGACTCGTTAGCTGCGATACGTGCTCGCAGCAGGTTTGGAATAGCAATCGCGGCGATGATAAGAATAATCGCCACCACGATCAACAACTCAATCAGTGAAAAGCCCTTTTGTTTACGCATCTCTCGTTTCCCTCTTCTCCATTGATCAAGCTCGGTCGTAGCAGCCGAATTCAGGAATCAGGTTTGCACGTTAGCAACCACAACCCGAGCTCCCAGCGATTTTCGGTCTTGCGTCTCCCATGTTGTATTTTGTCGCGGAGGAGTGACGATTTGTGTCAGTTTGGAAAGAGACAGGAGGGCATCCCAAATTATTTGTTTTATTTTTTCCAGCTGGAAAAAATAAAACAAATAAGTAAAGAGCATCGGATGTTGCCATCCGATGCTCCTGGTTTGTACCCTCCCCCAGGTACGTCGCCAAACTTCCTAGTTCAGCACCGCGTACGGAGCAGCTGCGCAGCTCCCGGTAGCGACATCCACCGCAACCGAGGCTCCGCCGTTGGGATCGGCGTGAATTACACCGTCCTCGGCCGAGCAGAAACGTCGCACGCCGGTCTGGTTATAGCTGAGAGGCGCCGAGCCAGCCTGGTACAAAACGTTGGCCGCTCCAGCGGCGCCAACCTTGCCCGTGGCGTTGAAGTTATAACCGCTCTTGCCGTTGCCGACCGGGTTGCCATTATTGGACAGAACACCGTCAATCAAGCAAGCCGCAAGCGGAGTCACAGCTGCGGGGCACACAAAAACTCCAGCGCCCGGCCCGAGGCTGGACATCGCGGTCGCATAGCCGATGGCGGGATTGCTGGTTTGGTAGGATACTTCGGCGGTGTTGATAGTACGAATCGAGCTGACCGCAGACGACTCGTTAGCTGCGATACGTGCTCGCAGCAGGTTTGGAATAGCAATCGCGGCGATGATAAGAATAATCGCCACCACGATCAACAACTCAATCAGTGAAAAGCCCTTTTGTTTACTCATCTCTCGTTTCCCTCTTCTCCATGATCAGAAATTTTGGTCTCAATAGACCCAATTGCCGAATATGTTCGCATTTTAGCGGCCAGGGTCGTAAGTCACCTAGGACCATCGCTCCCAGGGTCTAGCTGCTTTGTTTCCAATGATCTCACGATCTTTGGTTACTCAGGTAATTCTGCCCAAATTCATCTTCAAGGGTCAAGCGTGTCAGATTGTGGCGGGCGGGATTGACAATTTGTGTCAATTTGGGACTGGCTCAAATCATAGCCACAACAGAGATCGGCTTACCACTTGTCTTACAATTGCCGTCTCTCTCCATGAACATCCCCGTCGACGACCTGCGCATCGAGTCTGACATTTCCCGAGCCTGGTCTCTCCCGTCACGCTTTTATACTGACCCGAGTGTCTTTGCGGCTGAGAAGGAACTTATCCTTGCTCGCACCTGGCAAGTGGTAGGTCACCGCCATCAACTCACAAACCCTGGTGACTTCTTTACTACGGATCTTCAAGGTGAGCCGTTGCTGTTAGTGCGCGGTGCAAGTAGTGAGCTGCGCGGCTTCTACAACGTCTGCCGACATCGCGCCGGCCCACCCGCTGAGGGCTGCGGCTCGCGCAAACTGTTTCGCTGCGGATACCACGGGTGGACTTACGGGCTCGATGGAAAGTTGATCAGTGCCACCGAAGTCGACGGCGTGCAGGATTTCCGTCCCGAAGACTTCGCGCTCAAGCCCGTACGCGCCGAGGAATGGTTCAACCTGATTTTCGTAAACCTCGATCCCAACGCTGGGCCCCTGCTGAAGAGCCTGGGCGAGCTTCCAAAGCAGGCGCAACGTTTCGGATTCCGGCACATGAAGCTCTTCGAGCGCCGGACATATGAGATGAAGTGCAACTGGAAAACCTACGTGGATAACTATCTGGAGGGCTACCATCTGCCCAGCGTGCATCCCGGGCTGAATCGCGAAGTGGACTACAACGCGTATACGGTCGAGCCCTACTCCGGTCACGTGCGTCAGTTCAGCCCGATTCGCGGAGCCCAACCCGGCGACAGCACACCCCGCCGCTATCAGGAAGCTCGCGACGATTTGACCACGGACTATTTTTGGATCTTTCCCAACTGGATGCTGAACTGCTATCCCGACAACGTATCTCTGAATATCGTTCTGCCGCTAGAGACTGAGCGCTCACTGGCCATCTTCGAGTGGTATCTCCCGGAGAAAGATCTGGACAGTCAGGCGGCGCAGGACGCGGTCAAATTCAGCGATCAGATTCAGATCGAAGATGTCGCTATCTGCGAAAGGGTGCAGAAAAACCTGCACTCCCGGAGCTACGCGCGTGGACGTTACAGCGTGAAGCAAGAGAAAGGCGTGCACGCCTTTCACAGGATGTATGCAAGAGCGATGCAGGATGCGTGAAATTACCAGCGGCTGGAATTTTCGGTTCAGGAATTACAAGCGGCCGGAATGCAGCCTTATTCCATCCTTGGCGTTCTTCGCGCCTTCGGAAGATCTTCTCAAAAGAGTTTTAGCTGCGTCCCGCCCTGGGAGAACACTGGATTCACTCTCGAATCTCGACGATTGTCGTGGCGGATTCCATACTTTTCACGCAGGCGCGCCATAAGCTGTGAGATCCGCTGCGCGTAAGCCTTCGGCAGAAACGCCCGCTCCTTGTAGCGGCGCTGATAACTTTCGGCGAGATGAGGGAATTCTTTCTCCAGGAAAGGCAGGAATACGGCGGCCGAGCATGGCTTCAAAAATAGCGGATTAGCGAAGATGTGTTTTCCCCCCGCTTCGGCCGTGGCACGAACCACTGCTTCCAAGTTGCGGGGCGAGTCAGTGATACCGGGAAGTACCGGCGCACAACTCACACCGGTGGGAATTCCGGCATCATTCAGTTTGCGTACTGCCTCCATTCGCAGGTCGGGCCGGGGGGCGCGCGGCTCCAGAATGCGAGCGAGGTCGGCATCCAAAGTGGTGACGGTCACGTTTACTGACAGCCGATTATGTCTTAACACTTTCTGCAACACGTCGATATCCCGCAACACCAGATTTGATTTTGTGACAATCCCGAGTTCCAGCCCCTGGTGCCGGGCAAATTCTTCCAGGATCGTGCGCGTCACCTCATAGCGACGCTCCGCGGGTTGATAAGGATCGGTTGCCGTGCCGATGGCAATGTCCTCTCCTGTTTTTATCTGGCGCAACTCTTGCCGCAGTAAGTCCGCAGCGTGCTGTTTGACAAAGATCTTCTGCTCGAAGTCGATTCCGTCGCGCATTTCCATGAATTCATGGGTATAGCGTGCGTAGCAGTATTTGCAGGCAAATTCGCAGCCCCGGTACGGATTGATCGTCCAGGTGAAAGGCATGCGGACACCCGTGCAGCGATTGAGCAGGGAACGGACGGGCAAGGTGAAGTATTCGACGTTATGTCCCTGGCGAAGCGAGTCGCCGTCGGCAGCCAGGCGTGCGATGCCTACCAGTTTGGGCTTCGAGTAGGGCAGAAGAGGGGGAGTAGCCATAAGTCAGTATTCGCTTTTTGTTCGCTATAGCATACATCTCTCAAGTCGAATCCGTCAATAGGCTTCCCACTGCGCCCCTGCAATTGTTTGCACAAGGAAATCCTTTGCACGGTCAAGTCGGATGTCAATGCCTTCTTTGTGCTGAGTTGCCCAGATTCCTCGTCCGGAGCGGGTTTTCGGTTGACAATTGTTTCGTGTGAGGCGAGAATCCGGAACGACTCTGGGTGTTTAACCCAGTCGCAAACGAGACCTTGGATCCTCTAATCCCCCTCCTCGGGTCTTCCCCACAAGCAGGGAACGGACAGATCGTTCCTGAAACTCGCTATTGATCTTTGACACGCGGGTGCGTTCGTGTCGGCCCGCCACGGGGTGTGTATGCTTCGCTCTCAACAATCGCGGCTTCTGCCACGCACGATTTCCGCCCTCCGTATCGCGTTGCTAATGGGGATGTGTTTGTTCGCCTTAGCGAACACAGCCTGGCCACAACAGGAGCACTCAGTACCTCAGGCCCTGCCGGCACGACCGATTCACATCGTGCGCATGACCGTGAATCCAGAAGCGCTGAAACCTAACGCACCCATTCCTCTTGCTCCGGCGGCACACCTGGATTATTACGGCGGACCCGTCGTCTCCAATCTTCAGGTGGTCGTAGTTTTCTGGGGATCCGGCGTAAGTTCGGTGGTTACTGCTGGCATCGGCGGCTTCTTTCAGGGGATAACCGACAGCACCTACTTCGATCTGCTGAGCGAATACACCACGAATGTCACTCCGATTGGCGGAGGTGCCGGCACGAACCAGTCAATCGGGCGAGGAAGTTATGGCGGCGAATTTACCATCTCACCGTCGGTTTGTAATGTCACTCCTTGTGTTGTTACTGATGCCCAGGTTCAGGCGGAAGTGCTGAGCCAGATCAATGCCGCACACCTTCCCACACCGGCGCTCGACAGTAATGGCAAAGTAAATAGTCTGTACATGATTTACTTCCCGCCCGACGTAACTATCGACCTAGGCTCGTCTGTCAGCTGCGTGCAGTTCTGCGCCTACCACGGAACTACCAGCAACACCTTCAACTCCAAAAATCTAGCGTACGGGGTGATGCCCGATTTCGGGGCGCCCTCGGGGTGCAGCGTTGGTTGCGGCGGAGGGACTGAGTTTCAAAACATAACATCGGTTTCGTCACACGAGATGGCCGAAACAGTCACCGATATCGACGTCGGGATAGCAACGGTCTTTGGTCCGCCCCTGGCATGGTATGATGCAAATTCGAATGACCAGGATGGGGGCGGAGAAATTGGAGATATTTGTAACGCCCAGCAATCGGCGGTGACGACTCCGAACGGCACCTACACAGTTCAGCAAATCTGGTCTAACCAATCAGGCGCTTGCGTCAGTATTGGCTCGCATCCGACTTTTCAGTTGACTGCCCCGAACTCAGCCACGTCTGGAACGTCTTTCAATTTCACGGTCACAGCAGAGAATCCTGTCGGCAGCAGCACCGATATCAGTTTTGCCGGCACAGTTCACTTCACCAGCAGTGATCCACAAGCCATCCTTCCCGCCGATTTCACCTTTACGCCTAGCGATCAGGGAACCCAAGGTTTTGGTGCGACGCTGAAGACCACAGGCGCACAAACGATTATCGCGACCGACACCGTGAACAACGGAGTCAAGGGTACGGCCACAGTGAACGTTGGCAATGGGATACTAGGCGCTCTTACTTTCACGCCCACAGCGCTAACTTTCGGCAGCTATGCCACGGGCACTACGAGTGCCGCCAAGAAAGTTACCTTGACCAATCTTGCGGGTGGAACGGTCACTATCTCTTCTATCGCGATTACAGGAACCAATCCGGGGGATTTCTCTAAGACCACTACCTGTGGCGGTACGCTGTTGGTGAACAAATCGTGTACCGTGAGTGTAACTTTCTCTCCCGGAGCACTGGGGGCCAGATCCGCCACCTTGGTAATTACAGACGACGCGAGCAATAGCCCGCAGCAAGTTCCGCTTTCGGGGAAAGGAGTGCCGCAACTAACGCTCACCCCATCAAGCCTGACCTTCATAGGTACGACTGTGAGCCAAACGAGTGCGGCCAAGATAATTAAAGTGAAGAATAATCTAAAAACGATGCTGAACTTCTCCGGAACCCCGTTTACGTTCACGGGAGCAGACCCGGGTGATTTTAGCGAGTCGGCGACCACCTGCGGAGGCACTCTGGCAGCAGGTCAGACCTGTACGGTCAGCATTACATTCACTCCCACTGCTAAAGGAACTCGCACTGCAGCGCTGAACGTGTCCGATAGTGCCAGCCCGAGTCCGCAGACAGCAAAGTTGTCGGGGACCGGCAAGTAACAGTTGTTCGTCCGGGCTCCCACTGCTGAGGGTAGACCCCAGCCCATTCCTACTGCCCAAAAAATCGGCTAACAAGCACCCAGACGCAAGCCAGGGTCAGAATTGGACCTCCCCAAATGTAAAGAATAGTCTTACCCGCCAGCTCCTGAACTACATCGCGTTGGCTGCGCCAGGAAATGAAATAGGGATCAACGGTTCGGCCCTTCATCAGCACGACCCGCGGGTGCAAGTCGAATTCCCCGGATTTTGTAGACCGACGTGGATTGGTGGAGGCTGGAGGATTAAGTCGTGCCGTTTCCATTCCCGGCAACTCGAAGGCCAACGCAGCTCGACGCTGCAGATCAGCTGCGGCCTCACTCAAGAATCTGGCATTTTCATGTCCAGATGTACCCGGCGATGACTCGGCGATTTCTTCCCCGGAATTCTCCTGTAGCGTTCCCAGCGCAAAAAGAGTGTCTTCGGGCCGAATGCAATATTCCTCGAGCGTGACCGGATAGTCAGTTGAAACACCGTGGCGGCCAAGGAAACCGCGCATGTAGTTTGGAATGGGGGATTGGGAGCTTTCATCGTGGAGCAGCGGAATAAGTTGCATCTCCGCGCCGCGGAGATCGACAAGCAGGCGTCCGGTGCCGTCATCGAGGAAGAGAGGAGTGCAGAGCATCTCCTCCGCCAGGTTTTTTCCACTGGATCCGCGTGGCGAATCTCCGCTCAGCCTGGCGACTGAACGGTAATAGAAGCATTCCTCTTCCGACAGCGGCGCAATCAGAGTGTACGGGCCGACCACTTTCCCGCTGACTTCAATGAGCCCGAGTGCCGCGCCGCGGATGGTCGAGCGCGGGATATCGAGAATCAGGCGCTTTTGCCGGAGTAGTCCAAAGCCGCGGGCAAAGAGGTAAACGCCAATGCCGACACCCAGCACATACCAGATTGCGGAATCAGCGATTCGGGTCAACAGGTTGTCAACGATCGCTGGACTCGATCCGCCGGCCATGATGGTTGGCTACTGCGCTGGCTTGACAGCCGGTTTTGCTGCTGGTTCCTGCGCCTCGCTCGGAGGCGGCGGAATCGAGATGTCTACGTTCGTCACCGGGCCCAGGGACACTAATGGCTTGTCGAAGTCAGATGTATTCCCCACCACCAGCACGGCAAGTTGGTCCTTGTGCAGGTATTTGGCTGCCACCCGCGCTACATCCGCCTTTGCAACTTTTTCCACTCCGGCTCGGTACTGTTCCAGAAAATCGGCGGGATATCCGTAGAACTCGTAGGCCATACGCTCGCGCAGAACTTTTTCCGGCGAATCAAAATTGAACACGAATGAGTTCAAGATGGAATCCTTGGCGCGCTGAATCTCCTCGTCCCCGATCGGTTGCTTGGCCAGCCTGTCGACCTCGTCATAGAGCGCCTGGATCGACTCCACGGTGGTTTGACTCTTCGTCCCCATCGATAGGCGCAAGATGCCGGGATGATCGAAGGCTGAGCCAATTCCTCCGCCTACGCCGTAGGCCAAGCCTTTCTTGGTACGAATGGTTTGGAACAAGCGGGAGGAAAAGCCTCCGCCAAATGCTTCATTGAAAACCTGCGCCGCATAGTAATCAGGATTGTTGCGTTGAATGCCGAGCGTCACCATGCGAATGTTGCTCTGATTCACATCTTCCTTGGGAATCAGATAGTAGCCGGGCTTGGCGGGCTGGAATTTGATCTCCGGTTTCTCAATCGCCGGTCCAGCGGGCCAGGAGCCAAAAGACTGGCGAAGTTTGGCTTCCATGGCTGCGGAGTCGAAGTCACCGGCCACACCCAGAATAATGTTATTCGGATGAAGGTGCGCGTGGTGCCAATCGAGCAGGTCTTGCCGGGTGACGGCAGCGACGGTTTTATATTCCGCAACACGCGCATAGGGACTCTGCGGACCGTAAGCCAATTTGGTCGACTCGCGGGCGGCGATTCCACCGACATCATCGTTGCGTCGCGAGATGGCGTCAAACAACTCCCGCTGGGCGAGGTCAACCTTTTGTTCCCGGAACTCAGGTGCGCGCAGCAAATCGTTGAGGACCTTGAACACATCGTCAAAATCCGCTTTCAGGCAGGACCAGCCGATCGTAGTCGAATCCTGGTTGCCTCCCGTCTCTACCTTCGCTGCCCGAATTTCGAGGTAGTCGTCCAGTTGATCACCGGTCTGAGACTTTGTGCCGCCAGTGCGCCAGACTTCGCCGTAGATTTCCAGCATCCCAACTTTGTCGGCTGGTTCCGAACGAGAGCCCCCGCGAATGCGGATGCTGCCATCGATCAGCGGCAGTTCGTGGTCTTCCTGCAGGAAGATCACCAGGCCGTTGGGCAGCTTGATACGTTTGGGTTCTTGCGGGTGAAAAGGCGGAAGCGGTGCAACCTTGATCTGATGCCAGTCGGAAGCTTGTGCCGTCGCTGGGGGTGCAGCGGTTATGCAAAAAAGGACAGCGGCGCAGATGAACGAGACAAGCGGTTTCATTGGGCACCGCCTTTTTGGTCCGACGGCGCCACAGTTTCGATGATTCCTACGGTGCGGTTGGTGGGAACGAAAGTCTGATTCGCCACACGACGGATGTCGGCTTTAGTGACTTTGTCCAGATTCTCCACCTGGTGGAAGAGTTCCCGCCAATCGTCGTAGCGTGCCTGGTACTGTGCCAACTGGATAGCCAGGCCCTCGTTATTCGCCAAACCGCGCAGCAAATTGGCCTTGGCTCGGGTGGTAATCATCTTCAGTTCCTCGTCGCTAATGTCCTCTTTTTTCAGGCGTTCGATTTCGGAGTGGATCGCTTCTCCCATTTCTTCCGGTTTATGGCCAGGCATCGGAAAAGCATAGAACGCGAACAGGTGAGGATACTTATTGCCCGGTAGACCCGTGAAGCCGGCCGAGTCGGCGGCGATCTTTTTATCGCGCACCAGCGCCCGATACAACCGCGAAGTGCGCCCGTTCGACATAAGATCTGCAATGGCGTCGTACACCGCGTCATCTTTGCTGCGGTAGTCGGGGCGATGGTAGCCCTCGAGATAAAGTGGCTGTGCCGTTTCCCGCAGCACAACACGGCGCTCGGAATTCTGCGGCGGCTCGGTGGTGGTGCGCTCGTCTGGTTTTTCATGAGACGGAATCCGGCCGAAGTACTTTTCGATGATTGGCATCGCTTCCGAGGGCTTAATGTCACCGACCACCGCCACCACCATGTTTGAGGGAATGTAATACTCGTCAAAGAATTTCTGCGCGTCGGTGGCGGAAAACGAATTCAGGTCAGACATCCAGCCGATGGTCGGACGATGGTACGGATGCGCCTGATAGGCCGCAGTTACGAATTGTTCCAGCAACCGCCCCACCGGATTGCTGTCGGTACGCAGGCGGCGTTCCTCGATCACAACGTTCCGCTCTTTGTAAAACTCGCGCATCACGGGGTGCATGAAGCGCTCCGATTCCAGGTAGGCCCACAGCTCGAGCCGGTTTTCCGGCAAAGAATAGTGGTAGGCGGTCTCGTCCAGATTCGTGAACGCATTCAGTCCCTCTACCCCGTTACTCTCCAGAATCTGAGGGAATTCGTTCGGCTTGACATATTTTTCCGCTTCCGCAATGTCATCCTGCCAGGTTTTTTCCCGCTGCTTCAGCTTCTGATCATCGCGGCCGGTGCTCTTGTCGCGCTCGGCGATGTAGGCGGCATAAGCCTGTTCCACTTTCGCCAGTGCAACCTTCTCGGCTGGATAATCAGTGGTGCCAATCTTGTCCGTCCCTTTGAAAGCCATGTGCTCGAACATGTGAGCAAGCCCAGTCTTGCCCATGGGATCCTGCACCGAACCAGCATCCACATGCGTGAAAAATGAAAACACTGGCGCTTCCGGGCGTTCGCAGATTACGACAGTCAGGCCGTTAGCTAATTTCTTGACCGTGATGCGCTTCTCGAATGAACCGAGGTCTTGTGCCCCGGCCAAAGCGGCCGAAAGGGCAAAAAGTATGCTTAGAAAGCTGATGGCACGGTATTTCATTGGACCTCCACGGCGGTTGGGCGAAGCATCAAAGGAAGAACTTGAAGTTACGTTGGGAGCAGGGAAATTGTCAAACCGCACTCGTCGGTCGTCATGTCTGTCATCCTGAACCTGGTTGAGCTTACAGCTATACTGAACGGGCATCCACTGACGGCAACGCAAGCGAGAGAGGCGGCTTGAGCAAACCACAATCCATCGAAATCGAAGGCAAGCATCTAAGCCTGACCAATCTAGACAAGGTCCTGTATCCGGCGACGGGATTCACCAAGGGACAGGTCATCGACTACTACGCCCGTATCGCGCCAGTTCTCGTCCCCCATCTTGCCGGACGACCATTAACTCTGAAACGCTATCCCAATGGTGTTGACAGCCAATACTTCTTTGAGAAGAACGCCACCGCTCACCGGCCAGACTGGGTGAAGACCGCCCCGATCTGGAGCGAGGGCAATCGCCGCAATGTGAATTACATCCTGGCCAATGATCTCCCCACAGTGGTGTGGATGGCGAACCTGGCAGCGATCGAACTCCATCCTTCGCTTTCGCTGGCCAAGGAGATCAATCGTCCAACCATGATGGTTTTCGATCTGGATCCCGGTCCTCCCGCCAACATTGTGCAATGCGCTCAGGTCGGGATGTGGCTACGGGAAATCTTCGAGCACTTCGGGTTGCAGAGCTTTCCCAAGACGTCCGGCTCGAAAGGGTTGCAAATTTACATTCCTCTCAACACGCCCACCAGTTATGAAGCCACCAAGCCCTTCGCTCAAGCGCTCGCCCGCTTGCTGGAAAACGACCACCGAGAACTTGTGGTCTCCGACATGAAGAAGCAGCTGCGAGTGAATAAGGTATTCGTGGACTGGAGCCAGAATGATCGGCACAAGACCACCATCGGCGTGTACTCGCTGCGCGCGCGGGAGCGTCCCACGGTGTCAACGCCGGTGAAGTGGGAAGAGGTCGAGCAGGTCTTGAAGAAAAAAGATCCCAACCGGCTGGTTTTCGAAGGGCCTCAGGTGCTTGGACGAGTGGAGAAAATGGGAGATCTCTTCGAGCCTGTCCTGAAGTTGAAACAGAAATTGCCGAAGTTGGCGGCTGATGTAGGCGCGGGCGTCCTCGCCCGTGCATCGAGTGAAGATGGGGAAGCAGCAACCGGGCGGCGAACATCCGCCACCGTCAAAGATGGACTCGAAATCAGCGCCCAGGCCGAATCGCGCAGCAGGCGCCGAAGTAAGACCGTCAAACCTGGTAAGCACAAGGCAGGGAAGAAGACCAGGAAGATATAATCTGGCACGCGAGGCGAAGCGAGCCGCTCCCCCCACCCAAAGGTCAAACATGGCGCAACTCTATGCCGGCACATCTGGATGGGCGTATCCAAGCTGGAAGCCGGACTTTTATCCTGCGAAGCTGGCGCAGAAGAATTTTCTGCAGCACTACGCGACTCAGCTGAACACTGTCGAAGTCAACTTTACCTTTCGCCAACTGGTGAAGGAGACCACTATCCAGAAATGGATTGCCGAAACACCACCTCATTTTCGCTTCGGGATAAAAGCCCATCAGGTCATCACGCACATCAAACGGCTCAAGAAAACGGAAGACTTCGTTCCGCGGTTTCTAAGCACGATCGAGGGGCTGGCGCGGGCTGAAAAACTCGGGCCGCTGCTCTTTCAACTTCCGCCCAACATGAAAGCCGAATCCCAGGTTCTGGAGGAATTTCTTGGCGTTCTTCCCCGCGCGGTACCATCGGCATTCGAGTTTCGGCACGTCTCCTGGTTCTCCGATGAAATTTTCAATCTTCTAAAGTCTCACAATCGGGCCCTTTGCGTCGCCGAAACCGAAGAACGGTCCACGCCCGATGTAGTGACTGCCGATTTCTGCTACTACCGTTATCGCAAGCCCACATACACGCCCGACGAGCGCCGCGCGATGGTGGAACGGACTCAAGAGCATATCGGGCAGGGCCGCAACGTGTTTGCTTATTTCAAGCACGAGGAGACGCCGGAAGGGGCAATCTCCGCGGTCGAGTTGCTGCGTGCAATGGCGGCATAACAGGGAAACGGGGCAGAGATCCTTCGACTTTCTGTCCATCCGCAATCGGATGGACAACTTCGCTCAGGATGACAAGAGACTCGCACCCGCTTAATCACTTTCCCCTGCGTCCGATAATGCGCATACTCAAGCTGTGGCCTCCGAAGCCAATGCCCGCGTCGTCCCCGGCTTTCTCGACTACCTGAAAGTAGAAAAAGGCCTGGCCCCGCTCACGATTGCGGCATACACCACCGACCTTGCCCAGTTCGCCGGATTTCTGCAGAAACGCAAACGTACGTTGCTCAATGCACGCCGGAACGATGTGCGCGATTTCATCCAGCAGTTGTTTGCTAACGCCGTGGACGGAAGATCGGTTGGGCGAAAGCTTTCGGCGTTGCGCCATGTCTACCGTTACCTTCTACTCGACAAACTGATCGAACACGATCCCACGCTCAACATCAACTCACCCAAGCAATGGAAAGTGCTGCCCAAGTCGCTGGCGCGCGATGAAATGGACGCGATACTGAGCCGCCCACAGGTCTCATCACTGCGCAAGCAGGACGAAGCACTAGCCGCGCGTGACCGTGCCATGCTCGAGGTTTTATATGCCGGGGCACTGCGCGTCTCTGAAATCATCGGAGTCAAGCTCGAAGATCTGAAGCTCGATCTCGGTTATGTACTGGTGCGCGGCAAGGGTGACAAAGAGCGCATCGTGCCTCTGGGAAAATCGGCTCAGGACGCCTTGACCGAGTACATGAAGCACTCACGCGTGGTACTGATGGCAGGTAAGACTACGCCGCTTCTGTTTTTCAGCCGTGGGGCGCGGAAGCTGACCCGTCAGCGAGTCTGGCAGATGGTGCGTGCCGCTTCCGTCGGCACCGGTCGCAATGCAAGTCCGCATATGTTGCGCCACAGTTGCGCCACCCACATGGTAGAAAATGGCGCCGACCTGAGAACCGTACAGACGATCCTTGGACACTCCGATATTTCGACCACGCAGGTGTATACGCACTTGGCACTCGATCGGTTGAAGAACGTTTATCAGAAGCATCATCCGAGAGCGAAGGCGAGATGAAGAGTAGCGTCGCAACACGAACCGCTCGCCCCACTGCGGAAAAAGCGGTGGCGCAATTTCTTCGTTCCTTGCGCGAGCGCAACGCTTCGGCGCACACCATTAAGGCCTACGCTGGCGACCTCACGAACTTTTCAAGCTATGTCGGATCCCGCCCGTGGCGAAATATCGATCACGTGACCATTCGTGGATTCCTGTCTCATCTTTACGAAAAAGGGCTGGGCAAGACTTCGGTCGCGCGGTCACTGGCCGCCGTACGCTCCCTGTTTCGCTGGCTTGCGCAGGAAGGGATCGTCGAACAGAATCCAGCCGCATTGGTCGCAACCCCGAAACTCCCGAAGAAGCTCCCCCGCGTCCCTACCATCGAAGAAATGAACACTGTCCTCGACAGCGAAATGCCGGAAGTCGCCGCCTTTCCCGAGCGCGATAGGCTAATGTTCGAACTGCTCTACGGCTGTGGCATCCGCAACTCGGAACTGATTGGCATCAATCTCGACGCCATCCGCTTAAGCTCGGAAGCGATCCTCATCCGCGGCAAAGGGAAAAAAGAGCGCTACGTGCCCTTCGGTGACTCGGTGAAGGTGGCGCTGACTGCCTATCTGCCGGTGCGCCAGAAACTGCTTGCCGAGCGGAAGAGGAACACCCCAGCGTTGCTGATCAACCAGCGTGCCGGCCGCCTTACTACCCGGAGCGTCGGGCGAATCATCAAGAAAATCGCCGTCGCCAAGGGACTTTCTCCCGACGTCCATCCGCATACTCTGCGCCACGCTTTCGGCACGCACCTGTTAGAAGAGGGCGCCGACCTGCGCGCTATCCAGGAGATGCTGGGCCACGAACGGCTTTCGACCACCCAGCGATATACCCAGCTTTCGATGAAGCACGTTCTTCACGTGTACGACCAAACCCATCCGCGGGCAAAATAAGACGGCGGCCGCAGCGGTTTCCCAGTATGAGTCTTCTCGCTGTTCTCGCTCTGCGATTCGTTACTTTCGTTTCACCAAACTCGGCCTATTTGCCGCGAGGACAGATACCATTCATATACAGCCTATGAGAGGTTGCACTATGAGACTCACCGGTTTTCTGCTGGCTTTGCTCTGTGCCACCGCGTCACTGGCGCGGGGCCAAGACAACGCTGATCCTTCTAGTGTTCGATCGAGAATCATTGCCTTGGAGAAGGCCTGGAACCAGGCTTACAAGCTCGGTGACACCAAAGGGCTGGACGCTCTCCTCGATAACGAGATGGTACTGATTAACGATGACGGCACGGTGCAATCCAAAGCCGAGTTTCTTTCAAGCATAAAGGCCAGCAACTCCCAAGAGCAGCAAGTTGCCCCCGAATCGATGCACGTGCATGTGTACGGGAATGCCGCCGTCGCGACAGGAGTATTTCGCGCCAGGGGAATCGAGGCAGGGAAGTCCTACGTGCGGCGCGAACGCTTTGTCGATACCTGGATTTACAAAGACGGGAAGTGGGTGTGTGTCGCCTCGAATGCAACTCCAGTTTTACGCTGAAGCCTCGGTTTGCTGCAACCAGTAATCTCCCGCCTCACCGACGTTCAGCGCGCAACTCTTGCCACATGGCCACCACCCGCGCTCTCAGCTCGGCAGTGAGCCGCTCATATGCCGCTTCAGAGGCTTCGGACTCGGGCGGGGGATAGATAGGATCACCAAATTTCATCTGCACGGGCGCGAACTTCTGAAAAAACTTCTTCCCCCGCGGCCAGACTTCATAGAAGCCTTCGATCGCAACCGGAACGATCGGCACTTGCGCGTGAATGGAAAGAATCGCGGCGCCCTTCTTGAAGACCCGTGGCGTGCCGTCAATGCTGCGCTCGCCTTCCGGGTAGAGAATCATAATCCGTCCATGCCGCAAGCCGAAGATGCCGGCGCGCATTGCGGAAACCAGGTTGGCATCCGGATCCAGCACCATCACACGCAGCCAGCGGGCCAGAACACGCATCGGACCAGAACCAAAAATCTCACTCGTTCCCCCCGAAAACAAATCGCGAAAGGCGGACCAAGGCAAAACGCTGCTCAGGATTACAGGATCGACAAAGCTCTGGTGATTCGAAGAAATGATGTAGGGGCCGTGCCCGGGAAGCCTGTCCAGGCCGGTGACGCGCAAGCGCAGCCGATCGGAAGCGAAAATCTGTATCAGGCGACTCAAAACATAGAAGACGTGCTCGGCGAAGCGTCCCGGAGAGCCGAGGGCAAGTACCTCTGGATCGGTCGATTCTTGTTGCAGCAGCGCCTTCCAGCCAGCAAATTGGGCGCGGGTTATTGTCTTTCCCGCGGCTGCACTTTCCCGCACCGTATCCACCAATTCGCGCACGGTGTAGATGTCAGCCAAGCGTGACTCCTCTACATCGCCGCCGAGCTCTTCTTCCAGTGCGACCAATAGTTCGACTCGCTGCATCGAATCAAACCCCAGATCGAGTTCCAGATTATCGCCGGGCCGAATGACATCGGGAGCTGATTTAGCAGAGTCCCGAACAATCTTCAGCGCGCGTTGTACTTCCGGCTGCTCCAGCCACGCTGTATCGTCGGCGCTCAGCGGACGCTCGGACGCAACTTCCGAATCGTCCGACTGACCCCGCGCCTGGTTCGCCCGCACCCGCTTCTCAATTTCGAAGCGCTTCAGCTTCCGGGTCGTGGTGTGAGGTAACTCCTCTGGCCAGATTTCATAACTTCCAATTCGTTTGGTCGACGGCAGTTGCGCCGAGAAGGTTTCAATGTCGAAACGAATGACTTCCTTCGCATTGCTAATCCTTTGCCGCTTGAGCATCTCGAAATTCGGCACGATCACAGCATGTAGCCGCTCCGACGTGGGATCGCCCGGCTTTGCCTCCAACCCCATCACGCAGATTTCCTTGATGTAGGGCGATTTGGAATAATGCGCTTCGATCTCTTCCGGATAGATGTTCTTACCATTGCTGAGAACGATCACGTCTTTCTTGCGGCCGGTGATGACCAGATTGCCGCGAGCGTCAAACTGCCCCAGGTCACCCGTCAAGAGCCAGCCATCTTTCAGAACAGCAGCGGATGCATCCGGACGGTTCCAGTAACCCTTCATCACGACTGCGCCACGAATCGCGATTTCGCCGGTTGCGGGACCACCTTCTTCCTGCGGTTGCGGGTCGATGATTTTTCCTTCCACGCCGGGCAGTGGCGGCCCAACCGAGCCAATCACGTTATCTTTTGGAACAGTTAAGAAAGCAGCGCCAGTCGTTTCGGTTAAGCCGTAGGCCTGCAACACATCAATCCCCAGCGCGTAGAAATCCCGTCCGATCTGGGGATCAAAACGCGAGCCGCCGGTTATCAGATAGCGCATCTTGTCCCCGAACGTCTTGTGGATAGGCCGGAAAAAGAGCCTTCCCGTGTTCCAGCCCAAGCGGCGGGCGAAGCGCGTGATTGACATCATGGCCTGCAGCGCGTGCCGCGCTAAGCTGCCGCGCTTCTGTATTTCTTTGAAGATGCGGTCGTGGATCAGGTAAAAAAACTGTGGCACCACGGCGAATGCGGTGATCTGCCGTTCCTGCAACGCTCGCAGAAGCTCTGTGGTATTGAGTGTTTCCAGATACACAACCCGCGCGCCTTTCACCAGAGGCAGCAGCAGGTTGGCCATCTGCGAAAGTACGTGAAACAGCGGGAGCACTCCGAGAACCGCATCGTCGGGACCGATATCGAGCCGGGCGAATACGGACTCGACCTCGCCCAGCAAGTTGGCGTGGGTGAGCATCACACCTTTGGGATCGGCGGTTGTTCCCGAGGTGTAAAGCAGGGAAGCAAGGTTGTCGGCGGGAGATTCAACCGGAGTGAAATTGCCCGGCCCCGCTGCGAAAATACTATCGAGGTTTGCTACAGGTTGGGCGGGAACTCTGCGTGTAGGCGCAGATTTCTGCCTTCCTCGAGCTGAATTCTGTTCGGCGGTCGGCGTCGCCGGTGATGATTCACCCGCGCTTACCAGCACGATAGGAATGTCTAACTCGGCGACCGCGGAATGCGCGGTAGGAAGATGTTTAGCGTCCGCGAACAATAACGAAGTGCCACTGTCTTTCAGCAACTTCGCGACCTGGTCGGCGCGAAATGCTGTATCCAGGGGAACCGCGGTACAGCCCGCGGCAATGGCTCCGAGATAGGCGGCAACCCACCGCGGGTGATTGTCGGCGAGAATCGCCAGCCGAGCGCCGCTCTGAAACCCGTTTTCCGCCAGCCAGCGTCCAACCGATTCCGCCTTCTGCCGGGTCTCCGCGTAGGTATAGCTCTCGGTGCGATCGCGCCGCTGAATTTCCAGCGCGCGATTTTGCGGCCAGCGCTCGGCGCATTCGCGGAAGCGGTGGTAGAAGGTCGGCATCGTCAGCGGGAAATCTTACATGAGAACGCTGTGGGACCCCAGTAACTAGAGGTTAGCGCCAACGTCCCTTGGACCGCATCTAATGTGCTAGGCTTCTAACAGGCCGGTCGGGATGCGCCCGCGAAGGAACTCCAGATTTGATCAACACCGTCATAGCCAAGATCTTCGGGACCAAGAACGAGCGCGAACTCAAGCGTTTGATGCCTCGAGTGGAGGCCATCAGCGCGCTTGAGCCCGAGATGCAGCAGCTCTCGGACGAGCAGCTGCGCGCCAAGACCGATGAATTTCGCCAGCGTATCCAGGAACGTCTCAGCCGTATCCCGGACGAGCCGGAAGCCGATCCCGACCGCGCGAAGCAAATAGAAGACGAGCGCCGGCAGGCCATCAATGAAATTCTGGATGAGATTCTAGTCGAAGCTTTCGCCGTCGTCCGTGAGGCTGGCCGCCGCGTGCTCAACATGCGCCACTTCGATGTGCAAATGATCGGTGGCATGGTTCTGCACCAGGGCAAGATTGCTGAAATGAAAACCGGCGAAGGAAAAACGCTGGTTGCGACCCTTCCCGTTTATCTCAACGCGCTAAGTGGGCGCGGGGTGAATGTCGTCACCGTCAACGACTACCTGGCCAAGCGCGACTCGGAGTGGATGGGCAAACTCTATCGCTTCCTCGGGCTGAGCGTTGGCGTGATCGTCCACGATCTTGATGATGAGGAGCGCCGCGAAGCTTACGCCTCCGATGTCACTTACGGAACCAACAACGAATTCGGCTTCGACTACCTGCGCGACAACATGAAGTTCGACCTCAAGGACTGCGTGCAGCGCGGCCACAACTTTGCCATCGTCGACGAAGTCGATTCCATCCTGATTGACGAAGCCCGCACTCCACTTATCATCTCCGGGGCGAGCGAAGAATCGACCGATAAGTATTTCAAGGTGAACCGCATCATCCCCAAGCTCGAGCGCGGTGAAGAGATTGACGTCGCGCCGGGCGAACCGAAGCAGCTCACTGGCGACTACGTGATTGACGAAAAGCACAGGACGATCACGGTCAGCGACGAAGGCTGGGAAAAAGTTGAACAGCTTCTGGGCATTGGCAATATTGCTGATCCGGAGAACTGGGACCTTAAGCATCACGTCGAGACTGCGATCAAGGCGCATGCTCTCTACCGTCGCGATGTGGAGTACGTGGTAAAAGACGGCGAAGTCCTCATCGTCGATGAATTCACCGGACGCCTCATGCCAGGCCGTCGCTGGTCGGATGGCTTGCACCAGGCTGTGGAAGCCAAGGAAAACGTCAAGATCGAGCGCGAGAACCAGACCCTGGCGACCATCACCTTCCAAAATTATTTCCGCATGTATAAGAAGCTCGCCGGGATGACCGGCACAGCGGAAACCGAAGCTCCTGAGTTCGACAAGATCTACAAGCTGGAAGTGATGGTTATCCCAACGAATAAGCCGCTGCTGCGGGTAGAAAATCCCGACACCGTCTATCGGACGGAAAAAGAGAAGTATTATGCCGCTTCCGACGAGATCCAAAAGCTGAACCAGACCGGCCAACCTGTACTGGTTGGCACGACCTCAATCGAAAAGTCGGAGCGCCTCTCCGAGTTGCTGAAGAAAAAAGGCATCAAGCACGTGGTGCTCAACGCCAAGTATCACGAGCGCGAAGCTGAGATCGTCGCTCAGGCTGGACGCAAGGGAATGGTGACGATTGCTACCAATATGGCCGGCCGCGGCACCGACATCCTACTCGGCGGAAATCCTGAATTCATGGCCAAGCAGGAGTGCGTGAAGAAGGGACTAGCGCAACTGCTGCGTGCCGCCCAAGGCAAAATTCAAATCGACGTGGACGAGACCAAGAGCACAGTCTGGTACTACGCTGGCAACGAATATGTCGTCCCCACCGATCAGTGGACAGAAATCTTCAACCGCTACAAGCAGCAAACTGATAAAGAGCACGACGAAGTCACGGCGGTAGGTGGTCTCCACATCTTCGGCACCGAGCGCCACGAGGCCCGGCGCATTGATAACCAGCTCCGCGGTCGCGCTGGTCGCCAAGGCGATCCTGGTTCCTCTCGCTTTTATCTCTCGCTCGAAGATGACCTGATGCGCATCTTTGCCAAGGAGTGGGTTTCGAATCTGCTCCAGCGGCTGGGCATGGAAGAAGGCATCCCGATTGAATCGCGTCTGATCACGCGCCGTATTGAAGCAGCGCAAAAGGCGGTCGAGGCCCAAAACTTCGAGGCCCGCAAACACCTGCTCGAGTACGACGACGTGATGAACAAGCAGCGCGAGGCCGTCTATGGTCTCCGCCACCAGTTACTGGAAGGCGTGGAGCAGAAGGAACTCATCCTCGAAGATTACGTCTCAGGAATTCTCAGCGATCTGATGGACCAGTTCTGTCCGGTTAAAGTTCATCCTGAGGATTGGGACATCAAGTCGTTGAAGGATGGCATCTTCACCCGTTTCGGTGTGGATGTTCTGGCCGAGGGAATCAAGCCCGAAACGCTTAACCGCCAGGAACTGGGCGACGCAATTTTTGACAAGCTCAAAGATCGCTACGACGCCAAGGAAAAGCTCATCGGTCCTGACGCCATGCGCTATCACGAGCGCATGATCATGCTGAGCGTCCTTGACTCGCAATGGAAAGACCACCTTCGAGATATGGACCACTTGAAGGAAGGTATTGGTCTCCGCGGCTACGGACAGCATGATCCGCTGGTCGAGTACAAGCGCGAGTCCTTCGACATGTTCGAGGCCATGATGCAGCGCTTCCAGGAAGACACGGTCCGTTATCTCTATCTCATGCAGATTCTAGAGCGACCCGCTGAGGGCGGAGCCGTCACGGTTCAAGGCTCGGCTGGCGCAGGGAGTGGCTCCGATGCCGGCGTTCCGGTTCCTGGATTGGGCGGCGACGGCAATGGCCGCCGCGCGCCACGGGGCGTGGCCACTTCCGTCGATGAGATCGAAGAGGCTTTCCAGCGCAAAAAGCGCCGCGAACTCGATCAGGCTCGCATGGCCGGATCGGGAGATCTGCAACCCGTGCAGCAAGTGGTTCGCGGCGCCGCCAAGATCGGCCGCAACGATCCCTGTCCTTGCGGCTCGGGCAAGAAGTATAAGAAGTGCTGCGGCGCAAACGCGTAGCTCGCAAATGATCTGGTTTGATGATTTCTAACGGTTACATAGGTAACCCGGCTCACCCCGTGGGTTACTTTTTCCGCCGTGCCAGTCAGATAAGATTCACCTAACAAATTGATATTTGATGTTTTGGAAGGGCGCGAGGTGGTCGTGTGTCCGCGAATCGTGAGGACCGCCTTTGCCAACCGGCTTGCGCTCCACGTCGGCTTGGTGTGTTCTCTGTATGCACGCTGAGATAAAAATTCGTCCGCACTGGTGGATCGCTGCTTCGGGGGCGCTGGTGCTGGAGCAAGTTGTGCTCGCCCTTACGCTGAAGCCAGGCTTTCTGGCTACCGCGCAAGAGGACATCAGCATGCTTGTGCTGGTCCTGTTCGCCATCGGCGTCATGACCCGCAATGCCCTGCGAAGCAAGGGCCAAATTCGCGTCTTCTGGGCGTTTCTTGCAGGCAGCGGCTTCCTGTGGGCGATCAGCGTGTGGGCGTGGCTCTACTACGAAGTCCTCATCCGTAAGGCCATGCCTGACGACTCGATCGGCGATCCGGCACTCTTCATCCACATCGTGCCGCTGATGGCGGCGGTCATTCTGCGCCCCGACCAGCCGCAGGGACGCCGCAAGCTCTACCTGCAGACTTTAAATCTGCTCCTTTTGTTGCTCTGGTGGGTTTTTCTTTACGCCTACGTTGTGGCCCCGTACCAATTCCTGTCTCGGGATAGCAGCGTCTACGGTCTGCGCTACGACATACTGTATTTTCTGGAAAATCTTGTCTTCCTCTTGACCCTGGGAATCTTGGTGGCGCGCGCCAAGGGACCGTGGAAGGGAATCTATCTAAATCTCTTCGTGGCTGCGTGCTTGTACGCGTTCGGCTCGCAGTGGGCCAATACTGCCATCGACATCGGCTTGTACCACTCCGGAAGCCTCTATGATGTTCCCATGGCGGCGGCCGCTTGCTGGTTCATCTGGGTCGGATTCAAAGCGGCGGGTCTCAAAGCAGATCCCGACAGCACGACTGAGAATCGCAACCGCACCATTGGCTTGGCGCCACAATTGGTGATGGTTGCCGTTCTCTCCGTTCCTTTGATGGGCGTTTGGGAAGTCTTCTGGCCGAATTCGGATTCGCATATCCACACCTCGCGTCTGGTCATCTCGCTGCTAACCGGTTTCGCCCTGGCAGCGTGTGTCTCTCTAAAGCAATACTTGCAGGACCGCGAACTCCTGTTGCTGCTTTCCGCCACGCAACGAAACCTCGATAAGATGCACAGCCTGCAGGACGACCTCCTTATTAAGGAAAAGTTGCTGCGTGAGCACAGCACCGAACTTGCCCGAAAAAACTTTGAATTGCAGGAAGCTTCGCTCACCGATCCCCTGACCCAGGTTCGCAATCGTCGCTACCTTGAGGAGACGCTGGCCGCTGACGTCGGTCAGGTCTTGCGCGACTACCAGCGCAGCGAGGGATCGCGTCCTCATCCCGTCGACCATCGTGACCTTATCTTCTTCATGGTCGACGTAGATTTCTTCAAGCGAGTCAACGACGAGCATGGCCACGTAGCCGGCGACGAATTGCTGCGCAAGTTTGCCGAGCGCCTCGGCCGTGTGATGCGCAAGTCGGACGTGCTGGTCCGCTGGGGCGGGGAAGAGTTCGTGATAGTAAGCCGGTCAGCCGACCGCTCTGGCGCCGCCCCATTCTGTAGCCGGATTCTAGAGGTCACCGCGGCCGAGCCCTTCGACTTGGGTCATGGCATTAAAGTCCGCAAAACCTGCTCCATCGGGTGGGCGCCTTATCCCTGGAGCAAGAACGATGTCGACTGGCTCTGTGCTGAGGAAGTAATTGATTTGGCTGATCGCGCCATGTATCTGGCCAAGACTTGGGGAAGAAATCAGAGCGTGGGCATTCTTCCTCCCGATGAACCCGCGGTTGAAGGCACAAAAACAATCGTTGAAAACCTGCTGGAGGGAGAACCCGGCGAAGTCAACTTGGTAAAGACCATGAATCCGGTCACCATTTTGAAGGATTATGAGCTCGGAAACGCCACCGCAATCCTGCCCGAGAGCCCCGCTTCCGATCTGCCGGCAGACGCTCCACTCAAGCTCGGATAGCGTGCTGCGAGGACGCAAGCCTGAGAGTGCCGTGGGAAGGGCATGGCTTCAGCCATGCCGTAAAAGCCGCAAAATGGCCGGGGCTTTAGCCCCTGGCCTACTGCGGCTTCGCCAGCACAAATGATTTCACCACAATATTGTTCGGCTGCACTCCCACAGGAATCATGGTAAGCAGGGAATACTCACTCGGCTGTAATTTCGTCGGCGCCCGCTTCTGAATCACCGTGACGTCGCCCGACTGCGAATCCAGCACCAGCAAATAGTTCTCGCTTTTGGAGAGCGCCAGTCCGTCCGGGTGGCTGCCCACGGTCACAGACGCGATCACCTTGCCGATATCAATGTCATACACTGCCACCGTGTTGGAAGCGAAGTTGCTCACGTACAACCGAGAATTATCCGAACTCACGATTCCGCGCGCGGGATGGTTGCCAATCAAATAACTTCCCCCGACTTCGTTCGTGCTGGTCTCGATGATAGAGATATTGTTCGAATCAAAATTAGTGACCATCAACTCACCCCCATCGGGCTTCAACGCCAGGCTGGCCGGCGTCTTGCCCACGTCAAGCGAAGCCAACAGCTTGTCGCTTTTCAAATCAATGGACGCCACTTGGTCCGATCCGCCACAGGCTACAAAGGCCTTGCTGTTGTCCCACAAAATGACAATATCTTCCGGCTGCTGACAAGCCTCGATAGTGCGCCTCACTTTAAGGTTCCTCACGTCAATCAGAGAAACGGTATCGTCTCCGCGATTGCTGACCACCACGATCGAGCCATCGGCAGAAACTCGGGCCAGCCCCGGCGAGATTCCTACCCGCAGAGTGCCGATGACGATGCGTTTCTCCAGGTCGAGCACGGAGACGTTGTTCGATGCCGAGTTCGCCACGTAGCCGCGCTTGCCGTCCGCGGAAATGTCAATGAAGTAGGGCTTGCCATGCACTCCAATGGTCGCCACTACTTCATTACGCTCCGCGTCGATCACGCTGACGTTGTCCGAGCCAGTGTTGACCACATAAATTTCATTCTTTTTGGAATTGGCCGCGATCCCGGTCGGTTCGCTGCCCACCCTGATAGTTTTCGCAGGCTCGAAAGTACGCAGATCAATGACCGAGACCGTGTTGCTTTTCCCATTCGTCACGTAGGCATACTCGCGATAAGCGGGCCCGTAGTTGGGAAGCGCCCGCTCGTGGAAATACCACCAGCCGAGCCCGCCGGCGATCGGCAACAGCACAACGATGAGGAGGAGTTTTCTCAAGGTAACTGCTGACCGAAACAGGCAAGAGTATCAGAGTGGGTGATAGGGAGTGGGAGGTTCGAGTCGCCCGGCTAATACAGGTTGAAACTCGCTTCAACGTTGATTGCAACTGCTACTGGCTTCCCGTCCTTCGTTGTGGGCTCGAACTTCCACGTGCGCACTGTGTTTAAGGCGTTCTGATCCATTTCCGGGTCGAACCCCCGAACGACTTTCGCATCGCCCACGTCGCCTTCCGGGGTAACTATGATGGCGAGTATTACGGTTCCGCGAAGCTTCTTTTTACGGGCCCGATCGGTATACGACGGGTTGGGCATATAGGTGCCCTTCGGAGCAGTAACGCCGTGACCCACTCGATAGACCGGTTCACCATTGTACGTTTGTGGTTCAAACGTAGCGCTGCCGGATCCGGCATTCTCGCCAGCCGAGGCAGACTGCCATTCGCCACTCCCAGGCCTGATAGGCACCAGATGTCCGCGCTGGCCTGGGTTGTAGAGGAAATGAAAACGCAGTCCGAGAGATTCACCGGTGAACTGTTCGGGGAGCGGACGGAATGGTGAAGAGGCCGTGATGCCAGCCCAGGCCGCCCGCTCCAGCCTCGCATCTCCGGAGGACTGTACCAGCTTCATGCCGGTCAGCTTTCCATCTTTCTCAATTGCGAATTCGATGGTCGCACAACCTGCCTTGTTTGACGGAGGCTGAGCATCCGCCGGTATGGCGGTACGCCAGTTGATTCTGATACTTCGCACCACATCTCTAAGGTATTGCCTTAAGTCAACGCCCGCAGTGTCACTGAGTACCTCCAGGGCCGGACTAGGTACGAACGTGTCAGGATCGCAGAGCGCCGGCGCTGGTGACGTTTGTAAGTGGGTCTCTTGAGCGTAAAGGAAAACTCCAAAGGCCAGCGGTATAGTCAGGAAGAACCGCGATATAGGCCTCATCTGGAAACCTCTTATTTCGAAACCTCTTTAAGGTGCTGAAGAGGGGATCGTGTCCGTCCGGTCGACCGAAATAGCCGCTACTGGCGCGTGTCTGCCAATCGCGGGCACCGTTCGTCCCACCACCGGCGCAATCTGCCTCACCTGCGCCATCAGTTCATCGAACTGGTCGGGATAAAGCGACTGCATGCCGTCCGACAACGCTTTGTCCGGCTCGTGGTGCACTTCCACGATCAAACCGTCAGCGCCCACCGCAACCGAGGCTCGCGACATCGGCGTAACTTTGTTGCGCTTGCCGGTTCCGTGGCTGGGATCGACCACAATTGGCAGGTGACTGAGGCGATGCACCGCCGGGACCACACTCAGATCCAGCGTGTTGCGAGTGTGGTCGGCAAAAGTGCGCACCCCGCGTTCGCACAGGATCACCTGATAATTGCCCTCGCTCATCACGTATTCTGCGGCCATCAAAAATTCCTCGAGCGTCGCTGACATGCCGCGCTTCAGCAGCACCGGCTTCCTGACGCGTCCTGCCCGCTTCAAAAGCGAGAAGTTTTGCATGTTGCGGGCGCCGATCTGGATGACATCGGCGTATTCCGCAACTAGTTCGAGCGACTCGTTGTCGATGGCCTCGGTCACAATCTTCATACCGAATTGTTCCCGCACCTCAGCCATGATCTGCAGGCCCTCTTCACCCAAGCCCTGAAAGGAATATGGTGAAGTGCGTGGCTTGTAGGCGCCGCCACGGAAAAATTGCGCGCCGGCGCGAGACACCCGCTCGGCGATGGCAAAAGCTTGTTCGCGACTCTCGATGGCGCACGGCCCCGCAAGAATCGCGAGCCCGGGTCCACCGATGGTTGCGTCCGTGCCGGGAAAGCTGATAACCGTGTTTTCTTCTTTAATGTCACGGCTGACCAGCTTATAAGGCTTGGTGACACGAATCACTTCCTGCACGCCCGGCATCTCGTCCAGCGTGCCCGGCTCAACTTCGCCCTTGTTCCCCGTAATGCAGACAGCAGTCCGGCCCGCACCCGGAACCGGATGCGGGCTGTAGCCCAGCGACTCAATCTTCTGGCAAACCGCACGCACCTGTTCGTCTGTGGCGTGCGCTTGCATGACCACCAGCATGAATCCACCTCAGATAGAACAAGTCTATCGTTATTGATGCGGCTGCGGCAAACAGCAGCGAAGAGGCCACCTTCATCTGGTGGGAGGAGTCAATTGGCTCGCGCTTACCTTCGACATCAGTCGAAAAAGATAGTAGCGTTCGGGAGGAACCTTGCCCACAGCGAACGGCAGCGGCCCAAAGTAAGTGGAGTAAAAACCCGCGCCCAGATCGCGCCGAATGGTTGTTATCGGCTGCGGCAATGTCACCTCCACAACCTCCAAAGTAGCAATCTGCTCGGGCAGCATTTTAGGAATCACAGCGTTATTCTCCGGGATGACGACAAAGTCTCCCGGATTGAATGTGGAGTTCTCCAAGTCAACCGCATGGGCTCCGTACAACTCCATGTAGTATTGAAACCCCCAGTGACCCTCGAACCAAACTGTGCCAGTCTCACTCTGAGTTCTCTCGTGGATAATCCCTGCCGCGGTTCGAGCCGAGTTCGCCAAGGCGGCGTCAGCGCCGGTAATCCAGAGTGACACTGCTCCCGACAGCGCGAAGGCCAAAACCAATTTCCATCGGAACCGCGGTTCTGAGATTCCCTCGATCTCCTGCATCCGTCGCGCCAGCAGAATGCCGGCGGCCGGAATCAACGGAAGGACTGAACGCGCATTAAGCGTCCAGTTCAGGAAGGCGGCAAAAACAAACGTGCCCAGCACCCACAACATCAGGAACAGAGACTCGGCATCTTTTCTCTTCCGGAAATCTGCTGTCGCCAGCGCCACGACGAAAATTCCCCCCGCAATGCAGAGCGCCAACTGAATGCTCACCGATGGCCAGTGCTGACGAAGTGCTAGTCGGGTTGCACGCGCTTGAGGCGAAATCCCCAAACTCACCCTACCAGTTCCAATAGAGAGTCCAGCAAGTGCCGCTACAACGCTCACCCAAAAGATTCGCTTACGCGACCACAGAACAGGAGCCAGTGTGAGCGCCGGAAGCATGCATCCTCCTGCAAAGCTTAGGCCCATCGCCGCTTTCACGGACTTAGTAGATTGCTCGCGATGAATTCTGGCAAACTCCGCCGCTCCAAAAAGCAGGCCGTGTCCGTACATGGCCTTGGTCCAAAGTTGGTATCCCACCAGGATGAAAATGGGAATCAGCATGTACCATGCGTACTTTCCCAGACGCCCCTGCCCTGCCACCGAATAAACCAGCAATAACAGAATCAGCGACGCGCCAAAGTACTTCGTTAAAGCGCAAGCGGCAATCAACCCAGCCGACGCTACAAGATAGAGCGGCCTGACACGCTTCAGGCCTTCCAGCCAGAAAATCGCAGCCAGAACCCACAGCGCCAGCATCAACGTGTCACTCATCACGCTAGTGGAAGACACCAGGAACCCTGGCGTCAGCAGCGTCGCGGCCGCCGCCACCAAGGGCAATCGAGTGAAGTGCGTGGCCAGACGATAGGTGCCAAGGATTACGACCAGTGCCGGCAGAAGGAATCCCAAATGCCACGCTCGTTCGGACCATCCCGCAACCCTTCCAATCAGTGCGCCGTAGTAATCAGCGAGCGGCGGGTTCTGCGTTACTTCCGCCATTCGCATCCGGGTAATGCCCCAGTTCAGTGAAAATCCATACGGATCCAGTGGATGTTCCACGATTTGTCGCGCCGTCCAGATAAACAACGGATCATCGACGTGAAAGGCCCTGCATGAAAAAGGCAGGAGACAGAGGAGCGTCGCCAAAGCAAGTAGCGCGCCCGCGCGCAGACTCGAGGCATGCATCGGCTTTTCCGCGGGCTGCGCTGGTGTCACAGCTAGCATGAAGGTTTCTTGGAAACCGGAAGTGTAACAGTCATCCGTGCAGTCGCGATAAATGGAGGAAGCTACTGCCAGCGCACAGGCATAAGCCGGCGCCGAAGCAGGTAGTACTCGTTGACCGGCAGGTCATCTCGCAAAGCCGGTGCCCGGGGAGCCTCCGCGATCAACTGCGCGCTCGGAATTTCATTCTTCAACAGCGCGCCAAAAATCGCCTCTGGTGTCGATCCCTGCTCCCACTCAACCAGATCCTTCGCAGCCGTGGCCGGCATTCTCTGAGCTAACTCTTCAGCAGTTCGGTTGGGGATAAGGCTGCTACTCGCCAGGAAAAACACTCCCCGCCCTACGCGGTCGCGAAACACGCGGACGTACGGAAATGATTCCGTGAGAGCTCGGGCTACCGCGGCGCGATCGACAGCATCACCCCCAGGCAGCCACTGTTGCAGAATGCCTCCCGACCGCAAGCGCTGTTTCGCCATGTTATAGAACTCAACTGAATACAATAAGCTGGAACCCGCAGCTTCCACCGGTGGTGGAGGGTCTAAGGCGATGACGTCAAACTGCTCAGCCGTCCGCTCCAGATAGCGCCGGCCATCGTCAATCACCACCCGCGACAACGGCGAGCGCAGTAGCTCCTCGCCATCGGAGTGGTAAAACCAGAAAACGCGTGGCACACTAGGAACCAGCTCTACCGCCGTAGTGGGAAGTTGCCAAGACAGCAGCGATCGATAAGTCGTTCCCATGCCGAAACACACCACCAGGGAGTTCTGGGGTGGGTGATCTAGGAATGCCATGGGGAGATGCGCCATTATCTTGGTTACAGTAGCCAAGCCAGTGATTCCGTATCCATTGACCAACAACAGCTTTCGCATCCCGCTCCCTGTGGCGATGATTGTCGCGGTATTGTCCCGCAGAACTACGCGGTGATCGAACCGGTCTTCATAGCCTCGGCCCTCGAATACCAGCACCAGCGCCAGAATTGTGACGCCATAAGAAAGGTAGCGCTGCCATGCGATCTCTGGTCGCCTCTCGCCGAAAACCGAAGACAACCTCGGATAAGCTCCAATCACCAGCCACGGCAGCGAGAACGCAAACAGAACCCAGCGCTCACTTAGCAGCGGCAGCAGCAGAAACCCAGAGAGCAGCGGCCCCAGGATGCATCCCACGACGTTCACTGCATAGGCACTTCCCGCCCGGTCAGGGTCGCCTCCTGACCAGCGGTCGACCAGCATAGGCGTGACGAATCCCAGGACACCAGAGAACGGAACGATTCCCAGCACTAACCGCAGCAGCCGGCTGAGATGGATCGCCGGATTCGCCGTAACTAACGGTAAAAGCGCGAACAGTCCGAGAAATATCCAGATCAGCCTACCTTCGTGCTTGTGATTTCGACTCCAACGCCGGTAGATCTGCGACCCTATGAACGTGGACAACAGGTATAAGCCCAGGATTGAGGCAAAGGCATAGACCACGGTGCTCAAGTATGGGGTGAACTGCCGAATCCACACCACTTCCATGCCCATGCTGGTAAGGCCCGTGGTGAACAACAGCGCGAGCAATTTTGTGTTCTCAAGAACTGGCTTCAGCGTGACGACAGCTTCGTCTTCCAACGACCCGATTGTGGTTTCCCGCGAAGTCCGTTTGAAGTTTAGCGACAGCGCGGACGCGGCCAATAGCCCGTTCATCCCCGCGCCAACCTTCAACGTGCCGCGGAATCCATAAAGTTCAATCAACAGCAGCGGCAATGTCGCACCCGCCATCGCGCCCAACACGTTAGCCAGATAAAGAAAGCTGAACGATCTCTGCGCCTCCTCGTGGAAAGTGTTTTGTATGGCGAGCATTGCCACGGGAATCGTGGCTCCCATGCAGGCGCACCACGGCACCAGAGTCAGCGCGATCCAGATTCCGGAGGCGATGTAGTAGGCCCCAGAAGAAGAGACTCCCACGTGCTGCAGCAGACTTCGTCCCCATTGCAATTGAAGCGGCACTAGAAGCGCTGACACACCGATCAGAAGTTCGGCAAGCGCATACAGGCGCAACGCAGGAAATCTGATTCGGCCGCTGTACCTGCGAATCAAACGTCCGCTGAGCCACGACCCCAGTCCCAGACCTGCCATGAACATGGAAAGCACAATGGAAACCATTGCGCTGGTTACTCCGAACTGAGCCATGGATAGCCGCAGCCAGACGATTTCGTAGAGGATGCTGCAAAATCCGGAAATAACAAAGAACAAAAAAAACCACCCCATGAAGACGTTTCCCTTCTGGTGGATTCAGGTTTGATCGTCTGAACTGTGATTTCGGTGGAACGGATTCGATGTAAACACAGAATCCATCAGCGGCACAAGCAGCGACTATGGTCGAATGATGGTTGATAGCGGCTATACTTTACTAGAGTGCCGAATTCAATTGCGCGCGAACAAGATCTCCTTAAGCTCCCCTCCAGAAAGCGCTCGCTTCGTCCGGCAACCCGCCGAATTGGCATTCACACTTCGAGCGCTGGTGGCGTGCAGAATGCCGCCGAGCGCGCCTGGAGACTCGGCTGCAACACTTTTCAGATTTTTTCTTCCAGTCCGCGGCAGTGGGCGCCCTACGAACTGAGTCGTCCGCAATGCGATGAGATGAAACGTCTCCGCGACCACTACGACCTCAAGCCGCTGGTCATCCACACCAACTACCTCATAAATCTGGCCAGCACCACACCACTATTTCTGAAGAAATCGGTGGAATCATTTCGCGGTGAAGTCGAGCGTGCGTTGGCGTTATGCGCCGAATATCTGGTGCTGCATCCTGGATCATTTCGCGGTGCGGATCGCGAAGCCGGTCTGCTGCAAACGGCGGCAGCCATCGCGGCCGCAACCCAGGGACTCGACCTGGTCAAGGGCAATTTGACCATCCTGATCGAAAACACCGCCGGAGCCCAGTATTCGCTCGGTGGATCCTTCGAACAAATTGCCGAGGTCCTCGATCGCCTGCGCGGTGTGGTTCCGATTGCTGCTTGCATCGACACCTGCCACACCCACGTCGCCGGTTACGACATCGTGAGTGAAGCTGGCATGCGCGACACGCTTGCCCATCTCGACGCTACGGTGGGTCTGAAAAACGTTCGCGTGTGGCATTGCAATGACGCCAAAGCCGCCCGCGGATCGAAGCTGGACCGTCATCAGCACGTCGGGAAGGGAAGTATCGGCCGAGAGCCCTTTCGCCGATTGCTGAGCGATTCGCGCCTGGCCCACGCCGCCTTCATAGCCGAGACCCCGATTGATGCACCGGGAGATGATAAGAGGAATGTAGTGGTACTTAAAACACTGGCGACAAAGATTAGATGACCACCGAAGCGCTTAGCGCGCGCTTCACTGCCCACCACGGAACCTTTTCAAGCGAAGTAAATAATACTCGTTGACGGGGCGATCATCCTGCAACGCTGGCGCCGAGGGATCTTCTGCGAGCAAGTTGTCCAGAGAGATCTCGTTGTTCAGAACCATGACCAGTTGACCTTCTGGCGTCGCTTGTGGCCCCCACTCGATCAGGTCCTTCGCCGCCGAAGTCGGCATGTGTTGCACCAGTTCTTCCGCGCTCCAGTTTCGCAGAGGTTGACCGCTCGCCAGGAAATGGATTCCCCAAGGCCCGATAGAATGAAACGCGCGAACATAAGGAAACGATTCTTGCAGCGCGCGTGCGACCGCCGCATGCACCGCAGGATCGCCGCGAGGCAGCCATTGCTGCAGAATTCCGTCCAGTTGTAGCCTGCTCCGCACCGTTGCGTAGAATTCTTTTGAGTACAGCAGGCTCGAGCCAGCTGCTTCCACCGGCGGCGGCGGGTCCAGCGCGATCACATCGTACTGTTCCGGACTTCGCTCCAGGTAACGCCGGCCATCGTCAATGACCACTCGCGAAAGCTGCGATTTTAGCAACTGCGGACCGTCGGCATGGTAATACCAAAAGAGTTTGGGAACGCTAGGCACTAACTCCACAGCCGTGGTTGGGATGCCCCACGAAAGCATCGAGCGATAAGTAGTTCCCATGCCAAAACACACCACCAGCGCGTTTCTCGGAGGATGGTTGAGAAATGCCAGCGGGCAAATGCGCCATGACCTTGGTCATCGGAGTCAGAAACGTTATCCCGGTTCCGTTCACCAATAAGTGCCTCTCCATTCCTTCTCCCATAGCGATAATCGTAGCGGTGTTGTCGCGCAAGATCTCCCGATGCGCGAACTGGTCCTCGAATCCATGCGTGGTGATCACCAGTCCCACCGTCAACGGCAGCACCGCCAGGGTCGCCAGTCTTCCCCTCATAGTTGCGGATCCATACGCTTCTGCTGGCTGTTCTCCTGGCACCAGCGCGCCGGCCAGCCACGGCATTGCGAGTATGAGCAACGACCAGCGCTCACCAAATAGGGGCAGAAGCAAGAAGCCAGCCAGCAGTGGACCAATAATGCATCCCACTACGTTGAGCGCATAGGCTCGCCCTGCGCGGTCCGGATCGCCTCCAGCCCATCGGTCCACCAGCATCGGAGTCAAGAAACCCAACAGCGCCGAGA
>Ga0210384_10001055_pt1 | contig 39249 bp, 33 predicted proteins | sample IncBWH2MmetaG_FD_160574 | JGI IMG/M metagenome (GOLD analysis project Ga0210384, IMG submission 160574) | Forest soil microbial communities from Barre Woods Harvard Forest LTER site, Petersham, Massachusetts, United States - Inc-BW-H-2-M | ecosystem: Environmental > Terrestrial > Soil >...
CTCGGAAGGTCTGACCGGCAACGAGGCTAGCTCGTCTTCAAGCGAGCCCGTTTTTGACCAGAAGGGTTGCCAATATATCCCGCACGTCATCGCGATGAATCCCGACCAGAAATTCAAGGTCACGACCAGCGATCAGACGACCCACAATATTCACCCGTTGCCCAATGCGATGACCGGCAATATCCCGTGGAACAAGTCTCAACCGCCCGGAGCGCCGCCCATCGAAACCAGTTGGAAAGCGCCAGAAATGATTTCGGTGAAATGCAACATTCATCCCTGGATGCACGGCTACCACGCTGTGGTCAAGGGCCCCTACGCGACCACCGATAAAGACGGCAATTTTACGATCCACGGTGTCCCCGCGGGCAGCTACACAGTGACCGCATGGCAGGAGGATCTGGGAACGCAGACGGCGAAGGTGACAGTCGCGGCGGGCAAACCGGCGACCGCCAATTTCTCCTTTAAAGCAAAATGAACAATTATTCATGAAGAGTTCAGTTGCGGTTAAGTTTCTTGAGTTAGGATGGCGTGCCGCAGCAAGCAAGGACGGCCGCCGAAAGTGCTGGCGGCTGCTTTGAAGAAGTCGGTTGGGCCGGGTGGACAGCCGGCCAGAGGCGAGGCGATATGGCGAAAATTTTTGCAGTGACTATTATCGTGATTGCAATACTTTCCGCGATCCCCATCCTGCGTCACACTTGGGATCCACCGGCCGACATCTCGACGCATGGCGCTCGAATTGACGAGCAGATGTCGGAGACGATGGCTGAGGCGGGAATCTCGTTCCTGGCCTCGCAGATTCTGTTGGCTCTGTTCATCTGGAAGTTTGCCAATACGCGTCCCGAGGACAAGATCAAGACCTTCCCCGGCGGCGCGAAAGCCGTGATTTGGGCCGCATTTCTGCTGGTCGGGACTGAAGTCTTGGCTCTGGGCGTGTTCGGGGTCAAGGCTTGGGCTGATGTCTATTTCACTCCCCCGGCGGCAAACGCCATACCGGTTCAAGTGCAAGCTGGACAGTTCGCGTTTTACTTTCGCTATCCCGGCCCGGATGGAACCTTCGGCCCGCTCCATCCCGATCTCATCAGCGAAGCCAATGCGAACTTCTTCGGTTTGGATACGTCGCACGATCAGGATTCCAAGGACGACATTGTGACGGCGGAAATGGCAATTCCGGTCAACCGCGAGATTCACCTGCTCATGCACGCCAAGGACGTCGGGCACTCGTTCTACGTTCCGGCCTTGCGAGTGCAGCAGGATTTTGTCCCTGGATTGGATCTTTCGCTGCATTTCACCGCAACCCAGATTGGAAAGTACGAAATTGTGTGCACTCAGCTTTGTGGCTTGGGACACTACAACATGAAGGCATATCTTGAGGTGATGTCCCAGGAAGACTACGACAGTTGGCTTAAGAAACAAGCGGCATTGCAATAGATCCCGTCGACACTCGGGTTCAGGTGGATGGGACGTCACTTTCGAGGTGAGCATATGCACGATATGTCTGCACACGCGGCAGAGCACCACGCGCCGACCAGCTTTATCCGTCAGCACGTTTTCAGTCTCGACCACAAAGTGATCGGCAAGCAGTATTACGGCTTGGCCCTGGTGGCCGTACTGGTTGGAATGGTGCTTTCCTGGCTGATGCGCATTCACTTGGCTTGGACGAACTATCCCATCCCCGGTCTGCATTTGCTTTCTGCCAACGGCGCGCCCGGCAATGTGATGACGCCGGAATACTATCTGCAGCTGATGACCATGCACGCTACGATCATGGTCTTCTTCGTTCTCACCACGGCACCCTTCGCCGCCTTCGGCAACTATTTCTTGCCTATCCAGGTGGGCGCGGAGGACATGCCGTTTCCGCACTTCAACATGATGTCGTTCTGGGTCACGTTCGTCGGGTTCCTGGTTCTAATGTCGTCGTTCTTCGTAAGCGACGGGCCCACCCTCGGCGGCTGGACGCAGTATGCACCGCTTAGCGCTATCGGATCGGCCAGTGGCCCCGGCCAAGGCACGGGTGTAGTTCTCTGGGCGACAGCCATTTGTATTTTCTGCATCGGCCAGTTGCTGGGTTCGCTGAACTTCATAACCACAACGCTCGATATGCGGACCAAGGGCATGAGCATGTGGCGCTTGCCGCTCAGCGCCTGGGCCTGGTTCATCACGTCGGTGATGGGCCTCACCGCCTTCGCCGTGCTGATGCCCGCGACCATCCTCCTGATTCTCGATCATGTGGCGGGAACGAGCTTCTTCGTCCCCTCGGGCCTCGTGCTCAATGATCAATTGCAGCCGCACTCAGGCGGATCGACTCTACTCTGGCAGCATTTGTTCTGGTTCTTCGGGCATCCGGAGGTGTACATCGCGATCGTCCCCGGGATGGGGATTGTGTCTCATATCCTGATCACTAACATGCGGCGACCGATGCTCAGTCACAGGGTCCTGGTTTACTCGATGGGAGCGCTTGCCGTCCTCAGTTACATGGTCTATGGGCACCACATGTTTCTCAGCGGCATGAACCCGGTCTCGTCGCTGGCATTCTCCTTCCCGACGCTGGTCATTACGATTCCGTCCACGATTATTGTGCTCATCTGGATGGGCAGCATTTACGGGTCGAAATTGCGCATTAACACCGCTTCCCTGTTCGCGCTGGGCTTTGTCTCGATGTTCATCAGCGGCGGGGTGAGCGGTTTCTTTCTGGCGCAGCCTTCGATCGACATCATGCTCCACGCCACTTACTTCGTAGTCGGACACTTCCACTTGGTGATGGCGGTTGCGGCCATTTTCGGCATTTTCGGAGGAACTTACTTCTGGTTCCCAAAAATGTTCGGACGCATGATGAACGAGACTTTAGGCAAGGTTCACTTCTGGCTGACTTTTGTCGGCGCATACTGCATCTTCATGCCTTTCCACTACCTGGGAATCGCGGGCAACGTTCGCCGCTACCAGGCTTTTGTGGACGACTATCTGCAGCCGCTGATCCCCGTACATCGCTTCATTACCATCGCTGCTCTGCTGACCGGAGCCGCCCAGCTCATTTTCCTCTACAACTTGTTCCACAGCCGGTTCTGGGGTAAGCCTGCAACCGGCAACCCATGGGAAGCTACCTCTCTGGAGTGGAGCACGCCCACGACACCGCCGCCTCACAACAACTTTGGCGACAAACTGCCGGAGGTTTTCCACGATCCTTACCAGTACGGTGTCGAGAGTTCCACCGGCGACTACGTAATGCAGGCCTCGCCCGAGAAAGTGAAATCGGCACATGACGAGGCGTAAGTAGGCAAAGGTCCGATAGGAAAAGGAGTTTTGCAGTCTATGGCGACCACAGTCCCTGAACCGCCGAAGATTGAGGAGCGACGCGATCCGCCGAGACTTGGAATCGATTCCGGCAATGGGGGCCGGCGAAACCTGGTCCCGGCTGGTGGCGACTTGCGCTCGGTCAAGGACTACGCGCCGCCGCCGGCTTCAACCGGAATCTGGGTAGTGCTGGCCTCCATCACGATGACGTTCGCGGCGTTTACCAGCGCCCTGATCGTTCGTCAAGGGTCGGCACTGGACTGGCGGCATCTCAGCCTGCCCCGAATCCTTTTCTTTAACACTCTGCTCCTCCTCGCCAGCAGCATTACGCTGGAAGTTGCCCGCCGTCAGGTTGGCAGCTTCATGAGCGGGCGAAGGGATGCCGTCGCCAACCCTGCGCGCTGGCTCTATATCACGCTGTTCTTAGGATTGTCGTTCGTAGCTGGACAGTATGTAGCGTGGCTTCAACTGAGGGCCCAAGGCCTGTTCCTGGCGACCAACCCTAATAGCTCATTCTTCTATGTGCTGACTGCGGCGCATGCCCTGCATGTGCTCGGCGGATTGGGCGGCCTGATGCGCGTGATCAGCAGGTTCAAGCGGTCGATCCTGCGCAAGAGCACACTGGACGCCACTTCACTGTACTGGCATTTCATGGATGTGCTGTGGGTGTATCTGCTGTTGTTGCTGTGGATCAAGCTCTAGCAAACTTGACAACAAGAGGAGGCACCGTGAGCCACGCCGATGCAATGGGAGGACACGCAGGAGTGATGGAGAAGCCTGCGTTTTCGGTTCCCGCGAAAAAGATGGCGATGTGGCTGTTCATTATCGCCGACACCGCAACTTTTGCCGGTTGTCTGGTCGCCTATGGATTCCTCCGCAACGCCACTCCCGACTGGCCGAGACCGTTCCACAGCATCACCAACGTCGCGCTGATGACGTTTATTCTCGTGACCAGCAGCCTCACCATGCTTTTTGCAATCGATGCGGCCAAGGCGGGAGAAAAAGCTAAAGCGCTGCAATGGACGCTGATTACCGCCGGCGCTGGTGCCCTTTTCGCTTTGTTGCACATCCGGGAATGGCTGGGACTGATCGGTGAAGGCATGACCCTGCTTAAGAACCCATGGGGCACCGGCTTGTTTGGCGCCTCGTTTTTCAGCATCACCGGCTTGCATCTGATGCACGTTACCGGCGGAGTGATTGCGCTTGTGGCAGTTGGCATCCGCTACAAGGGCGGCCGCTACAATGCTGACGATCTCGAAATCACTGGTCTTTACTGGCACTTCGTGGATTTAGTTTGGATGTTCGTCGTGCCGCTGGTTTACCTGTTGAACCTTTCGCACTGAAAAACGGAACAGGAGCAAAACAATGGCCATGGCAGAAGGGCACAAGAGTAACGCGGGCAGGTACGTGGTTGTTTACATTTGCATTCTTGCCATCGCGTTCCTGCAATTCGTGATTGCTTACTCCAACATCACCGCGCCGCAGATGTTCGCACGCATGCTGTTTCTGGCGGTCGTCGAAGCCGCACTGGCACTCTTGTTTTTCATGCACCTGTCGGATAATCATGGGCTTCTGTGGTTTGTCGTCGTCTTCACCGTCTTCGTGCTGCTGGCGATGCAATATGGGTGGACGGACAGCTTCCGCGAATTGCTGGGGGCGCCTTGGTCCAGCTATTCAAAGTCTTGATCGACGGCAGCGCCCTTCTGGGGAAGGAGATATGAAGTTTCTGAGTACGATCCGAGTCACGGGCATTGCGTTGGCAGGACTGTTTGTGCTGCTGTTGCCTCTACCGGCTTTTTCCCAAAACTGTGCGCTTTGCTATACTCAGGCGTCCTCCGCTGGGGCAAGGATGATTGAGGCTTTACGGAGTGGCATTTTGGTCATGGTCATTCCTCCCACGCTGGGATCCATTGGTATGATCTTCATCGTGCGTAGAAGGAACAATCGGTTTAAGCGGGAGGAGTCCGCGGTAGAAGACTGGTAAAATGGCGACCACTAATCTAATGGCAAATTCCATCGCTCCGCAGACGCTCACCGCCAAGCTCCGGGATTATTACACTCTGACCAAGCCCGAAGTGAACCTCCTCATTTTGATGACCACGTCAGCCGGGTACTACCTCGCCTCTCGTGGACCATTCAGGGTTTTAGGCTTGATCAATACGCTGGTTGGCACGCTGCTGGTCGCCAGCGGGACCGCAACCCTCAATCAGTGGATGGAGCGGGGATGGGACGGTCAAATGCGCCGCACCGCGTCCCGCCCTCTGCCCTCGGGACGACTTAGCTCTCGCGAGGCGTTTCTATTTGGCATTCTGTTGAGCGTTGCTGGAGGCCTGTACCTGGCGATTACAGTGAACCTGTTATCGGCATTTCTGGCAGTCTCCACGCTGCTCTCGTACCTCCTCATCTATACGCCGTTAAAGAGGAAGACGCCTCTGTGCACGCTGCTGGGGGCTTTCCCTGGGGCGATGCCGACGCTGATTGGATGGGCTGGCGCATCAACCGGCATCGACCGCTATGCCTGGTATCTTTTTTCGATTCTCTTTCTATGGCAATTCCCGCACTTCCTCGCGATTGCCTTGATGTACCGCGACGACTATTCGCGCGCGGGCTATAAGATGCTGCCCGACTTTGATCTCGATTCTCGTTTCACTCGCGCCGAGATTGCGGGCTTCACCGTGATCCTGGTGCTCGCAACCATGCTTCCGCTCGTGGATCGCGCTGGCTTATGGTATTGGGTCGGCATGTGCTTGTCCGGAGCGTTTCTGTTCTATCACGTAGGCAAATTGACGGCGTCGGGATCAAAAGTGCTGGCGAGCCGTGTCCTTCACGCATCGGTCCTTTACCTTCCGGTGGTTCTCGGAATCATGGTGTTCTGGAAGGCCTAGAGTCTCCGGCGGCCCTGTGCCTTTTCAACCTGTGTTTTGTCGGAAACGATTTCTCGCGACCCTCGGAATATCCTTCGCCGCAACGGCCGCGATCCTGTTCGTCGCCAACCCCACCTTCGCGCAAGCTCCACCCCCAGCCCTAGTTAAACCGTCCCAGATCTTACATACACTGCCTCTGACGAAGTTCTATGACACTCCTCATCCGTTGCCCGCTGGCAAACCAGGAGAACTGATCCGCTCGGAACAGTTCGACGAATACGAACTCCCGCCTGAGGTGTCAGCTGTTCGCATTCTCTACCACTCGCGCTCTGCTTCCGGGGAGGACGTGGCCACAACGGGCGTAGTTCTGACTCCCAGCGAGCAAAAGCCGCCTGTCGGGGGCTGGCCGGTGATTGCGTGGGCACACGGAGCCACCGGCGTCGCTCGCCCATGTGCGCCCTCGCTCATGAGGAATGTAGGGCACGGACCGTTCCTCTCCATGTATGTGAACCTGGGCTACGCCGTGGTCGCTACGGATTACACCGGGCTGGGCACTGATTTCCGGAATGCATTCCTCGATGCTCGGTCCAATGCAATCGACGTCATCGGCTCTGTCTCCGCTGCCCGCGCCGCCGTGCCACAGCTGGGCGCGAGGTGGATCGTTATGGGGGAAGGCGAGGGCAGCTTAGCGGCGGTCGCCGTTGCCGAGAAGCAAAGCGAAATTCGCGACCCAGGCTATCTCGGCAGTATCGCAATTTCTGGCCCGGTGGATGCGAAAGAAGTATTCGCGCATTCCACGCAAATGCCTTCCAGCGGCACGTTCACATTCCTGGCTTATGGCATCAAGACGGTATATCCGCGGTTTCAATTGACCGATATGCTGACAGAGAAGGCGCTTGCGCTTTATCAACAGATCGAGCAGAACTGCGGGGAGAGAGCACTGTTTGCCCAGCTTCCGCCGGCCCAAGCGCTAAAACCAGGGTGGGAGAACAACGAATTCGTTAAACTGTATTTCGCGAGAAACAGCCTTGGCCAGACTCAGGCGCGCGGCGCGACCCTGGTAATCAGCGCCAACGCCGATCGAACCGTCCCCCCAACCGTGGTCGCTCCCATCATTGCTCGCATGTGCAAACAGGGTGACCGGGTTCAGTGGGAAAGATATTCTGATCTCGACCCGGGCCGCGTGATCGGCGACTCCGCGAGGGATCAAATTACATGGATTGAAGGGCGATTTGCCGGACGCCCAACTCCCGCAAATTGCCCGTAAACTCGATCGTCGCGTATCGGGCACCTGCGCGCGCATCTTCTGGCGGAGCGTGCTAAAATCGCCGGCACGCTACCAATATGACCCGTACGGCAGTGAGCTTCACTCCCAAAGGCAATAGAATTCTACGCCGCCCTATCAAGACGCTCCTGAGTGTACTTATCCTGACCTATGTTGGCTTGGGCGCGTTTTTCTACTTTCGGCAAGATCAAATGACCTTCCCTGCACCGTCGAAGTTTACGAATGCAACTCCCGCGAACGTTGGGATCGCGTTCGAAGACCTCTACATTCCCGTCGCCGGATCGGAGCAGTTGCATGCGTGGTGGATTCCCGCGGCTCAGCCCTCAGACAAAGTTCTGTTAATGTTTCACGGCAATGGTTACGTGTTGCAGCAGATGGTAGGCCCGGCGGGCGAGCTAATACCTTTACGTCAACTCGGTCCCAACCTGTTGCTTGTGGACTACAGAGGATACGGATCGAGCAGTCCGGGCACTCCAAACGAGACTCGCGTGTATGAGGACGCCCGCGCGGCTTTGAGTTACCTGCTCACTCAGAGGCACACCCGCATCCACAATGTCATCTTTATGGGCCGCTCAATCGGCACCGGGCCAGCAACGCAACTGGCTTTGGAACATCCTGATGCCGGAGGGTTGATCCTGGAGAGCGCCTTCACTAGCGTTCCAGACGCGGCAAAAGCAATCTGGTACCTACGAGCTTTTCCGCTTTCCCTTTTTATTCATAATCGATTCGACAACTTGTCGAAGATCGGCTCTGTGCGCGTGTTTGTGTTCCTGACGGTCGGCACCGACGACACTGTGACGCCTCCCGCGATGACAATCGCATTATTCCAGCGGGCAAATTTTCCCAAGCGCCTGTACCTTGTCCCCGGAGCAGACCACAATGGAATCGTAACTCAGGGCGGGCAGGCGCTCGAAGACCAGATCACAGGATTCCTCAGTCGCATCCACTAGGGGGTAACAACTTTGAAGGCCCCGCGAGGATTGGCCCTCCAACTTCGTGCTTCCGATTTCAGAGCGCTGCGGAGACGCCGCGAGTGGGATACTGCAAACATCCCAGCAGCACGACGAGGCGAGTCATCTGTTCGTAGCTTTCCGCGATACGAACTGGAGAGATGCGCGCACCGGGAAGAATCATGCCGAGATACAGCCTGGCGATAGTTTGGAAAGCATAAAGTCGAAGGCGAATCGCGTTATCGACCAGCTTTTCAGCGGCTTCCGCCGTCGCGGGGTCGGGGCTGCGACGCCCAGCATCGGCCATCCGGAGCAGGACGGCCGCGTTTTGAGCCGCGCACGAGACGTAATCCACCGCAGCCCGCAAGCGTTCTCGCTGAATTCTACGGAACTCCGTAGGAGCAAGGTGCGTCCGCAAAAACTCCTCCTCGCCGGGGTCAACCAAGTTCCGAAATGCATCCACGTCCACCGCCCGGATGTGCTCGGCCGGGTTTTCCAAGAGCTTCGAGGGGGATGCCCCGCCCTTAGCCAACCTGATCAAGACGCCCAACGCCAGAAATGCAATCAAGACAAGAATGAGTGTGATAATCACTGTTGTAGGAGACGCTCCAACTCCCGGTTCCAAATCTCCAAGTCGTTTTTAGGTAATGCCTTCAAAGTGAATCGAGGCTCCCGCTCGACTCCCACGAGGTACAACATCCAGACCAGCACGCACAGGTGATAGACCCCCATCGCAGCGCGATCGTAGGCCTGGTCGCTGATGTGCACGTAGAGGCGAAGGGCTGTCATGGCGAATTCCGCAATTGCAAACGTTCCCATGCCCAGGGCTATACCGAACGCAGGGCTTCGCCATGAGAGTACGAAATAGCTCGAGAACAAGAATAGTGAGATCAATAGCCCACCTTGCAGAACGCTCGCGGCTCGATCGGCGGCAAATGTCGTCGTTCGCAGCGTAACATATGCCGCTTCGTTCACTGCAGGGGCTGGAGTATTGCCTGGTGCGGAGACAGCTAATCCGAGAGCGATCAGCAGAAGCACTACGCTCGCGCAGCGGAACAAGACCTTCCCGGCCTCGCTGATTCCCGGGTAGCGCCGGAAGAAATGACAGAACAACTCATAGATCACGGCAAATCGGATCGCGGTACTGATGGCCAGCCCTACAGCATAAACCTGGAAGTACACCGGTTTGAAGTAGGACACATACTGCGACACGCCAAGCAGGCAAAAACACTGGGCAATTTCAAAACTGATATACAGAAAGAACATCGGGAACTGCCGATGCAGTCCGCGACGGATCATGGCAAACAAAATGATCCCCTCAAGGACATGGGGAGCTATCCACAGGTAGTAAAACAGCATCACCGAGGCGGACATGGGCTACCGCGCAGAATATACACCCTTTTGCGCCAGCCCACAATAACAGCTTTAACAAAATCTATTGGCCTGTAACTACTTTCGGCGGGCCCGTGGGGTTGCCATCGGGAGGCAATGGCCCCGGAAGAGTAATCGGGCCCGTTGGGACGTCAGCGATGGCCTTGAGAGTTGCCGGCAAAGAAACGGTGGTGGTCAGCAGCAGTGCAACAGCCAACCAGCGTAAGCTATTGTTCACGGTGTGATTTCCTTTCCAGTGTGGGATTACCCCGTGATAATGTACTGGCAGGCACCGTTTTGAACAGGTTACCGAAGTAATTCCGTGTTTCCAAAACTGTAACACGGTAACAATGACCCTGCATTCGGCACTCGAAGACCTCCAGGAGACCACGCTCAGAGCCTTCGCTGGCTGTCTGAACAAGCTGGAGTATCTTTCTGGATTGCGCGACAAAGAGGGAAGCTACGAACACTGGGGTCTTACTCGCGTTTATGGGGACTTGGCAGCTAAAAGAGCACTGGCGCGAGCCCATCGCTCTCTACTCTCCAAGGTCCTCGCAATGCCCATCCGGAATTTAGTGGAAGATGCGAAACAGTCCAGTAAAGTGGCGGGCCTTCCGCCTGCCACCTATGTGGAGCGGCTTGCGAACACCAGCCCTAACCTGTTGCCCCACGGGCCGGGCGCCGGATCTGCCCGCCATCTCAGTTCAGTACTTCACGCGCTTTCGAGCTTGTTGAAGAATCCAAAAGTGGACGCCAATCCCCCAACCGAATCGCAACCCCGACAACCTGGCCAATGATCTCCGCCTCTTGCGGGTACCTGAGGGCGCGAGCCGCAACCGGAGAGAGCGGGTGGGGCTGCAGGATAATTTCTTCCCGCGTCATTGTGCACCAGCAGCAAGTATGGCCGTCGCGTGTTTCCACGAAGTAGATCGGGCGCTCGTACTCCGACCTCCAGCCTCCCTCAACCGCTTTGTTCTTGGTTTCATCGATCTGCACAAAACTCCCCGGTGGCAGGATCGGATACATGGTCAAATCGTCGCTACCAATATAGCCATAGGTGTACTGGCAAGTGGCAAATTGCGCCAGGTACGCGAGGGGTACCTGGCCCCACTGCTCTACCATTCGCCCAAAGTTTACTGTGCGGCGGGGATCGAAGCCGGGATCAAGGCGTATCGGCATTTGAATGCTGGAAAGGTTCGCCAGGGCTTCGGAGACGTGCGATCTCGGCGGAATGACGAAGTCCAGATCAGCCGCCATCCCATTCAGATCAACTCCATACCAGGAGAGCAATTCCCGGATATCCCGGCGGTAGATCACCGCCAGTGAATACAAACGGTAGATGCTCGGGATCACACCTTTTGTCTCAAGATCCGAAAGTCGACTCGGGGGGATAGCAAACTCGTCATTTGCGCGTTTCTGCGCGATCCGTGCGCTGGCGTTCTCGACATCCCTCATGGTCAATCCCAGTTGCTCGCGCAGTACGCGCAAGTTCTGTCCGCCTGGAAACATTGGCCCCCCTCTTAAACTGACAGAAGTAACTGCAATAATAGCAACTTAGAGGCAGCTACGGCACGAGGAATTACATTTTATTATCGTGAAAAGACGCTGCGAATCAACGCTGGCAGAATCGGTCCCGGCGGCTCACTCGATCTGTTCGGAATTTGTAAATAAGCTGAGCCTGATACCGCGCTGCTTTCACGTGACTTCCAAAATTGCCTACCATCTTGAACGCGAGTCTCAATGAAGTCAAGCGAATGAGTGCCTGAAGAAGAGGAAAAACCAGGGCTGGACCTGGACCAGCCCTGTACCAGTAACCTTTGCCCCAATGTCAGTCTGCTGCGGCGGACGAATCAACTGCTTCCACCAAGGGCATGGTCACCAGGTGCTCGCTAATGAACCACACCTGCAACTCGTTGGTGCGCAACACGTCACTGACGACCACGTCATTGGTTCCGTCATCTCCAAGAGTCGATGCCCGCTTTGCCAACTCACGGCAGTCCCCAATTATGATCTGGTGAGCGTCCAGGAGGCGCGAAAGTTGCACCGGAACCTCTTCCCTTCCCTTGGGTGGCCGCTCGATTCGCGTGGTCTCTGCCACATCGTGTGCCATTGCGATACTGAGGCCGCCCAGCAACTGAATCCGCTCGGCTAGGGTGTCGACAAGCTCCGACTGCTCTCCGAAATGCTTGTCGAAAAGCAGATGAAGCTGATAAAACGTCGGGCCAGCGACCTGCCAATGGGATTTCTTGTACAGATCGCGGAGAGTCATTGTATCGGCGAGCAACTGGTTGAGTCGTTCCGTCATTTCCAGACGCACCGGCTCTTCCAGTTCCAGGGGCAACGCATGGCTCACGGTGCCATACTCCTGAATTTCGCGCGCCCTCTGATGTATGTGTGGCTGGGCATTTAGCTTCGAAGCAGGTTTTTTCGGCATGAGGAGTCTCCTGTTAATCGCGAGTTCACTGCAATGTTTGCTTCTCTCTGACTTCGGATGCAACTTATCTCGGATCGGTACCGCTGCAGATCATCGGCAATAACCGCAATTGGGGTCTACTGCTCGGTGAATATGGATGACTCCGACGTACCCAAGGATTCCTGTTTCAGCACAAAATATGACTCCGCCGGCAGCTTCGCCCGGACCTCGCCAGCAAAATTCTTCGCGATTGTCTATCATGGAGAATTCCTGCTCACAATGGAGAAACCAGACGTGGCCGAGACTCAGACGAACGGATTGGAAGTACTCGAAACTCGAGAATGGCTTGATTCCCTCGACTATGTGTTAGCTGAAGGCGGCCCGGAGCGCGCCGGACGTTTACTGCAGCAGTTGTCGTTGCACGCCAAGCGGGCCGCGGGAGTCAACCTTCCGTTCACAGCCACCACCCCTTATCAGAACACAATCCCCGTGACGCAGCAGCCGCCATTTCCCGGCAGTCAAGAGATGGAGCGACGCATCAAGAGCCTCGTCCGCTGGAACGCGCTGGCCATGGTGGTACGTGCCAACAAGCTGCAGGAAGGCATCGGCGGGCACATTTCGACCTTCGCTTCGGCGGCTACTCTTTACGAAGTGGCGTTCAATCATTTCCTGCGCGCCCAAACCGAAACCGGCGACCGCGACCTCGTCTATTTCCAAGGGCATGCTGCCCCCGGCATGTATGCCCGCGCCTATCTCGAAGGCCGCATCCCCCGGCAGAAGCTGGAGAACTTCCGCCGCGAACTGAAACCCGGCGGCGGCCTCTCCTCTTATCCTCACCCCTGGCTCATGCCTGATTTCTGGGAGTTCCCTACAGTTTCGATGGGATTGGGACCCATCCAGGCGATCTACCAGGCCCGCTTTATCCGCTATCTCGAAAATCGTGGGCTGAAGCTGTCGACCGATGGCAAAGTCTGGGCTTTTCTCGGCGACGGTGAAATGGATGAGCCCGAGTCCCTGGGCTCCATCACCCTGGCCTCGCGGGAACGGCTCGACAATTTGATCTTCGTGGTGAACTGCAACCTGCAACGTCTGGACGGCCCAGTTCGCGGGAACGGCAAGATCATTCAGGAACTTGAAGCCATTTTCCGTGGCGCCGGCTGGAACGTCATCAAGGTCATCTGGGGCGGCGACTGGGATTCCTTGATCCGCAGCGATCGCGACGGTCTGCTGGTCAGGCGCATGGGCGAGATCAGTGATGGTCAGTATCAGAAATATTTCGTCGAGAGTGGCGCTTACTTCCGCCAAAACTTCTTCGGAACCGATCCCCGTCTGCTCAAGATGGTCGAGCATCTTTCCGACGAACAACTCGCGCGCATGAGGTTGGGAGGACACGATCCCATCAAAGTCCACGCCGCATATAAGGCAGCCGTAGAGAACCGCGGCTCCCCAACGATTATTCTGGCTAAGACCATCAAGGGCTATGGCCTGGGGGAGGCCGGCGAGGGCAAGAACATCACCCATCAGCAGAAAAAGCTGAATGACGACGAACTGCAGATGTTCCGCTCACGATTCGGCATTCCCATCCCCGATGATGAACTTCACGACGCTCCGTTCTATCGTCCCGCGGATGACAGCCCCGAAATCACCTACATGAAGGAGCGCCGCAAGCAACTGGGCGGCTATCTGCCAGAACGCAAAGTGCGAGCGAAACCGATCAGCCCGGTCTCTGAATCCCACTTCGAGGAGTTCTACAAAGGCACCGAGGGCCGCGACGTTGCGACTACGATGGTCTTCGTCCGGCTGCTGGGGAAATTGCTGCGCGACCCGGAGATCGGAAAGTTCATCGTGCCCATCATTCCGGATGAAGCTCGCACCTTTGGCATGGAAGCGCTGTTCCGCCAGGTCGGCATTTACTCCAGCGTCGGCCAACTTTATGAGCCGGTCGACATGGACACCCTCCTTTATTACAAGGAAGCCAAGGACGGACAGATCCTGGAGGAAGGCATCACTGAAGCCGGATCGATGTGCTCATTCATCGCAGCCGGTACGGCGTATGCGAACCACGGAATCAACACGATTCCGTTTTTCATTTATTACTCGATGTTTGGCTTTCAGCGCATCGGAGATCTGATCTGGGCCGCAGCTGACATGCGCACGCGCGGCTTCCTGGTTGGAGGCACCGCTGGCCGCACCACGCTTGCCGGCGAAGGCCTGCAGCATCAGGACGGTCACAGTCACGTGCTCGCGCTCTCCGTGCCAAATCTGCTCGCCTACGATCCTGCATTCGCCTATGAAATTGCCGTCATCATTCAGGACGGCATCAAGCGTATGTATGTGGATCAGGAATCCATCTTCTACTACCTGACTGTCACCAACGAGCCCTTGCCCATGCCCGAGATGCCCCATGGACCGGAAGTCCGAGACGGCATTTTGAAAGGTTTATATCGTTTCAAGGCCTCGGAAAAAAAGGACGCCAAGCTGCGCGCCCAGCTCTTCGGCAGTGGCACCATCATGTTCGAAGTGCTCAAGGCCCAGCAGATTCTGGAAGAGAAATACGCAGTCGCCGCAGACGTTTGGAGCGTGACCAGCTACAAACGGCTCTACCAAGATGGAAATGACTGCGAGCGCTGGAACATGCTGCATCCGGGCGACACTCCGCGAATCCCATTTGTCACGCAATGTCTGAAAGAAGCACCCGGGGTCTTTGTGGCCGCATCGGATTATATGAAGGTGCTTCCGGAATCGATTTCGCAGTGGGTGCCGCGTCCGCTGGTGGCCCTGGGTACGGATGGTTTCGGCCGCAGCGAGGGTCGGGCTTCGCTCCGCGACTTCTTCGAGGTAGATGCCAAGCACATCGTGCTGGCAACGTTGAACGCGCTGTCCCGTGATAAACAGATCGCACCAGAGACGCTCCAGAAGGCGATCAAAGACCTGGGCATCAATCCGGAGAAGCCGAACCCGGCCAACACTTAGTAGCGATGCTGGAACAACGGAGAAAAAGTTAAAGTGACAGAATTCAAGCTACCGGAACTCGGCGAAAACATCGACCAGGGGGACCTCGTCCGGCTGATGATTTCGCCCGGCATCGCCATCACCCAAGGCCAGGCAGTGATGGAACTAGAAACCGACAAGGCAGTCGTCGAAGTTCCATCCACCGTGAGCGGCGTCGTGAAAGAGGTCCGCGTTAAAGAGGGCGAGAAGATCAAGGTTGGCCAAGTGATCTTCACTTTCGACAACGGGGCAGGCACTGTAGCGCCTGCACCCTCGTCCCCGAAGGAACCCAAGGCCCAGCAGGCTGCTGCCGCCGCATCAGGCGCGACCGCCACAATGCAACTGCCCAGGACCGAAACCCAACCGACGTCAGCGCCACGCTCCGCTCCCGCGATGCCCAGTCCAGCTTCATCAAGTCCCACTTCAGGAGCATCGGCCAACCTTGGCCCAACCGAGTTCAAGCTTCCCGAACTCGGAGAGAACATCTCCCAGGGCGATCTCGTCCGGCTCATGATTTCTCCTGGCATCAAGGTCTCCGAGGGCCAGCCCGTGATGGAACTGGAGACCGACAAAGCGGTGATCGAAGTTCCCTCGACGATCAGCGGGATTGTCAAAGAGGTTCGCGTCAAGCCAGGTGAGAAGGTTAAAGTTGGCGATGTCATCTTCACGCTCGAGGGCGCTGCTGCGCCGCAGGCGGAGCGGCCCAGACACGTTCCAGTCGAGCACGTTTCCGGTCAGCAGGGGGCGCGTCTCGCTTTCCAGGCCGCGATTCAAGCCGAGGGCAAAACCGAGGAACAAGCGCTTCCACCCGACCAGCCGCAGCAGCTTCCTCCCAGCTTTACCATGCCGGCTCAACTCGAAAAAGTTGCAGGCGCCGAGCGCGGAGAACCAATCCCCGCGGCCCCGCATGTCCGTCGATTAGCGCGCGAGGTCGGCGTCGACATTCACAAGGTGAAAGGAACCGGCCCCGGTGGCCGTATCAGCGAGCACGACGTCAAGGCGCATTCGAAAGCGCTGCTCGCTTCGGCTGCGGCTACGCAAGCGCCACGCGGAGCCCAATTCGCTCAGCCGGAGTTGCCGGATTTCACCAAGTGGGGAAAGGTCGAGCGCGTCTCGATCCGCGGTGTAAGGCGCAAGACCGCGGAACATCTATGGCAGGCTTGGACCACGGTCCCCCACGTCACGCAGAACGATAAGGCCGATATCACGGAACTCGAGCATCTACGCGCGCGCTTTGCTCCCAAGGCGGAAGAGGCCGGCGGCAAAATGACGGTCACCGCCATCGCCTTGAAGGTGTGCTCATCCGCGCTGAAAATTTTTCCTCAGTTCAATGCCAGCATCGACCTCTCCAAAGACGAAATCGTCTACAAGCAATACATCAATATCGGCGTCGCCGTGGATACCGACCGTGGTCTGCTGGTACCGGTAATTCGTGACGTTGACAAGAAAAATATCGTCGAGCTCGCCGCGGAACTCACCCAGCTTTCCAAGAAAGCCCGTGAAAAGAAGATTACCCTGGCGGAAATGGAAGGCGGCACTTTCACGATTACCAACCTCGGTGGAATCGGTGGCACCGGATTCTCTCCTATCGTGAATTATCCCGAGGTCGCGATTCTGGGCCTGTCGCGCTCCAGCATGGAACCGGTGTGGCTCAACGGAAAGTTCGAACCGCGGCTGGTGCTGCCAGTGTCATTGTCTTACGATCACCGGTTGATCGACGGCGCGGATGCCGCCAGATTCTTGCGTTGGATCGCGGAAGCCTTCGAGCAGCCGTTCCTGTTGTCAGTGCAAGGATGAAGACGTCATCCGCAATCTGTCATCCTGAGCGGAGCGGCTGCTGCGTAAAGCGCAGCAGCCGCGGAGTCGAAGGACCCTGCGTTGCTGACTGACATGTTCGCTGCAAGGCGTTCTCACATAGATTCCGAATGACAGAGGCGACAAATTTGCACATCGCGGTGATCGGCGCAGGCCCAGGCGGCTATGCAGCCGCTTTCCTCGCCGCCGACCTCGGAATGAAAGTCACGCTGATTGACCCGGAACTGAATCCGGGGGGCGTCTGCCTTTACCGCGGCTGTATCCCGTCCAAGGCCCTTCTCCACATCGCGAAGCTGATCGACGAAACCCGCCACGCGAAAAACTGGGGAATTGACTACAGCGATCCGAAGATCGACCTATCCCGGCTGCGTTCCTGGAAAGAAGGCGTCGTCAAAAAACTGACCGGCGGCTTAGGCCTGCTGTCCAAACAACGAAAGGTCGAATACATCCAAGGCAGAGCGGCGTTCGAGAATTCGAATACGCTTCGCATCAACCGCACAAACGGTGCCGAGGAGTCGGTTACCTTCGACCGAATCGTCATCGCTACCGGCTCGCGGCCAGCGATCATTCCCAGCCTTAAACTCGAAACCCCGCACATGATGGATTCCACTTCCGCGCTCGACCTCAGCGAAGTCCCCGGCACTCTGCTAGTAGTCGGCGGCGGCTACATCGGCCTCGAACTCGGTACGGTGTACGCCGCGCTCGGCTCCAAAGTTTCCGTCGTCGAGATGCTGCCCGGCCTCCTGCCAGGTGCGGATCGCGATCTTGTCCTCCCCCTGCACAAGCGCATAGAGAAGATTTTCGATTCCATCCTGCTCAACACAACTGTCTCTGCGGTTAAAGAAGACCCCAACGGAATTCGCGTCACCTTCGACGGCCCAGAAGTGAAAGAACGCGAGAAGCTATTCGACAAGGTTCTAGTTTCAGTCGGACGCAAACCCAATTCCGAAATCCCGGGCCTCGAGAAAACTCACGTCAAACTGGGCCAGCGCGGATTCATTCAGGTAAATAAGCAACTGCAGACGGACGACCCAGCCATCTACGCCATCGGCGACGTAGTCGGCGAACCCATGCTCGCCCATAAGGCCATGCACGAAGGACGCACCGCGGCCGAAGCCATTGCCGGGCACAAAGTCGCCTTCGAGCCCAACGCCATCCCCGCGGTCGTCTTCACCGATCCCGAGATCGCCTGGTGCGGTCTCACCGAAACTCAGGCGCAGAAAGATAATCGCGAAATCAAAGTTGCCAAGTTCCCCTGGGCCGCTTCGGGACGCGCCATGACCATCGACCGAACCGAAGGCATGACCAAACTCCTTATTGATCCGCAGACTGAACGCGTGCTGGGCGTAGGAATTGTCGGCGTCGGCGCGGGCGAACTTATCGCCGAGGGAGTGCTCGCCATCGAGATGGGCGCACTCGCCAAAGATATTGCTCTCACCATCCATCCGCATCCCACGCTCTCGGAAACGATTATGGAATCAGCCGAGGTTTTCTTCGGCACCAGCACTGATGTCTATCGCCCCAAACGTCCATAAGAACTCAAGCCGATTCCGCGAGGTCGGCTTTCCTTTCGGTACAATGAACTCTCGCTCTGCTCAGGCATCTTTCGCGGGCGCATGATTCGCGTCAATTCGCGCCCTTCCTCTGGAGAAGGAACCATGTCTTCGTTTTTCTTTAAGCGAGCCTGCTGGCTGGTGTTGTGCGCAGTGATCTCCCTGACCGCCGCTGCGCAACTGCCAGGCGTACCTAAGACCACGCCCGAGCCTACTACGTCGCCAGTAACGGACCCACTAGGCCGTGACACTCCCAACGGCACCATATACGGATTTCTCCATGCCGCTCAGGCGGGAAACTACTCCGTGGCAGCGCAGTATCTGCAAATGACCAACGCCAAGCGCGCGGCGCAAGGCGAGGAACTCGCCAAAAAGCTGAAGAGTGTGATGGACCGCGCATTTTCCGGCAACCTGAGGCTGATCAGCAATCTGCCAGAGGGATCTCCACAGGAAGGATCTTCTCCAAACCAGCAGCGCATCGGTGCTTTGTCCGCCGGAGATGTTGATGCGGACCTCGATCTGGTTCGCGTCCCCGATTCCGGAGGCGTGAAAATCTGGTTGATCTCCTCTGACACCTTGGCCAAAGTTCCCGATCTTTACGACCGGCTCGCGGTCCATCAGGTGGAGGCCCATCTGCCTGATTTCCTGGTGCAGTACGAGTTCTTGGGGATCGCGATATGGCAATGGCTGGCTATCCTGCTGGCCATCCCCATCTCCGCGGCCTTGGGTTGGCTCACGGTCCGGTTGCTGGGCCTGTATCAGAAACTACGCCGCCATCCTCCAATATCCCGGCCGGATGCCTGGAATGCCATCTCGAACCCGCTCTGGCTTGTTTTTGCCACCATTTACGACGGCGGGCTCGTGCGACAAATCGGCTTGCCCTTATTGCCGCGCCACCACTACCAGGAAGTCATCGGCGTGGTGTTCATCATCGCATGGGCTTGGTTGCTCTCTCGAATCGTTCAGCAGATAGCACGGCAGGTTCGAGAACGCGCAATCCGCGCCGGCCGCACCGGCACTGGGTCGCTCCTGCTTCTCGGTGAACGTGTTCTCAAAGCCATTATTTCCATCGCCGCTATCTTTGCCATACTCAACTCTCTCGGCGTCAACATGACCACCGCCCTCGCCGGACTGGGCATCGGCGGAATCGCGATCGCCTTCGCCGCCCAGAAAACTCTGGAGAATCTTTTCGGCGGCGTTTCTCTGCTTGGAGATGAAGTCATCCGCGTCGGCGACATATGCCGCTTTGGTGACAAGACCGGAACGGTGGAAGATATCAGCCTCCGCTCCACTCGCATCCGCACTCCTGAACGAATCGAGCTCTCCATCCCCAATGGCTCGCTCGCTACCATGAACATCGAGAACCTGAGCCGCCGCGATAAAATCCTTTTCAATACCAAGCTGAGCCTGCGCTATGAAACCTCGGCCGATCAGTTGCGCTACGTGCTCGCCCAGATTCGCCGCCTCCTTTATGAGCATCCCAAAGTCGAAACCGACGGCGCCCGCATCCGATTCATTGGATACGACAATAGTGCGCTAAACTTGGAGGTCTTCTGCTACACACTAACCAGGGACGGCGCCGAGTTTCTGGCAATTCAGGAAGATCTTCTGCTCAGAATCATGGATATCGTCGAGGCCTCAGGCACAACTTTCGCCTTTCCCTCGCGCGTTCTTTATCTCGGTCGCGACCGCGGCTTGGACCAGGAGAAGACTGCGGCTGTCTCGTACCAAGTGCAACAGTGGCGAGAGAGCAGCCAGTTGCCCTTTCCCGATTACGCACCTTCCGAAATCTCCGGGTTCAGTAATTCGCTGCCTTATCCCGAGCCGGATTCGGCATTAAGGAGCAGAAAATGAAAGAACGCCTCGGTTTGACGCTACTGGGTTCCATCCTGTTGTGCGTCACCGTGGCACTTTGCTCAGAGGAGATTTTGATGCAGAATGCTTCCATGCCCGCCAAAACATCCGCTGCCAGCGCTTCGCCTGCGTGGATGCACGACTCGACTGCCAAGCTGCAAAACGAACTGACCGCGAAGTACGGCGCTCAACAAAAACCCCGGCTCGAGCGTGGTCTTCACCAGGTAGCCGAGTTCTGGCGCGCGGAAGACGGCGATGCGGCCGCGTTCGAGCAGTTCGTGCGCACCAATTTCGCCGGCGACCAGGACACTCTCGACACCCTGTTCTATCGCTTCCAGAGCCTGCTTGAACAACTCGACGGCCACATGCACGAAATCAACCGCGAGTTTAATCAACAATCCGACCTCGACCTCGGCCCGGTGCTTCCCTTCGACGAAGTATTCGCCGGCTACGATCCCTCCGCACATGTGCTCGGCGATTTCTTCGATAACAAACTCGCATTCACGGTTCTCCTGAACTTCCCTCTCACCACGCTCGACGAACGCCTGAAGAACGGCTCGACCTGGAGCCGCCGCCAGTGGGCTGAAGCCCGCCTCGCGCAGCGTTTCGACAAACGCATCCCAGCCGAGGTCAACCTGGCCATCGCCCAGGCCGGAGCCGAATCCGGCCAATACATCGCGCAGTACAACATCTGGATGTACCACCTGCTTGATCCCCAGGGCCAGCGTCTCTTCCCGCCCAAGATGCGCCTGCTCAGTCACTGGAACCTGCGCGACGAAATCAAGGCCGACTATTCCGACGGGCAAAGCGGTCTGGCGAAGCAGCGCATGATACAGCAGGTGATGGAGCGCATCGTCACACAAACCATTCCTCAAGTCGTCATCAACAACCCCGCCGTGGATTGGAATCCGTACACCGACGAAGTCCGGCCCGCAGCTGTGAAAGATTCCGATGCCGCACCCGACAGCCGCGCCATCACGAACGCCCCAGAGCCTGACACTCGCTACGCCACTTTGCTGAAAACGTACCAAGCCTCTCGCAAGGCTGATCCCTATTCTCCGACCGCTCCCACGCTGATCGACCGCCGCTTCCAGGAAGACCGCGAAATCCCGGAAGCCCGCGTGAAAGCCATGCTGGAGCAGGTGCTGAGTTCACCGCTGGTGGCGCGAACCGCGCAGTTGATCCAGGCTCGGCTCGGCCGCCCCCTCGAGCCATTCGACATCTGGTACAACGGCTTTCGCCCCGGCAGCCAATACACCGAGGCGCAGTTGGACGAGATCGTCGCAAAAAAGTATCCCACCGCCGAAGCCTATCAAAAAGACATTCCCAACCTGCTCATCAAGCTCGGCTTTTCTCAGGATCGTGCCCAGTATGTCGCCAACAACATCATCGTCGATCCGGCACGCGGCTCAGGCCACGCCATGGGGTCGGCGATGCGTTCCCAAAAAGCTCACCTGCGCACCCGTGTTGAAAAAACCGGCATGAACTACAAAGCATTCAACATCGCCGTGCATGAGATGGGACACAACGTCGAGCAAACATTCTCGCTTAACGACAACGACTACACCCTGCTGCAAGGCGTGCCCAACACAGCTTTCACCGAAGCGCTCGCGTTCGTCTTCCAGGGCCACGACCTCGAACTGCTCGGCCTTCCCGCACCCGATGCCAAAAGCCAGGCGGAAAAAATCTTGAATGACTTCTGGGGCACGTATGAAATTGCCGGGGTCGCCCTGGTGGATATGGCCGTCTGGCACTGGATGTACGACCATCCCCAAGCCACCCCCAAACAACTTGACCAGGCCACGGTGCAGATCTCGAAAGACGTCTGGAACCGCTATTACGCACCCGTTTTTCACAAGAACGATGTCGTCTTGCTCGGAGTCTATTCGCACATGATCGACTCGTTCCTCTATCTTCCCGACTACCCGATCGGTCACATGATCGCCTTCCAGATCGAGGAGCAAATGAAGAAATCGGGCGCCATCGGTCCCGAGTTCGAGCGCATGGCCAAGATGGGACGCATCAGCCCCGACCTCTGGATGGAACGAGCGACTGGCCGCCCGGTGGGCCCGGAAGCCTTGTTGGAAGCAACACAACAGGCGCTAGCTGCCAACAGCAAACCCTGACCCAACCACGTCACTCGCGTTGCTTAGAATCAAGACTTACGCATTGGAGGAGAATCGTTGAGTGCAACCAAATCGGTTGACGGCTGGTCGGGCGTGATCAACGGCCGCCCCAAAGTGGGTGATTCCGCGGAACGGACACGCCGTACCAGCATGAAAGACATCATCTCTTTCACCGAAATGACAGGCGATCACAATCCGCTGCACTACGACCGCAAACTCGCGGAGGAGTCGATTTTTGGCAAGCTCATCGTGCAGGGCGGTGTCACTTCCGGCATCCTGAACGCCTTGGTCGCAGAGGATCTGCCCGGCCCGGGAACGGTTTCTCTTTCCGTCGAATGGAAATTCGTCAAAGCCGTCGGGGTCGACGAGGAAATCACTGGCCGGGTTGAGATCAAGGAAGTCCGCCCGGACAAGCCGATCTGCAGAATCGAGACTACCGTGCGCAATCAGGCAGGCGACATATGCCTCACCGGCACCGCCACTGTCTACACCGTTCCGCTCCGCAGAGTGTGAAGCCACAATGCTCACAAAGTCGCCTGCTCGCGCTTCGGCTTCACCCGACCGGGCTGCTGACGCGTCGCGATGGCGGGTGCTGGCTTTACTGTCGATCGCAATTGTCCTCTCACTGACGGCTTGGTTTTCAGCAACCGCAATCATGCCTGAACTGAAACGTGAATGGAACCTCTCGCCTTTCATCCTCGCTTGGCTGACCAATGGTGTGCAGATCGGTTTCGTCTGCGGCGCCTTGGGCGCCAGCCTTGTCAACCTTCCCGACATTGTTCGTCTCAGAACGCTGATGGCGTTGTCTGCCTTGTTGGCAGCGATCGCGAATGCGTCGCTCCTATTGGACCACGGTCCCGTCGGCGCGATCGCAACCCGAGTCGTGACCGGGTTCGCCTTGGCCGGCGTCTATCCACCCGCTCTCAAACTTGTCTCGACATGGTTCAATCGCGATCGCGGTCTCGCGCTCGGAACCGTAATCGCTGCCTTGACGCTCGGGTCCTCCATGCCCCATCTTTTTCGCAGCCTTTCGAGCACGGTGGATTGGCGGTTCGTGGTCAAAACGTCCACTCTCGCCACCTCGATTGGAGCGGCTCTCTTTCTATTCTTCGCTCGCGAGGGACCCTATCCCTTTGGCCGCGCCCTCTTCGATCCGCGGCAGGCGGGCGCTGTCTTCCGCGATCGAGACCTCCTGCTCGCCAATCTCGGTTATTTCGGACACATGTGGGAACTCTACGCCATGTGGGCATGGCTCCTGGTCTACGTAAACGACGCCCTCGCCGCCCAGCACATGTCGGTGGTCGGCCGCGCGTCTTTCCTCACTTTCGTGGCGATCGGGACGGGCGCGTTCGGCTGCGTCCTGGGAGGGATTCTGTCCGATCGCATCGGGCGCACTCTAACAACCGCCGGGATGATGATGGTTTCGGGGGCCTGTGCCGCGGCGATCGGCTTTGCCTTTGATGGGCCGCCGTGGCTATTCATCACGATCCTCGTGATCTGGGGGATCTCCGTCATCGGAGACTCCGCGCAGTTTTCCGCAATGGTTACTGAACTCGCTGATCAGCGCTTTGTCGGTACCGCACTTTCAGTGCAACTCGGCCTGGGATTTGCTTTGACCGTTGTGGCGATTTGGCTGATGCCTCGGATCGCCGACCTCCTGGGCTCCTGGCGATGGACATTCCTCGTCTTGGTTCCAGGCCCGTCGATTGGAGTGTCTGCAATGCTGTTGGTGCGGAGCCGCCCGGCCAGTCTTAGGCTGGCAAATGGAATGCGCTAAAATCCTGTAGTTTCTAACGGCCGGAGATTTGGGGTACGCGCACCTCTCGCCGTGCGACGTGCGACCACCACCGCAAAATAAGGTGAGTAGGCCAGTAAACTAACACCGGCACCATCACCAGGTAAGCCGCCAAATAGACCATCCCCGGCACAAAACGCTGCTCGTGAAAGAATGGCCCACGCGCCCAGTTCACATCGAACTGCGGACGCCAGAAGTAGTTGATTGGAACCACAATCCACGCGGTGACCGTCTGATATTTCCAGGCCCGCTCATCGTAGCCCAACCGCCAGATCGCCCACAAAAGCAGCGGCGGCATCACGACGTGAAACAAACTTAGCAACCTCACAAACAAAGGCACATGAGGATCAAACATATATTCCGTGCCTCCGAGAATGTGCGCTCCAGTGAGAACCGCCCCCATCAAGTCGATGGTATAGAGGGTCTGAAAAAGCAGCAGCCCACACGCCTGCCACGAAAAAATCAGCGGAGTCTCCCACCAAAGCGCCGCCGCAATGAACAAATTCCCCAGATCACAGAAGTACAGAAAGTTCTGCAACCCATACTGATGCCAGTAGACCGGCATCCACACCAGCACCCACAAGCTCCAGCCAACCTTGAGCCAAAGGGGGACGCGCATGCCCGCCATTGTACCCGTCCAGAAAACAGACAGCTTACCCCCCGCACTTGCGGAGATCAGACCCCGCAAGTCATTGCTGTCCTTGTACTTTCTCCCCCATCGCCCATTACCTACGTAACTTGAAGCTGCCCACCACAGTACCTACGATTCCAGTATGAAGTACAACGCCCTTTTATTCTGTCCCGATGACAAAACCGCTCGCGTGCTCACTCAGGTTTTGACCGACTTGGAGTTTCGAGTTGAGCCCTGCAACGAACCCTTTGCCGCAGTGAAGAAGCTGATGGCCGAGCACTTCGACGCCATCGTGGTGGACTGTGATAGTGAGCAAAATGGCGCCCTGCTGTTCAAGAGCGCGCACAATTCCGGATCCAACCAGTCGTCGCTTGCCGTGGCTGTCGTCGAAGGTCAGGCCGGGGTTGCCAAGGCGTTCCGCATCGGCGCTAACCTGGTGTTGACCAAACCGATCAATGTTGAACAGTCCAAGGGCACGCTGCGCGTAGCCCGTGGCCTGCTCCGGAAAACCGATTCTGCCAAACCAGCAGTGCAAGCGCCGTCCAAGCCCGTTACCAGTATCGATGCCAGGCGTCCGTCCGCTTCTCAAGTTTCCGAGACAAAAGCTGCATTTCCGTCCTTGCCGGCGCAGCCGCTTCCATCTCCGATTCCCGCCGTGAGCGCTTCCATGTTCGACGTCGAACAGGAACCCGCTCCCAAGCCGGAGCCGACAGAAGCCGCACTGCTCGAGTCGATGTCAGATCCGTCGCCCACATCCACCACCGCGAGAGAGTATCCGTGGCAACCAGTCTCCAAGCCCGCTGCGGAATCGATGGCGACTGCTCTCCGGCGCGCAGCCGAAGCCACTGGAAGGTTAGAAGCGTCCCCATCGGCAAACGTAACCGACGCGCCCATCAGTCACGCCTACACCAGCAGCATGGCATCCGGCCAGGGGGCAGCCGCTGCTCCCGCCAAAATACCAGTGCAGTCCCACGGCGAACTGGAGATGCCACAAGTGAATGCGCCCACATTCTCTTCGCTTGGCGACGCGTCCAATGAAGCTGCATCAGGCGGTGGTAAGAAGACCATTCTGATCGCAGCCGCCGTTCTGGTTGCCGTCGCAGCCCTCGGCTATGTCGGCTGGACGAAAATGCATTCGGCCAGCGCGACTCCGGCGAGTCAAACAATCACTGCTCGCCCGCAGACTGCTCCGTCGCAACCTCAGATTCAGGCTCCAGTTCCGCCAGCCGTTCCGCCGTCAGCGCCCACGTCTCAGGCTTCAGCCAACACAACGACACCACTGCCCACAGAGAGTTCGCCCGCGGTCGAGCAGATGCCCGATATCACGCTCTCTACAACTGAGACGCATCCTCTGGCGCCGGCACCAAAGAAGTCGACTTCCATCATCGCACCCAACACCGTGGTTCGAACCTCGCCGGATGCGAAGGCATCGGCACCGCTCGTGGTCAAGAACGAAACCTCCAACCCCACTCCGCCGCCCCCAGCGGCGCAGGACGCGCTACAACCACCTGCTCCCGGATCTTTGGGTGTTGCTTCGAACGCCAACGATCAGGCCATTTCTGGAATCATGAGTACGACTGGAGCGGCCCTGCCGCAACAGGCCCCCCCCCAGAAAATAAAAATATCCCAGGGTGTGTCGCAGGGATTGCTTATCAAAAGTGTTGACCCCGTGTATCCGCCGCTGGCCCGGCAAATGCGCCTCCAGGGCTCAGTCGAACTCCTCGCCAACATTGGCAAGGATGGCAGCATCACGTCGGTCAAGGCGCTCAATGGCGATTCGGTTCTGTCGCACGCCGCCATCGATGCGGTCAAGCAGTGGAAATACAAACCCTACTACCTCGACGACCAACCTGTCGAAATCCAGACCCAGATCACGGTAAACTTCAAACTTCCGTAAACTTTTGCCGCGGGAAGCGGCAAAGCACGGCGCCAGGATTGAATCCTCGCGCCGTTTTGCCTTCTGTTCACCAGCTATAATAGACAGATGCTCGCCCGCCGAAATCCTTTTCGGCAGGTGCTGCCCAAGTTTGTTTCGCTGTGACCCGCGATAGCTGAGAGCTGAAAGCTAAGAGCTAGAAGCCAGGAGCTAGGCTGCCGTTATGGACTTCAAACTAATAAGCGACTACAAACCGAAGGGCGATCAGGCCAAAGCCATCGAATCCTTAACCAGAGGTCTATTCGATCGCGAACAACATCAAGTTCTGCTAGGTGTAACCGGCTCCGGCAAGACCTACACCGCAGCCAAAGTCATCGAACACCTGAACCGCACCACGCTGGTCATGGCCCACAATAAAACCCTCGCCGCCCAGCTCTACCACGAATTCAAAAACTTCTTCCCCCAAAACGCCGTCGAGTACTTCGTCTCTTACTACGATTTTTATCAACCCGAAGCTTACGTCCCCGCTGCGGATCTTTACATCGAGAAGGAAGCCACCATCAACGATGAGTTGGACAAGCTGCGGCTTTCAGCTACCCGGTCGCTTTTCGAGCGGCGCGATTGTCTGATTGTGGCTTCGGTGAGCTGCATCTATGGCCTGGGTTCGCCTGAGGCTTATTACGGGATGATGTTGTTCCTGGAGAAGGGGCAAAAGATCAAGCGTGAGGACATCACCCGCAAGCTCGTCGAAATTCTTTACGAGCGCACCGATGGCGATTTTCGCCGGGGAACTTTTCGCGTGCGCGGCGACGTCATCGAGATTTTTCCTACTTATGACGACATGGCTTATCGCGTCGAGCTTTGGGGGGATGAGGTTGAAGCGCTTTCGCAGATTGATCCGTTGTTTGGGACGGTTAAACAGAAGTATGTGCGGTTGCCGATTTATCCCAAGACGCATTACGTGATGAAGCCCGAGACTCGGAACAAAGCCGTCGACTCCATCAAGGAAGAATTGAAGTGGTGGGAAGCGGAGCTGGAGAAGCAAGGGCGCGTGGTCGAGGCGCAGCGGGTTCATCAGCGAGTTATGTTCGATCTTGAAATGATCAAATCGGTCGGATACTGCCACGGCATTGAAAATTATTCGCGGCACTTTACGGGACGCCTTCCGGGTGAGCCACCCCCGACTTTGCTCGACTACTTCCCTCGCGACTACCTGATGTTCATTGACGAATCACATCAGACCGTGCCGCAGTTGCACGGCATGTATCACGGCGATCGCTCGCGCAAGGAGACGCTAGTCGAGTACGGCTTCCGTTTGCCGTCGGCGTTGGACAATCGCCCGCTTACCTTCGAAGAGTTCGAGCATCGCATGGGCCAGATGATTTATGTCTCGGCGACGCCGGGCCCCTATGAGCTGACCAAGTCGGCGGGAGTGGTGATCGAGCAAATCATCCGGCCCACGGGCCTGGTCGATCCTCCGGTCGAAGTGCGTCCGGTCAAGGGACAGATTGACGACCTGCTGCATGAAATCCGCGAACGAACCGCCCGCGGCGAGCGCGTGCTGGTCACGACGCTGACCAAGCGCATGGCAGAAGATCTGGCCGAGTATTACAGCGAAGTGGGCGTGAAGTGCCGCTACATGCACTCCGAGATCGAGACCCTGGAGCGGGTGAAGATCCTGCGCGACCTGCGCAAGGGCGAGTTCGACGTTCTGATCGGGATCAACCTGCTGCGTGAAGGACTCGACCTGCCCGAAGTTTCCCTGGTGGCCATCCTCGATGCGGATAAAGAAGGCTTCCTGCGCTCGAGCGGAGCGCTCATCCAGACCATGGGCCGCTGCGCCCGCAATCTGAATGGGAGGGCCATTCTTTATGCCGACCGCATGACCGACTCCATGAAGAAGGCCATGGGCGAGACCGACCGCCGGCGCGCCATCCAGGAGGCCTACAACCTAGCCAACGGGATCACACCCGAGTCCATTGTCCGCCCGTTGGACATGTCGCTGGCGCGCATCATCGAGGCCGACTACACCGACCTGACCGCCGGCGAGATCGAGGGCATCCCCGAATTCAAGTCGCAGGAAGACCTGGATGCCTATGTCCGCAAACTGGAAAGCGACATGCGCGAAGCCGCCAAGCGCTTCGAATTTGAGAAGGCGGCGAAGTTGCGGGATACAATCAAAGAACTAAGAACCAAAGAGTTTCTGTTCGCGTAGATCTGCGTTCAAAAATCGGTTCATGGGAAGGATACGACTTCAGTCGTGCCGCCCAGACCCCTAAATGAAGGGCTTTAGCGCCCGAGGGTGCAACTGTTAAGACAAGATCTTTTACCCATCGGCCGTCTGCAAAGGTAGAATGCAGCGATGAACGAAGAAATTTCCGAACTGCTGAAAAAGGCGCTGGCTCTGCCGCCAGCGGCACGGGCAGCTTTAGCCGGCTCGCTCCTTGAGAGTCTTGACGAAACCGTGGACGAAGGGGCGGAAGCGGAGTGGCAGAAGGAGATTGCTCTCCGCATGCAGGAGTTGGATTCAGGCAGGGTAAAGCCTGTGGCCTGGGCGGAGGCGCGCCAGCAAATCGCAGCCATTCTCCATCGCCGGTGAACAATGGCCGGTAAGCGGATCGAGATTCATCCGGCTGCCCTTGAGGAACTGAAATCTGCCGTGGAGTGGTACCTGCAACGCAGTGAGCCTGCCGCCGAGGAATTTGTTGCCGAAGTAGATCGCGCCGTAGCCCTGGTGATCGAATCGCCGAGGCGTTGGCCGGTCGGCGAGTACTTCACTCGCAGATTTGTTTTGCACAGGTTTCCTTTCGCAATCACTTACCGAGAAAATGATTTGGGCGTGCAAATTCTCGCGATTGCTCATGGTCACCGCCGCCCTGGATACTGGAAGGAGCGGCTGTAGCAGATAGACCAAGGGATGGGATAAAGTCAGAGACCCCACCCCACCCTAACGTCGAAAAGCACGATGTTATGATGGGCCGCCCGCCACGTGAAAGAAATCGAAGTGAGTACCATTGATCGGCTCGCACATGATACCGAGGTTCTATCTCGAGCAGTTCTCTTCTCCATCCAAACGTGGAAAAGATAAACCGGGCAGAATCTGGGTTTACGAGCGCGGGAAAAAACCTGATGAACGCTCGACTACTGTACAGGGATTTGAGAACGGTTATTTCGCCTACGTCAATCCCGACGGCACCGTGGAAGAGACGTTTCGAGACGGTGCTCGCGGAGCACGAGGCCGAATGCAACGATGTGCTCCTATGCTCAAAGTTCGAGGCCTTTCATTGGCCGCACGGCGCAACAGACAAGCTCGCATTCTACATCGCCCTTCTGTACTCACGCGCAACGCCGCGTAGAGCCTACTCTTCAAAACAATGGACGAAGATACTCGATGAGTTGCGTGAAACCATCGAAGACGTCGCTCTAATAAAGGAAATCGCAGATGCGACCGCACTTTTGCTTGAGTGGGTCTTTCCGTGCAACTTGTGGCATGTGCCGCGCGGGCCTTTGACATGGAACAAATTACACGGCCGCAGCGTCGCCGCTAACCCTACAGGTGATCTCGCGGGCGAACTCAGCCCAGGTCGCGGTGCCGCGCTGCCCGAGACCCACGCGGGCGCGCCTTCCAGCGTGGTTCTCCCGCCGGGGCGCGGCGATGCGGAACCGGGCTTCTCATTCTGGGCGGCGCCACATAATCTTCGATGATGCCGTACAGGTCAACCCGCCCGCGCTTGCGAAGCGGACAAGGAGCGCGGTCTTCGAGAAGGTACCAGGCTTCGCGGTACTGCTCCCATTGGTTGAGTTTGTCCCCGGGGCACACGCGGATCGTATGTTTTTCGCAAGCCACCGCGAACGGTATGAGGTACCACACGTCTTTCGGAATGCAGTAAATCGCCAGATAGTCGAAGTCGGACGCCCGGTAAAGTCCGTTGGGTCCACATGCGTGCAGCAGGCTGGCCTCGTAGGTTCCGGGCGTTGCCTTGCTGTCCCCATGGTAAGTCGATTTGATCTGAACCCTGACGAAGCGTCCGCCCAGATCCACGATCATGTCGTATTGGGCGCTGTCGCCGATCGGTTTGGCCACCTGGAAGCCGAGTTCAATGGCTTTGGTCATGAAACGAAGCTCGGCCCACTGGCCTCGCTTTTTGTGGTTGCGGATGTCCATGCCGGAGGTTTTCACTTGTTCCCCTGTGTCCCCAAAATAAAAAAGGCGCGGCCGCTGGGCCACGCCTTAATTTTGATCCTATATATAGGCTAGCATTTTTGAAGGGGTAACTGAGCCACGTTTTTGATATTTATATTTGGAATGGTTTCAGCGGGTTAGGAGAATTCGAGGAGTTTGGGGGTATTGACAAGATTTTGGCAATATTCGATTTCCGCTGTGCTCTTCTCCTCCGTCGCGTGAGCAGGTCCCTCAGGGCTAAAGCCCGGTGTTCATCGGGATCGTAACGGCCCGGCTGAAGCCGGGCCCTTCCCAAAACCATTTTCTCGAAATCATTCGAGCGCGAGGTAAGAGTGGCCCACCCCGCACCTAGGTCAAACGCACGTCAAACAAAGCCAGCCAATACTGAAAGGATTGCAGGGCAAAACCGCAGAAGATCAGTCCGATGCCGAAGGCTCCCAGGCGGCGCTCCGGAAGGTTGTCCGCGTAGTATTCGATGTAGGGATTGACCGTCACCCCGATGCCGGTGACAAGACCAGTCACGAGCCCGACCCGGATGGCAAAAGACCAGGCGTGGTCCGCTCGATGCGCGAGCGCGCCGCAGATGAGCGCGGTGGCAATGTAGCCGATGGTACGCACCACCGTTCCCCAAAACTGACGGCGCGAAAGGCGTGCCCGGCGAGACGCAACATAGTCGATCGCAGGACGCATGCCGCGCGAATAGGCAAACACCTGGCCCATTGTAATGAGAGTGCCAAATGCGATTGCGAATTCGAGGCCCAGACTCCGATACAGTCCTGCGCCGAAAGCAAAGCCGCGTATGGCGCTGAACAACGCTTCCCAAGGCAGAGAATAGTGATCCAATCCGCGGGCCGCCCGATTGAGTTCGATCGAAAGCGTGATGCCGGTTGCAACCCCCGCGGCCAGACCAAAAAAAAGACCAAGGCCAAGGCCGTAGCCGACCCCGAAAACGATCGAGTAGGTTACGGCCCGCGTAAGCAACCGCAACGGCCCGTGTTGACCACCTAACAAGTCGTAAGCAAGGTAAAGGCTGCCGAGCACATCCAGGCAGGTACCGGCGATGCTGACGGCCGCAACCGTATGGTGGTCCATTCAACGATTGTAGAGGGAACGGGTTGAAGTCTGCGCTGGAGGGAAGGCCACTCGAGGCGTGTGAACTGGATTCCGGCGGGAACGTCGACCAACTACAGGCTGGCCACTGCGGCTTGGGACTTCCCGCCGCTTTCTTTCTCCGCCTGGCGATCGACCACGGTGAGTTCTTTTTCGAGCGAGGAAAAGCGCTGCAGAATTTCGTGCATGCGTAAAGACATATTGCGAATGGTTTCGATCTGCGAACGGGCTCCGGCGGAGAGCGATCCCGGTTCCAGCAGCAGCAACTCGGAGTTGCCCAGCACGGAGGTGAGAGTGTTGTTTATGGTGTGCCGCATTTCCAGCATGTAGCGGCCCAGCAGGGCCTGCCGCTCGAGCAGCGCGTTGGCTTGTTCAAAACGGCGGGCCTCGGTCTCGGCAATAACTCGATGCAGGATTTCCCCAGCCACCAGCACCAGCGTGTCCAGCCAGTTCTCCTGCTGGCGCATGATGGCGATGCCCGGCCAGCGATCGCGAACCGTCTGCACAACCCGCATATCTTCGGAGACAAACAGCACGCGCTTGCCCGCCGCGTCCATGGCTTCCAAAACCACCGAGAGCGCCTGCGGCCGCAGAGCACCGGCGATGGCCAGGTGGAAAGTGTCGGGATCGAAGCCAAGACACACATCACTGCTCATCAGCGTGAATGAGGGGACGGTGCGCTCCGATTGCCAGCGACTGGTGACGGCGCGCGACAACTCGGCGTCATCGGAAATAATCAGTATGGAAGGTTGATCCACATTCCCCTTCTGTGATTCTTTCAAACCAGGCTTCTGGCACTAGCTACAGGCTTTTGAAATCCCCGAAGCCTGACACCTCGAGCCTGAGGCCTTGCAGTTTCTATCGTGAGGCCGTGCTCCGTGGATCGTTGTCACTCCACGTTCGGAGGACTGCCGGAAACCTCGAAGTCGGGCACATCGGAGTTCGCCGCGGCTCCGGCGGCTTGGGCGCGGGCTTTCGTAGCTCCAGCCGGCTTGACCGCTTTCTTCGCATTCTTGGCCAATGCGCCTTCCACCACGGCGCGGAGGTCGACCAGCATAGACACCGGCTGCCCCGACGAATATTCCGCGTGGAACATGACTTTCCATGATTGGCAGATCATGCGCAGCCTGGCGATGGGCTCCTCGGCGGAGAACTGGGCACGACGGCAATCGAGCGTTTCCACGCCACGCTGTTCCAGTTCGCGCAAGCCGTCGAGAATGGCGTTGAGGTCCTGATGCATCAAGCGGAAGAAAGTGCGCCTCATCAGAAAGCTGAAGCGGGTGAACGCGACCATGGCCGCCGGCAGAAAGTATTTCTTGCCACAGGATGTTTTAAGCTTTCTTCCCTTTTCGAGGATCCGGCTGGTGAGCAACTGGTTCAGATTGCGGCAACCAGTGGCGGTTCGCAGAACTTCATCCAGCGGACTGAGCCACTCCGGAATGTTCAGATCCACCGGGCCCAACACAGGTTCGAGGGTCTGGACCACGTAGGCCAGATCGACGTCCGCATCTTCCAGGCGTGAGGGGGCGCAGTGAGAAAAGAATTGAACCAGCAGGAAGTCAATCTTATCGCGGTCGGAATCGCTGTGCTCCTGCCTGCGCAAATGATGAAGCAGCAGAGTACGCAGAGCATCATCGCTGCTGACGGTTGTCGTCTGCAGGAACTGGCGCAATTGGTGCACCTGAATGCGCCCATCCATGTCGAGGAACAATTGGCGGGCTTGCTCAACCGATTCCTGCGGCGGCGCGTCCACGTTGCCTTCCAGATCACTGTGCGGGGGCAGTTCGATCACGAATTCCCGGGCCAGCGCGGCGTATAAGGGGTAGAGCAGGCGCGCGTCGCGCCACTCCGCCGCCAGTTCACTCAATTGAGATGTGGGTGTCATAATTTCACACTTCAGGTTTCACAATCCAGTTGGCGACTTCCTTGGTGAAGCGGGCGGCGACTGCGGTGCGGCCCCCGTTGTATTGCACCGCGACCACACAGGCCTCCGTATCCAGGGTGCCATCGGAATTCTGCAGCCGCAGTTTGTCAGCGAACTCTAGGGGCAGGGTGGATGCGAACAAGACTTCGGTCGGGGTACCAAATTCAATGATCGTGCTCTCCGTGAATGCGCCGCTTCCGGTTGCCACACGAGTCAAGCGAACTGGGATACGGACCGGGGTCGCATTGGGGAAGAACCGAGCCAGTTTGGTGGTGGAGCTTTCACGCGCGGGTGCAGCCGCAGCGCCCGATTTGGACACAGAGTTCCTCATTCCTGATTCCCAGGGGTCGTCGATGCGGCCTGGATTCCCTAGTCCGCCGGTTAGCGTGGCTCAGGCACCCGGACCGCATCGGGTAATAAGGATGCACGAGCGCGGCCAAAGCGGTACCGCCCACACCAAACAGTAAGATACTATTTATCAATGGGATAGATGGATCGCCTGGTAGCATCCCCGGAGATCGTCTTAGACTTTATGTCTCAGATTGACACAATGTCTCAGGCGAGCTAAGGCCGCCACTCGCCAGACGGACGACCGTACTCAGCTTGGACTCAATTCAACCGGGGCTGGCTCGACCGCGCCAGCAGGTCGCGAAACGAGGGATTGTCGAGCAAGGCATCGAATAAGCGGTCGCCATTCAGAAACAGCATCGCTGGATCACGTTTGTCATAGGCCTCGTACAGATATTTGATCGCTTCTTGTTTCTGCCCCAACTGGGAGTAAGTCTGCGCCAAGGGATAGGCCGACAGCGCGCCCCGCAGATAAAATTTCTTCTGCACCGGAAGCATGCTCGCCCACATCCCATTGGCGCCACCGGCTGCGAAGCCTTTCTCAGCGGCGTTCACGATCGCCAGAGCCACGGGGTCGTGGCGCAGCAGCGCGACCTTCTTCGATTCCGCCAGGTAGCTCGAATAGTCTTTGTCCGCAAGGTAGATCTCGGGCAGGTAAAGATGAGGCGAAAGAAATGCCGGTTCTCTGGCTTCGATCTGCTTCAGCAGTGCAATTCCCTGCTTCGGTTGGCCCGCCCCATAGAGGATGAAGCCCTTGTCGGCCATGATCGGGGTGGAGGAAGGGTCCAGTTTCCTGGCCTTTTCGATTTCGGCGAGCGCCTCCGGATACCGCCGAGTGCCCATCAAGAAAGTTGCATACCAATGGTGAGCGGCCACGTAGTCCGGATTCAGCGCGATGGCGCGTTTGAACTCAAGCTCCGCGGTGGCCGCATCCCAGGTCCAATAAAATGTGGCAAAGGCGAAAGAATTGTGTGCTTCGGCGGAGTCGTCGTCCAATTCCACCGCTTTCTTTGCCGCTGCCAGCGCCCGCGGATAAGCCTCGTTCGGCGGCATCACCGAGTACTCGCGCAGCAGGTTATAGCAATCGGCCAGCCCCACATAGGCCTGGGCGTAGCCGGGATCCCGCACGATGGCCTGGGTAAAAAAGTCGAGAGCCTTGTTCAGATCTTCCGGCGTCCGCTTGTTCCAGAAATAACGTCCCTTCAGGTAAAGCTCTTCAGCTTCCGGGTTTGGCCGGTGAGTTGTCGGGGTATTGTTCGTCGCCGAAGCTGAGTTTGGCTGCCGCGGGATTTGATGTTTGAGGATCAGAAATCCCAGCAGGACGGCCAGGAGCAATCCCAGAATTCGCACCACCTGAGATTTCGAACTGCGCGGCGCAACCGCCGGTGCCTGAACCTGCCTGGAAATCTCGGAATCCCCCTCGCGAACCGCGCCGGCTGAAAAACCATTTCCCCCAGCCACGCTGGCCGTTTCGTCACAGGATTCAGAGATTGCCGGAACGGGATCCTTCAGCCACTCCGATAACTCGGCGGTATACGCGAACACACCACTCCGCGCCCCTCCCGGCACACGATGCACTGGAAGAGCCCGCTCTTTCTCCCACCGCTTGACGGTCCGCTCGTCGCGGCCGAAGAAGGCGGCGATTTCCTTCCACGAATCCAGTCGGCGGTTCGATGCCTGCTGCTCGCGAGCGTGCATAGGCCTGAAATGTCCTGAGTTGTCCCGTGATGTCCCTTGCTTGGGGGAGCAAGTTCCTAGAGTATAGCGCGACTGCCAATATTGTGAATACTTCCCCCGCAGTCGTTCGCTGCCCGAGGTGGGCGAGCGAAGCTTGCATGGTGCATTATTTTGCACACTCCCGGGTGAGTCTCGGACTTCCATGAGATTTCACGGGCTGCAAGATCAACTCGAAATCGTCAGCGGAACAGTACCAGGATTCATTCGCACTCCGAGGAGGTTTTATGAATTGCGCCCAGCAACAGGAAAAGTATTTGATCAGGTTTGTTCTATTTGTGGCCGCGATGGTTGCGCTCTCGCTTGGCGGTGCGACTCCAGCGCTCGCCCAGTGCACCGACACCTGGACCGGGGGAGGGGGCGACAATAACTGGAGCAACGGCGCCAATTGGTCGAACGGCATGGAGCCGGGCTCCGGTGACAGCGTCTGCATAACGCAGTCGGGAGCCGCAGTAGTGTTGGACGTCAACGGCGGGATAGCCGACCTCAGCATCGGCAGCTCCGACAGCCTGACGCTCCCCACCGTGACAAACGCCAGTCCTAACCTCAACATCAATGGCTCCTCCCTCGCGAACAGCGGCCAGATTATCTTGTCCGCTCCGGTGTCGTTTGGCACAACGGCTTTGACGTTCTCATCCAGCGGGACGGTGACCCTATCCGGCCGCGGAACGATTACCCTGAACGCCAACTCCTTCGGTGGCGACTCTATCGGGGGCAGCGCGAAGCTGTTGAATCAGTCGACGATTCAGGGAGCCGGCGGCTTCGACATGACATTCAACAATGCCAAAGCTGGCGTGATCAACGCCAACGCATCCGGAGCTCAACTGGTCGTCGGACGCAACCAGGGCCAGGGCGCCTCAAGCAATACCGGCCTGATGGAGGCAACCAGCGGTGGTCAACTCATCATGGGGAGCCTCGCACTCAACAATGTTGGGGGCACGATTCAGGCGAGCGGCACCGGCTCCGCCGTTACTTTTGCGGACCAGGGCCAAGGTGGGCAGACGATCACCGGCGGTACCTTCAAGACATCAGGCGGGGGCGTAGTTTACGCCACCAACTCGAATACGACAATTGATGGAACCAACGGCAACACCGTCACCAACCTCGGAACGCTGGTAATTCCCGACCAGGGCGGCCATCCTGGCGCCGCTTTTCAGGGAACCCTAATGAACAAGGGAACCTTTCAGATCCTGTCAAAGGGAGATGGCGTCGGTCTTAATATTCCCGGAGGCCAGACCTTCACCCTTACGGGCACCGGCAGTCTGACCATGGGGGATGGCACCGCCAACGCCTATAACAATCAGAACTACATCAGCGGCGCTACGTTTGTGAACCAGCAGACCGTGACCGGGACCGGCGGCATTCTGAACCTCACCGGCTTCACCAATAGCGGCACCATCAACGCCAACGTTCCCACGGGTACGAATAACCTGCAGCTTCAATTGGGACGGGCTGGAGCAAGCACCAATACCGGAATCATTGAGGCCAGCAACGGTGGAGTGCTGGTTGTAGGAAGCACCACCATTAACAACACCGGCGGCACCATCGAAGCGATAGGCGCGAACTCCAACGTCTCTCTGGTTGGTTCTCTGGGGACGTCAGGGCTGACGATCAGCGGAGGCACTTACACCAGTTCTGGCGGGGGCGCCATCTACGGCGGAGGAGGAACGACGCTTGACGGAACTACCCAAGCGGTCGCGAACTCCGGGACGTTCATAGTGAATGACGGAGGAAACAACATTAATGTTCTGGGGACACTCAACAATACAGGAACGATCCAGATTCTCTCGAAAGGAAATCTGGTTTACTTGCAGATGCCTGGATCGGGGAACCTCACCATCAACGGCAGCGGCAAGGTGATCATGGGGGATGGGACGGACAACTCCTATAACAACATACCTACGCTCGGCAGCGACTTTGGCAGCAGCGGTACTCTAACGAACCAGTCCACCATCGAGGGAACTGGATTCATTGGGGAGTACATTCAGGGCTTCACCAACAATGGCACCATTAACGCCAATGTGCCGGTTGGCACTAATGGCCTCGCGCTCTATGCGACCCGTATTAGCGTATTCCTCAATGCCGGGACCATTGAAGCCACGAACGGCGGCGAATTCGGGTTTGACCCTAACTATGGCCTCAGTGGCACCTTCACCAACACGGGAACGCTCACGGTGGCCGCCCGCAGCGGCATGAACCTGACGAATGGCAATTTTACAAACCTCGTCAATGGCACACTGACCGGCGGCACCTACAACGTCACCGGAACCCTCCAGATTCCCGGCAACATCACCACCAATGACGCGAAGATCGCACTCACTGGGAAGGCATCGCAGATACTGAATCCCAACACCACCGCTCTGGCGGGCTTTCTCACCAATGCTTCCAAAGGCAGCTTTGCCCTCAAGGGAGGCCAAACCTTCACCTCCGCCGGCACGTTCACCAACCAGGGAGCGATTTCCATCGGCAAGGGTAGCACTTTCACCGTTGGGTCGGGCGGATCGTATCTTCAAACCAGCGGCAAAACTACCGTAAACGGCAAGTTCACCCTCTCGACTGCTGAGGGTAAAACTGACGATCCCGCTACCGACTCCGACCCTGGCACTGCCGGCGTCAGGATTGTCAAAGGCTCGCTACTCGGCAACGGAGGAATCATTGCTGCCCACGTTTCCTCCTCTGGAACCGTAATCCCGGCGGACTCGCTAACCACAACCGGCGAGCTGCAGATCACTGGTGGTTACACCCAAACCGCGATGGGCGCGCTCGATGCCAACATCACCGGCGCCAAGTCCGGCCAGTTCAACGTGCTCAACGTCACCGGCACAGCCACCCTGGGCGGAACTCTGAACATCAAGCTGCTCAACAATTTTGTGCCATTGGTCGGCGCTACCTTCGAAATTCTGTCGGCCCGCCAGGTGAGCGGTGTCTTCGCCACCGTGAATGGCACGGTGATCAATAACAGCGAGCACTTTACCGTGACCTACAACTCGGACAACGTGACCCTTACCGTGGTCTCGGGCGGCTAGATTGGCATTCGGAACTCGAAACAAAACGCACAGCACCCGCACGCCAGGGGTGCAGTTCACGGGACGTTCCCAATTTTGTTTGCGACCAATACGGAATGTCAGCGGGCGGATG
>Ga0210384_10001056_pt1 | contig 39203 bp, 44 predicted proteins | sample IncBWH2MmetaG_FD_160574 | JGI IMG/M metagenome (GOLD analysis project Ga0210384, IMG submission 160574) | Forest soil microbial communities from Barre Woods Harvard Forest LTER site, Petersham, Massachusetts, United States - Inc-BW-H-2-M | ecosystem: Environmental > Terrestrial > Soil >...
CAAGGAAAATTCCACCGAATACAGCACCAACTGCTATTGATGCGCCAACTACACCATTTGCGTCAAGAACTGGAGTACCAGAACCTGCATGTGGATTTGCTTGGACGTCGGCTATTTTAGCTCGGGCTACTTTCAACTGCTCCTCTAACGTAACACCACCCGGGCCGCCTGAAGCTGCGCCGCCGTATTGTGCAGCAGCAATAGGTAGAAATGCAGATGCGGCAAAGAGGCTCAGCAGAACTGCGCCAATTATGATAGGTTTGTTCATATCAAGCACCTGCCATGAAATGCGCGTTCGTTCATATTTAACTTTTGTGTCAAATACCAAAAATTTTTGAAGTAACGTTTATGTTTTGCTCTACAGGCATGCGACCTATGGGCAGAATGCATTCACACAGACATGGGCAATCACATTCGATTAGACCAGTTACACCCAGTGTACCAACGTGGATAAAGCAAAGTCCAGAGGAAATTGAAGAGTTGATTTTGAAATATGCAAAAGAAGGTCTAAAAACAAGCGAGATAGGAGTCAAACTCAGAGATCAGCATGCCATTCCACTTACTAAACAAATAGTGAAAAAATCCATTACTGAAATACTTGTTCAAAAAGGAATCAAATCAGAAATGCCTGAAGATCTGAACAATATTGTAAACAAGGCTTTAGGATTACAGAAACATCTCAAGATTCACACATCTGATAGACGAAATGTAAGATCCCTTGAACTATTGGAAGCAAAGGTACACAGACTTTCTTCCTATTATAAAAAAATTGGCCGTATTCCTAAAACTTGGAAATATAAGTCAGTCATAGCTCAACTTGAATAATGACAAACAAGCTTGACATAGCGCTTTCTTACTTTCATGACAAGGTCACAGATTCCATAAAATTTGGCAAGAATATTTCTGTGATTACTCATCTTGATTGTGATGGGATTACATCTGGAAGTATTGTAACAAAATCGCTCATAAGATCAGGTGCTAAATGTACATTACGTACTGTAACTGAATTTAACAAGAATTTAGTTGATAGAATGAAAAATGATTCAAGAGAATTTCACATAATTACTGATCTTGGAGGCGGATTTGCAAAAGAACTTGATGTTGGGCTAGATGATAACTGGATAGTTGTTGACCATCATCAGATCCCAGATGAAGAATTTGACAATGAGAGAGTGATTAATGCGTGGAAATATGATATCGATGGAGGTTTAGAAGTCTCAGCTGGTGGAATGGCATATTTAGTTTCAAAGGCATTGCATAAAGAAAACACTGATCTTGCATGGATAGCTGTTGTTGCTGCACTTGGTGACAGACAAGATCAAGGTGAAAAAAAATCCTTCACAGGAATTAATTTAGATATTGCCTCTACTGCTAAGAAAAATGGTCAAGTTGAAATTGATCTTGACATATTACTAGTAGGAAGAGAAACAAGACCGATTCCAGATGCTCTTGCTTTCACATCACATCCCTTCATAGAGGGTCTTACGTGGAATCGAGATGCATGTTTGTCATTACTGAATTCATCAGGAATTAAATTGAAAGATGGTAGTCGATGGCGTGTTCCCGCAGAGCTTACTGAGGATGAAAAAAGACTTCTTCTTCAAACTATTTCCAAATTCACTACAAGTAAAAATGCAACCGAGATAATGGATAATCTTGTTGGATATACATATACACTTTCTGGTGAAGACAAACGAAGCTTTTTGCGTGATGCTAGGGAATTTTCTACAATGTTAAATTCATGTGGAAGAATTCGCAAGTCGGGGGTTGGAATAGCAATTTGTATGGGAGATAGAACTAAAATGTTAGAAGAAGGAGAAAATATTCTTTTAGAGTATCGGACTTTATTACGAACGTATATGAACGCACTTTCGAGCGAGCGCTGGAGAGTAGTTGATAATGGAAAATATGTGATGGTAGATGGGGAGGGATTGGTATCAGAAAACATGACAGGTGCAGTCTCCTCACTCCTAGGTGGTTCTCAAAAAAACGCAGGCAAGATCGTTATATTAAGGACAAATAGCGAGGAAGGCACGATAAAATTTTCGTCTCGAAAATCTACAGGATGTAAATCAGAAGTAAATTTAGGATTACTTATGAGATCATGTGCAACCAAAGTTTCTGGAGTTGGAGGTGGTCATGATGCTGCAGCTGGAGCTCGAATAACTAAAGACAAATTGGACGAGTTTTTAGACTGTTTAGAAGAAAATGTCACTAGAGTGCAAGGTTCAAGTCTTTCTAAATAACCTCACACAAAAAAAATCTGACGCAATACGAAAAGCTTTAACTCCAGACAACATAAACTTTCCAGAAAATCTTTCCTTAAACATTGAGAATAGCACCAATTCACTTGTCTTTACATTTCAAGGTAAAGGAAATATACGAACATTAATTTCTACTATTGATGAAGTTCTTGAACATGTCCAAGTGGTACTAAGAGTGACTGGCTAATGCTTGATCCTAAAATTTTACGCGAAAATCCTGATAAGATCAGAAAAATGCTCATCGATAGAAATGTAGAATTTCCATTAGACGAATTGATAAAATTAGACAAGGAACGTAGAGAACTCATTATTAAAACTGATGAATTACGCAAAAAAAAGAATGAAATTTCATTAGAGATCGCAAAAAGAAAAAAAACGAATCAAGATGTAACATCACTCATTGAACGGATGCAGGAAACATCACAAACACTTTCAAATCTTGAAAATGTACAGACTCAAACTGAATCGAGATATACAAAACTAGCACTGACTATTCCTAACTTAGTTGATGAATCAGTTCCAATTGGGAAAGATGATACCTCAAACAAAGAAATAAAAAAATGGGGAAATGTTCCTCAGTTTGATTTTAAGGTAAAAGATCACATAGACTTATCACAAAGTCTTGATCTTGTAGACTTGGAAAGAGCTGCCAAAGTAGCAGGTGCCAGATTTTATTATTTGAAAAATGATCTTGTAAAGTTAAACCAGGCATTAATTCAATATGCGTTAGATTTTCTTTCTGAAAAAAATTATACTGCAATTCAAACACCTTATTTGATAAATCGCTCATCTATGGAAGGTGCAATAATCGCACATGATTTTGAAGATGTCATTTACAAAATTGAAGGTGATGATCTCTATCTAATTGGCACGTCAGAACATGCGATAGCATCAATGCATTCTGATGAAATTCTAGAAGGAAAAAGTTTGCCTCTGAGATATGCTGGTGTAAGTCCTTGTTTTAGAAAAGAGGCAGGTGCACATGGAAGAGACCAGAAAGGAATTTTTCGCGTACATCAATTTGAAAAAGTAGAACAATTCGTTTTTTCCCGATCGGAAGAATCTAGAAAAGAACATGAGCAAATGTTATCTAACGTAGAAGAATTTTATCAAAAACTTGAGATCCCATACAGAGTATTGATTTTGTCAAGTGGAGATCTTGGAAAGGTTTCTGCCAAAACATATGATCTTGAGGCTTGGATGGCAGGTCAGAATAGCTATCGTGAGATAGTCTCCTGCTCTAATTGTTTAGATTTTCAAGCAAGAAGACTCAAGGTAAGATTTCGTGATAAAACAAATGATGAAACACAATATGTTCATACATTAAACAGTACACTTGTGGCAACAACACGGACTCTTGTTGCTTTGATGGAAAATTTCCAGACAAAGGATGGTCACATTTCTATCCCAAAGGTTTTACAAAAATACGTTAACAAAAGTATAATCTAAAAAGTCGTACAACTTATATTTTGGCTACAAACGTCGATTATAGTTGGCACGTCAAAAGGCAACTAGAGTGAAGGACAAATGGAGAGAAAAGAAATGGGTTACTGTACTTGCTCCCTCTGCGTTTAACAATATTCCAATAGCCTACATTCCTATAACTGACGATACAAGTGCAATAGGTCGAGTAGTCGAAGTTACTTTGTTTGATATTATCAAAGGTGATCCCTCACAGCATCAGTTTAAGTTGTATTTCCAGATAAACAAAGTGGAAGGCGAAACTGCCACAACAATTTTTAAACGATTTGAGTATGCAAAAGAATTTCTCAGGAGCCTTGTAAGGCGTGGTTCTTCTTTGATTAATTTCATAGGAGATTATAAAACAAAAGATGGGAATATTTTCAGAATAAAAATAATTGCTCTTACACAAAAAAAATTAAATACATCTCGTAAGCATGCTCTTAGATTAATTGCAAAAGATGTAATGGCAAAAACAATTCCTGAAATGACAATAGAACAATTTATTCAAGCTACAGCATTTGGAAAGATAAATTCTGACATCATGGCTGCTGTTAAAAAGATAATTCACGTACGCCATGTGGGCATAGAAAAAGCAAAGATAATTAGAACTGCAGAAGCTGAAATTGCCTTGTTGCAAGCCTAATAGATTTATTGTTTATTATTAAAAAGCATGGTAAATCACATAGAAATAATTATAGAGATCATAGTACATGCAACAGAAGATACAAAAAAACTTTTTGAACCATTATTAGAATTATTTGATATAAAGGAAGATGAGTTTGTAAAGGAAAGATTGGAGGGTCATTTTGGAAACCCCATTTTATTGATGAAGACAAAATTAGTAAAAATCCAAGCTGAAGAATTCATTAAGAAGTTAGTTTCAAAAATTTCAAGATCCCAACTGGATGATCTTTTACAAAACATTGAGATGTATTTCGAAGGTTCTTCCATGTTTATGCGAATAGGCAAAGGAGATCTGATTAGAAAATCTATTAGTTTACAACAAAACGATGCCTTGAAAATCAAAATTTCAACGCCTGTTTATAAAAAAAATGAGCTTCTCAGAACATATTTGGAACTTTTAGAGAAATGAAAAAAAAGAAAAGATACCTTTTGTTGCAGTTTGAAAAACCAATCGAACTTGCAATGTTCACTGAAATCAAGATAATCTCAAATGAAGAAAATGAAGTTGTAATTTCGTGTGAACTTGCTAAACTTTCACAAGTAGTTACGGATTTTGAAAAGGTTTGTAAAATTATGAATGTTTCAGGAACTCTCAAAGCACTACGCAGAGTTTAATAGTATTTAGAAGACAAGATAAAAAGGGAATGAGGTAAATATTTGCCGCTCCAGTCTGAGCAAATAGCTGTGAAGAAGCCGCGACGAACCGACCCCAAAAACCTGATCTGTTTTCATACGGTTCTTTTAAATATAGTAGATCCTGTTTTTTGGCTGTGAAAACTGATTATGATATCATTATAGCTGGTGGAGGACTTGCGGGAATGATTGCCGCACAATCAGCTTCATTTTATTCTAAACAAAGATTATCAATTTTAGTTATTGATAGGAATCCAGAACCTACCTTAGGAAAAAAGACAATAAATGGTTGGATATGTGGGGACGCAGTAGGTAAAAACACTGTTGACTTTATGACAGAGAAAATTAAGATTGCTTGGGGAAATCCAGAGATCGAGCATCCTGTAAAAGGAGTAATGGCATTTTCACCTGACAGACAAACTTCCATACCTTTTGACGGTGATGGATTTATGTTAAATAGACAGGAGCTTCCCCAGCGTCAGCTTCGTGATGCAAAAAAGATGGGCATAAACATACAGTATACCGTTGCGCTAAGGAATTTGTTGTATGAGAATGGTTCAGTAATAGGAGTTGAAGGAACAGATCTTACAACAAATCAGTCATACAAAAAAACTGCGAAAATTGTAATTGATGCAACTGGAGTTACCTCTATGTTACGAAATGGGCTTGCAATTAGTTCAAAGGTTGAAAAAAAAATAGATCGTGATGATTTAGAATCTACTGGAAGACATATTATGAAATTTGAACAGGGGGTAGAAGATAAGATAGATTTTGATCCTGATTATTGTATTATACATCTTGATCAGGATATTGCACCGGGTGGATATGGTTGGGTCTTCCCAAAAGGGAAGAGTAAGGTAAACATTGGTCTAGGAATCCAGCAAAAGGAACTTCAGAAACGAAATGAGAGATTGGGAAGAAAAGATGATGTTGTCAAATTGATTAACGATTATGTAAAAATCAACAAGGCAATGAAGAACCCACGATTATCTGATGATCCAAGTGACTCACATAATTCTACTGGAAATTGGCAGGTTTCTGTCAGAAGACAGAATGATTGTCTAGTTGCCAATGGCTACATGTTGGTTGGAGATTCTGCATGGATGCCAAAACCATTAGACGCTGGAGGAATAGGACCTGCCATAGTTGCTGCAACCATTATTGGTAAAAATGCAGTGGATGCCATAGAAACAGGAGATGTTAGCGAAAAGGGATTATGGCAGTATAACATTGATTTTATTAATGAATACGGGTACAAAACTGCAGGTCTTGAAATTTTCAGAAGATTATTGCAGACTTTAACAAACGAGCAGATCAATTATGGCATGAAACACTTTCTGTCCAATTTGGATGTAGAGGCAATAAGCAAGGGAGAACATCCTGATTTTGGTACAGTAGGTAAGCTTGGCATGATGATCAGAGGTGCTTTGAACAAAAAACTTGCTGATGGTCTTAGATTTACTGCACAACAAAATAAAAAATTAACAGAACACTACTATAATTTCCCAAAAACTCCAGGTGAATATAATGTGTGGCACATCACTTTACATCGTATTTTAGATGAATCATATGCCAAACTTAGAAACTAATTGAACTTATTATTTTAATGTGCACTATCTTGGAAGGATAAATTTACTAGGCTAGGATTTAGTGATATGTTATGTTCAGTTTCAATTGTACTTGTGAGTAGTAGTGAATCTAAAACAAGGCAATTTTAAATTAAGGTCTTATGCTTTCAATATTGTGTTATCAGAATCATTGTATATAGATTGGAATAATTCCTTCGAAATCCTAAACAAGGCATATGACTCTGATCTGTTTGTATTAATAATAGGGCCTAAAGGCACTGGTAAGACTACTCTAGTTCGAGAGTTTGCTACAAAAAAAGACAAAAAGCTTGAATCTGTTAACTTTAGTTTACGAACCCGCGAAAGTCATCTAGTTGGATCAAAAACTCTAGAAAATGGCTCAGTTGGTTTTGAGGAGGGAATACTGGTGAAATCCATGAAGGAAGGTGGGATTTTATACCTTGATGAAATTAATGCAGCGGAAGCAGATGTTTTACTTAGATTAGATGAAGCATTAGATGACCGCAGACAGCTTGTCTTAAAGGAATCAGGCGGAGAATTAATTCAAGCAAGTAAAGGATGGTTTGCCATAGCAACTATCAATCCATTAACACATGTTGGAACAAAAGAATTGCCACCACAGATTCTTAGCAGATTTCCTGTTAGAATTAGACTAGAATATCCACCAGAAGAAATTGAACTTGAAATTGTTAAAAAATACATTTCTGGTTCACATGACAAAGAACTTTTACAAGTAATAAAACTTGCGAATATTTTAAGACAAGCTGCTTCTGTAGAAGAGCTATACTATTCCCCCAGCTTGAGAGAAACGATAGCTTTTGGAAAAATGCTTGATGCTGGCGTAAGACCTAGACATGCAGCAGAGATTATCTTTGCAAATATATACTCACAGTGGGGAAATGTTGAATACCAGAAGGTCAATGACATCATTACATCCATGTTTGGTAATTAATGCAATCTCTTCATCTCAGAAATGACACCTTACTTGAAATTGCTACATTTCTTATTAGACGATGGTCTGAGAAACAAAAAATTACAGTAGGGATTACAGACCAGCAGGAAATTCAAACCAAACTGAAAGAAAACAAAGTCATCCTGTTTCCTTTAGATTGTTTTTACGGAACTGATTTTCAAAAATACCGTCAATTTAGGACTGCATTATGGTATGAAGCTATGAGATTAAAGTACTGCAGTAAAATCCTAAGTAATGACCACGCTTTTGGTTTTCTGTTAAACACCTTAGAAACAAGAAGAGTTGAAAACATTGGGAGAAAGGAATGGCAAGGAATGGATGAGGAAATTATATTCAATTATGGTTTTGCGTGGATTTACAGGCCTTTACTGAACTTGCTTTACGGCAAATCAAGGATTGTTGAGGGTTTTTCCCAGTATTTTTTGCTTGGTGATATAAAAGGTGAAATCTCACCAAGTTCATTTGAAAAAATCAGCAAAGCTGTAAAAGTCGCAAATGACGCCGTAAAACTAGCTGTAGATAATAATCACGGTACAGATTGGCTTGAAGCAAAAGTTTCTGAGATAATAAAAATTTTAGAAATTGATCCGCTCTTAACAATTCCTATATCAATTCCAAAAATTAGTTCTGGAATTGCAGTGTCAGATGATGATTTTGTCAAAGTTGTAGGTAAGATAACTAAATTCCGTGATAGTGATTTTGGAGAACTGGATCCAAAACGAATCACCGAAGGAAAATCAATATTCGAAGAATTTAAAGTGTTGTTACAAGAAGCCAAGAAAAATGAGAATCGAGGTTTGAGTACAGAGCCAATTGGAATTAGCATTCCTTCTTCCACAAATGTCGATGAAACCAGAATATATGATGAGGATTTGATAAGCAATCTAAGGGTAAAATTCAAAGAATGGAAGACAGGTTGGAAAGAGCAGCATGTCAGCACCGGAGACGAATTTGATGGAGAAACATACATTGAAGGTCATAAATCTTTTCTTACAGATCAAAAGATTTCCATAAAGACAAGGATTGTCATTTTGTTAGATCATTCTTCAAGCATAACAAACGAAGAACTTCAATACAAAAAGGCCACATTAGCACTTTGTGAAGTACTTTCATTTTTAAAAGTAAAATTCTCGGTCTATGCTTTTAATACTGAACAAAAACAAGTAACTTGTTGGTTAGTAAAACCAGAAAATATCAAATGGAATAATTTGGCTGCAAAGAGGCTAGCCCAAATAAAAGCAAATGGTGGAACTCCATTAGCCGAAGTCTATTCAATAATGTCTCCCGGATTGCGTTCAAAAAAACCTGATATCTTTCTAACTTTAACAGATGGAGAACCATCTGATCCTGATGCAGTTAGGTCTATGATAACCACATTCAAACTATCGGGGATAAGAATGGTAGCTATAGGAGTGGGACCTGATACTGCTGCGGCAACAATAATTGCAAATAATTTAAAACGTTTAGGATATGAAAACACATTAGCAGTAAGCAGATTGAACGATATCCCAAATAGGGTTTTGAATGTTTTAGGAAGAAGCTAGTATGAAATGTCTTTCAGTATCACAGCCTTATGCAGATCTCTTAGTAAATGGCAAAAAAACAATTGAACTTAGAACATGGAATACAAAATTCAGAGGAGAATTTCTTATTCATGCACCATCAAAAATAAAAAAAGATGCTTGCAAGAAGCTAGGGATTGATGAAACCAAGCTTAGAACAGGGGCCATTATAGGTAAGGCTGAAATTTATGCAGTGAAGATTTATGCTTCAACTTCAGAACTCAACGCCGATCATAAAAAACATTTTGCGTCTGAAGAGTTCTTGCATCACAGATATGGATTTTTGTTAAGAAATCCAAAAAAACTTCGAATACCAATATCTTACAAAGGAAGTTTGGGATTTTTTAATGTCAAATTAAAATCAACAATAAAAGAAAACGACATAAAATCGGAATTATTTGATGAGGAACATAGATATCAATGGATAGGTAGACACTAACAACTAGAATCCAAAAAGTGTTATAAAACATTGTAAAAATAACAAATCATGTTAGAGCCTTACTTTTTCTATATTTGGGGTTGCATTCCAGAAATTACAAAAAACTGTCAAGACATGACAAATGCATCAAGTACATACCTTGGAATTGCTGGAGGAGCCATAATAGGTGCCATCGTAAGCTGGTGGATTTACAATCGACAAAAGAAAACTGCAGAAATTCAGGATTCAACATTAAGGAGAATAAAGGAATTAGATGAAAGTCATGATAGAATTTTAAAAAAATTGGAAGATTTCGACATACGCCATGACATTACGTTTGATACCATAACAGAATTAAGCAAAAAGATTGACGCGATTGTTGAAAAACAAGAAAAATCAAATAATTCTATTCGATCAGATTCATCTAAAATTACGAATGAATCTAAATAAAGTCAAACAACGCTCTGATATTAAAAATTAATTTACTCACGTTACCATAGAAATCATAATACTTTTAATCTCTTAAATTCTGATACTGGGGTTTTCTTTCTTGAGTTTTTCCCAATCAGCTAAAAAGTTCTTTAGTCCAATATCAGTTAGCGGATGCTTTAACATCTTGCCAAGTACATCTGGGGGCAATGTTACAACATCAGCACCAATTTTTGCAGCTTCAACTACATGCATTGGATGCCTAACACTTGCAACCAAAATTTGTGTATTATACTTGTAATTTTGGAATACTTCATGCATCTCTTTAATCAAATGCATCCCATCTTGACCATTGTCATCAAGCCTTCCTATAAACGGGCTTACATATTTTGCTCCAGCTTTTGCAGCTAGTATAGCTTGATTTACTGAAAATACCAATGTAACATTAACTGGAATTCCTTCACTTGTTAAAATCCTGCAAGCTTTTAGGCCATCCGGAGTCATAGGGCATTTAACAACTACATTGTTTCCATATTTTCGTAGCTTGTGTCCTTCATCAATCATTTCAGCGGTTTCGGTACTTACAACTTCCAAGCTAACGTCTCCTTTGATTGTTCTTACAATATCTTCCATTGTTTTTTGTGGATCACCACCTTCTTTTGCTAAAAGCGAAGGATTGGTTGTAATGCCGTCAACAAGACCCATTTCGTTGTACATTTTTATTGCAACAAGATTTGCAGTGTCAAGGAATATTTTCATCTGGTTTTACTCCTGATATCTTTCACCGAATTAGCTATATTAATTGATGTAATACCATGTTTTTGTAGTAATAGTGGAACTTCATTATCTCGTGCTGATTCACCAAATTTATCCTGAACCCCAATTCGTCTCATTGGTACAGGATATGTTTCTGTTACTACCTCCGATACAGCTGAACCAAATCCAGCCATGACATTATGTTCTTCAGATGTTACAATTCCTCCTGTCTCACGGGCCGACTTTTCTATTAGTGATGAATCTATTGGTTTGATGGAAAACATATCCAAAACTCTACATGAGATGCCTTCTTGTTTGAGAAAATCGGCAGCCTCAAGAGCCATTTGAACAGTAATTCCACATGCTGCAATAGTACAATCAGAACCATCTCGCAATACAATTCCTTTTCCAATTTCAAATTCCTGTGATTCAGAGTGTATAAGTGGAGTCTTTGATCGTGCTAACCTCATATAAAATGGACCATAAACTTGTGAAATAATCCAAATAAGTTTTGAAACTGCAACAGTATCAGATGGAATCAAGACTTTGACATTTGGAATTACTCTCATAATTGCCATATCCTCGATTTGTTGATGTGAGCCTCCATCTGCTCCAACACTTAGACCCCCATGTGAAACTACCATCTTCACATTCAATCCCTGCTTACCATTTCGCGATGGATATGCTATTGCATTTCGTATTTGATCTACACAACGACCAGGTAAAAATATTGCATAGGTACTTGCGAATGGAACTTTACCTTCATTTGCTAAACCAGCTGCAATAGAAACTAGATTCGCTTCTGCTATACCTACATTAAAAAACCTGTTTGGAAATTTTTTTCCAAAGGGTCTTGTTTTTAATGAATCAGTAGTATCTGCACCTACTACCACTACATTGGGATTTTCTTCACCAATTTTGATTAGTGTTTCTCCGTATACGGTGCGCATATCTGTCATCTCAGTCATACAAAACCTGCCTCTTTTGCTATTTGTATTAATTCTGATTTTTTCTTACCTACTTCATGCAAGTCTATCCATTTACTTACAAGTTCTGGCCCCCCAAGATTGTTTGCTTTCTGTATCAAGAGTTTTCTTCTTGCAAGCAATATTTTCCTTCTAAATTCTGATATGGCAGCCCTAACATCTTTTTGACCAATTATCGCGCTGCCACCGACAAAGACTCTAGCACCATCTAAAAAGCAGGATTCTATGTTTGAAAGATCTACACCACCATCAGCTTCTATAAATCCTAAAAATTTTTTTTCTGACAAGAACTTGGCTATTCTCTGGGTTTTCTCGTGTGAAGATTCGATATATTTTTGACCTGATTTACCAGGAACCACCGACATCAGTATGAGCTGATCTAGATCTGAGATGAATTTATCAGTCCACTGAGGAAGTTCCGTATCAGGATTTATCGCTAGCCCCACACTGACTTCGTTTGATCGTAAAATATCATGAATCTCACCAAAACTTGATTCATCACATACTTCAGCGTGTACTGTAATTATGTCACTTCCAGCTTCAACATAATCTCGAATATGTTTTACTGGATCATTTATCATTAGATGCGAATCAAACGGGATTGGAGTAATAGGTCTTAGATCCTTTATCTTAATATGATCAAAAGTTTTGTTTGGAACAAACAATCCATCCATTACATCAAGATGTATGAAGTCTGCACGTCCTTGAGCTGCTCGTTTTACTTCATTTTCAAGATTTGTCATATCACCCGCAATTATTGATGGAGCGATAAGAAACTGGCAATCAAGTTCAAGATCAATTATTGGTTCAATTTTTGGATTTGGTGCAACTCCATGCCATTTTGGATTGTCTTCCATGTGCTCTACGCCTTTTCCTTTGATAGTACGAGCCACAATTATTGATGGGGTTCCTTTGGTTTGTTGAACAGATCTAATTGCTTTAATTATTTGTTCAATTCTATGACCATCGATTTCTAAAACATTCCATCCAAAAGATCGCCATTTATCTCCTGTTTTCCATCTTGCCGCATTTTTCCACATTTCTGAAATATCATCTCCGGTAAGCTCTTCATCAAGTGGCATTACTAGTTCAGTGTAATCGTCTTGCTGTATGAAATTTCTATCTAAAAATGCTGTAAGATTATCAAGTTTGTATTTTGATGCGGACATTGCCGCTTCCCAAACTTGCCCTTCATCTGATTCACCGTCACCTATTATTGTATAAATTTTATGGGTTTTCCCATCAATTCTTGCCGCAAGAGCCATACCTATAGAAAATGAGAGGCCAATCCCAAGTGATCCTCCACAAAACTCTACTCCTGGACATTTGAAATCAGGATGACCTTGCAATCTACTTTCAAATTTTCTCAAGGTCTCAATTTCTGTTTTGTCGAAGTAGCCTGCAACTGCTAGGTTTGAAAAGAGGCCAGGGGATGCATGCCCTTTTGAAAGAACTAATCTATCTCTATCTTCCCACAGTGGATTCTTGGGGTCGTATCTTAGGAACTTGAACAAAATACATCCAATAATTTCAGCCATTGAAAATGAACCACCTGGATGACCAGAACCTGCAGCAGTAATTCCTCTTATGACAAGTTTGCGAGCCTCGCGAACCCTTTTTAGTATATGATAATAGTTTAGGCCCATATCTTTCCCAAAATCTGAAGTCCGAAGATGTTCAAATCTAAATACATATTCATCATTTTAGCACATTTGGAGCAAATAAAAAGTTATTTCACAAAATTTTAATTTGATCGAGTATAAAGAAACATGTGGATCTAACAAGAATATTGCCTCTAATGATTTACGATGACAGGTGTTATCTTTGTGCAAAGTTTGCAAAAATTGTAAGTTTTTTTGCAAGAAAGAAAATCCTCATTGTGGGACATTATACAGATTTTGGTATGAAAATCAAGTCTGAGATCTTTTCTAATACCTATGATTCGACAAAGATGTTTTGGTTCATTTCTGATAAAACAGCATATGGAGGAAGAGCAGCCATACTTCCTCTCCTTTCATCTGTTTTAAAGTCCAAAATCAAACCTTACATTCAATTTGAAATTTCATCATCTTGTGATAGTGATTGTAAAGCGCCAAAAGCTGTTTTTCTGAGAACGAAAAGTCTCTTTTCAAACAGTGAAAAAATCAGGTTAAAATAAACACAGCCCTGCCTAAAAGAAATTAAGCCATATCGTAGGACTAAGAATCGTTTTCTAAATCTAGTAACCCCTGCTGTTCCTGTCAGGCCCAGAATTATTTGGATTTCTAAAGCCGTGTTTCTCCATCATATGGTTTAGAAATCTGATATCGTCAGAGAATTTTTCGCCACAAATTGCACAGTTATTCACGAATCATTTTTTGTATCATGATCTTTTTAGCCTTGCTGTAAGATAATACATTATGGAAAAAAATTCGAGATTACCAAAGCTTTCCTTTTCAATTACTCCTAGCCAAGAAGGATATATTATTGCCTGCAATGAAATTCCATATCTTTTTACTGATGTTACAATAATTGAAGAAGTTGATAGAAGGATAAGCCGATTGATTACAGAATACCTCGAATATTTTCCCCATGATGCTACAAAGCGTGGAATAAACAAAGACATTGAAATTCAGGCAGTATGGAAAGCTTCACCTAACAGTGTGGCTTTAGAGTAAAAAGTGCCAGCACTACTGCTTCCCAAGGGCTCTCGCACCTTAGTAACACAGCAGCGACATTGGGTTTGACTTCCGGGTTCGGTATGGGACCGGGTCGGACCCCAACGCTATGGCCGGCTTGTAAGTTATTTTGATAATGTTCTGTATTAAGCTTGCTTGAGTAGAGATATAAATTAAGAAAAAAGATCCCTAAGGCTATGACTCATAGAGTTGCTGTACTTGATAAGGAAACATGCCAACCAAAAAAGTGTGGTCTTGAGTGTATCAAATATTGTCCAGTAAACAAATCAGGGGCCGACTGTATAATCCTTAGTGAAGAGACTGGAAAGGCTCAGATCGACGAAAATATTTGCAATGGTTGTGGAATTTGTGTTAAGGTGTGTCCTTTTGACGCAATAACAATTGTAAATCTAGCGGAAGAGTTGAAAACTGAAAAAATTCATCAGTATGGAATCAATTCTTTCCGATTGTACAAAATTCCTTCTCTAAAAAAAGGTCAGGTAATGGGGTTACTTGGAAGAAATGGTATGGGCAAGACCACCATTATCAATATTTTATCTGGAAATTTGAAACCAAACCTTGGAAATTATTCTTCACCTCCAGAATGGAGTGAAATTTTAAAAAATTTTCATGGAACTGAATTAAAATCTCATTTTGAAAAAATTGTCAACAATGAGATTAAAGCCTCAATAAAGCCACAGCAAGTATACAATTTGGCAAAGGCCTTTAATGGAACTACAAAAGAACTTTTAGAAAAATTTGATGAACGAAATAAGATCCCAGATCTTGTAAGAGAATTAGGATTACAAAACTCTATGGAAAACAAACTTGAAGAGCTTAGCGGTGGTGAGCTTCAAAGACTAGCAATTGCCGTAGCTGCCTCAAAAGATTCTGATTTTTATTTTTTCGATGAACCCTCTTCATATAACGATGTGTTCCAACGAATAGGGGTTGCAAAAGTAATTCACGGTCTAGCCAAACTTGAAAAAAGTGTCATGGTTGTAGAGCATGATCTTACGGTACTAGATTACATTAGTGATTTTATCGAGATACTCTATGGTGAACCAGCTGCGTATGGTATTGTAGCAAACGTGCTCTCAACCAAAGTTGGCATTAATGTGTTTTTAGACGGTTACCTTCCAAATGAAAACGTCAGGTTTCGTGACACTGCATTCAGATTTGATGCCTCTACTTCTAACGATGAGTTTGTTTTGACAGACACTATTATTGAATATCCATTATTACAGAAAAAATATTCTTCTTTCTCAGTTTCTATTGATGCAGGCAAAGTACGGAAAAGTGAAGTCATGGGCATTGTTGGTGCGAATGCCTTGGGAAAAACAACAATGATGAAGATGATTGCAGGTGTTGAAAAACCTGATTCTGGCAATCTTGAAACTAGGGTGAAAATAGCATATAAACCACAATATCTTACAAATGATTTTGAGGTAGAAGTAATTTCAGTTTTAGAAAAGGCAAACAATGGAGGATTAGAAGGTACTACAGAAGAAGAACAAATCATTGATCCAATTAAGATAAAAAAATTATACAACAAATCAATTAAAAATTTATCGGGTGGTGAGTTACAAAAAGTTGCCATAGCAGCTTGCCTTTTACAAAAAGTTGATCTATATGCACTTGATGAACCTTCTGCATTTTTAGATGTTGAAGACAGGATTGCTATTGCAAAATTGATCCAGCGATTTGTCCGGTCTTATGGTAAATCTGCAATTATAATTGATCATGACATTCAGCTTATGGATTTAATCTCTGATTCATTGGTAATTTTTGAAGGAACCCCTGGAAAGGAAGGTCATGCAACTTCACCTAAATCTAAGGCAGAGGGCATGAATAGATTTCTAAAATCTCTGGATATTACTTATAGACGAGATGAGACTAGTTTACGACCACGGGTAAACAAAACTGATAGCAGACTCGATAGAAACCAGAAGCAGTCAGGACATTTCTATTATAAAAATTGACTCGAATGTTAAAAGAAGCAGTAACAGGCATATTATCTGAGAAAGAGATTGGAGATTTGTACGGGGCCTTTGATCAGGTAGGAGATATAATAATACTTAGGATACCAGATTCGCTGGCATCAAAGAAAAAAACAATTGGAAAAGTTCTTTTAGAAAAGGTGAAAACTGCAAAATCAGTTTTTTATCAGTCTTCCCCTGTAAGTGGCGATTTTAGAACGCGAAAATTAGAACTACTGGCAGGAGAGGATAAAACGGAAACAGAGTATAAAGAACATGGTTGTAGATTCAAGGTCGATGTTGAAAAAGCATTTTTTTCTCCTCGACTTTCTACAGAACGATACAGGATTGCAAATTTAATAAAAAATGGTGAAACAGTTATCAATATGTTTGGTGGAGTTGGAATGTTTTCCATCATCGCAGCAAAAAAAAAGAAATGTATTGTTTATAATATAGACATAAATCCCATCGCTACAAAGCTTTGTGAGCAAAACATAAAGATTAACAAGCTTGTAGGAAGAGTTGAATCATTAACTGGTGATGCAACAAAAATTATACAGGAACAATTGTCAGGAAAAGGAGATAGAGTGTTGATGCTTTTGCCTGAAAAATCAGATGAATTTTTAGATCCTGCAATAAAGGCTGCTAAAAAGAATGGCATAATTCATTATTACTGTCACATACATGGTGATAAAAAAAATGAAGTAAGTAAACTTGCAAAAGATCATTTTCTTGAGGTAATGAAAATTAAGTCTGAGGTTTTTGGCTCTAAAATAGTAAGACCTGTTGGACCTAGATTTTATCAAGCTGTGGTAGATGCTAAACTGTTATAGTTATTTTTTATCGTCTGAAACTAAAGATGATGGAGAGGGTTTTGATGTCGCCATGTTATAGCCAATCCAAGAGATTACACCTAATATTCCTCCAACTGCCATAAGTACAGAAAGTTGCAATACAATTGGACTCCATTCAGAGAGCATTAACAGATATGCATATACAAAAAATCCACCTATAGATAGAATAAAAATCATTATTCCTATGTTGCGTTGTCTGTTCATTAAGCTAAAATCTTTTCTAGAGTTATTTATTTGAATCTAGTAAACAAATTCAATTGTCATCAAATAGGCATCCTCGCCATCTCTGTAATAGGCCTTTAATCTTTGTTTTATAATAAACCCAATTTTTTCATACAGTTTTACTGCTTCATTATTGCTGCAGCGCACCTCAAGATAGAGTTCATCTGCTTTTTTTGTCTTAATTCCAGCTATCGCTTCTTCTACTAATACTCGTCCTATCCCCTTTTTCCTATATTCTTCTAATACTGCAACTGAAACAACATGTCCCTTTTTAACAAATCCAAGTTTTTTAAAATTAGAAAATCCATATTCTATTTTACACATAATATATCCAACAAGTTTTTTATCAATCTCTGCGACAATAAATGACTCGGGTAGTTCTGAAAGCAAGCTTTCGTAGAAATAATCAGAATAGTGCTCTGGAAGAGTTTTCATATTTATTTCCATAACTGGAATTATATCTGATGGGTCACACCTTCTAATAATACAGTTACCAATTTCCCTTAATGCTACTTGCAATCTGAAAATATCTGGAATACTGTAATTATTTAACTTTAGTCAAATAAAGGAATTAATGTGCTTACGCCACAATAACCTCAATTGAGTGAACCAACCGTAGAAGAAGTAATATCAATCATTTCGAACATATTTCAGATAAAGGGAATAAACCAAAGTTTGGGGGTACTTCAGATTGAGATAGAAAGTGAGGAATTCAAACAAAAATTTGTTCATCTTGCAAAACAAATAACATCTAAAAATCTTGTTGCAAGACTTGAGACTAATGGTGACAGAATGTTTGTTAATATATCAAGATTTCAATCACCAAAGTCACGACGAGCTTGGATTCCAAGAGTGCTATTTGTAGCCACCATAATAGTGGTAATGATTGATGGTTATTACCACACAGTTGATACAAACTCAATAACCTACATAGGCGAACCTTTCCAGATAGCAGTACTTTTTACAGTTTCGTTAATGGGAATACTTGGAATTCATGAACTTGGTCACATGATTGCTTCAAAGATGCATCGGATCAAAACAAGTTGGCCCTATTTTATTCCAGGTATTCCAGTATATTGGATTTCCTACATTTGGAGCTCTTATCATGTCACGAAGTTTTATGATAAATAGGGACATATTATTTGATATTGGAATTTCTGGGCCCATTGCTGGGCTAATTATTGCAGTGATCGTGTCCGTATACGGAGCATCTGTATCTCCATTAATTTCAGGTACGCAAGCACAAATCCTTTCTCACTCTGGACTTGTAGAATTACATTCAAGTATACTCATGGACTCAACAATTCTCTTAGTAGGCAAGCATATTGTTGGAAAAGAATTGATAATGTCACCGGTAATGTACGCAGCTTGGTTTGGATTTCTTATAACATTTCTAAATCTTCTTCCAGCATGGCAACTTGATGGTGGTCACATTGCTCGTGCAACTCTTGGTAGAAAATGGCATCGAATTACTACATATGCAAGTATAGGAGTTCTTGCAGCTGTAGGATACTATATCATGGCACTTTTTGTCTTAATGTTTAGTATGAGAAGTCCTGATGTGAAACCTCTTGATGACATTTCTCCTCTTTCAAATAAACGGAAAAAAATATTTGTTCTTGTAATGATTCTTGCTTTTCTTTGCGTACCACTTCCATTTTCAATACTATCGTAACAATACATGGGAACCATCAGAAACAATAGATATCTTTTGCCTTGCACCTTGTGTTTTTAAAATATAGTCCATAACATGTTTGATTCCACCAAATGATAACATTCCAAGTTTTTTAGTATAAAATTCTGGTAAAATAGACACAATTCCTATCTGAAATTTTTTTCCAGTTTCAGTTAAAAATAAAAGATCCTCCATTCCATCCACGTATTTTGCTGGATTTTTCAGCCTGTCCAAACTCATCCTTCCTTCTATGTATTGTTGTATTGCTTCAGAACCTATACCATTTAGGCATTCCGCAAGTATAATTGCTAAACCTTCATCTTTGATTGCTTCAGAACAGTTCCATAATGAAGAAAGAGATCTTCCAAAGGTCTGGTCACTACTTTCTTTTCCAGTACTAATAATGATGGCACGATGTTTTCCAACTTCATTTATTGCAATTGAGGAAAAAGATTTAGATATTGAAGAGGTAGTCGATGGATGCCCTATGGATAGATCCACTACACCTAATGAATTTGCAACAATTTCAATTGCAGATACATCAAAAGCATCTATAAATTTCTGAGCTATGGTGAGTGTTTGAAGGTCTTCTCCTGGGGCCGGCAGATTTCCCTTTCTTTTCTCATATGCTGCAAGCATGTGATCTTTCCCAAATCTTCTTACTAACTTTGTTGAAATAGTGTTAAACCCAAAGAGACCATCAAACTCCATTTCACCGATAAAAACCAAATTAGAGTTTGAAAGTTGTGATGTGTTAAATTCTGAAATTGTTAAAGTTGGATCTGAAAAAATATTCTTCAAAATATGAAAATTGGATTTATCCACTAGAATTTTTGGTTTAGGAATTGACTTTTGATTGCATTTTTCTAATAACACAGAAATTACTTTTTGTATGGCTTTTGAGTATTCTAGGATTACAAATTCGGTTGGTTTTGTAAGATCAATTTGTTCAAGTTTGGAGGAAATTTCAAGATCGGTCAAATTTGTTCCTCCCGGTTCAATTTTTTTGTCTAGGTTTTCTGCCCTAATGTCTAATACAACGTCTGTAGGCCCATAGTTAAGCCAAATTTCTGGCATAAGACTATCGATAGGACAATTAAAATAAATCTAGTTTAGTTAATTTTGCTGTGGAGTTTGTCAAAGAATTTGCAACTTTTTTGTATCAAAATGATGCAATCAAATTTGGAAATTTTAAACTTTCAAGTGGGAAGGATAGTCCTTATTATATAGATCTAAGAATTGTACCGAGTTTTCCACATCAATTTCGCAAAATGATAAAAGCTCTCCAAAGTTTGATATCTGAAAAGATAGGATTCGATAATTTTGATTGTATTGCTTCTGTGCCTACATCTGGACTTGTAATTGCATCTGCTCTTGCTCTTGAGACTGTGAAACCTCTCATCTATATAAGACAAAAGCCAAAAAATTATGGGACTGAGAATGTATTTGAAGGAAAAATAGAAGAAGGATCTAGGGTCTTACTTGTTGACGATGTTGGGACAACCGGCCTTTCTCTATTAAATGCGGTAAAAGCACTTAGATCTTTAAAAATGGTTGTGACTGATGCGTTTACAGTAATTAATAGGTTTGAAGGTGCCAGAGAGCTCTTAGCATCTGAAAATGTGAGATTGTATGAAATTACTGACATTATTGCACTAAGCTCAATTTTACATGAAGCAAACTTGCTTGATATTGAGGTTTTTGAGCGAATTAAAAAACAAATAGGTTTGATCTGAAGCCAAAAAAAGGCTTTCAGATTTAGCTTTCGTAGATCATTAGTTCTTTTTCCTCTAACAAGGTATGCAAATTATGTACTGCTCTATAAACCTCTGATTCCTTTTTTGCACCAGTACAAACAAGTTTTCCTGATGCAAAAAGTAAAATGACCGTTTTGGGATCAAGCATCCTGTGTATTAAGCCAGGAAATTGCTCTGGTTCATACATGCTTCGTGGCAGACTTCTTGCGGCCTGTTCTAAGTGAATTTTTCCTCCTAGGCTTGCAGATGCTACTATGTTTTGAATAACAATGACAGCGTCTTTTTTTATTTTAATACCGCCCTTTCGAAGTTTTTGTACTACACTTCTTACTGCTTTGATTGCTTGTTCTTCTGATTTTGCGCCAGTACAAACCATCTTACCAGAACTAAAAATCAATGTTGCAGTTTTTGGTGATTTTAGTCTGAAGACTAAACCCGGGAATTGATCAGGGTGATACTCAACATCAGGGAATGTTTGTGTGATTACATTGAGATCAATTCTTTGATCCACCGATGCCGAAGCCACAACATTTTCTATGCTGACGATTGGTTTTGTTTGAGGCATTTTTTTTCCTTATATAAGGGCTTTATATATACTCTGTAACCTTTTGGTGTAACACATCGTGTCAAATTTATCAAATTCTTTCTGGGCTGAAAACTGTTTAGGCAGCTCAGACAAATGCCTTCACATCACGATTCAGATATAACTCTGATTCTTCATAGCGGCCTAGTGAAAATCAGTATTTGCTTATTTTAAAACTAGTGGTTAAGGACCGAATGAATTTGTAGGAACATAGTTTTATAATAAATTAAAATCAAAACATAAAATCTTAACTGATTTACCTGATGATACATTTGTTAGCCGGGTTAATTCTATATCAGAATTCCATTTCGCATATTAAAGAATAATAGATTCAAAAAAGAATAAAATTACTACAAGTTTTTATCTTTAATCAAAAAATAGTGGGCCCAAAGGGCTTCGATCCCTTGGCTCACCGGTTATGAGCCGGTTACTCTACCAAGCTGAGTTATGGGCCCCCGCACAAACAATTTTGCATGCAGTATAAAATAGTATAGAGTTAACAGTAAGCTTCGTAACAGCTGTCTAGTAACATATTCTGTGCAGAGACTGATTTACTTGCAGTCGTAAATAATTCTTCTTCAATTTCAACAGGAGTTTTTGCAAGAATTAGTCGCCATAATGCAGCATGTCGTATGTCAGCCTCTGTGTGTAGTCTAAAGTATTCTATTGCATCGTCCGTAGTTATATTATAGAATTTTCGTAGTCCATCAATTTTTGACAAGCTTATTTTTGGAATCTCTTGCTCAAGAGCATACATTGCAGTTGCGCCTCCCTCAAATGTTGTCATAAGTTTTGAAAGATTTGTAACAGCGTGTTGTGTCTTTTCAAGGCCGCCATAATCTTCTAACTCTCTTGGAGGTACGCCTAATGAGCCAGCAAATTTCATCCAAGGTATTATGTGTTCAGATTCTTCTTTTTGATTTGCTACAATTGCATCTATATTATGAGAGGCGCGTGCCACAATCATGCCTACAAAAGCAGGCACCGCTTTAACAAGTTGAAAATATTCTTTTGAATATCCACTAAGAGATTCACGTGTTAGCATTCCTTCATTCCACATTATGTAGAATTGATGTTTCAACAAACTGTGTTCTTCGACTAACTCATCTATTCTTGTAACAAGAGAATTCATGCGATTTATGAAATTCAGCCAATAAAAAAATCTTTTGAATCACTTCAAAAGGATTTTATGGACAAAAAACACGATGCAGTTCGGGCTCCAGTGGTGTAGACCGGTCAAGCATATCGGCCTTTCAAGCCGGGGATCCCGGGTTCAAATTCTATGTGATGAAAATCCCGGCTGGAGCACTACAAAAGCATTAATATTGTAACTCAAGGTTAAGTTTTGTGCAGCTTTTTGGATAGAAAAAATTTTGAAATAAACCCATTATTAAAAGACTACAAGCAGTATGTAGATAAAATAAACGCCTCACTAAAACATGAATTAGAACTTTATTCTGCTTCTGAGTTTGTTGAACCCCTTCAATATGCTCTTGAAGGAGGAAAAAGAATTAGGCCGCTTATTCTCTTGTTATCTGCAGAAAGCGTTGGAAATTGTGATGAAAATGCGTATATTGCTGCCTGCGCTGTTGAATTGTTACACACAGAATCAGTAATACACGACGATATAATTGATAATGAGATTTTAAGGAGGAGGAAGGACCCATTTCACATAAAATACGGATATAATACTAGCATAATTACCGGAGATTTTGTTCTTGGTTTGATTCTAAACATATCGTCAAGGCTGAACAATCCAAGAATTGCAAGCGAGCTTGCTAACACAGCAATGATGATGAGCGATGGTGAGATGATTGAGACCAGATTAGAGTCAAGCGAAGATGTTACTTTTGATGATTATCTTAAGGTAATTGAGTACAAAACAGCAACAGCTTTTGAGGCTGCTTCAAAAATAGGTGCAATACTTGGATGTGGCACTGAAGAACAAATCCTAGCTCTTGCAGAATATGGGAAAAACGTAGGAATTGCATATCAGATTCACGATGATCTGCAAGATTGGAATAATGAGGATAAATTGTTTAATGCTTTAATAAAAAAGAGCACAGACCCACGCAATATCTTCAATCATATGGATTTCTTGCTAAAGGATTATTCTCAAAAATCAAAAACAGGCCTGAGAAAAATCAAAGAGGGGTCTGCAAAATCTCATCTAGAGAATCTTTTAGATCTCACAATGTTTAGTGTATAGTTGAGAGTGCACTAAGGTTTGGAACAGCGGATTTTGCAAATTCAATTATTGGATCAGGATAAACTCCGATTCCTACCATAAATATAATTGAAAATATCATAACAGCAATTATAGATTTTGGTTCTTTTACTCTCTTGTCTGATTCACCTTCTTCAAAGTACATCTTTCTTATTATCCAACCATAGTATGCAAGCGAGAGTGCACTGTTTAGAACACCTGCTACTGCAAGATAAGGAGCCCATGTCGCTACTGAACCAGCATCGATAGCAGAACCAAATAGCATAAGTTTACTCCAGAATCCATTTAGTGGCGGAACACCTGCTAGTGCAAGCAATGAAACAACCAAACCAAATGAAGTTATTGGCATTCGTTTACCAAGACCACGTAGCTTATCAATATGTGATACTGCTAGCGTTGTAATTATTCCAGCTGTTGCAATAAAGGCTGCTGCCTTCATTACTGCATGATTTAGTATATGAAAGAGTGACGCCTGGATACCAATTTGTGAGAAAGGTGCAATGCTTAATCCAATTAAGATGTATCCAGCATGACCTATACTGGAATATGCAAGCATTCTAGTGAGATTCTTTTGCATAATTGCAGCCAAGTTGCCTACAGTCATTGTTATAATAGCAATTATTCCAAGTGCAAAAGCCCAATCAACATTTAGGGCAATTGTTCCCATTATTATTACACGTAAAGCAGCAGCAAAGCCTGCCTTCTTTGTACCTGCTGCTAGGAGTGCAGAAATGGTCGGTGGAGATCCTTCGTATGTGTCAGGAAGCCACATATGGAATGGCACAAGACCAATTTTAAATCCAAAACCTGCAATGAACATCCCAACTGCTAGAAGTGCCAGGGGCATCATGTCTGGTCCAAGCTTAGAGAAACCTGAAATTACATCTCCTATGTTAGTAGAGCCTGTAAGGCCATATGCAATTGATATTCCATAAATTATAATTCCTGACGACAAAGCTCCAAACAAAAAGTACTTGATTGCAGCTTCGTTTGATGATGGATCTTTTTTATTAAATCCTGCAAGAACATAAGTTGGAATGCTCATGAGTTCCCATGCTACAAATAACATTACTAAATCAGTAGAATATGCAATTAGCACCATTCCAATAGATGCAAGGAGAATCAGAGAATAGTATACGGCAGGGTTAGATCTTCCTCGCATATAATTAAATGAACCAACTGTTGTCATTATGCTAACAATAAGCATGGCAATTGCAAAAAATGATCCAAAGGTATCATCAACAAGAACATTTTTTGAAAAAATTGCTGCTGGTATAATATGCTTAGAAAGAATTTGATATGCGACAAAGCCTATTGCTACAATCAAAGATCCAAATGCTATTCCTCCGTAGAGTGAGGAACCACGTTCTTTTCTTATTATACTAATAACTGGAAGTATTACCCCTACTGCTCCCAGCAGTATAGTTAGAATAATTGGTGTTGATGTGAATTCTATCATTTTTTTCTCCTAAATTAATAAGAGGAGTACTACGAAGAGTATTCCAGCTCCAAATACATACAGATATGATTGAGAAATTCCAGTTTGAGTTCCCTGTAATATTCTTGCACCCACAGCCACTGCCTTTTCAGGACCTGTGTTAAAACCTTCTATTATTGTATTTTCAAAGTATCGCCACACTCCCCTTCCAAAATATAATGGTCCTATTACAAAAGCCCAGTAGATCAAGGAGTTAAGATACCATCTATTAAGCAAGAATTTGTGAATAGAATAGAAAAATAAATTAGAATTTACAAATTTTACAGGATCTGCAAATCTTCCTATATAGAAGATATATCCTAATCCAAATCCAATTCCAAATGCAGCAAGTGATGCAGTAAGCGCAATAGGATTAACTCCGTTCAAAAATCCTCCAAACATTGACTGTGATTCTACAGCTACAGTTCCAAGTCCTGATTTTATTCCAAAATATGTATTGAGATAATCTGTAAAGATTCGATGTATTTCATGTTCAAATGATAGTCCAATGATGCCAATTCCTATTGTAAGTGCTGCAAGTATACCATATGGTATCCACATTGATGCATTTGCCTCATGTATATGATGACCTTCTTTTTCCATATTTTCTACATGTTTGCTCTTATTTCCAAAGAAGACCATGCCAATCATTCTTGTGGTGTAAAATGCAGTGATTACTGCAGTAATGAGTGCAATTACAAATATTGGTAGTGCCCATGTATTTCCAGATTCGTACACAGCTGCAAAAATTGCATCTTTACTCCAAAACCCAGTAGTGATAAACGGAGCTCCCATCAGTGCAAGGCCTGCAGCCCACATGAATGCATATGTTTTCTTCATGTATTTTCTCAATCCGCCCATATCTGTCATGAATCGAGAACCTACTATGTGTAATAACGAACCTGCTGCCATGAAAAGCGAAGCCTTGAACATTGCATGAGATATCAAATGGAAGAATCCGGCAGTATAACCATCAACAAACTGTCTTGATAATCCTGCTACACCAAGTGCCATCATCATGTAGCCAATCTGTGAACCTGTTGAATATGCAAGAACTTTCTTGATTTCTGGATGAACCATTCCCTGAGTTGCAAGCAAGAATGCCGTAATTGCACCTACCCATGCAACAACCTCAAAGAATTGATCCATGTTAATACCAATTGCAGCTAATGCAAAGAACAAAGGTCCTAATCTTGCCACCAAAAATACTCCAGCCTTAACCATTGTTGCAGCATGTATTAGAGCTGAAACTGCAGTAGGACCAGTCATAGCCTCAAGCAACCATTCATTAAGTGGAAATTGTGCGGATTTTCCTATGGCCCCTCCAAAAAGTAAAACTGCAGCAGGAATCAAAAGATGCTGTGCTGACATTGCAGTAGCCCATTCTGTATGTTGAGTTAATTCTCTAAACCCAAACGTACCAGCAAATGCAAAAATCAAAAACATGCCAGATAACATCATTATGTCTCCAACTTTTGTCATAATGAATGCCTTTATTCCTGAATGTGTTGGTGAGTAGTAATCCATTACTCCAAGAACCTTGCGTCCTTCAATTCCAACATGATCTTTCTTTTTATCTCTATACCAGAAACCTACTAAAGCATAAGAAGCTAGACCTACTCCTTCCCATCCAAAGAAAAGCTGCAAAAAATTATCTGAAAGAACAATCAGCTGCATAGAACCAACGAAGAATGTCATCCAGAACCAGAATCTTGTAATGTCTTTGTCACCTTTCATGTAACCCGTGCTATATACAAAGATCAAAAATGAAATCCAACCAACCACATTTGCCATTATAATGGCAAGAGGATCAGCCAAAATTCCTGCCTTTAATCCGATTGATGAAATCCATGAAACTTGATTATGAATTTCATGGTTTCCTAGTGCAAGTGGCAAAAGTGTAGCTGCAGAAATTGCACTTGCCAGAGCAAACGCTACAGCAACTCCACCGGTAGCTCTTTTTGAAATTTTTGCAACACCTGGAAGTATCAGAGCTGCTACAAATGGTAATATCCAGATAGCCCATACGCTAAGAGAACTAGAAGATAAATCGAAATCAAAGGGTAAAATAGCCATTACCTAAACCCCTATTACTCCTTTCATAAACGGAATTATTTGGTTAAAGAAAATATCAGGAAATATTCCAACTACAATTGTAAATCCTGCTAATACCATCATTGGGGCTGTAACGTACCAACTTGCTTCTTTTGTATTTTCAAGATGCTCTGGAAGTTTACCAAAAAATACTCTTTTTATCATCCACAAAATATAGGCCATCGTAATAACAGTAGCTACTAATCCTAACCCAAAGGCAATCATCCTTATCGTAGAACCTTGTTGAATTGCAGATTGCAATGCCCCATAAAACATTGTCCATTCTGCCATGAATCCGCTAGTTGGCGGAATACCCATTATTGTAAGGGCACCAACAAATGCACAAACTGCAGTAATTGGCATTTTTCCGGCAAGTCCACCCATTTTTGTGATACTTCTTGTACCAACTTGTAAAATTATGGCTCCTACCATCATGAAAAGCAAAACCTTCCCAAGGCTATGTGAAACAAACAACATTTCTGCACCAGAAAGTCCCAGTACAGATGATGTTCCTATTCCAAACATCAGATATCCCATCTGACTTATACTGGAATAAGCAAATAATTTTTTAATATCATCTTGCATCAAAGCCATAACACCACCATAAATCATTGTGATAAGACCCCACAAGTTTAGATAAAGTGCAAAGTGATCATACTGACCTGGCAGAAGGACAATTAATAATTTGAAAAATCCATATGCCCCAACTCCAAGCATTGCGCCAGAAGAAAGAGCATTTAGCGGAGTTGGAGCAGCACGATAAAAATGTGGTAACCAAATATGAAGAATAAAGGCTGCCATCTTTACCCCAAGACCAATTATTATCGCAGCTGCTGCAAGCGAGAGAATATTTGACGGAATTCCATGTTCTTTAATATCTGCAAAATTAAAACTTCCAACATTCAACCCTATGGCCAGAAATCCTAAAAGTAAGACAACCGCTCCAACATGTGTCCAGAAAAAGAATAAGAGTGCTACTCTTCTTTTTTCTTCATATCCCCAGAAAGCAATCATAAAGAAAGCTGGAATAAGCATAACCTCAAAGAAAACATAAAACTCGATCAGGTTTGTTGCAAGTATACAGCCCAACATTCCCATAGCCATTACAAGAAATAGTGAAAAGTAAACTCCGATCTGATGGTTCAGATATCCTTTCAGAGATGATGATTCAATAATAGCGGTGGAATTTCTATCTCCTATAACCTGCCTTTGTCTTTTCATCCTTTCTTCAAATTGTGAGGTAATTTTTGCAACCATATAGGGTTTTGAATATAATGCAAGTACAGTCGACATCACATAGATTATAATTGCAAAAGGCGATGCAAGTCCGTCAAGTAAGAACCCAAATTCTCCAAATAGCTTAGTCCAAGGATAATGTTCTTCGTATGTTCCTGAAAATACTGGTACTATCATTATGGATGTACAGTAAAGCAACAATCCAAAGGTAAACCAAGCTGCTGCATTTGGTCCTGATTTTTTGCCAAGAAAATATGCTAAAGGCGACAGTAGTAGCGGTAAAAAGACCGCTTGTAACAATACATGTTCCATTATCCTTTCAGACTCCTGAAATCTGCGATATCAATATTTTTGTACATTCTATAGGCAACAATAATTAACGCAAGTCCAACAGCTACCTCTGCTGCAGCAATAGCTATAGAGAATAGAGCAAGTGTTTGTCCTTGACTATTTGGAATAAACCTAGCAAAAGCAACCAAGTTTAGATTTGCTGAATTAACAATCATCTCTACAGCAAAAAGCATTCTGATAGCATTTCGTTTTACAGATAGACCGTATATCCCAATGGCCAAAAGTGCCACTGAGACTAGGACAAAGTCAATCAGTCCGTTGCTCATTTGAAATATCCTCCCTTCTTGCTAATGCCAAAGCACCAATAACTGATGATGTCAGAATAAGCGCCATCACAATAAGTGCTGGTGAATAATAGGTGAGAAAATCTTCTCCTATTTTTCTGTAATCTACTGTTTGAGTATTAGTCTCCATTGTTTTTAATCCAGAACCAATTATGATAGTTCCAATTCCGAGCATTACAATAATCATCAAACCTATACCAGCATACCTTCTGCGTGAGTCCTCGATCTTATTGAAAATAAGTTCACGTCTTACAAGCATCACGGTAAATAGTATAAGCACTGCTATAGAACCAACATAAACCGAAAGTTGAAACATTGCCACAAATGGAGAATCTAGGAGTAAGAAAAATCCTGCAATTCCAGAGAGTGTAATCATTAGTGCTATTGACCCATAAATCAATGAACGAATTTCAAGTGCAGCAATCGCAGAACCAATTGTTAAGACAGAAACGGCTAAAAATAGAGAATCAACCATGCGTTGCACCCCGTTTGCCAATCTTTATCTCTACATCTTGTGATATGTTTGGTTTTACAGCAAGCTGGCTCGGGGTATAGATCAAAGCAGATTTGGTAAATGAAGAAAGCTCATAGTCATTTGTCATGTAGAGAGCATAAAATGGACATGCATCTACACACAATCCACAGAAAACGCATTTTCCATAATCAATCTGTGGCATTATTGCTTTCTTGTTTTGTTTCCAAGTTTCGTTCACTTTCACCATACCGATCGCTTCTGCAATCCCCTCACATGCAACAGAACATAGCTGACAACCTGTACATTTGTCATGGAACAATATGTGTCGTCCCCTAAGGCCAGCAATTCCTACTCCCGTTTGTGGATCGAATTGGAAGCCATCACCTACAAACTTCAATTTCTGTTCTGGATATCGTAACGTAAATCTCTTCACAGCAAGGTGTTTTACACCTGAATTCAAAGCTCGTATAATTCCACCTGCAGTGCTCATTGTATTAATCCTCCGTGTCCCAAGACACCTGCATATAACAATCCGAGAGCTATAAAGATGTTAACGAATGCTAGCCCGATTAATTTGTACCATCCAGTATGCAAAAGCATGTCTATCCTAATTCTTGGGAATACTCCTCTTGGCAACAAAATTACTAGAATAACGCCAACTGTCTTGATTACAAACCAAAGTGTACCATTAAGCATTTCTTGATCGAAAAGAGGAAGTCCTGGGATGTGAGCAGTTATCGGACCAATTGTTATTCCATTTGTGATTATTTCTTGCGGGAATGGTGGCCAGACCATAGGACCATTCCATCCCCCCAAAAATAACACTGTAAATAGACCAGCGAAAGCATAGAGTTTCAGATAAGTTCCAAGTTGAATTAGCCCATACATCATGCCAGAGAATTCAGTTAACCACCCAGCAACAATTTCACTTTCTGCTTCTGGCAAATCAAATGGGATTCTTTCAAGTTCTGCTAGAATCGTAGTGAAAAAAACAATAGCTCCTATTGGCATAAACACTATCCACCAGTAATGTTGTTGAGATTCAACAATTTCTGTCAAGTTTAAGGTTCCTGTCAAAATGACAATTCCTAGAAGAGATAGTATGAGTGGGATTTCAAAGGAAATCATTTGGTGAAGTGCTCGTATTCCTCCAATAAACGGCCACTTACTATTTGCAGACCATGATGAAAGTACTGTTATTATCGGAAAGAATCCAATTGTTGCAAAGACTGCTAATAATCCTACATTTGGATTTGCTGCAACCCATCCTGGTGCAACAGGGATTAGCGATGTAAATGCTGCAGCTGTTCCTACAAAAAGTAATGGCGCCAACCAGAAAATAGGCTTGTCTGCTTTTGCAGGAATGATTATTTCTTTTGACATTAGTTTTAATCCATCACCCATAAGTTGTAAGATTCCCTCAATCTTTCCACAATAAAGTGGCCCTACTCGAAGCTGTATTTTTGCAAGAAATTTTCTTTCGACAAATATTGTTGCAGCTGCAAGAAGAGCTGCAAACCCAAATCCTGGAAAAGCAACTATTCTGAAAATTTCGGTATGAATTAGTGATTTTACAATAGGTATAGTTCTTGAGGGATCGGCCATCCAAGTCATTGCAAGATATGGTGTAAGAAGTTGACCGTTAATTACTGGAAGTTTAATGTAAAAAAGTAGAATGAAAACAAGCGGTAAGCCAACAAGTGAGAAAATAAGAAGAATCCAAAATATAATATCAGTTAGAGATGCAATAAATCTACTTAATCTAAACTCTGGTGCAATTGTTGACATTTATCTATCAGCCTCCACAGGCCAGTAGTTTAGACTCCAATAAACTGCCGGCATGTTTCCAAGCTTCTCACCTTTTAACAAATATGGCATACAGATCAAATTCCTAAATGAGCCTACACTTATCTTTACTCTATATGGTTCTGGTCTGTTGTTAGATATGACATGATATCCCAAAGATCCCCTTCCAGATTCTACCCTGCGATAGGCTTCGTCATTCCCACCTTTTGGATTTGGTTTTAGTTTTGTTCTCACAGAACCAGACTTAGGCATTTTCTTTAGTGCATCTTTTATTATTCTACAGCTTTCTAACATGTCAAGATACGGAACCCGAGATCTTGCATAAGAGTCACCTTCCTTGAGAACTTGGGTTTCAAAATCAAGATTATCATAAACATCATAGGGTTCCTTTTTTCTTACATCAAAATCTACACCAGAAGCACGAAGAACGGAGCCTGTTGTTCCAAGTCGTATTGCATCCATTCTTGATAGGACCCCAGTTCCCTCTGTTCTCTGTTTTAAAACCGGGTTTTGATAGAAAATGTCTTCATATTCTTTTAATCGTTTTTCAAAATAATTTACTTGCCTAAGACATCGTTCCTCAAAGTTTGCGGGTAAATCGTTTCTTACACCACCTGGAACAAAATATGCGTGTGTTACTCTTGCTCCAGACATTGCTTCCAACAAATCTATAAACAATTCACGGTCTCCAGCTGGCCACATAAACATTGTAGAATGACCTAGGAAAATTCCGTATATAGCAAGCCAGTATAACGTATAGATACAACGGTTGAGCTCAGAACCTATTACTCGAACATATTTTGCTCTTTCTGGAACTTCAATTCCTAACAGATCTTCAACTGCAAGACAGTATGGATACAAAATATTGCAAGAATCATGAATAACTGGCCTTTCAAGATGTGGAATATTTTGTATGTAATTTCTGTACTCCGCCATTTTTTCTTCTCCGCGATGAACATATCCAGGATCTGGATCGCAGGAAACAATGTAATCTCCATCAACTTTTATAATAAGTCGCATGTGACCTGATCCTGGATGTTGCGGTCCAACATTCAGAGTCATTATTCGATCATCTACTTTTTCCAGTCCTATACCTGGTGGTAATTGTGTGGTCATTTCATCTCCCCTTTATCTTAAAGTCTTTCCTAAATGGTGGTATGTCTGCCCAATCTTCTGGCAAAAGTAATCTTCTGTTATCTGGATGCCCTTCAAAATACACACCAAACATCTCAAAGCATTCTCGTTCATGAAATTCTACACTATAAAATACGTCCCGTAAAGAAGGTGTTCTTGTACTATCCTTTCCTGGGTTTGGAATATCCTCTCTTGGAACTCTAGTTACCAGAGATATTATTTTATTCCCAAGTTGTTCATCGGTATATGAACCTAAATGATAAACCACTTCAATTTCTTTTGAATCTGGATAGTCTACTCCTCCTACGGATTCAGCATGATCAAATTTTAGCTCGTCCCGAATAAAATAAGCAACATCTACGATATCTTCTCTTTTTGTGCTCACTCGAATCCGATTTGGTCTTACATAATCAATAACTGCTTTTTGTCCAAATTTGGAGATAATCTTATCAGCCATAGATTTTTCAAATGGAGGTATAGGTACAGGATGTATTGGTACATCATGAGATAGATCAATTCCTTTTTCTTCATAAAACTTCTTGGCTTCTTCTTTTGTTAAGTTTGTAGAAATATCGGTTGTTTCTTCTTTATTTTGATCATTTTCTAACTTTGTTTCTTCATTGTCAGTTTCACTGGATTCTATATCCTTTTTTTTTTTTGAGACCATTATTATACCGCCTTCATTCGTTTAATTTTTTCTTGAAGTAGCATACATCCTTGTATAAGAGTTTCAGGTCTAGGTGGACATCCAGGAACATAAACATCCACGGGGAGTATTCCATCAATTCCAGGTAGGACATTATAGGAATCAAAGTAAAGCCCTCCAGTTATTGCACATGCACCCATTGCAATAACATATTTTGGATCTGCCATTTGGTCATATACCATTCTGAGCCTCGGAGCCATTTTTCTTGTAATTGTCCCCATTACTACAATTAAATCACATTGTCGAAGAGACCCAAAAGCCTCAATTATTCCAAATCTTTCGACATCATATCTTGGACTTGATGCAGCTCCAAATTCTACACTACAACATGCAGTTTCTAAATGGACTGGCCAAAGCGACCAAAGTCTTCCCCAGCTAATAGCATAGTCTAGTGGTTTACCTATTGCTCTTACAAGAACATCACCAAGTTTTCCAACTAGTACATTTGTTGTATGTGCAGCTGTTTCTGGTGTGATTAGTTCTTTAAGCAATTCCTTTCTTACCTCTGATGTATCGAGTATTTGATTTAAGAGTTACCAAATATTTTTCCTCCCTGATTGGTATAATGCAAAGGCAAATGATGCAAACATTATTGCCAAAAATCCTATTATTGGGAGTGTAGCTGATTTTGGGAGATTTATTATGGTACTTCCCCAAGCATACAGAAAAATTGACATGACATCAAAAACTACAAACATCAACACATATGCGTAATATTGCATCATGAAATGAGTTCTACCCTCTCCTCCTGGAACTTGGCCACATTCCATTGGCAAAAACTTGACAGGATTACTTGTTCGCCTTGGTGCAATCATTCTAGATATAAGAAGAGCGGGGCCTGTTGCTACAATTGCAAATCCGAACATCAGTAAAATTGGGCTAAAGCTACTGGCTACCTCTCCTACCAAAGTAGCTACCAAGCCATCCGGAGAGTATAAAAATCTATGCACTCTTTGAAGTGACTATTTTAAGACAGTGTTATTTTTTATCGATTTTCTAAAAATTCTTCAAATATCTACAATCAAATTTTTTGGTATTGAACTTCAAAAATTATTAGTGGTGTGAATGGCCACAACCACACGAGTCGTGACTTTCAGTCATTTTGTCTGATCCCTTTTCTGAACACCGTGAACATTTGTCAGATCCTGTTGCCGAAAAGAATCCAATTCCACATGATATACATTTCATACTTGGCATAATAATGCTCCATAATACCTGTATTTATTGATACGGATGTTGTTAGAGTATTAGAAATCTTAATGATTGATATATGACAATCGTAAATCTGACAATATGACTCTCAGTATAGGAGATAAAGCTCCAAGCTTTACCTTGGTAGATACCGACTTGAAGATGAGGAGTCTTGATGAATTCAAGGGCAAAAAAGTGGTATTATCATTTTTTGTTGCAGCGAGTTCACCAGTTTGCACAAAAGAGATGTGTATTTTCAGAGATTCGTGGGAACAAATATCAAAACTAGGTGCACAAGTAATTGGCATTAGCAATGATGGACCATTTGCAAACAAGGCTTTTGCAGAAGCACAACATCTTAACTTTCCAATACTTGGAGACTATAAGAGCCAAACCATACGTGACTATGATGTATTGATGGCAGATCTGTTACATGTGAAGGGATATGATGCAGCTAAACGTTCGGTCTTCATTGTAGATGAGAAAGGCACCATAGCATACAAATGGGTTTCAGATAATCCCCTGATTGAACCAAACTACCAAGAGATAATCAATTTCCTCAAAAAAGGAAATTAATTTCTTTATTTTATTTTAAAATTTATTTAGTCTAAATTTATTTTAGAATATTTTTTATTCTATTTCAACAATAACATCGTTCTTTGCAACAGAATTACCTTGTTTAATCTTCATAGTCTTGATAACTCCATCTTTGTGTGACTTGATAGATAGCTGCATTTTCATTGATTCTAAAACGCAGATCACGTCTCCTTTTTTTACGTTGTCACCCACGGTTACATTAATTGATACGACCCTGCCTGGAATCTGGCTTCTGAGATAGACTTGAGAATCTATGCCGGATTCTATGCCAGAATTTTTATAGACAATTTTATTCAACTCTGAATGTTTATCAAAAGTAATCTTTACACCATCAACAACTAGCGTCATCTTTGCAGTTGTATTCTCAAGATATTTTGCAAAATGATATGTATTATCCAACATAAACTCTATTCCTTCAGATCTCATACTAAGAATCTTAAGAGTTCGCTCCTTTCCCTGTAATTTTACCAGATATTCGGAATTACTCGAAATTTTAAGAATATCTGCTTCAAGGTTTTTTTCCTGATTTTCAATTTTGAATTCCATTTTTATGTCATGCCTAGTCGTGTTTTCCAACCAATGCCCTGATCTTTTTGGGTTTTTATTTTGTTTTTTAAGAATTCAGAATGAATAATTCCAGCAGCAAGAGCTGCGTCAGTTTTTTCTGAAATTTCCTTTATCATGTCTTCACGTAATCTATCCAAAATTTTAAATCTATCAAGAAAATCTGTCGATAAATCTCCCTTGATGAATTCTTTGCTATCAATTATTGTTTTGTAGAGTGGAATAGCGGTTTCAACACCTTCAATGTAAAAGTCTGAAAGTGCAATTCGCATTCTTTCTCTGGCTTCCTCAAAAGAATCTCCCCACGTGATAAGTTTCGCCATCAGAGAATCATAGTATGGTGAGACTGTGCATCCTGGAAAAAGATACGTATCCACTCTTACACCGGGACCAGATGGAATGTTTACATCTGATATCGGTCCAGTCGATGGTGCAAAGTCAAGAAATGTATCTTCTGCATTTATTCTGCACTCTATTGCACAACCATTTACTTTGAGGTCTTTTTGTTTGAAGGGAATTTCTTTTCCATTTGCTATATCAATTTGCAGTTTTACAAGATCAAGACCGGATACAAGCTCCGTTACCGGATGTTCGACTTGAAGTCTTGCATTTATTTCTATAAAGTAAAATGTTCCATCATCGAGTCGTAGGAATTCTGCAGTTCCTGCGTTTCTATAATCCACAGCAATTGCTGCTTTTACTGCAAGTTGTCCTATTTCGTCACGTGTTTTTTGATCAACCGCAGGAGATGGTGACATTTCTATAAGTTTTTGATGTCTTCTCTGAATGGAGCATTCTCTTTCAAAGATATGTACTGTGTTTCCATGAATGTCTCTAGCAAGCTGGAATTCGATGTGTCTAATCTTTGGCAAGAATTTTTCTACAAAGAGCGCTGATTTTCCAAATGCCGCTTTCGATTCTCCAGATGCAAGATCAAAGGCTTGTTTGAGCTCATTTTCATTGTGTACCAATCGTATTCCTCTTCCACCACCGCCAAATACTGACTTTAACAATACAGGATAACCAATTTTATGAGCAATATCTAGTGCCTTTTCTACTTCTTCAACTATTCCTGGACTTCCTGGTACAGTAGGTACTTTTGCTTTTGCCATTGCATCTTTACATAACATTTTATCACCACACAGTCGCATGGATTTTCCCGAAGGTCCAATGAAGTTTAGTTTGCTTTTTTCACAAAGATCTGCAAAGTCAGCATTTTCGGAAAGAAATCCATAACCAGGATGAATTGCGTCTGCGCCAGACTTTAGTGCAACCTCAACAATTTTTTCCATGTTAAGGTAGCTCTGTGAGGGAGAAGCCTGTCCTATATGGTATGATTCAGATGCCATCTTGACATGTTTTGAGTTAATGTCTTCATCAGAATAAACTGCAACAGATTTTAATCCTAGAGCCTGACATGTCTTGATAACTCGTATGGCTATCTCTCCTCTGTTTGCTATCAGAATTTTTTCAATCATATCCAATTAGAGATTAATGTTGCCATGTTTACGTGGGATTCTTTTTTCTCTCTTGCTAGCAAGTGCTTCTAAGGCTCTGATTAAAACAGGTCTTGTCTCAGCAGGATCTATTACAGAATCAATTGTGCCATATGATGCTGCAACATAAGGATTAGCAAATTTTTCTGTAAAGTTATCTACTAGTTGTTTTTTTAGAGCTTCAGGATCTTTTGCGCTTGCAATCTCTTTTCTATTCATAATTTTTACCGCCGCCTCAGATCCAAGTACCGCGATTTGAGCAGTTGGCCAAGCATAATTCATATCAGTTCCAAGATTTTTACTGCTCATTGCAATGTAAGCACCACCATAAGCTTTACCGATAATTATTGCAATTTTTGGCACGGTTGCTTCACAATATGCATACAAAAGCTTACTTCCATGTCTGATGATACCACTATGTTCTTGATTAGTACCTGGCATGTATCCTGGAGTATCCACTAGAGTAATTACTGGTATGTTAAAACAGTCACAGAATCTAACGAATCTTGCTGCTTTGTTAGATGAATCAATGTCTAAAGCCCCGGCAAGTGACATTGGTTGGTTTGCAACCATGCCTACTGTTCTACCATTTAATCGGCCAAACCCAACAATAATGTTTTGTGCAAATAATTCATGAATTTCAAAAAATACGTGGTTGTCCACAATTGAATAAATTATCTCTTTCATGTCGTATGGCTGTAATGGATTTTCTGGAATTATGTTTATTAGATTACTATCGAGTCTATTTGGATCATCATTTGCTAATACAACAGGAGGTTCTTCAGTATTGTTTTGTGGAATATATGATAAGAGAGTTTTCACATAATCCACGCATTGATATTCATTTTTTGCTACAAAATGAGCAACACCGCTGTTTTTGCCATGAGACATTGCACCACCAAGTTCATCAAATGATACTTCTTCGCCAAGAACTGTTTTAACTACCTCAGGTCCAGTGACAAACATGGTTGCCAACTTGTCAACCATTATTACAAAATCTGTCATTGCTGGAGAATAGACAGCGCCACCAGCAGAAGGACCAATGCTTGCAGTAATTTGTGGTATTACACCTGATGCAAGTTGATTATGATAAAAAATATCTGCAAATCCATCAAGACTTAGGATTCCTTCTTGAATTCTAGCTCCACCAGAATCAATAATTCCTATGACTGGACATCCAACTCTTACTGCGTGGTCCATTACTTTGGTTATTTTTTTAGCACCCATTTCACTGAGCGTTCCACCTAGCACAGTAAAATCATATGCAAAAAGAAACACTTGTCGTCCATTGATGTTTCCGTATCCTGTTATCACTCCATCCCCAAAGAATTTTTTGTCTTGCATATCAAACTCATGGTAATGATGAGTGGCAAGAGCATCAATTTCTGTAAAACTTCCTTCATCTAACAAAAGATCTATTCTTTCACGAGCTGTGAGTTTTCCTTTTTCATGTTGAGATAAAATTTTATCCTGTCCACCGCCTTGATTTGCTTCTCTTTTTTTGTGTAAAAATTTTTTTATTTTTTCAGAGTGCATGATCGCGAATTAGAAGCAATTTCCAACCTATATTAATTTAATCAGGTTTTACTTCTCTTAACCCATCATGGCCGCCTTTGGCGTTTCTAAACACATTCATTCCAATATGATAGTTTTCCCACAATGTCTCCAGAGTCTGTAAATCCTCTTCAACTAGTCTCAATTGTTCTTTAGATATGGTTGGGTCAGACTGCATTTTCTTCAATTTTTCTCTTGTCTGAACAAGAAGATCTTCCAATCCAACTTCATAGTTAGATTCTCCATGATATGCTGGATCTAATGGCATGATTTTTGTGGTATTATCAGTCATCAGTTTTACCTCTTTTTAGTTAAATTTTAAGATTTAGTTATATGATTTATGTTATTGTTTTAAGATTCAGAATTGGAAATTTCTTGGCAACAGCCTTTTGATAGGAATTAAAGGCATCCTTGCTGTCGTTACAATTTTTACATATACAAAACTGTGAAACCTTTGTAAGGTCACAGTCGGCTGCAAATTCACACTTTGGACATCCCGCAGGTCCTCCACATACAAGACATTTGA
>Ga0210384_10001058_pt1 | contig 39171 bp, 31 predicted proteins | sample IncBWH2MmetaG_FD_160574 | JGI IMG/M metagenome (GOLD analysis project Ga0210384, IMG submission 160574) | Forest soil microbial communities from Barre Woods Harvard Forest LTER site, Petersham, Massachusetts, United States - Inc-BW-H-2-M | ecosystem: Environmental > Terrestrial > Soil >...
GCTTCTGCATCCGGCGCCACTGGATGTAGACGCGCAGCGCCGTGATGGGATTGGCGCCGATGCCGTAACTGGGCCAGGCGGGGACGACCTCCTGGGTTTCCTTGAGCACCGCCTGCACCGCGTCGGGTTGCCAGATCAGCTTTTTTGGCAGCGGCGAGACGGTGCCGAGGATCCACAGCACGTGCTCGCCGCGGTGCACGCGCCACAGGCGCGGGCCCTGGTGGTGTCCTTCCACCACGATCTCCGTCACCGCCGCCGTCGCGCCTTCCGGGCCTGCAGTCGCGGCCTGCTGCGCGCCCGCCACCGCGGCCGCCAGCAGCAACACAGCTGTGAACACAAATGCGCCCCGTGCCGATTGCATGATTCAGTCGTTGGTCGGCAAGTGGCGCGGCGCCGTCTCGCTCGTCGGGTCGTACACGCGGGTGAGGTTGATCACCGGCAGTTCCGCCGGCCCGATGCGCAGCGTTTCGATGAGGTGCTTGCCGTCGGCTGACAGGGCGTAGCGTTCGGCGAGGTCCGGGCCCAGCTGGGCTTTTACGCTGATGACATAGTCGCGGCCGCTCCAGCCGGAGACCTGGTCCCCGACCCCGCCTTCGGCGGACACCACGCTGTGCTGTCCGGGGGTGAAGCTGCGCACGGTGGTGCCGTAGTCGAATACCACCTCGCCCGCGCCGGTCCGCACGCTAAGAAAGTCGCCGCGCGCGAGCGCCGCCGCGAGCACATGCATCATCTGCGAGTTGCGCAGCGGGTCCAGGTGATGCCCCGGATCGACGACGTCCTGCTGCGCGCCATCCTGGGCGTCTGCCGCACTGCCCGCGCCGTGCGCGCGCCCGCGGTGCGTTGCTGCCTGCTGCGGCGGGGCCGTCTGTTCATGGTGACCCATGCGCTGCAGGGCCTGGGCGCGCATGCGTTCGATGACTTTCTGCGGATCGTCGCTCGTCGTGGGGTTGAGCTTCCAGGCGCCGGCGAGTGAGGGGCCGGGCGCAGGCGCTTCCGCAAGACGTCCGCCGCACCCCGCGAGCGGCGCAACCAGCAACAGGCACAGGACACTTGCGGCGTGTTTGCCCGGCATGTTCGGCTATCCTAAGGACCTCACCTTGCCTCAAGCGGCACGCTGCGCGCAGCATCGCAGCTAGCGGCGTCACGACGCAACGATGAAAGATCCCAAGGCTCCTCAGCTTGAACGCCTGCGGCACCGTATCCTGGAACAGGATGGGGCCACCATTGATGAGCTCTACGGCCTGGAGCCGGTGTTCGAACCCGGTTCCGGCCCCGCAGCGGGTCTGCAGCCCACCGAGTTCGTCGCGGTGCTGTGCCCGTGGTGCGGTGAACGGCTGGAAACGCGCGTCGACCTGACCTCCGCTGACGCCTCATATATAGAAGACTGCGAAGTGTGCTGCCGGCCGATCGAGTTCAGCGTCGAGCGCGAAGCGGACGGGGCGTTGCTATCGGTCGGGGTGCACCGCGTCGATTGATCATGAGGGGGAGCGGATGGATCGTAAGCCCAGGCGGGTTCTGCGGCTCGTGGGCGCTGCGCTGGTCGCAGTGGCGGCCGGCGTCGCGTGCAGCGGGCCGCCCGCCGCAGTTCCCGGGAGCGCGGCGCACGAAGCGGCGCAGGGCAGCTGGCCCGCGTATGCGGCCCGCTTCGTCGCGGAGTACCTGAAGTCCCAGCCCTTCTTCGCCGTGCAGGCCGGACGGCATGAGTACGATGGTCAGATGCCCGACTACAGCGCCGCGGGCATCGCGGCCCAGGTCGGGCGCCTCAAGGCATGGCGCGCAGCCGCCAGCGCCTTTGACGCCGCAAGCCTGACTCCGGACGAGCGTTTCGAACGCGAGTACCTGATGTGGGTGCTCGACACGGACCTCTACTGGCTCGACCGGGCGCGCTTCCCGTTCACGAATCCCGCGTGGTATCTCGACCGCCTCGACCCGGATGTCTACCTGACCCGCACCTACGCCCCGCTGCCGCAGCGCCTGCAAGGCTACCTCGGCTACGCGCGCGCGATCCCCCGGATTACCGCCGACATCCGCGCCAACCTGAGTACCCCGCTCCCGCAGACCTTCATTGAGCGCGGCATCGCAGGCTTCGGCGGCCTTGCTGACTTCTACCGCCACGACGTCCCGGCGGTGTTTGCTTCCGTCCAGGACAGCCAGGCGCAGCAGCAGCTTCGCGATGCCAACGAGGCCGCGGCGCGCGCGATGGAGTCGCTGACGGCCTGGCTCCAGAGCCAACGGGCGCAAGCGGGCGGCAATTTCGCACTCGGTGAGGCGAAGTTCCTGGAAATGTTGCAGGCGACGGAGCGGGTCGGGGTGCCCATCGCGCAGCTGCTCGCCCTGGGACGGGCGGACCTGGAGCGCAACACGCAGGCGCTGCGAGCCGCGTGCGCTTCGTACTCCCCGAAGGCCACACTCTCCGCGTGTGTGCAGAAGGTGCAGGCCGACAAGCCCTCAGGCGGGGCGGTCGCCGGCGCCCGCGCGCAGCTTAATGCGCTGCGCAACTTTGTCATCGCCCGGCACATCGTCTCCCTGCCGAGCGACGAGCAGGCTCAGGTGGCCGAAGCGCCGCCCTACAATCGCTCCAACGCCGCCTATATCAGCGTTCCAGGCCCTTACGAGACCAACGTGCCGTACACCTATTACATAGCGCCGCCGGATCCGGCCTGGAGCGCGGCGGAGCGCGCCGCCTACATCCCGGGCAAGGCCGCCCTGTTGTACATCACCGTGCACGAGGTGTGGCCGGGCCACTTCCAGCAGTTCCTGCACTCCAATCGCAACCCCTCGAAGATCGCAGCGCTGTGGGTGGGCTATGCCTACGCGGAAGGCTGGGCGCATTACAGCGAGGAGCTGATGTGGGAGGAGGGGCTCGGGGACGGGGATCCCGAGCAGCATGTCGGGCAGCTCATCGAGGCGCTGCTGCGCAACGTGCGTTTCCTCTCGGCCATCGGCCTGCAGACAGCGGGAATGAGCGTCACCGAGTCGGAACGGATGTTCCGCGAGCAGGCCTTCCAGGATCCGGGCAACGCCCGCCAGCAGGCCGCGCGCGGCACTTACGATCCGCAGTACCTGAAGTACACCCTCGGGAAGCTCATGATCAGGAAACTGCGCACCGACTGGGTAGCCCAACAGCCCGGTGCGGCCGCGGCGCATGACCCGCGCAGCTACTGGCAGGCGTTCCACGACAGGTTCCTCTCCTATGGAGGTCCGCCGATCCCGATGGTAAGGAAGGCGATGGTCGGTGAGGGCGGCACGCTCTTTTAGCCCTTCACCGCAGGTTCAAGGAACGTGAGGATGCGGCCGCCGGCCTCGAGGCGCACCCGCGCGCCCAGGGCTAAGGGTTCATTCACCTCGCCGTGGCCTATCGGGAATCCGGCAGCGCACGGCAGACCCGTCGACACCGCCAGCTCCCGCAGCACATCCGCGCTGCTGTAGGCCGCGTCCTTCTCCTCACAGTCGATGAACGAGCCGAGCACCAGTCCGGAGATGCGCTCGAATACGCCCGCGAGCTGCAGGTGCGTCCACATGCGGTCGAGCCGGTAGGGGCGCTCGCCGTGATCCTCGAGCAGCAGGACCGCACCGGCAAGTTCGGGCATGAACGGCGTGCCGAGCAGGCGCGTGAATACTGACAGGTTGCCGCCCAGGAGCGGTCCCTCCGCGATGCCCTCACCGTAGGTGGCAGTGCCGCGCAGTGGCGGCGCGGGCGAATTGGACTCCAGCAGCGCAAACAGGCGCGACGCCGTGGCCTGCGGCAGGCGTCCCAGCTGGGTGAGCACCGGAGCGTGGATGCTGGTGAAGCCGTGACTCTGCAGCCACAGGTGCACCGAGGTGATGTCGGAGAAGCCAACGAGCGGCTTGGCAGGGGTGGACACGCCCGGAGGCCCTAAGCGCCCGAGGAGGCGCGCTGCACCGTAGCCACCGCGGGCACAGAACACCGCCCGCACGTCCGGATCCGCCAGCGCCGCGCTCAGCTCGGTGAGACGGCGCTCGTCATCGCCCGCAAGATAACGCTGCCGCTCGAAGAGCCCGGCGCCGAACTCCACCTGATAGCGCGCGCCGATCACCGCCAGGCCGGCCTCGAAGGCGGTACGGTCAAAGCCGCTCGCTGGCGCGACCACGGCGACGCGATCTCCCGGGCGCACCGCCGGAGGCGCTTCGAAGCTCGCGGTCAACATACAATCACGCCCGGTACTCTAGGCGTGGCTCAAAAGGATCGTCAAATGGTCGGGCTGGTGTTATGGCTGCTGCTGTTGTTCTTTTGCTGGCCGCTGGCGCTCGCGGCGCTGATCCTCTACCCGATCGTGTGGCTGCTGCTGCTGCCGTTGCGGCTGGTGGGCCTCACCGTCGAGGGGGTGTTCGAGCTCCTGCGCGCGCTGATCATGCTGCCCGCGCGTGCCTTACGGGGGCGCGGTGCACGCCGCGCGTAGCGCTTCAGTCCGACAGGGCTTTAAGATCCGACAGCAGTGACGCCCTTCCCTGGGCGAGCTGATCGAGGCGTTGCGCCGCGGCGCGCATGGCCATGAGGTTCTGCACCGGGGCCTCATTCAGGCGCCGGTAAGCGTTACGCGCGGCGTGCCACAGGCGCGTGATGCGCGCGTGGCGTTCAGCCAGCTCGCGTCGCAGCGTGATTCGGCCTAAGGGACTGGACAGGGCGTGCACAGACTCAATCACGCTTGAAATCCTCCGTAAGCAACAGTGCAGCCGTCACAATTAAACGCGCAGCCGCTGCAGGCGTTTCCTCACGCCGCCCTCACAGGCCAGGCAGTAACTTGGCGGCCCCGCATTCACGGGATGCCCTGACGTGGACGTTATTTTCATTCTCGCCCTGCTCGCCCTGTACGCCGTCACCCACTGGCTCGTCACCGGGATCTCGAAGCTGGGAGGGCCGCCATGAACCTTGTGTACGCACTCAGCGCCATCCTGAGCGGCGCCCTGTTCGTGTACCTGCTGTATGCGCTCCTGAAGCCGGAAGCCTTCTGATGAATGCCCCGGCGCTGATCCTGATCGGGGTGTTCCTCGGCGTGCTGCTCGCGTGCGTGAAGCCCTTCGGCCTGTACATGGCGCGGGTCTTCGAGGCGCGTCCCGGGTGGCCGCTGCGGGCCGGGGCGCCGCTCGAGCGCTGGATCTACCGCCTGTGCGGCGTCGATCCGGAGGCGCAGATGGGCTGGAAGCGGTACGCCATTGCGCTGCTTATGTTCAACGTTCTCGGCGCCGCGCTCGTCTACGCCCTGCAGCGCGCCCAGGCGTGGCTGCCGCTGAATCCGCAGAAATTCGCCAATCTGTCGCCGGACTCCGCGTTCAACACCGCGGTGAGCTTCATCACCAACACCAACTGGCAGGGGTACGCGGGCGGGGAGTCGGCCATGAGCTATCTGACGCAGATGGCGGGGCTGGCGGTGCAGAACTTCCTCTCGGCCGCCAGCGGCATCGTGGTCGCGATCGCGCTCATCCGGGGGCTCGCGCGCCACACGACCGCGACCATCGGCAACTTCTGGGTGGACGTGACGCGCGCCACGCTCTACATCCTGCTGCCCATCGCGATGCTGCTGGCCGTGCTACTGGTCTCGCAGGGGGTGATCCAGAACTTCAGCCCCTACAAGGACGTCACCACCGTCGAGGCGCTGAGCTACCAGCAGCCTCGGGCCGATGCAGCCGGCAACCCCCTCAAGGATGCCGCCGGCAACCCGGTGCTGGAGACTCTGACGACTCGAACGCAGACGCTGCCCATGGGCCCGGTGGCTTCGCAGGAGAGCATCAAGGAGCTGGGCACCAACGGCGGCGGTTTTCTCGGCGCCAACTCCGCGCACCCTTTCGAGAATCCCAACGCGCTGACGAACTTCCTGGAAATGCTGGCTATCCTCATCATCCCGGCGGGCCTCACCTACACCTTTGGCCGCATGGTCGGCGATACCCGCCAGGGATGGGCGGTGCTGGCGGCGATGGCGATCCTGTTCGTCGCCCTGCTCGCGGTGACGGTGCACAGCGAACAACAGGGCAACCCCCTCATCGCGCAGCTCGGGGTCGATCAGGCCGCAAGCGCGACCCAGTCCGGCGGCAACATGGAGGGCAAGGAGACGCGCTTTGGCGTCGCGGCCTCGGCGCTGTTCGCGACCATCGTCACTGCGACTTCCTGCGGCGCGGTGAACAGCATGCACGACTCGTTCACGCCGCTCGGCGGGTTCGTGCCGCTGTTCCAGATGCAGCTGGGCGAGGTCGTCTTCGGCGGCGTGGGGACCGGCATCTATTCGATGCTGATTTTCGCCATCGTCGGGGTCTTCATCGCCGGGCTCATGATCGGGCGCACGCCCGAATACCTTGGCAAGAAGATCGAGGCCTTCGAGATGAAAATGAGCTCGATCGCCATCCTGGTGATGCCGTTCATCGTGCTCACCGGCACCGCGGTCGCGGTGAGCGTGGATGCAGGCCGGGCCGGCGTCGCCAATCCCGGTGCCCATGGGTTTTCCGAGATCCTGTATGCGTTCTCCTCCGCCGGCAACAACAACGGCAGCGCCTTCGCCGGCCTGTCCGCCAACACGCCCTTCTACAACGTGGCGCTGGCGCTCACCATGTGGCTGGGGCGCTTCTGGCCGATCGTCGCGGTGCTCGCGGTCGCAGGTTCGCTGGCGGCGAAGAAGCGCATCCCGGTGAGCGCCGGCACCATGCCCACCCACGGCGCAACCTTCGTCATTCTCTTGATCGGTACGGTGCTGCTGGTGGGAGCGCTCACCTTCGTGCCGGCGCTGGCGCTGGGACCGATCGTCGAGCACGTGATGCTCTGGAAGATGCCATGAGCCGCCGCAAACTCGCGCTGTTTGAGCGCGCGCTGCTCGCCCCCGCGGCGCTCGACGCGCTGCGCAAGCTTGATCCGCGGGTGCAGTGGCGCAACCCCGTGATGTTCGTGGTCTATATCGGCAGCCTGCTGACCACGGCGCTGTGGCTGCAGGCACTCGCTGGGGTCGGTGAGGCGCCGGCCTGGTTCATTTTCAACATCGCCCTGTGGCTGTGGATCACGGTGCTGTTCGCGAATCTTGCCGAAGCGCTCGCCGAAGGGCGCGGCAAAGCGCAGGCGGCGGCGCTGCGCGGCATGAAGCAGAGCGTGTTCGCGAAGAAACTCCCCAACCCGGAAGAGCGCGCGCGCAGCACGCGGGTGCGCGCCGATGAGCTGCGGCGCGGGGATGTGGTGCTCATCGAGGCGGGCGATTACGTGCCCGCGGACGGCGAGGTGATCGCCGGCGCCGCCTCGGTGGACGAAAGCACCATCACCGGGGAGTCGGCGCCGGTAATCCGCGAATCCGGCGGGGATTTCTCGGCCGTCACCGGCGGCACGCGGGTGCTGTCCGACTGGATCATCGTGCGCGTAACGGTCAATCCCGGCGAGACTTTCCTGGATCGCATGATCGCCATGGTCGAGAGCGCGCGGCGCCAGAAAACGCCCAACGAGATCGCGCTCACCATCCTCCTGGTGGCGCTCACCCTGGTGTTCCTGCTCGCGACCGCGACGCTCCTGCCGTACTCGCTCTACAGCGTTGCGGTGGCGAAACTCGGCACCCCGATCACCATCACCGCGCTGATCGCGCTCCTGGTGTGCCTCATCCCCACGACCATTGGCGCGCTCCTGTCTGCGATCGGGGTGGCCGGCATGAGCCGCATGCTGCAGGCCAATGTCATCGCCACCTCCGGGCGCGCGGTCGAGGCCGCCGGCGACGTCGATGTACTGCTGCTCGACAAGACCGGCACCATCACGCTGGGCAACCGCCAGGCGGCGGCCTTTCTGCCGGCCGCCGGGGTCACGGAGGAGGAACTCGCCGACGCCTCGCAGCTCGCCTCGCTCGCCGACGAGACACCCGAGGGCCGCAGCATCGTGGTGCTCGCCAAGCAGCGCTTTCAGTTGCGCGAGCGCGACCTGGCATCCCTGCACGCCTCGTTCGTGCCGTTCTCCGCCCACACCCGCATGAGCGGCGTCAACATCGGCGCCCGCCAGATCCGCAAGGGCGCCGCCGATGCCATCGAGAAACACATCGCGGCGCTCGGCCAGGCGTTCCCGCGCGCAGTACTCACCAGCGTGCAGGAAGTCGCCCGCCGCGGCAGCACGCCGCTGCTGGTCAGCGACGGAGCACGGGCGCTCGGCATCATCGAGCTCAAGGACATCGTCAAGGGCGGCATCCGCGAGCGCTTCGGGGAGCTGCGCCGCATGGGCATCCGCACCATCATGATCACCGGCGACAACCCGCTCACGGCGGCCGCGATCGCCGCCGAGGCCGGCGTCGACAGTTTTCTTGCGGAAGCCACCCCGGAGGCGAAACTGAAGCTCATCCGCGAGCACCAGGGACAGGGACGCCTGGTCGCCATGACGGGCGACGGCACCAACGATGCGCCGGCACTCGCGCAGGCGGACGTCGCCGTGGCCATGAACACCGGCACGCAGGCGGCCAAGGAAGCCGGCAACATGGTGGATCTGGACTCCAACCCCACCAAGCTCATCGAGGTGGTGGAAACCGGCAAGCAAATGCTCATGACCCGCGGCGCACTCACCACCTTCAGCATCGCCAATGACGTCGCCAAGTACTTCGCCATCATTCCGGCGGCCTTCGTCACCACCTATCCGCAGCTGAACGCGCTCAACGTCATGCATCTGGCGAGCCCCTACTCGGCGATCCTGTCGGCCGTGATCTTCAATGCGCTTATCATCGTGTTCCTGATTCCGCTGGCGCTGAAGGGCGTGCGCTACCGGCCGCTGGGCGCCGCGATCCTGCTGCGCAGGAACCTCCTGGTCTACGGGCTCGGCGGCATCCTCGTACCGTTCGTCGGCATCAAGCTCGTCGACCTCGGGCTCGTCGTGGCGCACCTGGTCTGATGCATATGAAATCCCGCAACGAAATCACCGCCGTGCTGCGCCCCGCGCTCTCGCTGCTGCTCGTCATGACGGTGCTCACCGGAATCCTCTACCCGCTGGTGGTGACCGGCATCGCCCGGGTGCTCTTCCCCGGACAAGCCGGGGGAAGCCTCGTGCAACGCGACGGACAGCCGATCGGCTCGCGCCTCATCGGCCAGAGCTTCACCGATCCTGAGCACTTCTGGAGCCGCGTCTCGGCGACCACGCCCCAGCCCTACAACGGCATGGCGTCGGGCGGCTCGAACCTCGGGCCCCTGAACCCGGCGCTCCTGGATGCCGTCAAGGCGCGCATCGCGGCGCTGCGCGCGGCCGACCCGGGTAACTTAGCGCCGCTGCCGGTTGATCTGGTGACGGCGTCGGCGAGCGGGCTTGATCCGGACATCAGCGTCGCCGCCGCCGAGTACCAGGCCGCACGTGTCGCCCGCGCGCGCGGCCTGCCGCTGCCGCGCGTGCGGGCATTGATTGCCGCGCACACCGCGGGTAGGTTGCTGGCAGTCTTAGGCGAACCGCGTGTCAACGTGCTGGAGCTGAATCTGGCCCTCGATGCGCTGAAGTGACCTGACATGGCCGAAACCCGGCCTGACCCGGATCAGCTGCTCGAGCGCGTCAAGACCGAAGAGGCCCGGGCCCAGCGCGGCCGGCTGCGCATTTTCTTCGGCGCCTCGGCCGGCGTCGGCAAGACCTACGCCATGCTCGAGGCGGCGCGCAGCGCCCGCGCCTCCGGGACCGAGGTGCTGGTGGGCTACGTCGAGCCTCACGGGCGCGTCGAGACCGAGCGGCTGCTGGAGGGCCTCACGCGCCTGCCGACGCTGCCGGTGAGCTACCGCGGCATCGTGCGCCAGGAGTTCGACCTCGACGCGGCGCTGGCGCGCACGCCCGGGATCCTGCTGGTCGATGAGCTGGCGCATTCCAACATCGTCGGCGGCACGCCGCCGCCGCGGCATCCCAAGCGCTGGCAGGACGTGGAGGAGCTGCTGGCCGCGGGCATCAGTGTCTGGACGACGGTCAACGTCCAGCACCTGGAGAGCCTCAACGACCTGGTCTACCAGACCACCGGCATCCGTCAGCGCGAGACCCTCCCCGATCACGTGTTCGATGAGGCCGACGACATCGAACTCATCGACCTGCCGCCCGATGACCTGATTGCGCGCCTGCACGCGGGCAAGGTGTATGTGCAGGACCAGGCGGGCGCCGCCGTCGAGCGCTTCTTCCGCAAGCAGAATCTGCTCGCGCTGCGGGAAATCGCGCTGCGCCGGGTGGCCGATCGCGTCGAGGCGGCTTCGCGCGCACTTCCCGTTGACCGCACCCAGGCGCGCCACGCGCGCGACCGCGTGCTCGTCGCGGTGGGCCCCGATGAACAGGCGGAACAGCTGGTGCGCGCCGGCCGGCGCATGGCGGATGCGCTGGATGCCCAATGGACCGTCGTCTACGTGGAGACGCCGTGGCTGCTGTCGTTGCCGGAAGTTGAGCGCAATCGCCGCATCGACGTGCTGCGTCTGGCAGAGTCGCTGGGGGGCGAGGCCGTCACGCTCGACGGCCCGTCCGCCGCGGCCACCATCGCCGGTTATGCCGAGACGCGCCAGGCCACGCGCGTGCTGGTGGGCGCACCGAAGCGGCGCGGCTGGCGCGCGTGGCTGCGTCCTTCGACCGCGACCGAGCTCGTGCGCCGCGCCCGCGGCTTCGACGTGGTGCTGATCGCTGCCAACGAGCGCCGCCGCCCCGCCCCGGACCCGGGCAGCGCTGCGGGAGCCGTGCCCCTGGGCACGCCGCCGGCGGTGCGCTGGGACCGTTACGCTTTCGCGGCCGCGATCACGCTGCTGTGCACCGCCATGGCGTTTCTCATGTACCCGCATTTCGAGCTCTCGAACCTCGTGATGATCTATCTTCTGGGCGTGACCGTGGCGGGGCTGCGGCTCGGTCGCGGGCCGTCCGCCGTCACCGCGGTGCTGAACGTGGCGGCCTTCGATTTCTTCTTCGTGCCGCCGCGCTACTCGTTTGCGGTGTCCGACGTGCAGTACCTGGTGACCTTCGCCGCCATGCTCACCATTGCGCTCGTCATCGCGACCCTCACCGCCAGCGTGCGGCAGCAGACCCGCGTCGCCGGCGCGCGCGAGCGGCGCACGGCGCTGCTATACGCCATGAGCCGCGAACTCGCCGTCACCCGCGGCATCAGCGGCATGGCACACGTGGCCGTGCGGCACATCGCCGAAGTTTTTCAATGCCAGGCGGTGGTGCTGCTGCCCGACGCCCACGGACGGCTCGCGTACCCCGCGGAAGAAGCGCTCGAGAGCTCCTTTCGTCGCGCGGATCTGGCGGTGGCGCAATGGGTCGCCGACCATGCGCGGCGCGCCGGACTCGGTTCCGATACGCTGCCCGCGGCGCCCGGCCTGTACGTGCCCCTGGGCGATGAGCGCCGCACCGTGGGGGTGCTCGCGGTGCTGCCGCAGAACCCGCGGCGGGTATTGCTGCCGGAGCAGAGCCATCTGCTCGAGACCTTCGCCGGGCAGATAGCGCTCGCCATCGAGCGCGCACGGCTGGCGGAAGTGGCGGAACAATCCACCGTCGCCGCCGAGCGCGAGACTCTGCGCAACACGCTGCTCGCCTCGATTTCCCATGATCTGCGCACGCCACTCGCGGTGATGGCCGGCGCCGGCAGCGCGCTCGCGCAGCACGGCGCGACGCTCGATGAAGGCGCGCGCCTGGCGCTGGCGCGCTCGATCGAGACCAAGGCGCGGGAAATGTCGGAGCTGGTATCCAACGTCCTCGACCTGGTGCGCTTCGAGTCCGGGCAGGTGGCGCTCAGGCGCGACTGGCAGACCGTCGATGATCTGGTGGGCAGCGCGCTCGCGAGCAGCCGCGAGCGCCTGGCGCCCCGCGCGGTGGCGGTGCAGGTCGCCCCGGACCTGCCGCCGGTGTGGGTGGATGCGACGCTCATCGTGCAGGTGCTGGGCAACCTCTTTGACAACATCGCCAAGTACACCCCGCCGGCAACCCAGGTCTCCGTGGTCGCGATCGCCGGCGCCGACCCGGACCGCGTGCAGGTCGTGGTGGAGGATGACGGGCCCGGGTTCCCGCCGGGCGATCCGGCGCGCCTGTTCGCCAAGTTCCAGCGCGGCGCGGAGGAGGGCACGGTGGCGGGGGTGGGACTCGGACTTGCGATCTGCGAGGCGATCGTTCACGCCCACGGCGGGGAGATCCGGGCGCAGCGGCGTGACGGCGGCGGCGCCCGCCTGGCGTTCACGCTGCCGACGGTCGAGGCCGCGCCATGACCGAAGCGATGCACCAGGTCCTGATCATCGAAGACGAGCCGGCGATCCGCGGCGTCGTGCGCGTGCTGCTGGAGGCTGAAGGCTATCGCTGCATCGAGGCCGACAGCGCGCAGCGGGCGGAGATCGAAACGCGCAGCCACAAGCCGGACCTGTTGCTGGTGGATCTGGGGCTTCCCGATGGCGACGGGCTTACGGTCATTCGGCGCGTGCGCGCCTGGTCGCCGGTGCCGATCGTGGTGTTGTCAGCGCGCACCATGGAAGAACAGAAGGTCGCCGCCCTGGACGCCGGCGCCGACGACTACGTGACCAAGCCGTTCAGCACCCCGGAGCTGCTGGCGCGCCTGCGCGCGGCGCTGCGGCGTAACGCCCGTGGCGCCGGGCAGACCTCGCTCCTGCAGCTCGGCGCCCTGCGCATCGATCTGGCGCGGCGCGAGACCGCAGGCGCGGACGGGCCGATCCACCTGACCCCGCTGGAGTACCGCGTGCTCGAGTGCCTGACACGGCACCTGGGCTCCATCGTCATGCAACGGCAGCTGATCCGTGAAGTGTGGGGGCCGGAACGGGAGGATGATTCGCGGAGCCTGCGCGTGTGCATCAAGAACCTGCGCGGCAAGCTCGAGCCGGATCCGCGCGAGCCGCGCTACCTCATCACCGAGACCGGCCTGGGCTACCGGCTGCGGGCCGATGAAGAGCCTGAAGAGCCATGAAGAAGAGGTGTCTCAGCGTACCTGAAGGCGCAGCGGGCAAAAGCCCCTGCACCCAGCCTTGCTATGAAGTGCTCGGCTGCTGAGGTGATCGTGGCAGTGTGCATCGAGCGCCGCCTTTTGCCCGCGGAAACGAAGTCGATGTCCGCCGAAATTGCTTCCTGCAATTTCGGCCAGTTAACTAGCTGAGCGACACCACCAGCTTCGCCGAGTGGCTGCGCCAGTTGATGGGAATGATGAACGAGCGGCGTCCCGCCTGCAGCGGCACGTCGGGCTTCTCCCCGGAGAGCACGCTCGGCACTGAAATCACGAACTCGCGGCTGAAGTCGCGGCGCGCGTTGCCGGAGATGGTGTTGGCTACCTCGCCCACGAGGTCGCGCATGGTCTCGTGGCTGAAGTCGTTTTCCTGCATTTTCATCAGCATCACGGTCAGCATTGCCTTGGGCGCGGTGAAGTACACCACGCCCTCGCGCTTGCCGGAGATGCTGATGATCCCGGTGTATTCGTGCACTGACGGTGAGCCCTCCATGAGGTAGGGCGAGCCGATCGAGGCCGGCTCCTGGGCTGCCACCGAGAAGAAATTCGTCGTGGCATCGACGAAAGTCTTCAGCTCTTGTTCATACAACATTACGGTTGGTTCCTTCAGGTGCTCAGCACAAGAGCTCAGCAAAGGCCTCGTTCAACTGCCGGTCGGTGAACGGCTTGTTGAGGAAACCGTTGGCGCCTTTTTCCATGGCTTCCACCGCGGTGGCCTTGTCCGCGAGCGCCGAGATCACCAGGATCCGCACCGCCGGCTTGAGTTTGACCAGCCGCCCGATGCACTCGATGCCGTCCATCTGCGGCATGGTCAGATCCATGGTCACGACGTCCGGATCGGTCTTCTTGAACAGCTCCAGCGCTTCCAGGCCGTTGCCGGCCGTGCCAACCAGCTGCAGGTCCTCGAACTGCTGCGAGCGCTCGATGCGCCGGCGCATGATGTTCGAGTCGTCGACGATCATCAGCTTGTAGGGCTTCCTGCCGTCGGGCTTGCCATTGACGCTCATCTTGGTTTCTTTCACTTGGCTCACGCCACTGCGGCGCTGGCCGAGTCGGTGCCGGGCAGCACGACGCGGAAACGCGTGAATTTGCCCGGGTGCGTGCTGACGCCGATCTTGCCACCCAGATTTGCAACACTGCGCGCCACCACGTCCATGCCGATCCCGCGACCGGCGTCCATCGAGACCCCTTCCTGGGTCGAGAAACCGGGCGCGAAGATCAGCGCCATCGCCGCGCGCGTGTCCATGCGCTCGGCCGCCTCCTCGGTGAGCAGCTGCTTGCGCACTGCGGCCGCTTTGAGGTTCTGCGGCGTCATACCCGCGCCGTCGTCCTCGAACACCAGCTCGTAGCCGCCCGGCGTGCGGCGGAAGTCCACGCTGACCGCGCCCACGTCGCGTTTGGCGAGGTTGCGGCGCACCTCCGGCGCCTCGATGCCGTGCACCGCGGCGTTGCGCAGCATCTGGATGAGGCAATCCTTGATCGTAGCGGCGTAGGGCGCCGGCACGTCGGCCAGGCCCGCGACCGACAGGCTGAACTGCTTCTTATGGTCCTGGGCCAGGCGGGCGGCCATGGATTGCAGCGTCGGGGAGAGCTCCTCCAGCGAGCCCTCGGCGCCTGCCGCGGCGCGCGGCCGTTGCGAACCGCCCGCGGTGCGGGACGCGGGCGCAACTTCCGGGGTCTGGGCTGGCGTACGCGGGGCGTCCTTGAGGATCGAGAGGCGGGCCGCCATTTCGCGCACGCCACGCAGGTGCGCCAAGAGATCGTCGAGCTTCAGCACCAGCGGCAGGAAGTCGTTGCCGGTGAGCTCGGGCTTCTTCTTGCACTCACTCACCATGTCTTCCATGACGTGCACGCGGCTGGCGACGCTCGACAGGTTTAGCGCCGACGCCTCGCCCTTGATGGAGTGCAGCTCGCGGAACAGGCCGGTGAGCTTCTTGCGGAACTCGGCGTCGGCCCGCGCCGGCTCCTTGAGGATGGTGTTGACCAGCTTGATGCTGGTCTCGGTGGTGTCGAGGAAGGACGTCAGCTGCAGCGGATCCACGTGCAGCATGCCGATCATCATGTCCAGCTGCGAGTTGGCATTCTGCTGCGAGTCCTGCAGTTCGCGGGCCAGGAGCACGGCCGCGGTGTTGTCGCTCACCGAGCACAGCACGTGCCGGACGCCCTCAGGGCCCATGACGCGGTGGAAATCAAACTGCAGGTAGCGCGTCTCCTTGGTGCCGTGGCCGTTGTCGCGCGTGATCTCGAGCTGCCCCAGGGGGTTGATGCTCTTCATCAGGTTTTCATGGGCGCGCTCGCCCCACAGCAGCTTCACGTACTTGGTGGCGGTGGTGAGCGTGGCCGCCGGCACGAGGTCCTTCAGGAGGTCCTCGAACGACAGTCCGGCGAAGTCAGTGCGCGAGAACATGTGCGCGAGCGCCTCCGACCACACCGAGCCGATGAGGTGATCGGAGTCGAGCAGGAAGAAGCCCTCACGCACCGATTTCAGGATGTCGCGAGTCTGTTCCTGGGCCTCGCGGGCGACACGCTCGTGGCGTGCGCGCGTGAGCTGAAAGTAGCCGGCGGCCGCAGCCAGCACCAGGGCGGCGAGCACGCCAGCCGAGAGCAGCGCCCGCAGGCGCGCCGCGGCGTCCGAGGAGCCGCGCTGCAGCGCCGTGGCGAGACTGGCGAGCTGGCTCTGCAGCGGCCGGGCGTTTTCGCTGGCGAACAGCTGCGCCCGTTTGACCTCGGCGTAGTGACGACGTCCCTCGCCCGAGAGCGAGCTGCCGCCGTTATCCGAGTCCACGTACGGCTGGCCGGTGAAGGTGATCACCGGGTCGAGCACCGGCTGGTACTGGCGCCACAGCAGCTGCGCGCGGCTCAACTGCGGCCCTGCCGCATCGCCGGTGGCCTCGAGCTGCCGCAGGTTGGCGTCGAAGCGTTTGACGGAAGTCTGTAGTTCCGAGAGCGCCTGCCCGGCATAGGCTCGCACCTCGAGGCGATCGCGCAGCGAGTTCAGCTGCTGGGCGATGGTCTCGGGGTAGGTCTGAAGCGTGCTCGCCGACTGCAGCGCGCTGATGCTGGTGCGCATCTGCGTCGCGAGACGGAAGCCGAACAGCAGCACCGCGCCCATCACGAGGATCAGGGCGGTGCCGATGCCGGCGGTGAGCAATTGGCGGCGGCGTTGTGGGGCTGCGACCATCATCTGGAGAGTCTCCTGTTGCTACTTCGGCAGCTCGAACCGCACCATGGTCTTCACCGGCACCTCGATAGCGGCGCCGTTGACGATCATGGGTGCGTAGCGCCAACGCCGCACGGCGTTGACGGCCGCTGTATCGAACACGCCCGGCGGCGTCGCTTCGACCACGTGCACATCGCGCGTCACGCCGCTGGTGTCCACGGTGTACGTGAGCACCACCGAGCCGCTGATGTGGTGATTGAACGCGCTCTGCGGGTACTCGGGGTTCGCGGCGCGCGTCTGTTTGAGTTTCGAGGCCAGCGCGGCGGCATTGACCGCCAGCCCCTGGTTCCCGGACTGATTCTGCAGCGCCTGTACGGCGCTGACGCTGGCAGCGTCCGCACCCCAGTGCCGCGCTGCCGCGAGGTCGGCGTCACCGGGCTTGCCGGCGCTCACCGCGGCGCGGGCGCGCTCCAGGAGCTTGGCGGCGAGATCCCGGCTCCCCTGCGCAAGCGCCGGGTCGTTCGGGGCGCTCGCCTGCGCCTGGGTCAGGTACCACGCGGCGCTGTCCTGTGCCGGATCCGTCAGCGCGCCCGAGCCGAGGCGCTCGCGAAAAGTCTGCATCAGGCGCTCAGCCTCCGCCTGACCGGCCTTCTGCCGTGCGCTGGCGAGCTCGCGCTGGAAAGCGGTGATCTCGCCGGGCTTAATTCCGGCCGCGCGCGCCTCGTTGAGCCAGCGCTCCTGGTCGGCCGCGTTCCTGGCCACCGCGGCCTCGCGCGCCTTGCGCAGGTAGGCTGTGATCAGATCGTGCACCGCGCGCGCGGTGGCGGGGTTGCCCGGCGCGAGCGACGTCAACTGCTGCGCGTAGCTCTTGGCGCTGTCATCCGCGTCGGTGAGCTTGCCGTCCCGGATGCGATCCCCCACGAGGCCCGCCAGGTGCTGCACCTTGGTGTCCTCCTGGTGGCGCGCGAGCTCGGCACGCCAGCGGGCGATCTGCTCGGCGGGCACGGCGCCGGACTGCTGCGCCTGACGCACCAGCGCGGTCGCGCGCTCGAGATTGCCGTCGGCAAGTGCGCGGCTCACCTGGGTCACGGCGAGCCGCTGCGTGAAGGTGCTGACCCGCGGATCAGCCGGCGTTGCCGCACGGAAGTTGGCGAGCGTCTGCGCGGCCTCGTCGAAGCGTCCGGCGGTGAACGCTTCTTCAAAGCGCGCGCCCAGCACCGCGGCGACCCGCTGCAGACCGTCGCGGGCCTCGCCGTTGCGGGCGTCGGCGGCAGCCGCCGAACGAAAGTACAGCAGCGCGTTGTCGCCGGCGGGCTCGGTGTAGCGCCGCTCGTGCATGGCAAGGCGCGCCTTCTCGAGCAGCTCATCGACCTTGCCCTGCAGAATGGAGGTATCGGCCGTCGGGGCCGCCGGCAGGGCGGCGGCGCTGTTGTCGTCCGCGGCGGCGGGGGTGGCGGTGTTCGCCACGCTCACGGCCGCGGCCGGGCCGGTCGGGACAGCGGGGCTGGTGCTGCTGTGCAGGTACCAGGCAACGCCAGCCAGCGCGACTGCGGCCGCGGCGGCCGCGCCGATCATGACCAGCTTGCGTTTGTCGCTCGAACCGCCGTCGTCGGATGCGGCAGCCTCGCTGCTCACCGGCGTTGGCCGGAATGCCCCGATGGTCAGCTTCGGAGCCTCGACCTCATCGGTCGGCGCGTTGTCCTTGCGTTGGCGCGCGTCCTCGACGGCGCCTTCGAATATTGCCTGGGTCTTACGGGCATCGACCGGCAGCGGCAGGATCGCGAACACCTTCGAGCCCTTGAGGGCGGCGCCGGCTTGCGCCTCGGCGCGGCTTTCCGTGAACACCAGGACCACCGCACGCGGCGCCTCGGCGTGGGCGGCGTCGGCGGCGGCGCGCAGCTCGGCCACGTCGCGCGCGTCGATCACCAGGATCTGGGCGCGCCGGCTGCTGCCAAGATGCGGCAGCGCCGCGTCGATGGACTCGACCGGGCGCACCGCGGCCTGGCCGCCGAGCGTCTGGCCGAGCTCGAGCAGAAAATCATCGCGCGTGGTAATCGCGGTCACGTCGGCCACGGGAGTCGAGGCTGCCGGGGCACTGCCGGTTGCCGCACCGGCGGGTGTTTCGCGCGAGCGGGGCGCAGACGATGCTGCATTAGCCACGTGTCGTATCTCCGCAATGACTGCTGTTGTCGTAAATGACTGTCCGCTCCGTGGAACGAGGCCCGCACCTGTCCTCAAGTGCGCGCAACACCTCGCTACTGCAGGATAAGTTGCCTCGGCAGAGCCGCAGTGCGTCAGTTCACAATAACGAGAGCCTGTGTCGGGGCGTCCCGACGTGAGTAATCAACCTATGAAGCACTGCTCGGTTTGTGTGCGCCGCGCGCGTGGTGCGCACGCCGGATCGTTGGCGATTGCGGCGGTTTTTTTCGCCCCAGCGGCCGCGGGCGGAACGCGGCTGCGAACGCCGTTTCGCACCGCAGGATCGAAAGGCGGCCGGCCCTTCAAGGGACGCACGCTTTTCAATCAGCCACTTAAGGGCGCGGCTTGCGGCAGGGCCGGTGCGGACTCCTGCCGGGTGCTGCGCGACGTGGTCCGAAGTGAACAATCCGGCGCTGTGACCGTCTTAACGTAATAAGTGCGCTAGGATCTGATGGCCGTCACTCATTGGGCGCAGCCTTGGGACTAAGTTAATCCGCACGCTGGCACCGCCGGCACCGCCGGCCCGGCTCGAGATTCATGAGCTCAACTGGAGGTATGGACGATGCGACCGCTTCTTGCTGCTGACGCGGACTCCGCTGGCACCACTGCCGACTTCATCGACACCTTAAGTTCGTTCAGCCGGCTGCATCGCGCGCAGCGCTGGGAAGGCACGTTCGGGGATTTCCTGTCGGGGATCCTGCCGGCGAACCCGGCAGCGCTGGCCCGCACCAGCCATGAGTACATCTGGGACATGCTGCGCTGGCACGGCCGTGGCGGCGATGCCGACGCTTCCGAGAGCAGCCGCGCGCGGGAACTGTTCAAGCGCGAGTTATTCGGCATCGACGAGCCGCTCGGCCGCGTGGTCGATTACTTCAAGGCCGCCGCCGCCGGCTCCGATGTGGGTCGGCGCCTGCTGCTGCTCCTGGGCCCGCCTTCCGGCGGCAAGTCCACACTCGCGATCCTGCTCAAGCGCGGACTCGAGGAATACAGCCGCACCGACGAAGGCGCGCTCTACGCCGTGCGCGGCTCGCCGTTGCGGGAAAATCCCCTGAACCTCATTCCCACCAGCCTGCGCGCGGACTTCCGCGAGCGCTACGGCGTCAATATCTCAGGCGAGCTGTCGCCCTGGGCGCGTGATTTCGTCGAACGCGAATTCGAGGGTGATTTCGTGCGCGTGCCGGTCGAGCGCGTGTTCCTCGCCGAGGCTTCGCGCGTCGGCATCGGCACCTACGCGCCGCACGACCCGAGTACCGCGGACATCGCCGACCTCGTAGGCTCGGTGGACCTCGCCAAGGTTGCGCAGATCGGCGACGAAGGCGACCCGCGGGCCTGGTCATGGTCGGGCGCCGTGTATGCCGCCAGCCGCGGCGTGCTCGAGATGATCGAAATCCTCAAGGTGAAGCGCGAGTTCCTGTACCTGCTGCTGACACTGACGCAGGAGAAAAACGTCAAGGTGTCGCGCTTCCCGCTGATTCACGTGGACGAGACGATTCTCGCGCACACCAATCTCGCCGAGTTCCACAAGTTCCTGCAGGAAAAAGAGAACGAGGCGCTGCTGGACCGCATGGTGATCATCAAGGTCCCGTATGCGCTGTCGTATCGCGACGAGTCGCGCATTTACCACAAACTCGTGTCGGGTGCGCAGGCGTTCCGCAACGTGCACCTGGACCCCCACGTACTGAATCTGGCCGCCGTGTTCGGCATCCTGACGCGCCTGGTGAAGCCGGAGCGCGAGGGGCTCGATGTGGCGAAGAAGCTGCGCATCTACGCCGGCGACGCCGTCGAGGGCATGGCCGAGAACGAGGCCGCGCGGCTGCGGGCCGAGGCGCCGGAAGAGGGCATGACGGGCGTGAGTCCGCGCTTCGTCATCAACGCACTGTCCAACGCCATCACCCGCGGCAATACCCACAGTCTCACCAGCATGGAACTGCTGCTCGCGCTCAAGGACTCCATCGAGAGCGATGCGCGTATGGACGCCAAGCAGAAGAAGGCCTGGATTGATCACCTGGTGTCGGCACGCAAGGAGTTCTACAACCGCTGGGTCAAGGAGGACGTGCACCGGGCCATGTTTGCCTCCTTCGAGGCCGAAGCGCAGCAGCTGCTGGAGAAATACCTGGACGAGGTCGAGGCCTCACTCGATCACCGCCAGGTGAGCGATCCGATCAGCGGCGAGGCGCGCCCGGCGGACGAACGCTTCCTGCGTTCGGTGGAGGAGAAGATCAAGGTCTCCGATTCCGGCAAGCAATCGTTCCGCCAGGAAGTAGTGCGCAAGGCCATGGTGGCGTTCAAGGCGGGCGAGAAGTTCAAGCTCGCGAGCCATGCACGCATGCGCGAAGCGATCGAGCAGTACCTGTTCGAGGAGCGCCGCGACGTGCTCAGGCTCGTGACCTCCACGGCACGCCCGGACGAGGACGCGCGCCAGAAGATCTCCGTGGTGCAGCAGCGCCTGGTCGCCGAATACGGCTACGACGAACACAGTGCCAAGGAAGCCTTGAGTTACGTGACCACCCTCCTGGCACAGGAGTAGCGGCGCGGCATGGACTCCGGCGGCGGCAAGCGTGACGCGCCAACCAGCGCCGCGAAGTGGTACGACCTGTTTTCGCGGGGGGCGCGTGATTGGCTGCGTCACGACGAGAAAATCCGTGCCGCCGTCAAGGACAACCTGCCCGAGATCATCGCCGGCGCGGATCTGGCGAGCGAAGGCGCGCGCACCGTGCGCGTGCCGGTGCGCATGCTCGAGCACCATCACTTCCGCCTGCGCCGCGCCGATGAATCCTTTGGCGCGGGGCAGGGCAAGGCGAAACCCGGGGACGTGTTCACCGACCCCTCGAAGGAGGGGGAGGGCGAGAAGGGCCCGGGCGGACGCGAGCAGGGCGAGGTGCAGCTGCTGCTCGAGTTCAAGGTCGACGACATCGTCGACTGGCTGTGGGAGGAGATGCAGCTGCCGAACCTCAAGGCGCGCGCCGGACCGTCGGATGAAACCGACTGGACGCGCGAGGGCTGGGACCGCCGTGGCGCGCGCTCGCGCCTCGACCGGCGCCGCTCCTTCAAGGAGCTGGTGAAACGGCGCGGCGCGCCGGGTGGCACGCCGAACTTCACCGACGAAGACCTGCGTTACCGGCAGCTGGCGCGGCGCCGGCAGCCCGCGGTGCACGCCGTGGTGTTCTTCATGCTCGACGTGTCGGGCAGCATGTCCGACCGCGACCGCAAGCTCGCCAAGGCGTTCTTTTTCTGGGTGGTGCAGGGCCTGCGGCGCGAGTACCGCTCGCTGGAGACCGTGTTCGTGGCGCACACCACCGAAGCCTGGGAATTCAACGAACCGCAGTTCTTCGAGGTGAGCGGCAGCGGCGGCACGGTCGCTTCCACCGGCTTCAACAAGGTGCGCGAGATCATCGACGCACGCTACAACCCCGGGCGCAGCAACATTTATCTGTTCTATGCCACCGACGGCGACAACTCGGTGAGCGATGCGGCGGACGCGCGCGCCGCGCTCGCCACCATCACCGCCGACGCCTGTTTCACCGGCTACGTGGAGGTTTCCTCCGGCCTGCCGCGGCAGCTGGCAACCGAGACCGGGCGGCTGTTTCAAGAGCTGCAGGCCGCCGGGTGCGCCGCGGGCAGCTACGCACTCGCGGATTTCGATGCGGTGTGGGGCGCGGTCAGGCATTTCTTCGCCGCCGAGAACGAGGCGCCGGCGCAATCATGAGCGGGGACTGGCAGGCGTACGTGCGCCGCATCGAGGAGCTCGCGGCGCGCTCGGGACTCAAGTTTCACCCGGTCGACTTTGAAGCGGTCCCTGAGAGTTTCATGATGGAGATCGCCGTCTACGGGCTGCCGGTGCGCATGCCGCACTGGTCGTTCGGCGTGCGCTACATCTACCAGCTCATCCAGCGCCACATGGGGCATTCGCGCCTCTTCGAGGTGGTGTTCCCGGGCAACCCCGGGCATGCCTACCTTGCGCAGAACAACGGCCTGGCCGAAAACATCCTGGTCACCGCGCACGTGCTCGGGCACGCGGATTTCTCACGCAACAACCTGCTGTTCCGCCGCTGCCAGGAGCAGGTGAGCGAGCGCATCGTCGAGCATGCCGCCAATCATGCCCGGCAGATCTCCGCAGCGATCGAGGCGCACGGCGCGCAGCGCGTGGAAGTGGCACTCGACGCGGCGCTGGCCCTGGAGCAGCACATCGACGTCGATCAGGCCTTGCGGCGGGGCCGTTACCCCGAATACGCCAAGGACCCGAAGGTGCTCGTCGACGACGCGTTCCAGAAGCGCTTCGCCGCCCTGGAACGCACCGCCGGCAGCGCCGCGCCGGAAGCCCGCAAGCGCGCGCCGGTGCCGCCGCACCCGGAGCGCGACCTGCTGTGGTTTGTCGCGAACTACGCCCCGGAGATGGAGAGCTGGGAGCGGGACATTTTCCTCGCGGTGCGCGAGGAGTCGTTTTATTTCTACCCGGTGTTCGCCACCCAGATCATGAACGAGGGCTGGGCTTCCTACTGGCACGCGCGCCTGTTGCGCGAGGCGGACTTCATTCCCCAGCAGGCCTACGTGGACGCGATCAAGTGCCACTCCGACGTCGTGCGCCCGATCGCCGCCGAGAGCCAGGTTTCCTTAAGCGTCAACCCGTATCACCTCGGGTTCTCAATGTGGGAGAAGCTCATCGAGCGTGACGGACTGGAGGCGGCACGCGGCATCATGGAGCAGGACGATGATTTCGCCTTCGTGCGCAACTACCTGACGCGCGAGCTGGCCGAGGAGCTGGGGCTGTTCCGTTACCAGGCGCGCAGCGATGGGCAAATCACCGTGCTCGATCATGACCTGGGCGCCCTGCACGAGGCGGTGCTGGCACCGAAATACAACTTCGGTGCGCCGATCGTGTCCGCAGCCCGGGTGCGCAACGACGGCACGCTCGAACTCACTCACGACAGCCGCACCGATGGCCGCGGCCTCGACCTTGAACGCAGCGCCAAGGTGCTCACCTACCTGCAGAAGGTATGGCGGCGGCCGATCGTGCTCACGACCGTGAACCAGGCAGGCTCGGCCCTGGAGCTTAACGCTCCTTGAGCGCGTCCGGTGCGCGCGGTTCGGCGCACTCCTCGCCCCACGCCTCCTCGTGATGCGAGGTCACGATGGCTACCGGATCGCTCGCCGGGAAGCTGTCGGCGAGAGCCTCGTCCAGCTGCCGCTGGATTCTTTGTGCCTCGCGGCGCTTTTTCGCCTCACCTTGCAGCATGTTCACATAGTACTGCAGCGGCTGGCCCACGGCGCACCGGCAGGTGTAGGCTTTCGCACCGGTAGGGGCGGGGGGCAGACCATGGGGTACACGACTTCGGGCATCCGAAATATCGCGCTGGTCGGACAGGCCGGCGCGGGCAAGACCTCCCTCGCCGAGACCCTGTTGATGCAGGCCGGGGCGATCCGCAGCCGCGGCAGCCTCGCCCGCGGCACCACGGTGTCGGACTTCGACCCCCAGGAAAAGCGCCTGCAGCACTCCCTCGACACGGCGATCTGCAGCTTCGATGTCAACAGCACGCATATCAACCTGATCGACTCCCCCGGCTACCCGGACTTCCTCGGCAAGACGCTCGCGGTGCTCGAAGCGGTGGAGGCGGTGGCGATCGTCGTCAGCGCCGTCAACGGGGTCGACGCCCTCACGCGGCGGCTCATGGACTTTGCCCGTGACCGCGAGCTGTGCCGGCTCGTCATCATCAACAAGATCGACAGCCGCGACGCGCGCGCACCTGAGGTGCTGCAGCAATTGCGCGAGGCGTTTGGCAATGAATGCCTGCCGCTGAACCTGCCGGCCGGCGGTGGTGACTCGGTGGTGGACTGCTTCTTCCAGCCGCACGGCCGGGCGGCGGATTTTTCCTCGGTCGAGGCGGCGCACACGCAGATCATCGACCAGGTGGTCGAGCTCGACGAGGAGCTCATGGCGGTGTACCTGGGCCAGGGCGAGGAGCTCTCCCCGGAGCAGCTGCACAACCCGTTCGAACAGGCGCTGCGCGAGGGGCATCTCGTGCCGGTATGCTTCGTGTCGGCGGAGACCGGCGCCGGAATACCGGAGCTGCTGCAGGTGTTCACGCGCCTCATGCCCAATCCCACCGAGGGCAATCCACCGCCCTTCCTCAAAGGCGCGGGCGACGACGCTACCCGGGTGCCGGTCAGCCCCGACGTGGACAAGCACGTGATCGCCCACGTGTTCAAGGTCAGCATTGATCCGTACGTTGGCAAGCTCGGGGTGCTGCGCGTGCACCAGGGCAGCGTGCGCCCCGGCAGCCAGCTGCTGGTCGGGGACGCGCGTAAGCCCATCAAGATCGCGCACCTGTTCAGGCTGCTGGGTAAGGACACGACGGAAATGCAGCAGGCGATTCCCGGCGACATCTGCGCCATCGCCAAGGTGGACGAGCTGCACCTGGATGCCGTGCTGCACGACTCGCACGACGAGGACCAGTATCACCTCAAGCCCGTGGCCTTTCCGCCGCCGATGCTGGGGCTCGCCATCGAGCCGGAGCGCCGCGGCGATGAGCAGCGCCTCGCCGATACGCTGCACAAACTGACCGCCGAGGATCCGTGCGTGCGCGTCGAGCACCACGCGGCGGTCAACGAGACGGTGCTCTACGGCATGGGGGAGTTTCACCTGCGCGTGCTCCTGGAGCGCATGAGCGAGCGCTACGGCGTGCACGTGAAGACCCACCCGCCGAGCATCCCGTACCGCGAGACCATTACGCGGCCCGCCGAAGGGCACTGCCGCCACAAGAAGCAGACCGGCGGCGCCGGGCAGTTCGGCGAGGTCTACCTGCGTATCGAGGCGCTCGACCGCGGCGCGGGCTTTGAGTTCGTGGACGACGTAACCGGCGGCGCGATACCGGGCCAGTACATTCCGGCGGTGGAAAAAGGCGTGCGCCAGGTGCTCAGCGAGGGGGCGCTCGCCGGCTTTCCCATCCAGGACGTGCGCGTCATCGTCTACGACGGCAAACATCACTCGGTGGATTCGAAGGAGGTCGCGTTCGTTTCCGCCGGCCGCAAAGCGTTTCTCGATGCGCTGCAGAAGGCGACCCCGATCGTACTCGAGCCGATCATGCTGCTCTCGATCACGGCGCCCGCCACCGCCATTGGTGATATCACCGGCGATCTTGCGACCAAGCGCGCCCGCATCAACGGCAACAGCTCCCTCCCCGGGCAGCGCGCGACGCTGCTCGCGCTCGTGCCGCTGGCGGAGGTTTCCGAGTACCAGTCACGCCTGAAGGCGCTCACCGGCGGGCAGGGCGCCTACACCATGGAGCTGAGTCATTACGACCCGGTGCCGCAGCGCAGGCAGCAGGAGCTGGCGCAGGCGTGGCGACCGCGCGAGGCGCAGGACTAAGTGACAGTTCCGGCCCCGGCGGCCGCGGCGCTCGCCCGCGCGTCCGCGCGACGGCCCTATCTCGTGTTCGTGCGCGCCGGGGATGAATCCCTGCATCCGCGGCTGATCGCCGAGGACCCGCAGCGCAACTGGGACTGCTGTGTCAGCTGGTACATACGGCCGCGGCAGGAAGCGCTCGCGGAAGTCTACTCCCAGGGCGGATTCAACAAGCTCGACGGGTTCCTGGAGTTCTGGCGGCAGCACCCGGAAAGCCGCGACTACCGCTACCTCATGCTCATCGATGATGACGTGTACCTGCGGCCCGGCGAGCTGTCACGGTTCTTTACGCTCTGCGAGCACTACCACACTTACCTGTCGCAGCCGGCGCTGCGCTGGTTCACGCACACCACGCTCAACGCGCTGGTGCGCAACCCCGCCTGCGTGCTGCGCCGGGTGACTTTCGTCGAGGTGATGGCGCCGACGTTCTCCGCCGCCGCGCTGCAGGCGCTCATGCCCACCTTCGGCATGACCCGCAGCACCTGGGGCACGGATGTCGCCTGGGCGGGCACGGTCGCCGGGCAGCAGCCGATTTACGTCGTCGACGCTATAGCCATGGATCACACGCGCACCGGGGATGGCCGCCCCACGGCGTTTTACCGCAAGCTCACCGAGATGGGCGTCGACCCCGGCGAGGAGTTGCGGCGCGTCCAGGCCATGTATCCCGCCTTTCGCGCCTCGCGGACGCTGCCGCGCGGCCACGTGTTCCGCCCCGGCATTCCGCGCTTCGCAGCTCCCGCGCTCCTGTGGCTGTTCGAGCGGCTGAAAATCATCGTGCGCATTCGCAAGAAAGTGATGCTGCACCTGCGCCGCTCGCGGGCGAAGCTTCAGGACGCGCTGCGCCGCTAAGTGCGTCCGGCGGCCAGGCCGCCGGATAGAGAAACCCACGTGGCCCCAGATGGGCGCACGTGGGACTGGCGGTTTACTTCCCCACTTCCTTGGCCGCGTCCTTGGCCTCGTGCGCGTGGTGCTTGGCCTTCGCCTTGTGGGCCTTTGCCTTGGCCTTGTTTTCCTTCTTCTCGTGGCCGACCGCAGCCTTCGCGTTATCGCCGGCCTGCTGGGCCGTCTCCGACACCGCCTTACCGCTCTCCTTGACCGTGGTGCCAACCTGTGCGGCGGCGGTCGATGTGATCAGGAGGCTCCCCAGAACGATCAGCAACTTCTTCATAAACAACCCCGTTTAGTGAGACGCTTCGAAAATCAACCCGGCGCCTATAAATCTACCCTCTTTAGCGCGGGCGCGCATCGAGCAATGCGCGGATCGCCGGCCATTCGTTGGGCACGAAGCCCAGCGCCTGCGCCTGGCGGCCTGCCAGAACGCTGAAGTCCTTGGCGAGGTATTCGCGGATCAGCTCATCCACGTTGGCGCCGAGTACGCGCGAGTCCGGATCCGGGTTCAGCACGACACCCAAGCCCGTGGGCGGGGTGCCAATGGTGCGCACCACCAGATCCGGTCGCCGCTCGCGCAGGAGCAGCAGCAGCCGCCAGATATCACCGCTCCAGAATCCGGTCTCCTGCTCGCGCTGCGCGGTGCGCGCATCCAGCGGATAGCAGTCGTGCATGAGGATAACGGAACTGCGGGCGCAATAGCGCTCCACGTTGATGAAGTCGCGCAGCGCGAACTCGAAGCGGTGCATGCCGTCGATGAACGCCAGCTCCACGGCGCGGCCACCGAACTCGGCGCGCGGGTCGTGCTGCGCGAAAAAATCGTCGCTGGTGGCGCGGAAGATTTTCTGCTTCAGGCCTGCGGGCTTGTCCAGCTTCGGTTCCGGGTCAACACCGATCACCGCCGTTTCCGGGAGCACGCGCTGCAGCGATCTGCCCCTGGAGACGCCGATCTCCAGATACGTCTGCGGCCTTAAGTGCCGGTGTATCCTTCCTAAGACCGCGAAGTAATCCTCGCCCGGCAGAGTCAGCCGCGACAGCAGCTTGTAGGCCCGTCCGTAGTTGCGCGCGACCGCCTGCTGGCACAAGGCCAGCGCCGCCTGCCGGCGGCCGATCCAGTTGAGCCAGCGCGCGCGGCGGAACAGCGCCTGCGCCGTGCGCATATCCGCATCCGTGGGCGTTCCGGTGCCGACGTTCACTTGCCGTGCCCGGATCCTGTCTGGTAGTGCCGCGCGTACCAGTGGGCGTAGTCGCCGCTCGCGACGCTGCGCCACCACGCTTCGTTCTCCAGGTACCAGCGCACCGTGTGCGCGAGCCCCGCGGCAAGGTCGGTCGCGGCGCTGAACTTCAGCCGCTGGCGGATCTTTCCTGAATCCACCGCGTAGCGCCGGTCATGCCCGGGACGATCCTTCACGTGCTGCATGAGAGTGCGCGAGGACTTGCCGGCGGCGGCCGCGCTGTGCGGAAAGCGCCCGGCGAGCTCTCGCTGCGAGGCAAAGGCGGCATCGATGAGGTCGCACAGCATGCCGACGACGGCGATGTTGGGATCCTGGGTGCTGCCGCCGACGTTCCAGGTCTCACCGGGAGGCGAGTCCTGGAGGATGAGCTCGATGGCCCGGCAATGATCGCTCACGTGCAGCCAGTCGCGGATCTGCAGGCCGTCGCCGTAGATCGGCAGCGCGCGGCTCTGCAGCATGTTGAGGATGCACAGCGGCAGCAGTTTCTCCGGAAACTGGTACGGCCCGTAGTTGTTCGAACAGTTGCTGATCGTGCAGGGAAGACCATAGGTGCGGCTGTAGGCCCTCACCAGGTGATCGGCCGCGGCCTTGCTGGCCGCGTAGGGGGAGTTGGGTGCGTAAGGGGTGCTCTCGGTGAACCCCGCCGCGCCAGGCTCGAGCGAGCCGTACACCTCATCCGTCGAGACGTGATGAAACCGGCAGGGCTGAAGAGCGTCGGGCTTGCTCCAGGCGCCGCGCGCGGCCTCGAGCAGCACCTGCAGCCCGAGCACGTTGGTCCTGAAAAAAGCCGCCGGATCCTCGATCGAGCGATCCACGTGCGACTCGGCGGCGAAGTTCACAATGGTGTCGATGCGCTCATCCCGAAGCAGCGTCGCCACCAGCGGGCCGTCGCCAATGTCACCGCGCACAAAGCGCAGCGCGCCGCCGCTCTCGAGCGAGGCGATACTGGCAAGATTGCCGGCGTAGGTCAGGGCATCCAGCACCACCAGCCGGTCGGACGGGTGCTTTGCCGCCCAGTAGTGGCAGAAGTTGGCGCCGATGAAGCCCGCGCCCCCGGTCACGAGCATTCTTCTCACGCGAGTTCCTCAAGCGTGGTGCGCAGCGCCTGGCTCCAGTGCGGCGCCGTGATGCCGAGGAGCCTTTCGGTGGCGCGCTTGTCGAGGACACTGTAGGGCGGGCGCGCCGCTGCGGTCACGTACTCCGCGCTCGCGATCGGCGTGATGAGCGGCGCGGTGCGCAGGAGCTTAAGGTCCAGCGCGATTTCAGCCGTTGCCACGGCGAAGTCGTACCAGCTCGCGACCCCCGAATCGCACCAGTGCCAAAGACCCGCGGTCCGTCGCACGCTTAAGGCCCACAGCACCGCTGCCAGGCCGCTCGCCGCGGTCGGCGCGCCGACCTGGTCGGCGACCATCGACAGCTGTGGGCGGGTAGCCATGAGGGCGAGCATGCGGTGTGCGAAGCCGCCGTGCGCACTGTAGAGCCACGATGCGCGCACCACGGTCGAGCTTTGCGGCAGCGCCTCCAGGACTGCGATCTCGCCTTCAAGCTTGGTACGGCCGTAGACGCTTAAGGGGCGGGGTTTCGCGCTGGTGTCGTACGGGCGGCTTTGCCCGCCGTCGAACACGTAGTCCGTAGAGACATGGGTGAGCCACGCGCCGGTGCGGGCGCAGGCTTGCGCCAGCACGCGCGGGCCCAACGAGTTGGCGCGTGCCGCCGCTTCGGGCGCGCGCTCCGCCTCATCCACGGCGGTGAAGGCCGCGGTATTGAGCACGAGGTTGGGTGCAAAATCCCGCAGCATCGCCGCCACCGCGGCAGCTTCCGCGATGTCGAGTTCAGTGTGGGTAAGTCCCCTGAGCACTACCTGCGGGGGCGCCGCCGCCGCGAGCGCCTTGCCGAGCTGGCCGTGCGCGCCGGTCAGCAGCGCCCGAAGTGGCGCCTCCTTCACGGAAAGGTCTCCGCCTGCGCGAGCAGCGCTCCCTCGCGATCCTTGTCGGACAACAGCGGCGCTCCGCCTTCAGGAATCGGCCAGCGGATCCCGAGCGCCGGATCGTTCCAGGCGAGCGTGTGCTCGGACTCACGCGACCAGAAGTCCGTGACCTTGTATTGCACGCGCGTGTCAGGGGCGAGCGCCAGGAAGCCATGCGCGAAGCCCGGCGGGACCCACAGCGACTGTGCGTGCGTGGCATCCAGGCTCACGGCGAGGCTGCGTCCGAACGCGGGCGAGGCGCGGCGCAGGTCGACCACGACGTCGAAGATCTCGCCGGCGAGTACCCGCACGAGCTTCCCCTGGGCGTGCGGGATCTGGTAGTGCAGGCCCCGCAGCACCAGGGCCGCCGACACACTGACGTTCTCCTGCACGAAACGCGCGGCGATCCCGGCGGCGGCGAAGGCGCGCTCGTTCCAGCTTTCGAAGAACGCGCCGCGGGGATCCTCGAATCGCCGGTGCTCGATGAGCACCAGGCCCGGCAGCGCGAGCGGCACGGCGCGCATCAGAACACGCGCTCGTTCAGCACACTCTCGAGGTATTCCCCATAGCCGGTGCGCTTCAGACCGTCCGCGAGGCGTTGCAGCTGCGCGCGGTCGATGAGCCCTTGTCGATAAGCGATTTCCTCGGGGCAGCAGACCTTGAGCCCTTGCCGCGACTCGATGGTCTCGACGAAGTTGGCGGCCTGCAGGAGCGAGGCGTGGGTGCCGGTATCGAGCCAGGCGACCCCGCGGCCGAGCACCTCGACGTGCAGCGCGCCGCTCTCAAGGTAGGCGCGGTTGACATCGGTGATCTCCAGTTCCCCGCGGGCGGAGGGCTTGAGCCCCTGTGCAATCTTCGTGCAGCGCGCATCGTAAAAATACAAGCCGGTGACCGCGTAGTGGGAGCGCGGCGCTGCGGGTTTCTCCTCCAGCCCCACCGCTTTGCCCGTGGCATCGAACTCCACGACCCCGTAGCGTTCCGGGTCGCGCACGTAGTAGGCGAACACCGTCGCGCCCGTGGGGCGCGCCGCGGCGGCGCGCAGCTGCTCAGGCAGCCCGTGGCCATAGAACAGATTGTCGCCCAGCACCAGGCACACCGGCTCACCAGCCATGAAGTCCGCCGCGATCAGAAGCGCCTGGGCGATGCCGCCCGGTTCACGCTGGACGCCAAAGTGCATGCGGATGCCCCATTGCGAGCCATCGCCCAGCAGGCGCTGGAACAACGGGCCATCATCGGGCGTGGAAATGAGCAGGATGTCACGGATGCCGGCCATCATGAGGGTGGCCAGCGGGTAGTAGACGAGCGGCTTGTCGTACAGCGGCAGGAGCTGCTTGGATACGGCCCGCGTCACCGGGTACAGCCGCGTGCCGGAGCCGCCGGCGAGAACGATGCCTTTGGTAATCATGCGAGCGGCGCATCGTAACGTGTCGTGCGTCGGCAGTACAAAAGCGGCGTGAACCGTGCCGTATGAGCAGGGCAAAAAAAATCGGCCCCCGTGAGGGGGCCGATTATCAACCAGGAGCGTTGATCAGAGGGACGGCACTAGAAATGCACGGTGCCCCTCAGGTAATACGTCCGGCCAGTGGGATCGTAGTACCGGCCATCGTATCCAACTTGATTGCCGCCACCGCCTGTTTGCAGTGAAAGCGGCGGGGCCTTGTTGCTTATGTTGCGGACCCCGAACGTCACGTTCAGAGCCTTCAACAGATCGTACGAGGTCTGCCAGTCGTAGGTTATGAAGTGCGGAACCTCCAGGCCTGCGAAGTCAACGGCCACACCCCCCGCTTTTACCGCGCCATTGGCGGCGGTGTACGGCTCGTCCCGATAGCCGCTCTTGTAGTGGGCCGACAGGGTATTGACCCACTTGCCCGTTTCAAGGCTCAGCACCAGGTTGGAGATCGTCTTGAACACCACCTGCTGATCGGGTCCATAGACTCCGAGGTCGGTCAGAGTCGGCGTACCCGGGCCATTGGTGTAGTCCTGCTTGGTGATGTAAGTCCCGGTCCAGGCGGCACTGAACTTGCCCCAGCCGAAGCCCTGGCGGAAGTTGAAGTTCCAGTCGACGCCTGAGTAATGCGCCACACCGCCATTAAACGGTACCTGCTCAAACGCTATCGTCTGGAAACGTCCCACCGGGTCCAGGTACGGATTCACGAACAGGGCCGCATACTGAGCCGGGTTGTTGAAGCCGACCTGCTCGGCGATGCCGAAAGACTCGATCTGGCTGTTAATGGTGACATTCCAGTAGTCGAGCCCCAAAGACAGCGTCGGGATGGGCTGTACTCGCGCCCCCACTGTCCACTGCTTCGACTTCTCGGGCTTCAGGCCCGCAGCACCCGAGTTTCCGTTGGGGCCTGCCAGCAGGTCGTACTGCGCGTTGCCCGGAATGCACTGGGGCGAACCCGGGAACGGACAGGCGTACGTGCCGGAGGTCGATCCATTAAAAGCAAGTGCGCCGGCTATATCGCCCAGGGCTGGTGCCCTGAAGCCCGTGCCGTAAGAGCCCCTGAAGGACAACATGTCAATGGGCGTATATCGGAACGACACCTTGTACGTGACATCATTAAAGGTGTTGCCGAGGTCACCCGGTGGAACCGCCGGTATCAGCCCGGTGGCATCAGGAGCCAACGCAAAACTCGTGGTGCTGTGCACTTTCGCGTAGGCGTCGTAACGGACCGATGCCGTCACGTCGAGATTCTTCTCGATCGGCAGCAGCCACTCGCCGAACACACCCCAGTTGGTCCGATCGGCTTCAAACGGTATCGCGCCGGAACCGCCCCCGATAGGGGTGTCCGTGGATGCCGGCTGGCTCGAGTAGCCACTATTGGCAAGCTCCAGGTCGCTGAAGGCGACCGTGTATTTGGTCCAGTCGTTCTCAGCTCCCACCGATACGATCGACGGGCCGCCGCTCAAATTGAACACTTCGTGCTGCGCACCCACCGAAATGCTCTTCACGTCGCTGTCGGAAGTACTGAGTATCGAGCTCAGGATGGCGGTTTTCAGGGACGCCGCGCCCGTTGCCGCGACCGGGTCATATGCACCGCTCGCTATCGCGGAGGCAAACTGGTCGCCGTCCAGGTAACCGCCCGCTGCGGTATCCGTCGCCCTGCCGTGCGAGGCAAGGGCCGTCGCACTGAGACTCCAGCCGGAGAAGTCTCCGTTCCAGCCCACGACAATCTGGCGTGCGGTGGTTCCCCAATCATCTGTGCGCCCGCCCGCCGAGATGGCCCGATAGCCAAAAGTGGCATTACAGATAGTTGTCGCTGGGTGGCCGGGCCCGCATGTTCCCGCAGTGCCCGCGGTCTGGCCAGTGGAGTTCAGGTATGGGACGACGTAGTTATTCCACAGTACCGAATACTGCGTCGGGCTAACGCCCAACGGCTGCGCCGGAGCAGCATACTGCGATGTCAGGTCGAACTTCGACAGCAGCACTTCCCCCCAAACCGTGTTGTTGTCAGAGACCCTGAAGGTGCCCTTCAGCATACCGCTGTCGCGAATCTGTCCGGGGATGTCCTGGACGGTCGCGGCGTAGTTGAAGCGACAAGTGGTTCCCGTCGAAGTCACCAGCGGGAACCTGAGCGTACCACCACCGCAATTGCCATTGCCCGGGGGCGGAATGGGGCTGTTGGCTTCCCCTGAAAGGAAGGGGTTGAACGAGTGTCCGTTGACTGTGATGTTCGCCGGCTCGGTGTTCGAGGTGGCGCTGAAAAAAGTATAGTTCGTGCCACCGGACGAGAAGGGGAAAACCGCGCCACTTGCAGATACGCCGCGCTGTGAGGCCTGCAATTTGAACTGCACGTCGTGACTGTAGGTAAACAGCACGTTGTAATTGTCGGTGGCCAGGTTTCCAATGCCTTTGCTGAGGCCGGCATTCCACCCGCCGCCGCCGCTTTGCTCCGGAATCGACAGATTGTAGTAAGCCGCGCCCTCGGTCGAGTCCCTCTTGAGGACGAAGTTCACGACGCCGGCAACCGCATCCGCTCCGTAGAGTGCGGACGCCCCGTCCGTGAGCACTTCCACCCGCTCAATCGCAGACAGCGGAATGCTGTCAATGTTGACGCCGAATCCACCGCCCTGGACCGAGCCCAATGCAAACGGGGCAACGCGCTGCCCGTCGATCAGGGTCAGCGTGTACTTCGAGGGCAGGGAGTGCAAAGCCGCCGTCGTAACGCCGGCGCCGCCGCCGTTCACGGAGCTGGAGGCCGGCACGAACCCCTGCATGGCCGGCAGATTCTGGATCAGGTCGGTGACGCTAGTCTGACCGGTCTTCTCGATATCTGCGCTGGTCAGGATCGTGACCGGCAGTGAGGTGGTATCGAGGTTTTGCTTGATGCTCGACCCGGTTACGACGACCTCCTGGAGCACCGGACCCTCGGCACCCGTTTCGGCCTGCTGCCCGAAGGCGGTAAGCGTCACCGTTGCCAGAGCTATGCTTGTCAGCACCTTGCGAATGGCACGCGAGATTGGCTTGCGACTTGTCATCGGTTTTCCCCCTGTTGTTTCCACGCCCTATTCGGTATCCGGCGCAGAAATTCGTTTCTTAGGTACTGGTCGGTCGGTGGGCCAGAGACAGGACTCGGAAGGCCGAGTAACCCCCATCGGGCCCGCCCAAGAGTGGAGGGAACTCTAACCCAATCCATGAGATCGCGCACACAAGACTACGCGAGGAACCGTGTAGCGTTTTAGCAACAGACCTTGCGGGACCCGTTCGGCGGTCGCTGTCCCCCGCCGTGACCGAGTCAGGCTGAGACCTTGATGGCAGTGTGGTTAGATAGCGCAATGAAGCCACTGATAGCGGCCCTGTGCGCCATGGTGATTGAAGCCGGGCTCACGCCGGGGGTCACCCGCGCGGGGACACTGCCGGTATGCGCGCCGCCGAGCGTCGTACAGCCCGGCGCGCCGGCTCAGAAAGCCCCGGCCAGCTCCCTCGCGCCCCGTCACGCATCAAGACACCACGGGTATGGCGCGCCGATCCAGGCGCCGATCCTCAAGCGGCACGCTCACCGGCGGCACGTCGGGCGCGAACCTAAGCACTCCCCACCCGCGCCGACCCACCTCGATCAGTGACCCGCGTCCGGGTGCTTCCAGGACACGAGGTCGCCAACTGCGAGTGACAGTTTTTCCGCCTCGCCGCCGCGCAGCTCCACGACCGCGCGCACCGGCGTATCGGAACTGAGCGTATCCAGCGTCAGTGGCCGCGCGTGCGCGGTGATCTTGCTGATGCGCCCGGCGGCGTCCACGAACAGCATGTCGAGCTCGATGTAGGTGTTCTTCATCCACATGCGCTCGATGCGCGGCGGCGAGAGCGGGAACACCATTCCGGAAGCTTCCGGCAGGTCGCTGACGAACATCAGTCCCTGCTCGGCGCGCGCCGGCGTGTCTGCGATCCAGACGTCGAAGCGATAGGTATGCGTCCCGTGCACCGGGTCGCGATGGACAATCGTGAGCGTAGCGCGCGGGAAGGTCGCGAGGTCCTGCAGCGGCGCGGACTGCGCGCGGCACGGCAGGGTGGCCGTGGCGAGGCACGCGCTCAAGGCGACACACACAGGCAGTGAACTTACGACGCGATGTTGTCTGATTGCGGACATGAGATTCCTAGCGCGGATCGTCGGCAAACGCCACCAGACCTGCAAAGTCGAAGCGGCTCACCAGGATGTGCGCGCGGTCGTCGAGCGTGCTGGCCGGAGCTACGCAAAATCCGCGGGCGACGACCCGATAGGTGCGCAGCCGGCCCCCGAGCGCGCCGACGCGCTCCTGCACGAGCGTGTCCACGGTGCAGCGGTCGTCCCCGCGGGTCGCGAACAGCCGCTCCTCGCCTTCGAATATGACCGTGAGGTTGGTGGGCAGTTCGTGGCCGGCGCGGCCCTCCTGCACCGCCTCGACACCGAAGACCAGGCGCGTGCGTCGCCCGTCGGCGTGCTTTGGTCCAGCGAAGATGATCCGCAGCCCGCTGCCGTCCGGGCGCAGTCCGCCCTCGCATTCCAACTCGGCATTGCGCCAGGCCAGGTCCAGATCCAGCGCGCCGCGGATGCGGGCACGCAAATAGCCGTTGCCCGCTGGCAGACACCCGTGCGTGACACCCGGCGCGGCCGCGGCCGGCGCTGCGCGCCCGGCAACCGTGTCCGACCCTGAGGCGAGCGCCGCCCCCAGCAGCCACAGCGCGGTGCTCAGGCGCCACGGCGGGGCGCTCGCAGGCTGACTTCGGGTTCGTGGCGTGATCATGCGGCGCGTCATCCTAGCCCGACGGAGACCTACAAAAAAATCGGCCCCCGTGAGGGGGCCGATTAATCAACTCAAGAGTCGTTGATCAGGTTTCGATCAGAACGTGTAGGTCGCGCCCAGGTTGAAGAACCGACCCACCGCGCCGGCCTGATGCATGGCCGGGTTGTACGGGGCATTTCCGGCAGCGCCATAGGTCGTCAGGTCCACCGGCGGATCGGTGCCGAGGACGTTGAGGATCGCAGCGTGCATGGAGAAGTTCTTCGTGAACGCGTACTGCCCGTAGAGGTCGATGTCCGTGAACGACTTCACTTCGCAGTAGTTGTTCAGCAGGAACGGTGACACCGAGGCGTTACCATTCGGGAATCGCCCGCCGAAGACACCGCCGGCCACGATCGCGGTCGCGCAATCCGGCTCGCCATTGGTCGGATCATTCAGGTTGAACCGGCCGATGTAATTCACCGAAGCGGTCACGTTCAGACCACCCAGGTCCCAGGCCAAAGACGCCGTGGAGCGGATCTTCGGGTTACCCGTGTCGCCGCCGATGATCGACGGACCGTGCGTACCGGCGAGATCGTAGGTCGCTCCCGGAACACCGAACGAGTAGTGGAACATGTATGTGGCGTTCAACTCCGCCGTAAGCCGACCGGCCCCGCCGATATCGAAGTGCGACACCAAGTCCATGTCGATGCCGTTCACATGCGTCGCGGTCGCATTGATGTACGGGAACGCCTGGTAGGCGATCGGGCCGACCGAGGTCGGCGTGCTCACCAGCTGCGCCTGGGTGCAAGTCTGACCCGATGGCAGGGGGCAGAACGGTATCGTTATCGGCACCCCGCGAACGATCGGGCCCGCGCCCTGGGTGCCACCGGTCAGGAAGAACAGGTTGGTACCCGACTGGATGTCCTGGTTGACCTTGATGTCCCAGTAGTCGAACGAGATGTTGGTCTGATCGAAGGGCCGGAAAATAAAGCCCGCCGTATAGTTGTGTGACTTCTCGGGCTGCAGCGACCTGGTCGCAACCGCCAGGCCCGCAAGTCCGAGGTTGCACTGGCTCGGGAAATTCTGTCCCGCGAGTGCGTTGTTCGGGTTCGGGCACAGGATCGCGTCGTTGCCCGGCCCGCCGCCGAACAGGGCCGCCGAGATGCCGGCCTCCGCCGGGTTCGGGGCACGGAAGCCCTGACCGTAGGTGCCGCGCAAGGTCAGCATCTTGAACGGCGTGTAACTGATGCCGATCTTCGGCGTAGTCGAGCTGCCGTAGGTGTTGTAGCGGTCGTAACGGCCCGCGAGGTCGAGTTCCAGTCCCTTGAACAGCGGCGCCCCAATCTCGATGTAGGCGTTGGAGTTGGTCTGACCACCTACCACGTACGCCGCGTTGATGGCCGGATACAGTCCGGCTGCGGCCGCCGTCGGGGCGAGCGAGTTCTTGTACAGATGGTTCATGCCCGCACCGATACCGACCGTCAGGGGGCCACCGGGCAACTGCGTTACTTCGTGCGTGCCGTGGAGGTCCACCACCTGCATGGTATTGGTGTCCGTCACCTCAACCGGCTCCGCGAACGTGCGCGCCATGGTCTGGCCGCTCGCGGTCGCGAAGTTAAAGCCACTGTTCGCGGCGACCAGCAGCTGACTCGGATCGATAAAGCCTGCGAAATGCTGCCGCAGGGCGTCGTACATCCAGCCCGCGGCGCCAACGATATCCCAGCCAGCCGCGCTGCCTTTGATTTCGCCGAAGAACCGATAGGTGTTGGAGACGAACTGGTCCTGCGCCGCCCCGAGCTGCGGGAAGAAAACCACCAGCGGCGCGGGTACGCCGAACGGGTTGTTCGGCGAACCCACGGCCTGACAACCGGATGCAGCAGTACCGCCGCCAACGCCAATTGTGCAGGGCAGGAGGATCGGAGCAACGTTCACGAAGTACGGATTCACGCCCGGCCCGTAAGCGACCGTGGAACTCGGATTAATGCCGTTGTAGCGGTTAACGCGCTGCGTCTGCTCCGCTTCGCTGCGGAACAACGATCCGGTGAAGACCGCCTGCCAGTCGCCGCCAAGGTTCTTGGTCAGCCGGCCGAGGGCGTTGAAGTTCCCCGTCTGGGGCGCGGCCTGCTGCAGCGAGTCGAATTCGCACTTGTTCGCCTGGTATGCCGCGTAGTTCAAGCAGCCAGTCGGCTGCAGGAAATTCGTGTCCGGACCCAGGGTGTTGCCGCTCGCGGGATTCGTAACGTAGCCGCCCAAGAGGCCCGGATGCGGGTTAAACGCCTGGTTGTTGGCACCAAAGGTGGTATCGGCACCGCCATACGGCGTCCAGTCCAGGTTGGTCCAGAAGCCGTGACGATGCGACAACAGGATGGCGTCCGAATGACGGGTTTCGAGCGCGAGGTACGCGTTGTAGCCATCGCTGCCGAGGTCGCCGATACCGCCCATTAGGGAGATGTGCTCGGTCGTGCCGTCCTGCTTGCTGGTGGTGCCGCCCTCAGCGGTGACGCTGATGCCGGTGAAGGTCTTCTTGAGCTTGATGTTGACAACGCCCGCGATGGCGTCCGAGCCATACTCGGCCGAAGCACCGTCCTTCAGCACCTGGACACCCTCGACGACGTTGAAGGGGATCGAGCTGACGTCGACGAAGTTGCGCTGACTGTCATCCGACAGCGCATAAGGGATCATGCGATAGCCGTCGATGAGGGTCAGCGTGCCGCCGGTCGTGAGGCCGCGCAGCGAAACGCCCGCACCGCCGCCGGCGAAGGCGAAGTTGAAACTCTGTGACAGCGTGCCCTGTCCGTTGGCGGACAGGTTGCGCAGCACTTCGGAAACGCTGGTGTAGCCTGACTGCTGCAGATCCTCTGCGGTCATAACCTGCACGGGGCTCGGCGTCTCGAAGTCGGTACGCTTGATGATGGAGCCGGTGACGACCACCGTCTGCAAAGTCTGTTCAGACGCAGCCTGTGCCTGCTCCTGTGCATGCACGGCAACGGCGCCACCGGCGACTGTCACCGCACACACCGCGAGCGCGCTTCTGATCGAGCGCGCGATTCCTGTGTGTCGAGTCATTGATCACTCCCGCATTGGAAACACGTGTTTTGAACCTTCCCCAACAGGCCCGCTGCCGAGACTTGAGCTCGGCTGAACCTGCAGATCGGCCGATACTAAGGGAGCTACGAAAATGTGTGGTTGCTAAAAAGCCACACAATGAGGGGCGCTTATCTGGCGAA
>Ga0210384_10001059_pt1 | contig 39158 bp, 34 predicted proteins | sample IncBWH2MmetaG_FD_160574 | JGI IMG/M metagenome (GOLD analysis project Ga0210384, IMG submission 160574) | Forest soil microbial communities from Barre Woods Harvard Forest LTER site, Petersham, Massachusetts, United States - Inc-BW-H-2-M | ecosystem: Environmental > Terrestrial > Soil >...
TACGAACCTTTTCGATGTCCGCCCCGACCCGCTCGGCGATGTTAGCCAGCTCGTTCATGAAACTGATCTTGGTGGCGAGCATGGCGTTGGCCGCGTACTTGGTAAGCTCCGAGGAACGTATGTCCATGACGATCAGCCGATCGTGGTTGCGGGTGAACGGTTCATACAGCGCCCGCATTAGCTCGGTGGTGCGCGGATTGTCCGAGCCGATGACGACGCGGTCCGGCTTCATGAAGTCGGCTATCGCCGCACCTTCCTTGAGGAATTCGGGGTTGGAGACGACGTCGTACTCGACCCTGGCGGAGCGCTCGGCGAGGGTTTGCTCAATCTGGGCACGCACCTTGTCCGCCGTGCCGACCGGCACGGTCGATTTCGTGACGACGATGCTGTAGCGGCTCATGTGGGTGCCGATGGTGCGCGCGACGCTGAGCACATGGCGCAGGTCCGCCGAGCCGTCTTCCCCGGGGGGCGTGCCGACCGCGATCAGCTGAAACAGGCCGTGGGCGACGCCCTTCACCGCATCGGTCGTAAATTCGATGCGCCCGGCCTGGGCGTTGCGCTTGATGAGCGCATCAAGACCGGGCTCATGAATAGGCACATCGCCGCGGGTCAGCCGCTCGATCTTGGCCGCGTCCACGTCGACGCACATCACGTGATTGCCCGCGTCCGCAAGGCAGGCCCCGGTCACCAGCCCTACATAGCCGGAACCAAAAATAGTGACGCGCATGTCTTAAGTTCTTGAACGGGCTAAGCGACCGGGTTTTGTCCCTGGGTGGGCTTGGCGGCTTCTGACAGGCGGCGTTTGGCGGCGAAATCGGCGACCTTCGCGGCCGGGGCATGCGGGAGCACCGCTTTGCGCGTCCAGACATAGTCACGAATTTCCGACTCGCCCTGGTACTCCGCCACCGATTCGGTGAGCAGGGCGAGCGCGCGATGACAATCGAAGCTTGCGAGCGCGACCAGCAGATCGTTGAGGATCTGCTGCATCTTCAGCCACGTCAGGCGGTGTTCCATGGCGCGCATGATCATGGGGTGGTCGGTGCCGGTCACGTTCGAGCCGATGAGCAGTTCCTCGAACAGCTTTTCCGCCGTGCGCAGACCCGTGTACTCGATTTCAATGTCGCCTTCGGGATTGTTGGCATCGCGCACCGTCAGTCCCATGAGGTTCACCAGGCGCCGCGCCAGATCATCGATGCGTACCGGGCGACCCATGTCGAGTACGAACACGTCCCCGCCCTTGGCCATCGAGCCTGCCTGCACCACCAGCTGGGCGGCCTCAGGGATGGTCATGAAATAACGGATGACATCGCGGTGCGTCACCGTCACCGGTCCACCGCGGCGGATCTGGTTCTGGAACAGCGGCACCACCGAGCCGGACGAGGCCAGCACGTTGCCGAAACGCACCATGCAGAAGCGCGTCTGCGTCGTGCGCTCCTGCAAGGCCTGCAGCACCAGTTCCGCGAGGCGCTTGGTTGCACCCATGACGTTCGCCGGGTTGACGGCCTTATCGGTGGACACGAGCACGAACGTCTCAACCCCAGTCTCAAGCGCTGCCTCGGCCGTGTACCAGGTGCTGATCACGTTGTTGTGAATACCCTCCACCACGTTGTGCTCAACGATCGGCACGTGCTTGTAGGCGGCGGCGTGATACACGGTCTGCACGCCGAAGGCGGACAACACCTCCCGCACGCGATGGCGGTGGTGCGCATTGCCGAGCAGCGGCACGATCTCCACCGCCAGCCTCTCGCGCGCCGCAACCTCTTCGAGCTCGCGCTCGATGTTGTAGAGCGCGAGCTCCGACATCTCGAACAGCACCAGACGCGTGGGGCTCAGGCGGATGATCTGCCGGCACAGCTCCGCGCCTATCGAACCGCCCGCCCCGGTCACGAGTACGCACTTGCCGCGAATGCACGATCCGAACAGCTTCGGCTGCGGCGGCACCGGATCCCTGCCCAGAAGATCGCTCACATCTACATCGCAAAGCTCGCTGATCTGCGCCTTGCCGGAGATGAGGTCGGAGAGGTTCGGCAGTGACTGCACGTGCACGCCGAGGGGTTCAAGCTGCGTCAGAATCTCGCGGCGCCGCCGGCGTGAGGCGGATGGCATGGCCAGCAGGACGCGATCAATGCGACGGCGCTGCACCAGATCCAGGAGGGAATCGGAGCCGTAAACCCGCACGCCGTTGATGTTGTTGCCCTGCAGGGATTTCTTGTCGTCGATGAACGCCACCGGCTCGAAGTCCGGTCCGCCGCGGAGCACGGAGCACACGCGCGCTCCGGCGTTGCCCGCTCCGTAGATCGCGACCCGCGCTGCGGCGTGCCCCGCACCGAAGCGCTGCAGGAACAGATACCGCGCTACAAACCGGCTGCCGCCGACGTACAACAGCGCCAGCGCCCAGTAAATTCCGAACGCGGAGAGCGGAATCTGGTGGCTGGCAACAAAGCGATCAAACCCGGCCAGCACCAGCACCGAAAGACTCACGCCGGCGAGCACCGTAAGCATCGCCTTGGGACCGACGAAGCGGATGATCGCCCGGTACAGGCCAAACATGCCGAAAAAGCACAATGCCGAGCCCACCGCGACCACAAAGTAGGCGAAGGTGCGCTCAAGCGAGGGGTCGAGCCGATCGAATTTCAGCGCCAGGGCAGCCCACAGGGCAGTCGGGATCGCGACCGCATCCGCGCTCAGCATGATGAGGCGTTTGGTGCCGCGCGGCAGGCCGAGAATCAGCGACGCAGCGGAACCGCCGATCGCTCCGTACCCCGCCGCCTGCTTGCCGGTCATTCACACACCTTTGCTGCCTGAGTCTCGTCATTCATCCGCTGAATACACTCCCGACCGACTGCGCGGGCGATTCTAAAGGATTCACGCGGGGCGGGCGACCCGCAACCCGAATGAACGCCCCACGCGGCTGCGCGTTGACATGCACGCCTCAGGACCGGCGACCGGCGACGGCCGAACCGCCGGCTACAGATAGCGCACGGCCGCGACCGCAACCGCGACGTTGTACAGGATGCCGGTCACCGCCTGCCAGAATGGCAGTGACGGCAGGTGTTCGGTGTCGAGCGGCACGACAATCGTGTCGCCCGGTCTGATTTCCTCGGAGGACTTGCGGAACCAGCCGCTGCCGTCCTTGGCATCAACGCTGCCGTTGGCCCGTACCACATAGACCCGTCCGCCATCCGCCATGCGGGTCAGGCCGCCGCTCATGGAAATGTAGGCGGAGCGCGGGACGCCGCGCCGGAACAGATGTGAGGTCGAGTTCTGCACCTCGCCGATCACGGTCACCTGCTGCTGGAACTTTGGAACGATGAGCTGATCGCCGCCACGCAGGATGACGTCGACGCCTGAGCCTTGCGGCTCGCGCAGGATGCGCGGCAGATCGATCACCAGGCGCCCGACGGGCTTGGCGGCCTTCAACTGCGCCAGCAGCGACTGACCCATCGCCAGCGTCGCTGCCACGCCGACCTGCATGGCAGTCGTCGGCTGCAAGGTCTGGGCGGTGAGGTCCGTCTGGGTGCGCGTTACGAGCAGGTCGATCTGCTGCTGCTCGCGCTCCTTGAGTTCCTCGCGGGTGAACACACCGCCCTGCGCAAATGCATACTCCGTCAGGCCCCCGGCGCGCGCAATTACCGATTTGAGCGTCTCGCCCTGCCTGATCGGGTAGCTGCCAGGAAAGCGAACCTCACCGGTGAGCTTGACGCTGACCTGTTGCCCCCACGAGGTGACCTCCTTCACGCTCAGATCATCGAAGGGCTGCAGTAGAATGTTGGCGCCAGAACCGCCAGCCAGTGTCTGCCCCAGATCGATGTCCCTGATGTCCGTCCGGCGCGTCACGCCGTTGACGACCTGGTAGCGCGCCAGCTCCGCCTGGCCGCGGAAGGCTTCATCGGCGAGGCCGCCGCCGGCCCGGATGAGATCGGCAACGGTCATGCCGGACTCGAGCGGATATTCCCCGGGAACCCGCACCCTCCCCTCGACCTGCACCACATTGGCGGGACGCTCAACGCTCGACTGCGCGTGCAGTTCATCGAGCAGCGGCTGAATGATGCGGTCGCGGCCGGAAGTCAGATCGAACACGGTAATTCGATCGCGCGGCATCAGTGCGACGTCGGGGCCTGTGCCTGGAGCCTTGAGTGCCGCAGCCAGATCCGCGGATAGGACGCTCACGCGGCGGTCGGGTGGCGACTCGCGGCGGATCAGCACGTAGTGCAGGTCCGCGCCGGTTTGCAACTGATCGACGGTGCGGATGACGTCGGTCAGGTGCATGCCCTCGCGGTACGCAAACGCGCCCGGGGTGAAGACATAGCCTTGCAGCTGCACCGCCAGGTCCAGCGTGGGACGCAGCCGATCCACCCGCAGCCGATCCCCGTCCCGTACCTGCAGCCCGCGCGAATCCTCTGTCCGCACGTTGACCGGGACAACGACGCGGCGGTCGGATGCGTCGATGCGGGTCAGCACCGCAGCAGGGTCCGCGTCGGGCGTGAGGCCGCCGGCGAGTTCGATGATGCCGGCAACCGTGGCTTCGCCGCGGATTTCGTAGATCGCCGGACGATGTACTTCGCCCTCCACCGCTATGGTCGGTCCGACCGGCGGGATGAATACCACGTCGTCCTGCGCCAGTTTCGCATCCCCGGCGTTGTTGCCGTGCAGCAGCAGTTCGTACAGATCAAGCCTGCTGGCCACTTCGCCGCGGCGCTTCAGTTCGATCCGTCGCATGGAACCGATGGGTTTGATGCCGCCCGCGGCAAACAACGCCGACATCATGGTGCTCAAGCCGCTGATCGTGTACGAGCCCGGGCTGTTCACATCGCCGGTCACGAAAACGGTGATCGACCTGGTATCGCGCATCGCGACACTCGCGCGCACGCCGATCATCTGCCGCTCGACCCGCGACTCGATGTTCGCCTTTACGCTCGTGAACAGCTGGCCCCCGACGCTGATGGGACCCAGCTGCGGCAGGCTGACGCGCCCGTCCCGGCCGACCGTGAGGGTCAGCATGCGGTTGATATTCCCATACAGCTGCACCAGCAGCTGATCCCCTGGGCCCACCAGGTAGTCCGTCGGCACCGGAATATTCTTCGCCGGTGCAAAGGTCGAATTCTCGCCCCAGAACAGGTCGTAACCGAACGGCTTCAGTCCTTCGAAGTGGGTCTTCTTCAGCGGCAGCCGTGTCACGCGGATATCGAGGTCCCGCAACGCCGGCTCGACCTTCAGTCGCAGGGTGGCCTGATCGTCGGTCAGGCCCAGCAGCTGGACGGGCGCGAATCCCGGCAGGATGAGCGCTCCGTCGCGCGACAGGTGGTAGGGATTTTTCGAACGCAGCAGGTCGATCATGCCCTGCAGCCGCTTGCGATCGTCGTCCGTGAGCTTGCGCCCCGCGACGCTGAACTGCGGGCCGGTGCCGTTGACGCCGCTGCCGGCGGCCCCGGGGGCGAAGCCCGCGCCGGGCACCGCGGCCGCGCCGGGAGCAAGCGCCGCAAGCGGATTGGCAGTGCTCGCAGTCAACGCATTCACCGGCGCGGCATTCGTCAGCGCCTGCAGGCTTTGAGCGCTTGATGCGGCCCCAAGGGCAGAAAGCGTTTGCAGATTTGGCGGCCGCGGTGGCAGAAAAAAATCGACCTCGATGACTACCCAGTCATCAGCCTTGTAGGTCGGAAACAGCGAATTGAGCTCCTGCGCCTGTTCCTGCTCCGCCCGGCGTTGTTCCAGACTCTTCGCGGGTCGTTTGCGCTCGTTTTGCTGCCCCGGCTGGAGGGAATCGGTCTGACCGGGGTTCGCCTGGTCGGTCTGGTCGCCGGTGAGGCGCTCCATGATCGAGCTCTGCTGATCCGAGCCGAGGCTCTGGAGAATCTGCGCCGGGTCAATCTGCGACTTATCAACCTGGGCCAGCGCCGGCCGCGCGCAGACAACAAATTGCAACAGGCCGACACATGCCAGCAGCGTCGACCGCCGTAATACCAATCGCATCCCCAGACCTTTCGTTACGTTTTGCACAGGATCGCGCCCGTCCCCGGGGCCCCGCGCGTTGCGCGCGAGACGCACCCCGCCCAAGGCCGTACCCGACCCAGCAGGGCATTGTACTCAAAAGCCGAACCTTCGCGGCAGCCGCAGCCGCGGTACCGTCAGGGTACTGGGGCGCCGCGATTGTGCCGAAACCACTCGTAGGTGGCGCGGATACCCGCTTCGAGGCCGATGCGCGGCGTCCAGCCAAGGGCCGTTAGGCGTGTCGTGTCGAGGAGCTTGCGCGGAGTGCCGCCCGGTTTCGACGGATCAAAGCGCAGCGCACCGGAAAACCCCACGACGGCGGCGATCGTCCGCGCCAGCTCCGCGATGGTCACATCGCGCCCCCAGCCGACGTTGATCCATCTCTCGTCATCGTAGTTTTCCATCAGGAACACGCAGGCGTCGGCGAGATCATCGACGTGCAGGAACTCGCGGCGCGGCGCACCCGTGCCCCAGACCTCGACGTCCGCCGCGCCACACTCGTGCGCCTCGTGAAACTTGCGCAGCAGCGCCGGCAGCACGTGGGAGGTCTGCAGGCTGAAATTATCACCCGGGCCGTACAGATTGGTGGGCATCGCCGCGATCGCATTGAAGCCGTACTGCCGCCGGTATGCCTGGCACATCTTGAGGCCCGCGATCTTGGCGATCGCATACCACTCGTTGCTCGGCTCCAGTGCGCCGCTAAGCAGGCACTCCTCGGGCATGGGTTGCGGCGCGAGCTTCGGATAGATGCAGCTCGAACCGAGGAACAGCAGCTTGCGGGTGCCGTAGCGGTACGCGGCATCGATAATGTTGGTTTGAATCGCGACGTTGTCCCGCAGAAATTGTGCCGGGTAGCTGCTGTTGGCAAGGATGCCGCCCACTCTGGCGGCCGCAACAAACACGAATTGCGGGCGCTCTTGCGCGAAGAAATCCTCGACCGCCTGCTGGCGCGTCAGGTCAAGTTGCGCGCGCTCCCGCAGCAGCAGCTTGCCGTAGCCGGCGCCACGTAACCGCCGTTCGATCGCCGAGCCCACCAGGCCGCGATGGCCGGCCACGTAGATCGTGTCCTGCGGATTCATTCGCGGTAGCGGAAGGCCCGAAAGCCCTCGCGCGCGATCAGTGCGTCGCGGCGCGCGATCTGCAGATCCGCTGCCACCATCTCCTTCACCAGCGAATCGAAGCTGGTCTGCGGTGTCCACCCGAGCCTGGCGCGTGCCTTGCTTGCGTCTCCCAGCAGGGAGTCAACCTCGGTCGGCCGGAAATAGCGCGGATCGACCTTCACCAATACCGTGCCGCTGCGCGTGTCCACGCCCTGCTCTGCCAGCCCGGCGCCCTGCCAGCCGATGCTCATCCCCAGTTCGGCCGCCGCGCGCGCCACGAACTCGCGCACCGAGTGCTGCTCGCCGCTCGCGATCACGAAGTCTTCCGGCTGCGGCTGCTGCAACATCAGCCACTGTGCCTGCACATAGTCGCGCGCGTGTCCCCAGTCACGTAACGAATCCAGGTTGCCCAGATACAGGGTCGTCTCGAGTCCCTCGTGGATGCGCGCCAGCGCCCGCGTGATCTTGCGCGTGACGAAGGTTTCGCCGCGGATCGGGGACTCGTGGTTGAAGAGGATGCCGCTGCAGGCGAACAGGCCGTAGGCCTCGCGGTAGTTGACCGTAATCCAGTGGGCGTACGCCTTGGCGGCGCCATAGGGCGAGCGCGGATAAAAGGGCGTGGTCTCACGTTGCGGAACCTCGCTGGCGTTGCCGAACATCTCGGACGTGGATGCCTGGTAGAAGCGCGCCGTCTTCTCCAGCTTGAGGATGCGTATGGCCTCGAGGATCCGCAGGGTGCCGAGCGCGTCGGCGTTGGCGGTGTACTCGGGCGTCTCGAAGGAAACCGCCACATGGCTCTGCGCCGCGAGGTTGTAGATCTCCTGCGGCTGGACCTGCTGGATGATGCGGATCAGGTTGGTGGCGTCGGTCAGATCCCCGTAGTGCAGGTGCATGTGCACATCGCGCTCGTGTGGGTCCAGGTACAGATGATCGATCCGGTCAGTATTGAACGAGGACGCGCGCCGCTTGATGCCGTGCACCTCGTAGCCCTTGGTGAGCAGGAACTCGGCCAGGTACGCGCCGTCCTGGCCCGTAATTCCGGTAATCAATGCTCGCTTGGTCATCGGGGCGGGATGTTCCACGATAGGCGCGTCAATTGCGAGACCTAAGGTTCCTCGCGCGCTCCGGCGCCGACGGCATAAGCCAGGGCGGCGAGCGGTACCAGTGCAACCAGAACCAGCCACGCCGCGTACGCCGGGCGCCTGGCCGCGAGCGCCGCGCACGGCAGGAGCCAGAGGAGATTTACGGCACTGACCGCCAGCGTGACGCGCCGGTGACTCTTCCAGCGCCGCGCGCAGCGCTGATACGCATGGCTGCGGTGCGCTTCAAGAACCCGTTCACCCCTGGCGCCCCGGCGGACCAGGGTTACGGTCGCGTCTGCGAAAAAGACGCCGCCCAGGATCAGCCAGATCCATACGGCGGCGGGATCTGCATGGGTGGCGGCGAGCGCGAACACGGCGATCACGTACCCCAGGTAACCGCTGCCGACGTCGCCCATGAATACCCTGGCGGGCGGCCAGTTCCAGAACAGGAAGCCCGCGCACGCCGCACCGAATATCCAGGCCATTTCCGGCACGCCTTGCGCCGTGCCGGCGAGCAGCGCCAAAAGACCGCCCGCGAGGCAGACGAATATGGCCTCCGCCGCAGCGATGCCGTCGATACCGTCCATGAAGTTGAACAGGTTGAGCACCCAGACGATACCGACGAGTGCCAGCGCCTGACCTGGCCAGCCCAGGTTCACCACGTCGGCGCCGATGCGCAGCGGCGGCAGTCCGCCGAGACACCACAGCGCCCACGCTGCAGCACCCAGGTGCACCACGAACCGGACCCCCGGGGGCAGCGTGCGGCGGTCGTCCAGGAACCCCACCAGCGCTACCGCGAGTCCGCCACCGAGCAACACCGCGGACAGCCCGCGCGGCATCGCCCCCAGCCATTGCAGTACCAGCGCCGCCGCACTCACGACCAGCACGATCGCCGCGCCGCCGCCACGCGGGGTTGCGGTGCTGTGGGAGCTGCGCTCGTTGGGCAGATCGAGGACCCCGCGGCGCAACGCACGCTCGCGAATCAGGCCCGTGAGGAGTGCCGCCACGATCCCCGCCGCGAGCGCGAGCCACATCACGGTGGGCGTCACGACGGCGCCTCGGCCAGGTACCAGGCAGCGGTACGACGCAGTCCTTCATCCACGCTGACGCGCGGCTGCCAGTTGAGATCGGCGCGCGTGCGGCTGGTGTCGACGGTAAGCGATTCGCACAGCCGCGCAAGTTCCGCCCGGCGGCCCGCCACCGTGGCGCAGACGCGCAGAACCCTCAGGGGCACCGCCAGCAGCCGCGCGCGGCGGTCCATCGCCCGCGCCATGCGCCGCACCAGCGCCGGCGTCGACAGATCCTCCCCGTCGGACACCATCCAGACCCCGCCGGCCGCGCGTGGATTGACCAACACTTCGCCGAGCAGGTCGCACAGGTTCCAGACGCTCACCAGGCTGCGCCTGTTGCTGATGGCGGCCAACGGCAGGGGCAACTCCCGGTCCACCCAGCGCAGCAGGCTCAGGAAGTTGGCGCGCACCCGCGGCCCGTACACCAGCGGCGGCCGGATGATGACGACTTCAAGCGCCCCGTGCGCGGCCATCTCGCGCAGTCCGAGTTCCGCCTCCAGCTTGCTGACGGCGTAGGCATCCGCAGGGCGCGGCGCGTCCTGCGCGCTGAAGGACCGGCCGGCGACGGTACTTGCGCCGTTCACTTTGACCGAACTGAGGAATACGAAGCGGCGGACCCCGGCCTGGGCTGCCTGGCGCGCCAGCGCGAGGGTGGCAGCGGTGTTGATGCGGCGAAACGCCGCGGCCGGATCTGCTGCGCTCTCGTGCATCACGTGAACGCGCGCGGCCAGGTGCACTACGGCGTCGCATGCCTGCAGCGCGCTCGACCAGTCCCGCACGTACTCGAAGTCGCCGAGCGGGCAGATCTCGGTTCCGGGCGGCAGCTTCACGCCGCTGTCACGCACGGCAGCCCGCACCGACATTCCCGGCGTGTTGGCCAGGTTCGCCAGCATCTGCCGGCCGACAAAGCCGGTGGCGCCGGTTAGCAGAACACGCATACGCTGCCTCTTGCGACTACCTCAGTAGTCCCTTCGCGCGCATCTCCGCCAGCGAGGCCTCGTAGGCACTGCTGGCCGAACCGGCTGCGCCCGCCCAGGCGCAAAACAGGGCAACGCCGGCATCGAAGTCGTAGCGCGGGGCAAAGCCCAGCAGCGCCGTGATTTTCTTCAGACAGGCGTAGTTGTGCCTGATGTCCCCGATACGGAAATTCCCGCTGACCTCGACCGGCACCGTAATTGCGAGATGCTTCATCAGCGTATGAGCCACGTTCAGCACGCTGATGGGGTGTCCACAGCCGACGTTGAAGACCTCGTTGGCCGCCCGCAGGCTTGTGAGCGCCAGCACGGTCGCCTCGACAGCATCATCGACGTAGACAAAATCCCGGCTCTCCTGCCCGTCTTCGAACACGTTGATGGGCTTGCGGCTCATGATCAGGTTGCTGAAGATCGAGAGTATCCCCGTGTACGGGTTGGACAGGGACTGACCCGGACCGTAGACGTTCTGATAACGCAACGCGACCGCGGCAATCTTGAGGCCCGGGCACACGGACAGCACCAGCTGCTCCTGGGCATGCTTGGTGACCCCGTACACGGACGACGGGTGCAGCAGTGAATCCTCATCGGTCGCCGCCAGGGTCAGCGGTGCAGTGCGACCGGCGTGCTTCACCTCGAAGTCCCCACGGCTCATGTCCGCGGCCGAGCGCGGTTGCGGATAGACCGCCTCCCCGGCAGCCGCCAGGTACTTGCCCTCGCCGTAGATCGCGCGCGATGAAGCCACCACCACGCGCCGCACGATATGGCTGGTGTTGGCGAGCAAATCCAACAGCAGCGCCGTGCCACCAACGTTCACGCGGCAGTAGCGCTCGATTTCGTACATCGACTGGCCGGTGCCGGTCTCGGCGGCAAAATGCACCACGGCCTCCTGCTCGTGCAGGGCGCCGCGCAGGGTTCCACGGTCGGTGACATCGCCGTGGATGAACCTCACCTTGCCGGCGATCGAACGATACAGCGGCGACTCCTCGGGCACCGGGGTATGTACCTGCGGCGACAGGTTGTCCAGCACCGTGACCTGGTGGCCGCGCGCGAGCAGCTGCAGCGCCAGGCGCGAACCGATGAAACCCGCGCCGCCGGTGATCAATACCCGGTTCATGCCAGGTACCGCGCCGCTCACGCGCTCGCCCCGGCGGGCCTGATCAGACGCACCGTCTCCTCGATGTGCTTCTTCGAGGACGCTCCGAACACCACCGACTGCACGTTGAGGGCATTGACGAATTGGTAAGCCTCGATGGGGGGGATCGCGCCCGAGGCGAGCGTCGACATCGCCATGACCTGGTAGAGCTGCGGATCATTCGCCGCCAGCGCCTGCCGGTAGGCGGCGAGATTGGGCGACATGAGGTAGCCGATCTTGTTGATGGAGGTGCAGATCACGAGCCCGGAAATGCCCCAGCGCTGCAGCTGCTCGCGCAGCCGCGGCAGGTTCTGGGTAATCAGTCCCGGCAACGCGCCGTAGTTCCTGCGGATATGCTCGCAGTACTCGTAAAAGAAGTCTTTCAGCTCCAGTCCCAGGATGAGATCGGTCACGATGTTCTGCAGAAATACCACCCGGATGTCCAGGCCCGCGAACATGCGCATCTCGATGTCGACCAGCATGCGCATCAACTGGATGGCGTCCTTCGACAGCAGTGCCTGGCCGCCGCGGGCCATCGCCCCCAGTCCCTTGAGCGCCGAGGTGTCCTTGAACAGGATGTGGATGAGCGCGGCCACCATGCCCATCTCCGAGATCAGATTCGCGAACTTGTGCGGATAGGGAATCGACGGGTACCAGGCGAGATGTGGATACTGTGAAGCGCGGGAGCGAAAGTGCTCGCAGATATCAGCGGCCCGATCGTTGCTGTTGAGCATCAGGGCGCGAATGCCGGCATCGATCGCGATGCGGTAGACGCCGAAGATGTTGTCCAGGTCGTAGAACTGCTCGGCCAGCTGCTGGGCGCGCTCCTGGGACATGTGGTTGATCCCGAAGAACTGGTTGTCGCCGAACACCACCGCGTCAATAGCTTGCATCTAGCCGGCTTCCCGCGTGGTTCGCGCCTGATCGCGAAACATCTCCTCGATCACCGCCAGCGTCGCCGCCGCATCCCTGAGCGTGCAGCGCGGCCGGGTCGCGCCGCCGGAGTCGATGCAGTCGATGAAGTCATAGAGCTGTGCGGTGAACTCGATGCCGCGCACAAAGAACGGCACACTCGTGAACAGATCCGTAATGAACAGCGAATTCCAGCCGGCGCGCAGGCCGTGCGCCGGGTTCGCGGCGCTCAGGTACACCTTGAGGCCGTGCTGATCCGCGAGCAGCCTGCCGCGCTTGCCGAATACCTCGAGCTTGTTGGTGGGCTTGCGGTAACTCTCATCGCTCCAGTTGACGTACAGCGATCCGACCAGGCCGCTCCTGTAGGTAAGGGTCGTGGAGACCACGTCCTCAACGCTGCGGGAGAACACCCGCGACAGACAGGTGCCGAGGACCGCATCCGGCGGCCCGAACAGGTAATTCGCAAGATCGATCGAGTGTGACGCCATCTCATACACGGCGCCACCGCCGCTCTCATGCGCCGATCGCCAGCTCGCTCGATCCTCCTCGCGAATGATGGTGCGGCTGTACATTTCACTGCGGAAGCGCATGACCTCGCCGACCACACCGGCGGCGACAAACTTCCGGGCGGCGTGGAACACATCGTTGAAGCGGTTGACGTAACCGACCTGGTTGACCAGACCGCGCGCCTCGAAAAGCCCCGCGAGCTCCGTGGCGGCGCTCGCCGCCAGGGTGCCGGGCTTCTCCACGAAGACGTGGGCGCCGACACGCTGCACCTCCCGCAACACCGCGACATTCAGCGCCGGCGGGGTACACACCAGTACCGCGTCCACTGCTTCCGCGGCGAGCAGCTGCGTGTAGTCCGCGTAGGTGCGTACCGGCAGGTACTTGCCGAGCAGCGAGCTGATCACCGGCGTGGGCTCCGCCACCGCCGTGATGGACACCCGCGGGTGCGAATTGAGGATCGAATAGTGCGTGATGCCCATCCGCCCGATACCGATGATCGCGACCCGAAGCTTATTTTCCATGCTGAAAGCGCTTTATTCCGACTACCGCAAGGCCCAGGTGCCAGAAGAAAATGAATATCGACGGATAACGCTTCAATATCCCGGGACGGCGGATGGTGCGCACCAGCCACCCGAGCCGCAGTTTCCACCAGATCGGCGCCACCATTTTCTCCTTGCCGGCGTACCAGTCGAACACCGCGCCGATCGAGATGACCAGCCGCGCGTTGATCCGATCGCGATGGCGGTGGGCCCATTTCTCCTGCTTGGGCGCCGTCATGCCCACGAACACGACGTCCGGCGCAAAGGCGTTGATGCGCTCCAGCATGAGGCGGTTGTCGGCGTCATCGAACTGCGGCTTGAACGGCGGTGAGTAACAGCCCACGGACAGCTGCGGATAGTCCAGCGCCGCACGGCGGCGAATCTTCTCCAGCGTGTCCTCGGATGAGCCGAGAAAGAACACCCGTCCGCTCTGCGCATTGAGCTTACGCATAAAGAAGAAGAACACATCCGGACCCTGGTTGGGCTTGATGGGGCGGCCGTCGAGCAGAATGCTGCCGAGCGCAAAGTACACCCCGTCCAGCACGAGGAAATCCGCCTCCAGCAGCGCCTGGCGAAACTCCGCATCGCGGGTGGCGATGCCGTAGGAATTGGGGCTGATCGTGCTCACGGTGGCGCACCGCTGGCGCAATGGAATCTTGTCGAGATCATCGGAAAACACGCGAAATCCGAAGACTTCGACGCACTTGATGGGTACGTCGTTCATCGTCACGGGCTCAGGCGGTCGGCGAACGGGGGCGCTGGTATGAGTTCTCACGAAACAGCTCGTTGTCGTGCCGCGCAAAGAACAAATCCATCTGCCACAGGCTGCCATCGAGCGGCCGCTGCATCGGGTCCGCCGCATTGAAGCAACGGAAGCCGGATGACTCGAGCAGCGCGCACATCTCGTGAAACAGCAGCGTTCCTTTGGTGTGGCGGTAGTTGTAGACCTCCATGACGATGAAGTGCGTGTCGCGCAGGGTCCTTGCGGCACCCTTGAGGATCGGCACCTCGAAACCGTGGGTATCGAATTTCAGGAGGAACGGCCCGACGCACTGCTTCAGCGCGGCGATCGCATCGATGGAACGCGAGGGCACTTGTCGCACCGCTCCCTCGCTGCCGCCGACCGTGCTGCCGTCGAGGTCGGCGCCCACCGCAAGCTCGACGATCTGTTCGTCCTTCTCCCCTGCCACGCACAGCGCGTAGTCGAAGCGCGGATCACTGTCCCGCAGCGCCTTGAGGCGCGCCTCGCGCTCGCGCAGCGGCTCTACAGCGATGAACCTCGCCTGCGGGAAGAACCTCATGGCACGCCGGCTCCAGCGTCCGTCGGAAGCGCCGATGTCGATGACGGTGCGCACCTGCACCGCGCGCGCCGACATGCTGCGCATGACCGAGTCCATGTCCATGCCGCTTTTGTATAGCTGCACTCCAAAGGGCTTGAAGGCGGCGTTAGCGATCCGCAGCAGTCGCCGCTTCATTCAGGCCACCCCGGGCGCGCGGCCATCGCCGGCAGCAATCGGAGCCAGGAGCCTGGCGATCCAGGTTCGCAGCGCATAGCGCTCCACCGCGTCCGCGAACTGCGCCGGACGCACGAGGAACGCGCGCGTCGGGAACTCACCGTCCACACCGAGGACAAACACCGAGTCGGCGGTATACAGATCCTCGCCCATGAGGTCGCGATTCGTTGTGATCAGCTTGCGATGCGCCCCGAGTGCCTCAAAGGTCCGCATTGAGAGGCCCGACTGCAGGTTGTTTGGAAGATCAAGGATCGCGCGCGCACGGCCGTAGAACCCCAGCAGGCGCTGTTCAGACAGTGATCTGAAGTGCACTCCTCGCAGCCGGCGCGCGTGCAGCAGCATCCGCAGGTAGAGAAACGGCGAAACCACGAGATAGTCTATCAGGGACACACCGTTGGCTCGCGCCACGGCACGGAACTTCTCGAGTTGTTCGTAGCGCCCGAGGCTTACCGCCGTCCCAACAAACGCTACATCGCAATCTGCCGCCAGCGAGGACCGCAGGGAGCGGAAGCGCTCGGCGTAGAACAGCGGCAGGTAGTCAAGACCGTGAACGCGGCTGTCGGCCCGGTCGAAGGTACAGGTGCGGTCGAAGTAGCGAACGTAAGGCAGATAGTCATGGGTTCGCAGCGAGTCCCAGTAGTACAGCACGAAGCGCGCCGACGCGAATGCGGCGCGATACTCCTGCACTAGGTCCCCGATCTGGTGCACCTGGATGAACAGCACCACGTCCGGGGACGCGTGCCGCAGGCGCGCGATCGCGGCGCGGTGGTAGCGCTGGAGCCAGCCTGGCGCGAGGCGACCCGTTTTCTTCAGGATCCGGTAGGCGAGATTCGCCGGCTCGATGGGCAGGAAATGCACCACGGCGCCGAAGCTGTCCGTCAGTTCCAGCGCTATTTCGCGGGTATAGAAAAAGTAATCACGCCCCACCAGCAGGACCGTCTTGCCGCGCAGCAACTGCTCCATCTCAGGCGCGCTCCACGGCCCGCGCTGCCGGGACGAAGCGCCGGCGTAGCAGCAGGCCGCTGAAGATGATCATCAGAAAAAATGGCGTGAAGATTATGGATTCGCTCATCAGGCCCAGCAGCAGCAGAATCCCCACCAGGATGCGCTGCGGAAACAACACCTGGCGAAACATGCCGATCAGAAACGGAATGCTCAGAGGAATGCCGATGCTGTAGAGCAGGAAGACGACGCCGTTGCTGTTGCTGCGGTCCAGGGTAATCTGGCCCGGCAGCGAGGTGTCCGCGTACCCCAGGCGGTTGGCCGCGCGATGGTACTGCTCGTAGTCGAAGCCAATGCCCAGCCAGGGATTCTCGAGGACGACATTCGCCCCCGTGAGCAGATCGTACTGACGTACGAGGAATGAACCCTGAGATTCTCCGGTGAGCTTTTGCTTGATGTTGCCGGATGCCACGAACACCAGCGGCACGATCAGAATAACTGCAAACATGAACTTGGCGATCCGCGCCGGCAGGCTGCCCCGATTGATGTAACGCGTGGTCACGTACGTGCCTACCAGGATCAGGCAGATGATGACTCCGGTGGTCGACTGGGTCGCGAACAAGGCGGCCACCGCCAGGATCGACCAGCGGGTGCTTCTGAACACGAACAGCGCCAGATACACGAATATGTTCAGGTAGATCTGGAACACTCCCGGTTCGTAAAAGAAGCCGTCGGGTCGGACCAGTGTCGTGCTCTCCTCGAGGGTGTAGTGGAAATTGAACACCCCGAGAAGTGTGTAGTAGTAGGTGTCCTGCACGTCGATTGGGATAAACAGCCAGCTCAGGGTCTCCCCCAGCAGCACCGTGAGTACGGACTGCCACGCCATGAACTTCAGGATCGCGTACAGGTCGCGCTGCAGCGCGCCGCGGTCGGCGTGCAGGTAGACATCGAGCAGCAGCAGCCCGGCGACGAAGTTGGCGAAGCGGATCGCGGTTGATTCCGGCTCGCCGGCTTCGGTGCGAAACAACGCGACGCTGAAGATGATCGCCAGCAGCGCTACTGCGGGCAGCATCTCGCGCTTCAGGTCGATCAGCCAGCCGCGTGCGGCAAGACACAGCACCACGATCAGCACCAGGACCGGTAGCCGCGGCATCAGCAGCGAGCCACCGCTCATCAGCACCGCGAGCAGCAGGATGATGCGGCGGTTGAGGTCGGACTTGCGCAGGCTCACAGCGATTCCCCTGGCCGCAGCAGGCGCGCTGGCGCCGACCGCCGCTCAGTCCAGAAAGTTGCCTTGGGAATCGGTTTTCCTCCACGTGCCACGGTCCGCACAGTATCGCTTCACCGGTATTGCGGGCGCGCCCACCGCCACGCAATAGTCGGGCAGGTCGCGGGTCACCACGCTGTTGGCCCCGATCACGCAATTCCGGCCGATCCGGCAGCCGATGATGCAGGCGTTTTCGCCCACCCAGGAGCCGGCGCCGATTACCACATCCGCAAGTTGCCGCACCGGCTGCTCGAGGACCGCGCGCCGCACGTCCTGGTACTCGTGCTGATTGTCCGAAATGTAGACGCGGTCGGCAATCAGCACGCGCGCGCCGATGTCGATGCGCCGGGTGCAGATTATGTGGGCGTGGTTGCCGATCTGGGTGCCCGCGCCCACGTCGATCGCGGGCACGACGCCGTTGCTGCCGACGGCCGCAAGATATGCGCCGTACTGCAAGGTGACACCGTCCTGCAGACGGATGTAGCGGCAGCCGACGATGCGCAGCGGCCAGACCACGCGCACGCGGCGGCCGAAGCCTGCGAACCACGGCGCGAACAGCGCCCGGTAGAGCACTACCGACAGATGATCGCGGATTCTGAAATGCATCATGCCGCTGCGGTTCCCTTGCGGCCGAACAGTTCGAAGCGAAACTCCGGGTGCGTGCGCGCGATGACCAGGTACCCGGCGGTGATGATCAGGGCCATCAGGGTGTAGACGGCGCATTTGATGATCGACAGCGTGTCAAGATCGATCGTGCCGGTGACTAGAATATAAAGCCCCACGAGTCCCGCGGTGGCCACCGTGCCCAGACCGTAGGCATAGAAGTAGTAGCGGTACTGGATAAGGACGTTGAAGACGATCGCGAATGGATTGCTCAGTCCGAAAATCAGCACCCCGGGTGTCAGCAGGTACACGTAGCGCAGGTCAGGGAGATATTTCGGCAGCAGCAGCGCGACTACCGGCGCTGCCAGCGGCCACACGCACAGCATGACGGCGGCGGAATAATAGAGTGTGACGCGGAAGAAGGCTCGCAACTCCTGCTGCATGCCGGCCCGGTCCTGCTGCATGTGCGTCTGGACCAGCCTCGGCAGAAACACCGCCCCCAGGGATGTTGGCACGAGATTGTAGAGATTCAGGAACAGCAGCGCGAGGTAGTAGTGTCCCAGCCCCGCCACGCCGATGCAGGAGACGATTGACCAGCGCTCGATCTGGCTGTTGATGGTCAGGAATATCCCCGTCAGAAACACCACGAACCCCGCGGCCAGGATCCTGCGGAACAGCGGCGCCGAGACCGCCCAGCCGCTCGGCCGCAGGCCGGGCTCCATCACGAGCAGACAGACGACGAACATCAGGGGCTGCAGCACGATCGATGCAAGACAGATCGGCAGCGGCGCGCGCCTCACGACCGCCAGCGGCGCGAGCGAGGCCAGGGCGGATAGCATGTTCACCAGGTTCAGCCGCCGCAGCATGACGGTGGCAAGCAACTGGTTGGTCATCCAGTTTCTGACGATGGTGAGGATCCCGGCGCAGACGCCGAGAAGCGTCACCAGCGCCACGCCGCCATCACCCGGAAACAGCGCCGCGCTGATGCCGCCGACCGCAAACAAGGCGAGCGTGAGCGCGCCCACGAACGTGTAGACCAGGTTGTTGATCTGGGTGGCCGCCGCACCCGTTTCAGAGCACAGCAGTCGATAGCCGCCGTTGATGACACCGAACTGCAGCGCGCTGATCAGCAGGATTATCGTCTGCATGAGCGCCGCCAGGCCCAGATCCTGGTAGCCGAGTACGCGCATCGACACGTAGCTGCGCAGCAGGAACGCCATGTTGACGACGACGTTGACCAGCACGAATGACGTGCGCTCATTGATCAGGGAACGGACCGAGCGGAACATTGGCGCAGTGACCGCTCTACAATCCGAGCGCGCGCGTGATCGCCTCGACTACCCGCAGCCGATTGTGCGCGTCATACAGGCCGGGATGGGGAAAGGGATTCCCCGCGTGTGACTGTTCGGCCATGCTGGCAACAAAGTCGCTCACGCGCTCCAGCTCGAGCGTCGTGCCGGTCAGCGGCGCACCCAGCTCGCGTTTGAGCGCCGCGAAATCGCTGATCGCGGTAACTGCGGCGAAACGGTCGTAAAAGATCTGCCCGAGCACATACACCTTCTTGCCGAGCACTGCGGCCTCCCATCCGAGCGTGCTGGTCAGGGTGACGACGCGCTGCGCGACGGCCAGGACCTCGCGCCCGTGGACCTCGGCGGGCAGATAGTACAGGCCCGAGCAGCGGCGCCTGATGTCCCAGAACTTGCGCCGCAGCAGCGAGCCCTTGTCGACCGGATGCTCCTTGACCACCAGGACCTGGTTGCCGTTCAGGCATCTGAGGATGTTCTCGATGGTGGCGGCCTGGTTAGCATAGAACTCCGACATGTAGTTGAGGGTCGCCTCCGGTTCCTGGTGCAGCGGGTAGAAAACGACCTCTGCGCCCGCCGGCAGGCCGGCGAGGGTGTCGTAACGGCGAAACAGGCTCTTGAAATACACCACCACTTTCTTGGTGTACTCGTCGTCGTACAGCTCGTAGCGGAAGGGGCCGATAGTTGCACTGAGCCGCGCCTGCCACCACCAGCGCAGCATCTTCACAATCGCGACCAGCAACGGCAGCGCAGCGCGCCGCCCGCGCAGATTCTGCACGTAGTAAGGCTTATAGTCGCTCGCCAGTACGCGCTCGAGGTAGAGGCGGGCTTGCTCGCGCGATGCCTCGCCGGGGGCGACGTCGGCAAGGTATCTGCCTGACAGGCTCAGGGGATTCCCCAGCCAGTAGAACTTGCCTTCGATCAGACAGTCCATGGCCGCGAGGTACCGGACACCCCGCGCACGGCACTCGATCAGCAGCACTTCCGAGATCTCGATGGCCACCAGTTCGTTGACCGCGGCGACCGGCGCATGCGCAGCGAAGATCGCCCGCCAGAATGCGATTTCCTTGCCGAGAATCTCCAGGCGTTTCGGGTACGGATAGCGGCCGAGGAACCGATCCGACATCAGCGACGTGGCAAGATAATCCGTGGGCACGGCGGCCACCGGCAGCGTGCGGTAGTCCTCTTCGAAGCACGCGACCACCCGCCTGCCGAGTTTTTCCACCCGCTGGCGTTCGGCCCTCGTCAGGGTGACGAAGATCGCATCAAAGCGGTCTGATTCGAGCGTCGGAAAAAACGCGGCCTGGTAGCCGCGGGCAAAAAACAATACGACGGGTCTGGTCATGATCTCATGGCAGCTGTAACAGGCTCTTAAGATACTCGTCGTTGAGGTCGGGCCGCAGCTGGCGGGCAGCAGCAAACAGTGCTGCGCGGTTCTGCCTGACCAGCGGGGTGGGGGAAAAAAACGGCCGGTCGGAATTGAACGTCATGAAAATCGCCAGGCGCGCGTTCACGCAGCGACTGCCGCTGTGATAACAGGCCGCGGGGTCGACGAACATGGACTCGCCCGCCCGACCCAGAAATTCCCGCACTTTGCCGTCGCCGAGCTCCTGCATGAAGCGCTGATCGGGAATGCGGCGAATGAACGCCGAGCGCGCGATCCGGCGCGCGTCGCGCTTGTCGATGAAGGTGAACGGACCGTCGTCCGGCCCATTGACATCGTTGAGATACGCGATCCAGTGCATGGACCTCGAGTCGCCGTAGTCCTTGTGCCACAGCTGGCTTTCGCGCAGGGCGCCCTGGGTCAGGTACGAGTACAGAACCTGCAGACTGTCGAGCACGAAGTGTCCGGAAAAATAGTCGTCCGCCACGTCCAGAACCGGCGGCGAAAACGCCAGCGCAACCACCGGGTTTCCGACCGTGATGTCTTGCGGCAGGAACAGATTCACGAACGGATGCCCGGAATCCCCCGCGACCACCTGCGCGGCCCGCGGTCGGTAGAGGGCGAGGATCTCCCCGAGTTGCTGCTGCGGGATCGGGGACCCGGAGTCGTGTCCGCGCATCTGTACGTTGTGGGCGGTCATTGTCCGCACCGCCGCCGGGGCCCGGCCGCGCGCCGCCAGCGTGCGGAGTCTGCCGGCGTAGCGCAGCGCGATGGTTCTCCAGCGCAGGAAATGCGCGACTTCACGCAGTCTGGACATGCCGTCTTTCCGCAGGATCATTCCCCAAGATGCGCTACCCATTCATCGGATACGGCGCCCGCCACCTTCCTCGCGGGCATCCCGACGTAAACCCCCGGCTCTGATATGGATCTGTTGACCAGCGACATTGCGCCAATCATTACGTTGTCGCAGATGTCGACCGGGCCCACGATCACGCTGTTCGCCCCGATGACGACGTTGTCGCCGAGGCAGAAAACGCGTCGCTCCGCGTGCCTGCGCAGGTACTCCGGATCACCAGGACTGCGGCCGACGAACTTCACGCCCGCCATGATCGCCACCCTGCCCGCGGATACAATGCCGTTGCCGCCCAGCAGGATGCCGCCGGGATGCGAAATCGACAGTGCCCTGACATCGATCGAGCTCGACATCAGGTCGATTCCGTAGCAGATCAACAGCATGCGATCGAGCGCCAGGCTCAGCGGCCGGCCGATCAGGGGCACATGGAAATACACGAATCTCGAGACGCGAATGTGTCTGCTGATGTAACGCTCGATCAGCCAGTAACCCAGGATTATCCGTTTCATATCCGTCGACGCCGCCCGCCGCGCACCGTCAGGCAAAATTCTCGCCGGTCTTGGCCTGGATGGTCATCGCCGGGTCGATATCCGCGAATTTCACCAGCCGTGAGCTCTCTAGGTGCGATTGAACCATGGCGAATAGAATTTTCTGGCCTTCCAGGATGTGAGCCTTGGACAGGGCGTTGAGCTGCTTCTGGGCGGGATCCCCCGACAGACAGCCAGCCAGTTGCGACACCGGCGCCAGCGTGCCTTCTTCCTCAGGGGCGGCGGCGAGCCCGTCGTACGCCTTGCGCGCCGGGTACGGATTCTCGTCCTGGCGCGCCGCGATGCAGATGCCGCGACCATCGTTCGCGACGGTAATCTCGCCTTCGCTGCACGACAGCACGAGGTCGCAGCCGGCCGCCTGGGTGATGTGGGCAGCAAGTCCGCCTTCAAAGTAGATCGACGCCGATTCGACCACCGGGTCGGAGCTGATGGCGAGCGGCGCGTCCCCGTTTACTACCTCAGCAAGGCGCGCTTGCACCGCCTCAATCCGCCGCTCCCCCGCGATGTACAGAATCAGGTCCACCGAATGCGGATGGGTCCAGTAAAGAGCGCCCCTTCCCATGTTGACGCGGACTTCGCGCAAGCTGCCGTAAGTCCCGGAGTGCGCGAGCCGGCGCCCGGTCTGGTAGACGTTGAAGTACCGCCGGATCGCGCCGTAGGTGCAGTAAAGGTCTCCCCGGGCGAAGGTGCGCGTAAGCGCCGCCAGCTCCTGCACGCTGTTGCACAGGGGCTTCTCGATGTGCAGCGCCCGCACGCCCTGATCGGCCGCGTGCTGAATGATCTGCGCGCGGCCAGGCGTGCGGGTGGCGATGCCGATGAGCTGCGGGGCGACCTCATCAATCAGGCGCCGATAGTCGGAGTATGTCCGGCTGCCCGGATGGGCTGCGGCCGCGCGCTGCAGGGCCTGCGGGCTGGTGTCGCACAGCGCACCGAGCTGCAGATCCGGGTGGCGTTGAATGGCGTCGGCGTGACTCAAGGGGAACCAGCAGCGTGGTGCAAATCGTCGCACCGACTCGCTGGGAAACACTCCCATCCGTCCGCAACCGATGACAGCACCCATCATCCCGGCGCCCACCGCAGCAGGCAGGTGGCCGCCGGACGCTCGCGCGCCAGCAGCGCCTCGTAGGCGAGCGCGAGGTCTTTGCCGGCGTAGGTACCGGCTACCAGCGAGGCCGGTTTCAACCGCCCGGCGCGGATCAGCGCAACTACGTAATCAAGGTTGTCGCGCTCGTTGAACCTGAGAAACCCACGAGGTTCTGGCCGCTCGGGCGACATGCCGACCGCTTCGATGCGCAGCTGTTTGGCGTAGAAGTACCGGCTGTCGAGCGGATTGAATTCCCCGGGCGGCCGGTTTCTGCCTGGGAAGCCAAGACACGCGATACTTGCGCGATTGCCGGCAAGCTGCAGGGCGAGCAGCCAGTCACCCCAATCCATGCTGGTCGTGATAACGACGTCCGCAAGATCAGCGGTCAGGGCCTCGCGGATGGCGCCCTCGTCGGCTCTGGGAAGAATCGCCTGCGCGCCGAATTCCAGACCCAGCCGTTGTGGCAGCACGTGGTCCGAGACCCCGACGACGCGCGCGCCGGCGATCGCAGCCATCGCAACCGAGGTAAGCCCGAGCACGCCGAGGCCAATCACCAGCACGCGGCTGCCCGGGCGAACCCCGGATCTGAGTACCGCGTTGTAGCCGAGGTGAAAGAGGTACGCGCATGCCATGTCCTCGCTCCTGGCCTCAGCAGCCAGAACCTGCAGCACATCATCAGCAGGCACGCTGAAGTGACTGCGGTGCGAGGCGAAACTGAGTACCCGCTCACCCGGCGCGATGTGGCTGACACCGGCGCCGACCGCGAGTACGCGGGCGACGTTGCAATAGCCCTGCAACCGCGGGTAGCCGGTTCCCTCCCGCAGCGCCGGCAGCCCGACATAGGCCGCCAGCTCCGTACCGGGGGTGATTGCCGTCACCAGGGTTTCGCAAAGCACCTGGCCGGCGGCGACATAGCCGCTGTCAAGAGGCTCGCTGCGAAACTCCAGCTGCCGCGGAGCATTCAGATACGCAACCCTCGACTCGATGCGCGCCATCGCCTACGGATATCCCTTGCCAACCACGATGTACGAGGGAGGGGCACGCGTGTCCAGCTCTCCCGTGGCGGTAAACCCAGCGGAACCCTCATCTTCCCGCGGCGCACTGCTGGGGCTCGCGGTGCTCCAGCCCCTGAACTCCCAGCGGCCCGGAAGGGTCTGGTGCCAAAAGCGCGGATTGCGGTGCAGATCCATCAGAAACTGCAGACCGCCCTCCGTCACGCCGAGCCATTCGCAAAACAGCTCGACCCGCTCAACGGGGCGCAGCTCGTGGCGCCGTACGAGCGCCAGGCCCTGAACGCGGGTGATGCGTCCGTGGCGTATCTCGCGGCACGCGTGGTCGGTCACTTTCGAATAGCCGTGCTTGTACAGTTTCAGCTGGTCGTGGAGATTCATGTAGTTGAAGCAGTCGACGTGATCGTAGCAATCGAAGGTGCGCGCAAAACGCGCGGTATGGTACGCGTGTTGCGCCATCATTAACTCATGTTGGGCCTTGGGATCCCAGCGCACGTAGTTCCCCAGGTAGATCCCCGTCACCCCAACCGCCTCCAGCGCACGGTCATCCGGATAGCGGTACTGCCAGATATCCGCTTCGGTCAGGGTATCGAAGCCTGACAGGAGTCCCGCGGCCTCGACGCCCATGAGGTCGTGATCCTTGCGATAGCGCCGGGTCATCTGCACCTCGTGCTCGTGCGAGAACATTCCAACCTGCTCCAGCCCCTGGTGCGCGCCCCAGATGATCAGCGGGATGCGATAGCGCACCGCGGTCTGCACGGGAAATACCGTCTGTCCGGCAAGGCAATGCCAGTACAGGCTGCCGAAATGGCGCAGCGAGGCGCGCGTGATCCGGCGTACGGAATCCGGGTTTACGTTTTGCAGGAGGATGTCGCAGTTGAAACGAATCCGCAGGTTCGCCAGATTCCGAATCCCCAGCGCGGTGTTGTAGTACTTGTTGTAGCTCACCAGCAGCGGGTTGAGCTTCAGGCGCTCCTTGACCAGGTGCACTATAAAATAAGAGTCGTTGGCGCCGGTCACGGGCACGATGCAGTCGTAACTGCGCCCGTCGCGGCTGCGAAAGGGGCGCACCAGGCTCTCGAGCTTCTGCCAGCGTTCGCTCCAGTCGAGCCGGTCCTTCTCTTCATGGACGCGGCAGCCCGAGCAGATCCCCTCCTCATCGATGACCAGCCCGAGCGGATGATCCGCGCCGTACAGGCAGCGCGCGCAGAATTGCAACTGGCCGTCCGGTGGCATGCGTCAGCCTTCGCTGCCGAAAATCGGGCTGCGCAGGGATCTCGCGCTGCTGCGCTGTCGCAATTTCTGCACCGCGTGCTCCCGGTAGGCCAGAAAGTTGCCGCTGCCGACCGCCACGACCTGGTCATGGGCGAGCAGGGTGTCCAGCTGGGCAGCCTCGCTCACGCCACCGAATGCAATCAGCGGCACCTGCGCGAGCGGGAAGTGCCGCACCAGCCGTTCATCGAAGCCGCCGGCGCGTCCCTCGTTTCGCCAGTCGATCACCAGCGCCTCGGACACCGTGCGACTCGCGAACAACGCCAGATTTGCCACTGACAGCGGCGTGGACCGACCCGACAGGTAGTCGAGCCACTGCAGTGTGCCGTCGGCAAAAGCCAGCGGCAGCACGCCGATGACTGCCTGCGCGCCGATGTGCGTGGAAATTTCGCCAACCACCGCAGGATTCGTGCGCAGCAGGGCATCCAGACACACCCGTTCCGCGCCGGATTGAATGACTGCCGCGGCATCTGCGGCGGTGCGGATTCCGCCACCGAAGCTCAGCGGCGTGGAGAGTCCCAGCGAGCCGAGTTGCCGCAGCAGCGCAAGATCCGGCCCGAGTCCTCGCCGGCTGCGATCAATGCACAGCACCAGGATCTCGTCGGCCCCCCAGCGATCGAGATTCTCGGCGAGACACTGCGCGGTGCCGAGCGGCAGGTGGCGGCCATAACCGAAGGACTGCACGGCGCGCCCGTCCTTGACCGTGATCACGCCGACGAGGCGCTTCTTAAGCATCGCACAGGCCTGAGATCAGCTGGCGCAGCAGCGTCCGGCCCGCCGCCTGACTCTTTTCGGGATGGAACTGCACGCCGACGATGCGTCCGTGCCGAAAGCCCGAGACGAACTCCTCGGAGGCAGTGGTGCGGCAGACCTCAAGCTGCGCGGGGCCGCGGTAGACATAGGAGTGATTGAAGTAGAAGGCTTCCCCGTCGCTCGCGCGGAACAGCGGCTCCGTCGGCACCGTGCGGATCACGTTCCAGCCGATGTGCCAGCGCGGTGCCGGCAGACTCACTACCTCGCCGGGAACCACGCCGAGACCCCTGGTGAAACCGTCCTCGTGCGAGGCCTCAGCGAGCAGCTGCATCCCCAGGCAGATCCCCAGCAACGGGCGGCCGCGTGCGGCCTGCTCCGTGACGTAGCCGTCGAGGTGGTGCTCGCGCAGCGCCTCGATCGCCGGCCGGAAGGCACCGACACCCGGCAGCAGCAGCATGTTGCAGGCATCCAGCACCGCGGGGTCGTCGCTGACGCGGCAACGCAGTCCAAGCTCGTTCAGCGTGTGGCGCACGGAGGCGTGATTGCCCACCCCGTAGTCGACAATACCGACCGTAATCCTGCTCACAGACCCACCCCGACCTGGAAGCGTCGCCGGATTGAGCCATCGACGTGAACGCTGAAGAGCTCGCGATTCACGGCCGCGTGCACCTGCGACCAGAACTGCTCGACGGAGATGTCTATGAACTCACAGAAACTGGCGATGTACTGCGGGGCGCAACTGTCATCGTAGCGCTCCACCAGGTCGATGCCCCGCGCGCGCGTCATGCGTTGCGCACGGATTTCCTCGTTCACGTAGTCGGTGACGCGCCCGAAGCCGAACTTGTAGTACTTGATCATCTGGTTGAGAGTCACCCAGTCCTCGTCCAGAGACGTGAGCCCGTACAGGTCACCGGTGTTCTCCACCGTGTCGTCGCGCTTTGCCAGGCCATATGCGCACGCGTAAGCGCCGTTGTTCACCAGCGACCAGTCGCCGAGGAACCAGCCGAGATACACGATCTGCAGTCCCGCCGCGTCAAACTCCTCGGGCGCCGGGTAGCGATAGGGCAACAGTTCTTGGGCGCTGAAACCGGCCTCCAGGATCCACTCCATGCCGCCGCCGCTTAAGGTGTTCATGTGGCGCAGGTTGTTGCCATCGTAGCCGGTGCGACCGAGCGTCTTGAGGTCCCCTAGCTGCAGGCCCGGATTCTCGCCCCACAGGATCAGCGGAATGCCGTAGCGGATGGCGAGCTGCGGCACCGCGCTGAACAACGCGAGCTCCGTGGAGCGCGCCCAGTTGGTAAACCGATCGAAGGAGACGCGCATCAGCTTGCGCCAGGTTTCCGGCGCCGGCGACAGCAGCACCGTATCGAATCCGAGTTCGATCAGGTTGGAAATGTTATCCACACCGCGCTCGGTCACCTGCTGGGGCGGGTACGACAGGCACGCGAGCAGCGGCCGCAGTCCGAGCTTGTCGCGCACGAACAGTGCCTGCCGCGTGCTGTCCTTGCCGCCGCTCACGCCGATGATGCAGTCGAAGTACTGGCCGGGCTTGCGGCGGTAGCGTTCGAGCAGATCCTGGAGCGTCTCGTAGCGCTCGCGCCAGTCCACCTGCTGAAGCTGCGCGAAGTAGTTGCACGCCGGACAAATCCCGGCATCCGTAAACAGCGTGTTGGGCCGCGTGTCAGGCTGCAGACACTGCACGCAGTATTTCACGGGCTGACCTTAGGCAGCGTGGCCAGGCGCTCGACCCCCGGGTAGCGCAGCGCACACGGCGGCGCGCCGGGAGGCAGGTAACTGATCGCACGCCGGCTCGACGCCAGGGCCACTACCAGCGCGTAGGACTGCAAGCCTGCTACGGCATCCGCCCACGCCAGATCCGACGCCAGCGGAGCCGGGGTGGACACCTCCACGTGCGCATGCCGCTGGCGCCGCGCCCACGCCTGGTACTTCGATTGCGGTTCGGTGGGGTGGGGACGCAGCCGGATCTGAAGTTCGTCAGGTCGGGGCGTGAGCGCCGCGAGGTTCTCCATCAGATAGTCGAGTGCGCGAAATTCCGCAGCTTGCGGCGCTTCCCGGACCCAGTCCTCGCGCACCGGCTCCAGCACTACCAGCAGGCGCGCCGGAGGTGTCGCCGGGGATTGCGCGGACAGCGAGCGCACGCGGGCCGCCTCGTCTTCCAGGTAGCGGTTTCGCCAGGTGAGGATCGGCCGCGCATCGCCGAAGGTATCCTGTGCCAGCCCCGCCGCCGCGGCATCCGTCACCACGAATGCGTCGGGCAAAGCCTCCGTGTCGTTACGGACAAATCGCGCCCGGTAGTTCACCCAATGATCCAGCACTGCGAGCGAGGCGATGCCGTCGCCGGCCGCCGCGACCCGTGCGTCATGTTCCAGGTCGCCGCCCCAGCCGGAGCCGCTGAGCAGGCACGCCGCCCCGTCGAGCGCAACTTCCAGCGGCGCGGGAGCGTACTGCGGCAGCACGCTGGCAAAAATCTCGCGTGCCGGTCCCTGTGCGCACAGGCGCAATTCTCCGACGGGCTCGGCAGCGAGCCACGCGGCGATGAGATTGGCGCCTCCCGCGTCATGGCAGCACAGCGCCATGGGCAGCGGCAGATCAGCTATCCCGGTAGCGCGCAAAATGCAGGACATCTTCCTCTGCCCCATCGATGATTTCCTGACGCGGGCGCACCGCCTCCAGCTGCATGCCTGAGCGTTCCATGATGATTCGCATGCCGACGTTCGCGCGCACCGTTCCCGCGGTTACCTTGCGCAGCCCGCGCTCCCCCAACAGGTGCGTGAGCAGCCTCGACCACGCCTCGAGTCCGTAGCCGCGGCCCCAGGAGCCGCGCTCTCCGATCATCAATCCCATGTCGGCCGTGCCGTGAGGCACCGCGACGTACGCGGTCATGGTCCCGATCATGCGGCCGCCTTCCGCCAGGCGGATAGCCAGCAGCAGATTGTCCGAACCGCTGAACGAGGCAAGATAACTGCGCGCCGATTCCTCGGTATGCCGCCTGAACCTCTGGTTGCTGAAGCGCATTACCTGCGCATCGTTGAGCCAGGCGAGGTACTCGGGGCCAATCGCAGCCTCGCTGAACGGTTCGAGCACGAGCCGCCGTGCCACCAGCCGGGCGCCGGTCGGCGTCATGACGCGCGCAGGCTCGGCAGGTTGTCCCACACTTTGCGAAAGGCAGCACTCAGCAGCCGCGTTTCGGCCTCGTCGTACTCGTGAGCGCAGATGCCGAGATAAAAGAACTCGCGCTCGTGCAGGCGCTCGGCCACCGGGCAGGGCTGGGTCGAGGCACGGCGTGTGCGTCCACCGTCCGTGGACCATGGAAATCCGCCGGGCCCGTAGGCGAGGCCATGAACGAACATCGGCAGACGATGCACATTCTGGTAGCCGGCGCCGAGGCCGGTCACACCCTCGGCTCGCAGTGCCGCAACGATTGCGGCCCGCCCCACTCCCAGGCGCTGAACGTCCAGCTTCATGCCGAACACGTAGTAGACATGGGTGCAGTTCTCGGCCACCCGGGGCAGAACCAACCCCGGCAAGCCCGCCAGACCCGCCGCCACCCGGGCCGCCGCCTGCTGGCGGGATGCGACCTTCCCGGCGAGCTTTTTCAACTGCTCGCGGGCGATGGCCGATTCGATCTCGCCGAGCCGGAAGTTGTAGCCGATCATATTCACAAGCTGCGCGGGGTCGTCACTGCTGATCACCGCCTCGGCGTGATTGCGGATCAGCCGCAGGCGCTGTGCGTAGCCGGCATCGTCGGTCACGAGGATGCCGCCTTCGCCACAATGGATGTGCTTGTGGTAGTTGAGGCTGTAACCGCCGATGTCGGCGAACGTGCCGGCGAAACGCTCGCGGTAACGCGCACCCGGCGCCTGCGCGGTATCGCTGAGGAGCTTCAGGCCGTGGCGCTGGGCGATGGCCCGCAAGGCGTCCATGTCCGCGGATTGTCCGAAGATATCCACCGACATGATGGCGCGCGTGCGCGGCGTGATCGCCCGCTCGACGGCGCCTGGATCAAGGGTGAAGGTATCCGGATCGATATCCGCGAATACCGGGATGGCGTTCCAGTGGACGATGGCACTCGCCGACGCCGCCATGGTCCAGGGCGTAACGATGATCTCGTCGCCCGGCGCGATGCCGATGGCGCCGACCGCAGCGATCAGGCCCGAGGTCCAGGAATTCACCGCGATCGCGTGGCGCACGCCAAAATACGCGGCAGCTTCGGCCTCGAGGGCGCGCACCTCCGGCCCGCCAAGGAAACCCTCGCCCGCGGCGCCGACATACGCGGACAACACCCCGGTCCGCAGCACCCGGTTTGCAGCGGCAATCTCTTCCTCGCCGAGGCTGCGATACGGCGGAAATGCCTGGCCGATCACCGCCTCGCCGCCGTGCAGCGCAAGTTTCTGGCTCATCGCACTTCCCCGACCGGGCGCTCCACTTCCATTGTCAATGACGTGCGTGCGGCCGTGGCCACCGCGAGCGCCGCCACGGCATCCTCGCCCGAGCACAGCGGCCGGGTACCGGCGCGCTGCGCCGCCACGGCATCCTCCACCAGGCGCAGCGCTGCGTCCCGGAATCCTCCCGCCGACTCGGCGCCAGGTCCCAGGGTGCGGTAACCGGAGTAGTGCGGGCTGTCCGCCACCGTCGACCATGTCAGGCGCATGCCGGAGTCCGTGATCCTCAGGCGGCCCGTGGTGCCGATGCAATCCATCTCGAATACTGTAAAGCGCTGCTCATCCAATCCCAACAGAAAGCCCGTCTGGCCCTGTTGGAACGTCATCCGCACGTGGCAGGTAGGATCGCCGCTGGCCGGGTCCCCTGGTCCGGGCCACGCCTGCACCCGCACGATATCACCCACCAGCCAGCGCGCGAGATCGAACCAGTGCGTGGCATTGTGCAGCAGACCCTTCGTATACATCCCGGTAATGGCCACCACCGCGCCGATCTCGCCCGCCGCGATGCGACGCTGAGCATCCCTATGGCTCGGCGAAAATCGCCGCGTGTAGTTGACCGCGAGGGTTACACCGCGACGCTTCGCAAGCTCGACCAGCGAGCGCGCCTGGGCCAGATCCAGGGCGAGCGGCTTTTCGGCCACCACCGCTCGAAGGTCCGGACTCGCCAACACCTCGCCGAGAACGGCGGCGTGCGTGGCATCCGGCGTGCAGACACTCACGATCTGCGGGCGCACGCGCTCGAGCAGCGCTGCGACGTCGGAGAAACCGTGCGCCAGACCCCAGCGGCGCGCGGCTTGCGCGGCGCGTGCAGCGTCGACGTCACAAACACCCGCGAGCTCGGTATGCGCACAGGCTGCGTAGGCCGCGGCGTGCGCCTGGATGCCGTCTGCCTTCGGATCATCGGCTACAGCAGTTCCGATCCACCCGCAGCCGATGACCGCCGCGCGCCATTTGACCTCGCCAGTCACCCCACCAGCTCCCAGGACATCGGCGTCCCGCGCGCCACCGCGCGGGTTACCCGCTTGCCAAGCAGGGCGGTGCGATGCTTTGGCGCCAGGCCGCGGCCCGGGCGGATGGCGCGCAGATTTTCTGCTGTCAGGACATCACCGGCCGCAAGATCCTTGCAGACATACAATGTGCGGCGGAAGACCAGCGACGGCCGTTCTTCATCCGTGGGCGCTGTCTGCACGGCACCGAGCGCCTGCCAGGCGGTGCGCGCCGCGGCGACGAGCTGGGTGAGTTCCGCGGGCTCGAGCGAAAATGCGGCGTCCACGCCGCCCGCTGACCGATCCAGGGTGACGTGCTTTTCGATGACCGTGGCGCCCGCCGCGACACTGGCGATGGCCACCGCGATCCCGAGCGTGTGATCGGACAACCCGACCTCGCACCCGAAGGTCTCTCGCAGGTAGGGCACGGTTCGCAGGTTGGTAGAGGCGGGATCCGCCGGGTAGTTGCTGGTGCACTTCAGCAGCACCAGTTCCCGGCAACCCGCCTCGCGAGCGGTGAGCACCGCCTCGCTGATTTCGGCGAGCGTCGCCAGCCCGGTGGAAATGATCACCGGCTTACCCGTGCCTGCCACGCGCCGGATCAGGTCCAGATCGCAGTTCTCGAACGAGGCGATCTTGTACGCCGGCACATCCAGCGACTCAAGAAAGTCCACCGCCGTGGCGTCGAAGGGCGAGCTGAATGCAACCAGGCCGAGTTCACGGGCGCGGCGAAACAGCGGCGCGTGCCATTCCCAGGGCGTGTGCGCCTCGTGGTACAGCGAATACAGCGTGCGCCCGTACCACAGGCTCTTCGGGTTGTCGACGACGAACTCGCGCTCCGCTATATCCAGTGTCATGGTATCGGCGGTGTAGGTCTGCAGCTTCAGGGCCTGGGCGCCGCTGGCGGCGATCGCCTCTACCGTAGCGAGCGCCCGCGCGAGCGATCCGTCGTGGTTGCCCGAGAGCTCCGCGATGATGAACGGCGGCGCCGCGACGCCGATCTGATGTGTCCCGATGCGAACCATCTGCTCCTACCTCAAAGTGCCAGGCCCGGGCGCGAGCCGAAAGACATAGTCTGCACCTGCCATCGTCGCGCGCCATCCGAGCCGCTCGAAGATCCTCCTGCTGGCCAGGTTCCCGGCCTTGACGCGGGCGCGAAAACCGCCCGCAGGCACGCGGCCGGCGCTGCGGACAGCCTGTTCAGCGAGGGCCATGCCAAAGCCCAGACGGCGCACGAGCGGATCGACGCTGTAGGACAACTCGGCCTCACCTGCAGTGAAATCCAGACGTGCCTGGCCTACCGGCAGGCCATCGGCTACGCCGATGAAGATCGAGACGTCGGCATCGGCGAGCTTGGTGTCGAGCCACTGCAGGTGTGTATCCCAGTCAATGACCCCATCATCGAACGACATGGCGCGCGCGAGCGGATCGTTGCGCCAGAAAAAAAGCAGCTCCGCATCACGGCGTCCGGCCGGCACCAGGCGCAGATTCCTCACCGACGGCGGCAGCATCACCGCGGCCACGCGCGCGGCGCCGTACCCGTCCACGATCGCCCGCACGTGCCGCGGTCCCCGCAGTGCACTCGCAATAGCGGCCCGCAGTTCTTCAACCGAGACCGCCGGGGCGCGGCCCGCCGGGATTACGAGCCCCGCGGCCGCGAGGCTTGCACTGGGCTGCTCCTGGTTGGCGGCAACCGTGACCACGACGCTCGGCAGCTCGAGGCACAGTCGCTCCCAGGTCGTCGTGCCCCCGGCGCCCACTGCAAGATCCGCGTGGCCCATAAGGCCCGCGAGCGACGGCAGATTCGTGTGCAGCGTGGTATACGGCCGTGCCGCGGCCAGCGCCCTGACAGCCGCCGCGGCGGCATGATTCGCGCCGAGCACAACATCCACGGCGAGGTGCGAGAACTCCGGTGCCGACAGCGCCTGCAGCGCCTTGCTGGTTTCGTCGGTTGCATCGCTGCCGCCAAAGAATACCAGCACGCGACGCGCGGCCCCGGTACGCGGCGTGAGCGCCGCGCGCGCCGCCGCGTACTCGCGCCGCAGCAGGGCGTAGTGCGGGCCGAGGAGCAGCCGGGTCTCATCGGGCACGAGACCGGCATAGCGTTGCCCGGTGACGGCGCCGAAGTAGTTCTGGTCGAGCAGCACCTCGCACGCGTGCGAGCGATCCGCCAGGTCATCGATCACCAGCACGCGCGCGACCACGGCGCGCTGCACCCGCTCCCACGCGGCATCAAGTTCGTAGTGATCCACGATCAGCCACTCCGGATGCAGCGGCTCAAGCAGCGCGCGTGTCTCCTCGGCATCACGCTGCCAGGGCACTGGAGCGCCCTCCCGGGGTCCCTTGAGCAGGTGCAGCGGGTAGCCTTCGCGCTGCACGCGCGCGCCCAGATGCCCGGGCAGTTCCCGGCATATGAACGCGACCTGTGCACCCCGCCGTGTGAGTTCGCTGGCGAGCGTCAGGCAACGCATGACGTGCCCGGATGCGAGCGTCGCTCCGCCATCGACGCGGAACACCACCCGCCCAGGTGCCTCAACCACCAGGCCCGTCTCGCTCGAGCAGACGGAAGATCATCTCCGCACGCTCCCAGTCCTCGGGCGTGTCGATGTCCTGCACACGGTGACGCGGCAGTTCGAGCAGTCGCGAGCGCGGGCCGAACAGCGGCCGTGCCGCAAGCCACGCCTCGGCGCGGCCGAAATAGAACTGGCCCGCGTCGTGGAATGCCGGCTCCAGATCCTGCGAGCGCGTCTCGCGATGCTCCGGCCAGAACATCTCGCAGCCGCCATCCGCGTTGCGGCGCAGGGCACGCTGGATCGGAAACGCAAATGAAGTCGCAGTGAATACGTAGTCCGCGCCTGAAGTCCGCAGCAGCTGCGCGGCAGCGCGCAGGTCGGCCGCACGCGAGAGGACCGCGGCCGGATAAACGCACGCGACGTACGCCGGGCGCACGCCGCGGGCGTGCATGTCGCTGATGGCATGCGCAATCACCGGCAGGGTGCCCGCGAAGTCGCCGGACAGCTCCGCGGGTCTGGCAAACGGCACTGCCGCCCCCGCATCACGCGCCACCTGCGCGATCTCGTCATCGTCGGTCGAGACGATGATCTCATCGAACACCTGCGCCTGCCTGAGCAGCGCGATGGTGCGCGCCAGCATCGGTACGCCCAGAAACGGCCGGATGTTCTTGCGCGGTATGCGCTTGCTTCCGCCGCGGGCCGGAATGACCGCGAGCGTCGCCACCGCGGGCGTCTGCTCAGCCATGGTTTTTCAGCGCACGCGCCAGGGTGTCGATGACGCGATCCTGGTCGACGTCTGTCAGACCGTGCCACATCGGCAGTGACACCAGACCCGCATAGGCGTGCTCCGCGACCGGACACAACCCCTGCTGGTAGCCCAGGGCCCGGTAGTACGAGTGCAGGTAGACCGGCAGGTAGTGCACGTTTACGCCAATGTCGCCCGCGCGCAGTTCGCCGAATATCCGCCGTCTGGCCGGGGCCGGATCCTCGCCGTTGATGCGAATGGCATACAGATGCCACGCGTGCCTGCGGTCCTGGGGCTCCGCGGGCAGCCGCAGCTGCGACAGCGGCGTCAGAGCGCGCTGGTAGCGCCCGGCCAGCACTCTGCGGCGCGCGAGCGTCTGCGGTAAACGCTGCAGCTGCGACAACCCGAGAGCGCACTGCACGTCATTCAGCCGGTAGTTGTAGCCCAGCATCGCCATGTCGTATTCCCAGGTGCCGGCCTGCTGCCGTTGACGATGATCGGTGGCAATGCCGTGATTGCGAAAAGCTCGCAGGCGCTCGGCGAGCGCCGCGTCGTTGGTGCTGACCATCCCGCCCTCGGCGGTGGTCAGGTGCTTCACCGGGTGGAAGCTGAAAGCCGTCAGGTGCGCGATGGCACCCACCCTGCGGCCACGGTACTCAGCCCCTGGGGCGTGGCAGGCGTCTTCGACCAGGGTGATTCGGTGCCGCTGCGCAAGATCCGCCAGCTCCCCAAGGTCGGCGGGCAGGCCGCCGTAGTCCACGGCAACGATCGCCCGCGTCCGCGGCGTGATGAGCGACTCGACCTGGCTCACATCGATCGTCAGGGTGTCGGCACGAACATCCGCGAACACCACCCTGGCCCCGACGTAGCGGGCGCAGTTCGCGCTGGCGACAAACGTAAGCGCCGGCACGATCACTTCATCGCCCGGCCCGACGCCGGCGGCCAGCATGCACAGGTGCAGCGCCGCGGTGCCGTTGCTGGCGGCAGCCGCGTGGCCTGCTCCCACGAAGCCTGCGAAGGCTGCCTCGAAGCGCGCGACCAGCGGCCCCGTGGTCAGCCAGTCGCTGCGCAGCACCTCGGTGACCGCGGCAACGTCCTCGTCCTCGATGACCTGCCGACCGTAGGGGATGAACCTATTGGCCATTGAGCTCGCGGGCGATGAGCGTGCGCAGCTCCGCCACGGTCAGGAAATGCGAATTGGTGCCGCTGTTGTAGCTGAAGCCCGGCTCCACCCGCATGGCCTTGCGCTCCTCGCAGTACGCGGCGAGCGAGTACAGCCCCGCGGAAGGCAGGATCGCGAAGTACGGACCGAGGTCCACGGTGTTCAGGCTATCGCTGGCGGTGATCATTTCCTCGTGGATTTTCTCCCCGGGACGCACGCCGACGACGCGCTGCTCGCAGCCGCCATCGATTGCTGCGGCCAGATCAACGATGCGGTAAGAAGGAATCTTCGGTACAAAGATCTCTCCGCCCCAGGCGTTCTCGAGCGCCCACAGCACCATGTCCACGCCCTGCTGCAACAGGATGTTGAAACGCGTCATGTTGCGGTCGGTGATCGGCAATACGCCGCTGCCCTTCATTTCCAGGAAATGCGGGATCACCGAGCCGCGGCTGCCCATGACGTTGCCGTAGCGAACCACGCTGAAGCGGATGTCGCGGCTGCCCTTGATGTTGTTGGCCGCGGTGAACAGCTTGTCCGAGCACAGCTTGGTCGCGCCGTAGAGATTCACCGGCGCCGCGGCCTTGTCGGTCGACAGCGCGACCACGCGCCGCACGCCGCTGTCCAGACAGGCTTCGATCAGATTCTGCGCCCCGAGCACGTTGGTCTTGATGCACTCGAAGGGGTTGTACTCGGCAGCCGGCACCTGCTTTAAAGCCGCGGCGTGCACCACGACATCGACGCCTTCCAGGGCGCGGCGCAGACGCGCCTCATCGCGGATGTCGCCGATGAAGTAGCGTATGCCCGGATACTGCCGGTCGGTGAACACCCGCGACATCTCGTACTGCTTCAGCTCGTCGCGCGAGTAAACCACCAGGCGGATGTCCGGCGAGCGCTCCAGGACCGTCTTGACGAAAGCCCGGCCGAAGGAGCCGGTGCCGCCGGTGATGAGAATCGATCGGCCTGCCGGCGAGCGCTGTGGCTGACTTTGCATGGGTTGGTGTTCGCGGCTTACGCCGGCCCGCCACCGGGTCGCGGCCGCGGAGCCCCGACCACCAGCACGGCGAGAATGCCCATGATGAGCCCCACCAGCGGGCCGCCGACGAACATCAGCAGCTTTTTCGGCCGCAGCGGATCGTCAACATCAGAAGGCAATGCGTGGTCGACGATCCGGAACACGTATTGCTGGGTTACGTTGGCCAGCATCCGCTTCTTCACCTGGGTTTCCATCAGACGCGCGACCGCGTCGCGCACCGGCACGACCGAGGCGGTCTGCAGCTCTTTCTCGAGGAACCCCAGTGAGGCATCGGCCTCCGCGATGGCGCGGGTGCGCATTTCCTGGTTGACCTGCTGCACCAGTTCATTGGCCCACTGCGCCGATTCCAGGCGCCCCTTCCAGTCGATCTGCACGGTGATCAGGCCGGTCTTCTTGTCCTGCTCGACCCAGCGGATCTTTTCATTGAAATAATTGTAGACGCGCCCGGGCGTGGGCTGGTGATCCGCGCCGCCGCGCCAGGTGCCCGTGACGGCGTCCCACTTTTTTGCAAACAGCACCGGCAGCAGATGCCGGTCGTTGATGAACCGCTCGGTGAACTCGCGCGACTTCAGCACCGCCAGAGCCTCATCGGTCGGCGAGCCCTTGGAGCCAATTTCCACGCCGGCCAATGAGGCCAGGCCACCGAGCTGGCCCAGGGGGGAACCGCCGCCGCCAATACCGGACTCCTGGGTGGTGTTGCTGGGAATCAGGATCGCCTTGGCGCGGTATACGGGCGTCATGATCAGCGCGGCGGCGGTGAACGCCACGCTGAAGAACAGCACGCTGCCGATGACCCACCAGCGCCGCGCCCGCACCGTGGCGAGCATTTCGCGTGCGTTTATCGCGTCATCGTGCGCTTGAGCAACCGTCGCGTCCGTCACCCGGCAGACCCCCTGTTCGGAAGTTAATTCGCGATTGTACTGAAAGCGGGCGCTTCTTGTGTCTGCAGCGTGGCGCAGCGCTTAGCCTACTGCCGCCATTTCTCCACCGTCGCGAGGAGCTTGATTACCGACGGCGGCGCGGCATGGCCGCCGCTCGGATCCTCGACCGCGGGCGCGAGCTGCTCACAGAGCTTCTTGCCCAGCTCGACACCCCACTGATCGAACGCGTCAATACCCCAGATCACACTCTGGGTGAGCACCGCGTGCTCGTAGAGGGCGATGAGCCTCCCTAAGGTCGCGGGATCCGTCTGCCGGAACATCACGATGGTGCTCGGGCGGCTTCCCGGGTCGACCTTGTGCGGAATGAGCGCATCGAGCTGTGCGGGCGGGGGCTGCTGACGTTCAAGCTCGGCCCGCACCACTTCCGCGGACTGGCCGTTCGCGAGCGCCTCGGCCTGCGCGAAGCAGCTCGCGATCGCCAGATTCTGCTGCGGCTGGTTGCCGCACGAGGAGCGTACCGGCAGCAGGAAATCCAGCGCCGCGCGCACGCTGCCCTGGTGCAGGAGCTGGAAGAATGAGTGCTGGGCGTTGTTGCCGGGTTCGCCCCAGATCACGGCCGCGGTCTGGCACTGCACCGCCCTGCCATCGAGCATCACCGACTTGCCGTTGCTCTCCATCTCGAGCTGCTGCAGGTAGGCCGGGAAGCGCCGCAGCGAATCATCGTACGGCAACACCGCGAGCGTCGGCAGGTCCATGAAGTTGATGTTCCACACGCCGGCAAGGCCCATCAGCGCCGGCAGGTTGTCCTGCCACGGCGCGGTGCGGAAATGCTCGTCCATCTCGTGTGCGCCGGCGAGGAACTCGAGGAACTTCGCCTCGCCGATGGCGATGGCGAGTGACACCCCGATCGAGGACCACAGCGAATAGCGGCCCCCCACCCAGTCCCACATCTGGAAGCGGTATTGGGGATGCACGCCAAACTCGTCCATCGCGGGGGTGTTGACCGAAACGGCGGCGAAATGCTGCGGCACCGCCTGCTCGCCGAGCTTCCGGGTGAGCCAGGCGCGCGCGCTGCGCGCGTTGGTCCTCGTCTCGAGCGTGGTGAAGGTCTTGGAAGAGACGATGAAGAGGGTGCTGGCAGGATCGGCGGACTCGAGCACCTCGGCCAGGTGGCAGCCGTCGATGTTGGAAACGAATTCGCAGCGCGGTGCGTCCGCGGCATAAGCGCGCAGCGCCTGTACCGCCATGGCGGGACCCAAGTCCGAGCCGCCGATGCCGATATTTACCACCAGCCGGAATGGCGCCCGGGTGCTGCCGCGGATGGTGCCCTCGCGCACGCCCTGCGCGAAGGACAGCATGCGCGCGCGCTCCGTCATGACGGTCTTTTCGATCTCAGCGCCGCCGATCGCTGCCCCCGGGGGCTGGCGCAGGGCGACGTGCAGAACGGCGCGGTCCTCGGTCGGGTTGATGTGCTCCCCGCGCCACATGGCCTCGATTCGCGCGCGCAGCTCGACCGCGTCGGCGAGCTGCAGGAGCT